>Ga0066903_100004433_pt1 | contig 11871 bp, 11 predicted proteins | sample PanSoiMetaGPlot1_FD_67491 | JGI IMG/M metagenome (GOLD analysis project Ga0066903, IMG submission 67491) | Tropical forest soil microbial communities from Panama analyzed to predict greenhouse gas emissions - Panama Soil - Plot 1 (version 2) | ecosystem: Environmental > Terrestrial > Soil >...
CAAGCAAATCCTGGATCAACGCATCGATATCCTGCTGCTCTGTATCCCACGAACACATCAGCCGGTCGCCGTCCGCGATACTGTAGTACTCCCATCCCCGTGCGTGCAGCGTGTCGCCGACGCCTGGCGGAAACTGTACGAATACGGCGTTCGCCTCCACGGGATGGAGTACGCGGACGCCGTCCACTTTTTGGAGTTCCTGCTCCAGCCGCCGAGCCATCGCGTTGGCGTGTCGCGCGTTCCGCAGCCACGCGCCGGATTCCAGCATGGCTATCCACTGCGCGGCGACGAAGCGCATCTTGGCCATCAAGTGACCGGCTTGCTTTCGGCGGTAGGTGAAATCCACGGCAAGCGCCTCGTCGAAGAAAACGATGGCGTCGCCTCCTGCCATGCCGTTCTTTGTTCCTCCAAAGCAAAGGACGTCGACACCCGCTTGCCAGGCGAGAGCCTTGGCCAAAGTGTCCAGGGTGGCCACGGCGTTGGCGAAGCGAGCGCCATCCACGTGCAGCTTCAAGTCTAGGTCGTGAGCCGTGTCGGCGATCGCGCGAATCTCGGCGGCGGTGTAGACGGTCCCGAGTTCGGTCGCCTGGCTGATGCTTACCACGTGCGGCTTGGAGCTATGCACGTCGCGCCGCCGGGCCGATGCTTCTTGGATGCTGGCTGGCGTCAGCTTGCCGTGCTCGCCCGCGATAGGAACCAGCTTTAGCCCTCGGCCGGCGTATTCGGGCGCGCCGCACTCGTCGGTCTGAATATGGGCCTCGGCATGGCACAGGACGCTGTGGTACGGTTGGCAAGTCGCCGCCAATGCCAGGGAATTTGCAGCCGTGCCCGTGCCGACGAAGAAGACGGCGCAATCCATCTCGAACAGCTCTTGCAATAGCTTGGTCGCCCGCGCCGTCCACGGATCGTCGCCGTAAGGAGATGCGTGGCCGTGGTTCGCCTCGGCGATCGCTTGCAGTGCCTCGGGACAAACGCCGGCGTAGGTGTCGCTGGCTAACTGGCGAATCCGTTGCGTTGGACTATTGCTCATCGTTCGTTTCCCGATCACTGATCTCAAATACCGCGCTTCCGGACAGAGGACAGGCGACAATGCTTGCAATCCGCGAGTACGAAGGCCAAGATACGGGAAATAAACCTTGAATCTTGGCCGATTCCCTCGCCGCCGGTCTCTGGAGTCGGTTCTTTGAGTGTCCCATGATGCTATTATCTTTGGCATTTTCCGCCGGGCTTCTGCTGATCGTGAGCCTGGCTACGCTGGGCGGATCGCGACCGAGCTATCTGGGAGCCGTCCTCCTTTCCATGGCAGCGGCAGCGTGCGTCTTTCTCTCCGGTTCCGCGATATTCTTGTGCAATGCTCTCTTGGTGGGCATCGTCGCTATTACTTGCCAAGTTACAGCGGCGCGGCGTCGTACGTTCGTCGCCTCGTCCCTGCTCGCCACGGCTGTCGTGTACGTCGGCGCGATCATCTTCTTCGTCATACCCGAGCAGCGCGAGTGGGCCAACTTGAAAGAAAACTATCCAGTGGAGTCGTTGGCGGAACGCTTGCAATACGAGAAAGTGGCGAGGAATTTCACTCCGCCAGACAACACGCTAGCGTTGGGGAATTCGGCGGCACTTGGTTCGTTCGAAAAAAGGATGGGCGAGGCCGAATTCGGCGTCTTCCGTCGCGAAGTAAGTCTCAGTCAGCTCCACGCAGGTTCCGTAGATCGGTTCATTAATAGTCAGGGATTCGGCGTTGGACGAATGCCTATTCGACCGACACCGAAGAATGTTGAACTCCCCGAGCCGCAACCGATCTCGCTCCCTGTCTACCCGGACGATCCCGCCGAGACTCCATCGAGTGGCGATCCCCGGTCGCGCGAATCATCGCGATCACAACGGTCGCCTCAAGATCTCCACGAAGAAAGCCTGTTAAGTTTCCTTAATCCGCTGGGCTTTGGTTACGTCAAAGACCGAGATCACGTCGTCGGCTTCCAGCCCCACGCGTTTGCCCACGCACCTCGCGTGACGACCAAGTGGTGGATAGATCGATTGGAGTTGGTCAGCCTGCTCAAGCATGAGGAGCCGGCGGTCTACCTGTCCGATCACTTGCCGCGCATGCAGGATCTGCGGGACGCCGAAACACGGCCGCTGGACGAGTTCGAGCAAGGGGCGCTGGTCGCCCTCCGGCGCGGAGAAGACGTGAGGGAACAATCCACACCCGATCGGATTCGGATGTTCGGCGCGATTCGCGCCGTGAAACAATGCCTGAAGTGCCATTCCGTCGAGCGCGGCGAGTTGCTCGGAGCTTTCTCTTACGACCTGCGACGCGAACCTTAGTGCTACCGGATCGCCGCACCACGCTACGAAGCCGTTAACCGTAGCGTCACCGGCTCGTCCACGTCATCGACCGACGGCTCCGGCGTTCCTTCGTGAATCTCGGACGCGAAGTGTTCGAGCCGGACGAGGCCATTGGCCACCGTCAGGTAACTGCCGGGCCATTCGGTCCAGCAGCCGCTATTGAAGTACGCAATTGGTTGCTCCTCCTTCGCCGCGGCGACGTGCGTGTGGCCGCAGCAGACAGCCGTACAGCCCGCGTGCCGGGCGTATTCGATCGAGCGATCTTCGACGACCTGCGCGCAGCGGAGAAAGGTCTTGCTGCTCTTCTTGGCAAACTTGGCGAAGCGGTGGGTGCGGTCGATCCGCTGGAGCAGGAAGTAGACCTGGTCAGCCACCCAGGTCATCATCGGGTGGGAATCCAGGAAAGTATCAAAGCGATGACCGTGGAGGATTAGAATCTTGCGGCCTCCGCTATGCAGCACGTACTCGTCCATGACCGCCGTGCCGAGCAAGTGAGAAAAGAGTTCGGCCGTGCCGTCGTGGTTGCCGCACAGCCAAATGACTTCCATTCGGTCGGACAGCTTGCGGACGAGCGACAGGACTTTCCAGTGGCTCTTCTTGAGCCGCCTAAAATCGATGGAATCGAAAACGTCCCCGTTGAGAATCAACTTGTTCGACTTCCACGGCGACTCGACGAGGTCCTCCAGGAACCGGCAGAGGCGCTTGGCCTGGCAGTTGTCGGCGCCGAGGTGGATGTCGGAAATAATCGTTGCATCGTGCACGGAATAGACCCGTCCACTCGGGATTGCTCGATTCTCCAATTTCAGGGTAGCCCTGTTGCGTGAGCGTCCCGTGTGCGCGGCGTGAAAAGCAGCTGAGGTTGGTGTCTCGCGGTTCGCCTTATCCGCGCCTGCTCTTCAAACCGCAGCTGCATTCGTGGCACGTCATTTGCTCCATCACTTATCACACGGCAACGCTGAGGAGGTGCGCCATGTACACGGCCCGGTGGAAGTTATTCCGGCTATTCGGGATTCCGATTTTCGTCGATGCCAGTTGGTTGATTATCCTGGCGCTCTTGACGTGGACGCTCAGCGCAACGTTTCACGAAGTGCTGGAGGGGATCTCGGGCGGCGCGGCGTTCGGCCTGGGTCTCGTCGCTGCGATTTCGTTTTTCGTTTGCATCGTGCTGCACGAGCTAGGCCATGCCACCGTCGGTCGTGCTCAGGGCATGCAAATCCGGGGGATCACGTTATTCTTGTTCGGCGGCGTAGCGGAGCTCCAAGACGAACCGCGCTCCGCCGGTGCGGAATTCCTCATGGCTATTGCCGGGCCGGCCGTGAGCGCCGTTCTGGCCTTGGTGTTTTGGGTCGCCGCTCGCGCGGTCACGGTCGCGGAAGCAGAGATCTTCCTGTTCAGCCTCGCGGAAATAAACCTCATCGTGCTCGTTTTCAATCTCGTTCCCGCCTTTCCGCTCGATGGCGGCCGCGTGCTTCGTTCGGCGCTGTGGGGAGCGACCGGCAACCTTCGGCGGGCAACCTACTGGGCCAGCCTTGCCGGCCAGGCTTTCGCCTGGCTCCTGATCGGCCTGGGAATCTTGTCCTTGTTCCGCCACGATGTCGCCAACGGCATTTGGCTCGTGCTAATCGGCTTTTTCCTGAACAACGCCGCGAGAGCAGGCTACCGCACCATGCTGGTCCGGCAGGTGCTCGAAGGCGAGCCGATTCGCGGCTTCATGAACCCGCACCCCGTGACCGTGTCGCCCGTGCTGGACTTGCGCGCGCTCGTGGAAGAGTACGTCTACGGCCACCACCGCAAGGCGTTTCCCGTCGTCAACGAAGGCCGGTTGGTCGGATTGATCACCACGCGAGACGTGGCTCAGGTGCCCCGCGCGGAATGGGAGAACCACACCGTCGGCGAGACCATGCGGCACGACCTCGATGCGTTCCAAATCGGTCCCGATGCGGACGCATTGCACGCCCTGGCCCAAATGCAGCGCACCAGTTCCAGCCGCCTCCTCGTCACGGACGGGGACAAACTCGTCGGCATTGTCAGCCTCAAGGATCTTCTCCGCTTCTTGAACTTGAAAATGGAGTTGGAAAACGGAGACGATCGCCGCTCGCGCCCGCCGCAACCCTGGCGCGGCGTGGCACGCCGGGAAGAGTCCGTTCCGCATTGAGTGTGCGGAAATGAACTAGCCTGTGAGCGCGGATGGCAAGGCCGATCTGATAGTCCCGATCGGGCGACTGACCTGGGCCGGCGGATCGGCCTTTGCTATCATCCAACTACCACGATGCAATCGGAACGGTTCGCCCTCGAGACCTCCGTGGCGGCAGAGAATCCCGACATCCTGAGGACCTTGTACGCGGTTCTGCCCGGACCCGACCGCACGCGGACGGCCAGTCCCTATGGCTATCGCATCGCTTATCGAAACCCTCGGAAATCGGCCGTGGGCTGCGTGATGACGTGGGCCGTAACGGGCGGGCGTATGCCATACCAAATTGCCTTGGAGCGCGACGAGGCGGGGACACTTCGCATTCACTGCACCTGTGCCGACGCCGTCTTCCGGGCCGAGGACGCGAGGCGCTTTTGCAAGCACGTTCGCGGCCTACTGCTCGCCAGCCTGGCCAATCAAGGCGGCGACGCCGGGTTGCCGCTGGGAGCTTGATCGCGCTCGTCCGCTTCCCGCGTCAGCTTCACGCTCACTTCGAGCCTTTCGCGCGTCCTCGTCACGCTGTGGACGAAGTTGCTGACGTGGCCATCCGCCGGATCGAAAGTAGCTTTGACGAACGCGCGGGGGCTGTCCCGCCTGGCATCGTCTTGCAGCCGACTCGCGATGAAATCGAAGAGGGATTCCATGCTTCCAAATTGATATTGGCCTGGTTGAAGGGGCTGCCCTTTGGGGTCGGTCGCAGAGAAGACCTGGCCGTTGACCACGTGCACCTGGTAGCCTTCCGGAGCGACGCCCGCTAGGTCCGGATTCGATTCGCGTTTGATGGTGTAATACACGCGATACGCGTTCGGCCGGTTCTCGTCCCAATGGCGGCGGGCCGCGGCCAGTATCTCGGGCGTGAGTTGCTGCCGTTGGTTGAACCACACTTCCCAGGCTATGCCGGACGTCGTCAACCCGGCCAACACGACGAAGACCCAGATCCAGGTCCGATTCAGGGGTTTCGCTTGGCTCGGCGCGGCCATCACCGCATGCCCCGATCGGCGAAGGTCTCGGGCAGCTCGGCCTTGGCAATCACGACCACGCCCTGTTCGGTCACGGTGAAGCCGCGACGCCGGTCGTGCTCCGAATCGTAGCCGATGGTCGTGCCCTGCGGAATCTTCACGTCCTTATCGATGATGGCGCGGCGGATGCGGCAGTGACGGCCGACGTCCACGCCCTCGAAGAGAATCGAGCTTTCGACCAGCGCGTAGCTGTTGACGCGAACGTTCGGGGAGAGGATGCTTCGCCGCACGTGACCGCCGCTGACGATCGCGCCCTGGCAAACCATGCTGTCGTGCGCTTCGCCGCGCCTGGCGAACTCCGTCGGCCCGTTGTCGCTGAAAACGAACTTGGGCGGCGGCAACTGCGGCTGGTGCGTCCGGATCGGCCACTCCCGGTCGTACAGGTTGAGCACGGGATCAACCTCGACGAGGTCCATGTTGGCCTGGTAATAGGCGTCGAGCGTGCCGACGTCGCGCCAGTAGGGGACAGCCTTCCGGTTCTTGTCGCGGAAGCGGTAGGCGAAGATCTTCTGGGATCCGAGGATACCGGGAATGATGTTCTTGCCGAAGTCGTGGTCGCTCTCGGCCCGCGTGGCGTCCTGACAGAGCAATTCGTACATCGGCCTGGCCGTGAAGACGTAGATGCCCATCGAAGCCAGGCACGTGTCGCCAGAGTCGGGTAAAGTCCGGGGCTCCTTTGGCTTTTCCTGGAAACCCAGCACGCGCTCCTGCTCGTCGATTTGCAGGATGCCGAAGCTCGTGCTCTCTTTTCTCGGAACGGTGATGCAGCCGATGGTCAGGTCCGCCGCGCGCTCGAGGTGAGAGCGGATCATCTCGCCGTAGTCCATCTTGTAGATGTGATCGCCGGCCAGGATGAGCACGTACTTCGGGTCTGCTTTTTCGATGCTGTAGATGTTTTGATAGATCGCGTCGGCGGTGCCCTTGTACCAGTGCTCGTCGATCCGCTGCTGGGGAGGCAAAACTTCGATGTATTCGTCGAGCTGGCGGCTGAGAAAGCTCCAGCCGGCGGCGATGTGCCGGTCGAGGCTGCGCGCCTTGTATTGCGTCAGCACCAATCCGCGGCGCAGACCGCTATTGATGCAGTTCGAAAGCGTGAAATCGATGATCCGATAGAGACCGCCGAACGGTACGGCGGGTTTGGCCCGGTCGCGCGTCAACGGGTCGAGCCGCGTTCCCTTGCCTCCGGCCAGGATCAACGTCAATACGTCGGTCACCGGACAGTTCTCCTCACGATCGCCCGGCGCGGGGGATCGATACGAACGAGTCCATGCCCGTGGCTGCTGGACATTGTCTCGGGTTAGTGGGAAATTGCAATTTGCAAAATGAAATACTCCAAGTCAAGGGTGTGGCCACTCGGTTTCGTACAACTCGGCGAATCGCTCGAGCATTGACGAGACTGGGAAGTTCTCCCGCGCACGCTTTTGTCCGGCCTCGCCCATCCGCCGGCGCTGCTCCGCATCGTCGAGCAGCACGCGCGTTTGCCGGGCCAGAGCGGCCTGATCGCCGGGCGGAACGAGAAAGCCAGTCATGCCATCCGCGACAATCTCTCGTATCCCCGGCAAATTCGAGGCAACGACTGGCTTGCCCGCCGCCATCGCTTCCAGAATGGCGTTGATGCCTCCTTGAGCTCGGGCCGGCGCCCACACCAATTCTGTTTGGCCAAGAACGGCCGTCAGGTCCGCGCGATTGCCAAGAAAATGGACGCGATCGGCAACGCGCGCGACTTCGGCGAAGCGCTCGATGGCGGACCGATCCGACCCCTCACCTACGAGCGCGAGCTGCAACTCGGGGTACAGAAAGCGCAGCATGTCGAGGACCCAGATGGCGTCGCGGAAGCCCTTGTGACGCTTCAATGGACCGATGCAGAGGATCGTCCGCGTAGTTAGCTTGTCATCGATCGTTGGCATTGGACCGTCAATTACTTCCACGCCGGGCGGAACAACGCAGATTTCACGCTCTCCCAGCCCATGCCGGCACCACGCGTCGGCTCCGGTTTGCGAAGGCTCCGTAACGTGGACGGCCCGACGCAGCAGCCAACGATCCCACCACGCCAGCCTCTCGCGCGGATGCGTGGATGCGGTGACGAACAAGCGCCCTTTCCGAAGGCCACCCGCCAGCGCGACAGCCCGCAATGCCGGCACGCCCCAGACGTGCAAGACGTCGGCTTGATACGCGCGCAGCGCGTGCCGCAGGCGGCTGAAAGTCGGCATGTCGAACATCCAGCGCCGGTCGAACACGTCCACTGTGACTCCGGCGTCCCGCAGTCTGTCCGCCCACGGCCCGGCCGATCCGATCACGCAAATACGCCGCTGAAATCGATTCGGCGGCAACCCAGTCGCCAGAAGCACGAGTTGCTTCGCTGCCCCCGTGTACGTCAGGTCCGAAATGACGAACAAGATTCGCATCGTGGTGGGTGGTGAGGGGTGAGTGATGAGTGATAAGTGAGACCACGCCACAGCGCATTCACCACTCACGACTCACCACTTACGTCCGGTAACACGGCGATATACGGCAGGTGGCGATATTCATCGTCGTAATCGAGCCCGTAGCCGACCACGAACGCGTCGGGGATCGTGAAGCCGCAGTAATCGGGCTCGAACGGCACGCTCTGACGTCCTGCCTTGCGGAGCAGCACGGCCACGCGGAGCGAGGCGGGGCCCAGTTCGCGGACGTGATCCACGACTTCGTGCAACGTGCGGCCCGTGTCGAGAATGTCGTCGAGCAAGAGCACGTGACGGTCGCGCACGTCCGGCACGAGATCGGGCGCTACGCGCAGCGGGCCGGCCGTCGTGGTCGCGCCTCGATAGCTCGACGCCTGGATGAACCCGAGGCGCAATGGCAGGTCGAGGCGGCGCACCAGGTCGGCCAGGAACATCAGGCTTCCAGTGAGCACGCCGACGATCGTAACTGCCGACCGCCCGCGGTAGTCGGCAGCGATGTCGGCGGCCAATTCGGCGACGCGCTGCTGGATGCGCTCAGCGTTAAGCAGGATTTCCACGATCGGCTCGCCTCCCGGACCCGTCAGCGATATCCGCCGAACAGCGCCAGCTCGAAGTATTTCCAGTAGCAGTCGACGTCTCGGAAACCGAGGTCGCGCAACCAAGCGCACTGCTCCTCGACCGACACGAGGATGTTCGCTGCCCGATCGGGCCGTTCAAGGAAATCGCGTTTGACCTGCTCGAAGGTCACGTCTTCGCCGCGCTCCCGCCGCCGGTGAAACAGGTGCTCGGCCATGGCATCGTCGAACATGGCTTCGCCGTGAGGCGTGGCACTGGTCACGTGTTCAATATTCACGAGGACCCCGCCTCCGGCGAGCAGGTCGTGGATTTCCCGATAAAGGGCACGCTTGCGCGCATCGGGCAAGTGATGGATGGCGAATCCTGAGACGATGGCGTCGAACGGCCCGTTCACCGTTTGCAGCCACGTCGGTGCGCCCAAGTTGGCTTCGACGGTCTGGGCGCGCCCCCCGAGCGCCTGGATGCGCCGGCGCGCTTGCTCCAACATGAGCGGCGAGAAATCGACGCCGGTTCCGCTCGCCTCGGGGAATGCTTCGAGGATCGTGGCCAGCAAGATCGCGTCGCCGCAGCCGAGGTCGAGAACGCGCCGCGGCGCGCGGCGCGCGGAACGGATGACGCGCAGCATCACGTCGAGCTGCCGCTGACGGTCGGGGATGAGCAGCGAACGCTCGTCCAGAAACGCTGCCGCCACGTCGCGCTCTTTCCAGATTTCCGCAGGCACTGTGCATTACCTCCCATTCGGTGTCTCAGAGCCCATCCTAAGGAACGGCTTCACTTGCGTCATCCGTGACAGGCAACCGGCGAAGTGATTCGCCAGTCGGCATCTCAATTGCAAGTTTTTCGTCCATGTGGCGGTCTGCTCGCAGGCCGCCAGGAAGTGCCTTTACCCCTGAGCGAAGGAGGTGTGTGGATGAACTGGACACGATTGGGCTCGCTGGCCCTGGCAGCAGCCGCCTTCTTGACGTGGCCTGCCGAGAGCCAGGCTCAGATCCGCGGCTGGGGCTGGCGCGGCCGCCCTGGCGTCTATGCCGACTACGGTTATCCGTATGGCTGGTCGTGGGGCTACGGCCGGGGCTACTCTCCCTACTACTACAGCCCTTGGTACACGTGGTATCCGTCCTCCGCCTACACGTACACTTATGGGAACGCCCCGAGTTCTTATAGCTACAGGGCCGCCTACCCGCCGGATTCGAGCTTCGGCGCGATGCCGGCCCGGAACGACACCGTGTTGACGGAGGTGCGTCTTCCGGTCGCGGATGCCCGCTTGTGGATGGAAGGCCAAGAGATGAATCCGCAAGGTTTGGTGCGGCTCTTTATCTCGCCGCCATTGGATCCAGGCAACAAGTACAGCTACACTCTCCGGGCGCAATGGACCGAGAACGGCAAGAATGTAGACCAGACTCGGCAAGCCAACGTCTCGCCAGGCGAACGCATCACGGTCGATTTCACGGCGCCCGAAGGGTCCGGTCCGAGTGGTACGCGCCGACAAAGCAATTATGGGCCGGGGCAGGGCGGGACGACGCCCAAGAAGACCGATAGCGCGACGCCGCCGCGTCCAAAGCCGAGCACGCCTCCTCCTCCCCCGGATCGGCCGCGCGATAACGGTGAGAACCGCGACGGGACTCCGCCCCCGAACTAAGATTCTGGCGAGAGCTACTGACGCCACCGAGTTCAATTGGCCGCGGCGTCCGCGTGAGCGTGTCGGCCAGCCCGGTGGGCAACATTGCGCCCCCGGTGGGCAACATTGCGCGCAGGTCCTTGGTCATTAGTCTCGGCTCGAAGTGCGCCAGGAGTTTCTCCCTGGCTTGCCCTTCGAGATGGCTAATTGCACGGCAACTAACTTCGTAGCAACTCGCCCACTTCTCGACATAGCGTAACGGCCTCGGAAGCTCGCGGCGCCTCGGCGATAACACGGACGATCGGCTCCGTGTTGCTCGGCCGGACGTGGACCCAGCGATCCGGCCAGTCGAGGCGCAAGCCGTCGAGCTTGTTGACCTGAGCATCCGGCCAACGTACGGGCAATTCACCGAACAGGCTCGGCAGACGCTCGCGATCCACGGCGTACTTGTCCTTGACGATCGTGTAGGCGGGCAACTCGTCTACGAGTGCGCTGAGCGGGCGGCCGCTGTCTGCCATCAAGTTCAGAACCAGCCCCATGCCGATGAACGGATCGCGAACGAAGCCAACGCGCGGGTCGATGACGCCGCCGTTGCCTTCGCCGCCAATCACTGCGCCAGTCTGCCGCATCTTCTCCGCCACGTTCGCCTCCCCGACGGCCGACCGCTCGAACGGACAGCCGAACCGCCGGCAGATGTCCTCGACCACGCGTGACGTGGACATGTTGACGACGACGGGACCGCGCTGCTGCTGCAAGCGGAATTGGACGGCGAGCGCCAACGTTAGCTCTTCACCCACGTAGCGGCCATTTTCGTCGATAAGTGCCAGGCGGTCCGAATCGGGATCGAGGGCGAAGCCGATGGCCGCGGCATTTTGCTTTACCAACGGACTGATAGTCCGCAAGTTTTCCGCGGTCGGCTCCGGTTCGTGGAGAAATTGGCCGTCGGCGTCGCAGGCGTGGCAAACGATCTGGCACCCAAGCGCCTCGAGCAGGCGCCGGCCGAGCGGCCCGCCGGCACCGCCGTTGGCGTCCAGAAACGTGCGCAATCCCGCCGCACGGATTCGCGAAGCATCGACGAGTCCCAGGACGCGCTCGCAATGCCATTCTTCCGCCTGGCGGCACTTACTCACTTTGCCAAGCGTATTCCAGGATGCCCACCTGCGCGTGCCGGCTTCGAACAGCGCTTGCACCTTCTTGCCCTCGGCCGCGCTCAGGACTGCGCCGTCAGGGCCAAACAGTTTGAGCCCATTCCACGGAGCGGGATTATGGCTGGCAGTGATCTGCACGCCGCCCGCTGCTTCGAGACGGCGGATGGCCAGGCCGCACGTGGGCGTCGGCGCCACACCGATCTCCGACACGGAGCAGCCGGACGCCAGTAGCCCGGCCAATACGGCGTGGCGCAACATCTCGCCGCTGGGTCGGCCGTCGCGGCTCAAGACCATCGGTTCGCCATTCGTATGCGCGCCGAGCGCCACGGCGAAGGACGTGGCCGCCTCCACGGTTAGTCCTTCACCCACGATTCCCCGAATTCCCGAAACGCTGACGATCAACGTGCTTTGCCCGTGCATCCCATTTCTCCAATCTGGAACGCTCGAAGTAGCTTGCGGCTAAACGTGGGCTGTAGGAAAGCCGATGATACAGCCGAATCCCGCTACTCGGTAACTGCAATCGTGGGGAAAAATGGAG
>Ga0066903_100004434_pt1 | contig 11871 bp, 5 predicted proteins | sample PanSoiMetaGPlot1_FD_67491 | JGI IMG/M metagenome (GOLD analysis project Ga0066903, IMG submission 67491) | Tropical forest soil microbial communities from Panama analyzed to predict greenhouse gas emissions - Panama Soil - Plot 1 (version 2) | ecosystem: Environmental > Terrestrial > Soil >...
TGGCATGATTGGCCGCATATTCTTGGGCCGGTACGAAGCTTTGCGCCTCCTCGGCGAGGGGGGGATGGGCAAAGTGTACCTGGCTCGACAGCTCGACCTCGGCCGGCAAGTGGTCATCAAGGTCATGCACGACCATGTGGCCGCCGAGCCGAAATTCCGCGACCGCTTCCAGCGCGAAACCCTGCTCATGGCACGGTTCGCGCACCCGTACGCGGTCACCCTCTACGACGCCTCCCTGACCGACGGCCCGTGCATCGTCATGGAGTACATCAAGGGCGTCAACCTCGAATCTCTGTTGCAGAAAAACAGTCGCCTGTCGCCAGCCCGCGTCGGCCGGCTGGTGGCACAGCTGTGCGAGGTACTCCAGGCCGCTCACGATCAGGCGCTGATCCACCGCGATCTCAAGCCCGCCAACATCATGATCGTGGATCACGACTCGCCGCGCGAGAAGATCAAGGTCATGGATTTCGGCCTGGCCAAGCTGGTCGATCCGCAGGCCGCGGCCGCCGAGTACCATTCGTCGAGCGCTGATTTTGCTGTTGGCACCCCGGGCTACATCTGCCCAGAACAGGTGAAGGGCGACCCGGTCGACCACCGGGGCGACATTTACAGCGTCGGCGTGATGATGTACGAGTTGCTGACCGGACGCCTGCCGTTCGTCGGGCCCTCCAGCATGGACCTGATGCTGGCCCACGCGACCGAAATGCCGCCGCGGTTTGCCGACCTGAAGCTGCCGGTCGTGATCCCGGAGCCGATCGAGGCCGTCGTGGCGCTCTGCCTGGAAAAGGACCCCAGCGACCGGCCGCAGACGGCCCGCGAGCTGGCCGAGCTCTATGAAACGGCCACGTCGCTGGATAGCTCGGGGCTGGCTCAGAGTCCGCGCCAGGCGGTGCCGAACGACGTCGCTTACCCGCAGCTGCCGACCGACCCGAATACCCTGACCTTCACCATGGAGGCCTGGATGCCGGAATCGATCGCCGTGGTGAAGCTCCGTGGATTCGCCCACGACGCCGATGGGCAGATCGTCGAGAGCATCCCTGGAATCGTGCGGATGAAACTTGGCTCCAACGGCCGCTACGGCTCCTCGAACGGCAACGGCGGCTGGTTCGGCCTGCGCCGGTCAGACGCCCTCGCGCTGGAGCTCCACTTGCACCAGTTGGAGCCGACTCGCGGGAACGTATTGGTCATCCAAGCAGTATTTCGGCCCCAATCGATCGGCCAGCTGTCGGACTCCAACTGGCGCGACCGCTGTGCACGAGCCTACGTCGATCTGCGCAGCTACCTGATGGGCACTTCGGAAGACTAGTGACGGAGACTCCAGCGAGGTCCTATGGGACGTACAGCTCCCATAGGACCTATATGCTGACTCCTGTCCCCTGACTCCTGACTCCTGGCCGCCATGTCTCCCGCCACCCGTGCCGCTGAGCTGCGCCGGCAGATCGACCACCACAACCGCAAATACTACGTCGATGCCGCCCCGGAGATTTCTGACCGGGAGTTCGACCGGCTCCTCCAAGAACTCCAGCAAATCGAAAAGGCTCACCCGGAACTACTGACGCCGGACAGCCCGACTCAGCGAGTTGGCGGGGCTCCGATCGACGAGTTCCGCACGGTCCGCCATCGCGTGCCGATGCTGTCGATCGACAACACTTACAACGCAGACGAATTGCGCGAGTGGGACCGCACGACGCGCAAGCTGATCGGTGGCGAAAGCCCCTGCTACGTCGCCGAACTGAAGATTGACGGCGTGGCGATGTCGCTGACTTACGAAAACGGGCTGCTCGCTGTCGGCGCCACGCGCGGGGACGGCGAACGCGGCGACGACGTCACGCACAACCTGCGCACGATGCCGGACGTCCCCTTGCGCCTGACCGCCGACAAGCCGCCGAAGCTGTTCGAGGCTCGCGGCGAAGTCTACATGACGCGAGCGGAACTTATCCGGATCAACCGAGCGCGCACGGACGCCGGCGAGAAGCCGTACGAGAACTGCCGAAACTTAACAGCGGGGACGCTCAAGCTGCTCGACCCGAAACAGTCGGCCGAGCGAAAGCTGCGGATGTTCGCTTACGAACTGGGCGCGGTGGAGGGGGTCAAAGTCGCATCTCACCTGGAGGCCCTCGACACGCTCAAGCGGTTCGGCTTCCAGGTCAACCCGTACACCCACAAATGCCGGACCATCGATGAGGTGATCGACTACGTCGAATCGTGGAATACCAAACGGCACGACCTACCTTACGACACGGACGGATTGGTCATCAAGGTCGACAGCTACGCCCACCGCGAGCGACTCGGTTACACGAGCAAGTTCCCCCGGTGGGCGCGGGCGTACAAATTCGCCGCCGAGCAGGCGTTGACGCGTTTGGCCAGAATCGAGGTTCAGGTCGGACGGACCGGAAAGCTCACTCCCGTGGGCCACTTCGATCCCCCGGTTCGGCTTGCGGGAACGACTGTCAGCAAAGCCAGCCTGCACAACGCCGATGAGATCGACCGCAAAGGAATTCACGTCGGCGACATGGTTGTGGTCGAAAAGGCCGGGGAGATCATCCCGCAAGTCGTTCGCGTGGAGACGTCGGCGCGCACTGGGGCGGAAAAGAAGTTCCACTGGCCGCGCACTTGCCCAGTCTGCGAAGCGCCGACCAGGAAGGAGCCGGATAGCCCGTCCTATTTCTGCACCGCTCCGCGGGGCCAGTGCGGCGGGCAACTCAAGCGACAGATCCTCCAGTTCGCCCGTCGCACGGCGATGGACATCGAAGGAATGGGCGAAGCGATCGTCGACGAGCTGTTGGCCGCCGACCTTGTCGAGTCACTTCCGGACCTGTACCGCTTGACGAAGAAAGACCTTCTCAGGGCCCGTCCGCCCAAGTCGAAGGACGGGAAGACCAAGTCGGAAGGAAAATGGGCCGACAACCTCCTGGAAGGAGTCGCCGCTAGCAAGGATCGCGGGCTGACTCGATTGCTGGCCGGGATCGGCGTCCCGATGGTGGCCGATAGTATGGCCGACGAGTTGGCGCAAGCATTCCTCTCCCTCGACGCACTCGCCAACGCGACCGAGGAGCGCCTTTCGCAAGTCGAAGGCATCGGCCCGGAGCGAGCGAAGGCGATCCGCAGTTACTTCCAGCTCCCGGCCACGCGCGACATGATCGAAGACTTCAAGGAACTCGATCTGAAATTGACCGAAGAGCCGCGCAACGTGACGGCAACGGCCGAGGCCGTCGGCGGCGTCAGCCTCGCGGGCAAAACACTCGTCGTCACTGGCACGCTCGAGCGCTACCAGCGCAAGGAGATCGAGGATCTGATCAAGAGCCTCGGCGGCAAGGCGGCCGGAAGTGTCTCCAAGAAGACCGACTACGTGATCGCCGGCGCGGAGGCCGGGAGCAAGTTAGACAAGGCGAAGGAACTCGGCGTGCGGGTGTTGACCGAAGACGAGTTCGACACGCTTATTGGCAAGTGAAGTCGGCAAGGGGAGTTTCGACTCTTACTTTTCGCAATCCGGGATCGGTTGCCGCAACTCGTGAACGATGTACCGGCCATGGCCGCCGCCGGACCGGAAGACGGCCGGCTGCTGGTATGGGAACTGGCGGCGGACCTCGGCGGGCATTTCCGTCGGGTACAAGTCGGGACCGGCACTGTCGAATCCGCCAACCCAGTCGTCCTCGAATGCCCACGGAATCGTCAGATCGCTGACCACATATCGAACACGCCCGACCGTCCCGCAAAGCTCCCGCTGGATTGCCGCCGCCTGGACGGGGCCGATGCAACTCATCTGCCGGACGTGTTGGAACCGGAACCCGGGCCGCACTCCGAGTTCCACGCAAACGGCATGCGGCGTGTCATGCCACGCCATCACGTCGCCGTCCGCCACCCCGCGGGCCGCCAGCCAGTCGACCACCTCCCCAAGCTGGACCCAATCGTTGGCCGCGGGATACGCGGAGATCAGCCGCAGGTCGTTCCTCCTCTTCCGCCATTCGTCAGGGCCAAGGTCGGTCCGCCAGCAGTCGTCCCAGTGCCGCATACGGTCCATGTCGAATGCCGGATGCCGGAGGGCTAGCCGCGGCAGCGGGCGGATGTCCGGCCGCCCCGGCGGCGGGCTGCCGTCGGGGACGCCAGCCAGGACGACCAGACTCGACGCGACCAGCCACCCGACCCCGAACGCCCCGGCTGCCCACCCCCGGGACGCGAGGTACGCCAAGAGCATTAGCGTTTCGGGGACATGGACGTAATGGAACTCGCGCTGGAACAGGAGCGCCTGGCCCGTCCACCCCAGGTAGAGTGCCGCCAGGGCCAATCGCCCGAGCTTTATACTGTCCTGGCCATTGTCCGACCGGATAAACCCGCGGCGGATGTCGGCCACCGCGAACGGGACGCTCAGCAGCTGAAGGTAACTCCACGGCGGGAAGTACGACAGTTGGAGGCCCAACCGCGGCAGCCATTGTCCGAACGTCTGCCGCATGTATCCGGTGTTCCAGACGGTGAACACCTCGACTAGGTGCGGCCATGTTCCCGACCAGACGAGGTAGCTGATTCCCGCAGCCCCTACCAGAAGGCCGCCGAACACGTTGCCGGCCAGATCCGCCGCGATGGCGCGGCGGCCGCCGCGAGCGGCGACCCACCGGACCGTGGCCAGCCAAACGACCAACGCAGGAACGGCGGCGTGCGGCTTCACCCACACCGCCAAACCCCAGAGCGCACCCTCGATTACGCCCCACCGAAAGGCTCCGCCTCCGACGCTCAGCCGCCGCACCCGAAGCAGCACGGCCGCGGCCGCCGGGAGCGTCATCCACACGTCCCGCTGACAGTGATTCATCTCGCTGGTGAACGGGTAAAAGACGGCCGCCCCGGCAATCGCCCAGGCGCGGGCCCAGGCGGGCGCCCCACCTCGAGCAGCCAGCCGGTCCAGAAGGAGAACAATCGCGGCCACGATCACGAGGTCAACCGCCCGGACCGCCTCCATGCTCAGGCCGAGGCTAGCCCGGATGGCGGTCAGGGCCCAGACGAACCCCGGCAGGTTGGTGTCGAATACGTCGCGGTAATGAATACCGCCGGAAAGGAGATTGCGGGCGGCGAGGTCGTAGAGGGTGAGGTCACACCAGGGGGGCATTCTTACAAATAGCGGCACGCCTACGATCAGAGCGACGGCCGTGACCGCCCAGGCGATGCGGATCGACCGCCAGAGCCGCCAACGGGGGGCGAGGGCGACGGGCGCAGCGTCGGGAGGCGGGTCGGGGGGCACGGGATTATTCATCGGCCGGCGGTCACGGGGCCAGGGCGACCGGGCCCACTATCCTTCATTCGGTTGGCGGCACGACCCACGAGGCCCGGCCTGCGCTCCCTGGGATTGACTTGGCACACCGCCCAATCATAGTCTACTTTTCCAGCATGAACGACTCCCCCTCCGCCGGTCGTCCGGGCCTCCAGCTGTTCCTGATTAGCGGGCTGGTCCTGTTTCTCGAACTGGCCTGCATCCGATGGTTCCCCGCTCACGTCCTTTATCTGACGTTTTTCACGAACGCGGTCCTCCTCGCCGCCTTCGTCGGTATGTCGGTGGGCTGCCTGCTGGCGGACCGCAGGGCGCGCCTGCTCAAACATACGCCACTTTTTCTCGCCCTGACCCTCGGCGCCGGCGTGATGACTGTTCAACTGAGGGAACACATCGAGCGCTATGTCAACGTGGCCGACCAGGCCAATCCGGACGTGGTCTTCTTCGGAGGCGAGACGAGCATCCTCAAGCAAGTCGAGTTCCGGTTCCCGCTTGAGATCGTCCTGGGCGTGTTCTTTGTCCTGATCGCGCTGATCTTGGTCGGGCCGGGCCAGGAGATGGGGCGGGCGTTCAACCGCGTGCCCCATCGCGGGCGGGCATATGCCTTCAATCTTCTTGGGAGTCTGGCAGGTATCTTGCTCTTCGCCACCGGGTCCACGTTCGAACTGCCCCCGATCGTTTGGTTTGGGCTGTGTGCGCTCGGAATTGTCTATTTCCTTGCCCGGGACGAGAGTCGCTCGCCGATTCTTGCGTACGCGTTTCTGGCCGTGGCCGTGGCTCTCTCTCTTGTCACTTCCGGGGTCCTTCCCGCGGGCGATGACCAGATGGAGACCCGCTGGTCGCCTTACTATCGCATCGACTATGAGAAGAAGCGCAAGACCATCTCGACCAATCTGATTGGGCACCAGGTGATCGAGGGAAGGGCCGCACCGTCGGTGGAACCCTACCCACTGCCATACCTGTTCCAGCGGGACGCGGGCGCCTGGCCGCCGTTCCGTCGCGTGCTCATTATCGGGGCCGGGTCCGGAAACGATCTGTCGCGGGCGCTGCAGTGGTGCGGGCCTGAAACGACGATCGACGCCGTCGAAATCGATCCGGTGATCCAGAAAATCGGCGCCCGCGACCACCCGGACAAGCCGTACGACGACCCGCGCGTCACTCTTCACCTCAATGATGGCCGCAATTTCCTGCGCCGGGCCCCGGACGCCGAATACGACCTCGTCGTCTTCGCGCTCATCGACTCGCTGGTCCTTCAGTCCGGCTACAGCAACCTGCGGCTGGAAAGCTACCTGTTTACGAGTGAGGCATTCCGCGATGTCCGCCGAGTCCTTAAGCCGAAGACTGGTGTGGCGGCCGTCTACAACTTCTTCCGCCAGGGATGGATCTCCGCCCGATTGCGGGACGAGCTGAAGTCGGCCTTTGATGCCGAGCCGGTGATGCTCACCAACCCGCCGAAGGACAGCGTCCGGCTGCAGGAGTTCGACCGCGGGTTCACCATCTTCTTCGCCGGATCCGATGACGTCCTGGCGCCGCTGCGCTCCAAGTTCAAGGCGACCGGCAACACCTACTGGTACCCGTGGGCGGTCCCGGTGCCGACCGACACGCCCAACGGGTTTCGCGGCCCGACCGATCCGCCGCCGCCCCTCAAAGCGGCCGGCTTCGAAGTGCCCATGGACATCGGCGGGCAGGCGGTCGAGCCAAAATGGGTGCGCTTCCGCGTGGCCGATCTGGAGGAATCTCCAGCAGACCTCGCGCCCGCGACCGACGACTGGCCGTTCCTCTACACCCGTCGTCCGTCGGTGCCGGAGCACACGGTCCGCGGAATCGTGCTGATGGTGCTCTTGTCGCTCGGTCTCTGGTGGTCGACGGCGCGGGCCGCGGGCCACGCGCCGCCAATTGAATCGTCGGCAACGCGCGCCGAATGGGGATTGCTCCTGCGCTCCTTCTTCCTCGGCGCCGGTTTCATGCTGGTCGAGACGAAAGCAGTCGTCCACATGGCCCTGCTCTTCGGCGGGACGTGGACGGTGAACACGGTCGTCTTCGCGGCCGTGCTGTTGATGTCACTGGCCGGCAACCTGATCGCTATGCGGCTGCGGCCGACCAACCTGACGCCGTACTACGTCCTGCTTTTTCTGAGCCTACTCCTGAACGTGCTAATCCCGATCGACGCCTTCCTTGGCCTGAGCCCGGCCGTGCAGATTGTCGGCGCGTGTTTGCTGGCCTTCCTACCCGTTGCGTTCGCAGGCATCGTATTCGCGGCGAGCTTCGCCCGGTCGAGTCGCCCGAATCAGATGTTCGGCGCGAACATCGCCGGCGCCCTCTTGGGCGGCCTGGCCGAAAACGCCTCGATGCTGCTCGGGTTCCGCTACCTAATTCTGGTCGCGGCGGGGTTCTATTTGCTGTCGAGCCTGGGGAATGGTCAGAAGTCGATGGAGAGGGAGTGAGTGGGGCCGTTCCAAGTAGCGGACTGAATCAGGGACTTTTCGGCCGTTTGCGCGCTTCTGTGCACCATATGTTGGACACGTTGTTTTTGACGTTGCTTCTTTCGGAGAAAGAGGATGCGTCAAAATCGAAAAGCTAAGGCGCCAAGTTCGGCCCCCCACCTGGCGCCTTAGCTTTGGCATCTCAGAACCAGCGACTGATCCGTCGGAAGAATTGCTTTAGTTCGTCGCCTCCCACGAGTCCATGATCACCGTCCCCTGGTGCAGGATTCCTTTCAGCACAATCTCCTGCCCAACGAGCCGATCCAATTCCGGGTCGGTAAAGGGGTGGCCGCCGGCGCGGCGGAGGCGGTAGGTGCCCTCCGGGGTCGCCAACATCACAGCATTGTATTCGCTCTTCGACCCCAGCCCGAACGGCCGTTTGATGACCTTGCCGCGCAGTTCCATGGCGTCACCGGCTTCGGAATTCTCGGGCTTCATACGTGCCATTGTAGTCGATCACTTCGACCCCCTTGATCAGGATTGCTCGGCTGGTGGTCTCTCGGCGTTCCATCAGCGTGTGCACTGCAGTCGGGCTCGGCGCGCCGCCTAGGGAAAGAGCCTTGGTGACCATTCCGCCCAGGCCCTTCGCCGCGGCTCCACGCAGGACCGGCATCGAGACGACGTTTGCCTTTTCGAGACCAAACTGGCTGGCGACCGACTCCAGGTTCTTCGGAACTTTGTTCGCCACCTTGACGGCCGTCTCCGCCACGACCAGCGTGGATGCGATAATTGATCGGGCAACTTCGCAAATTGTCGCCCGGCGCGAAACCCGCGCCGCACGGGCAACGGCCGCGAGCGCCGGGGCCAAAGCGCCCGCACTCTTGGCCTTTGTCCCCTTCGGGATGACGTGCGGCACCGGCTGCATCGACTTGACGGGTGTCAAGGACGGGTCGCCCATGAGCCCGAACTGGGCGATCGTTTTCAAATCGACCCCGCCCATGACGACCGCCCGCGCCACGTAGTCGAGCCGGGCCTGCAGGCACGCACGGCCGACGGAGGCCCCGGCCCGGACGTGCTTCAGAAAGTCCTGGCAAAGCAGGTCCGCCTGGTCGTTGCCGGACGGGGGCCCGTAGGCGATGGTCGAACTCACGAAGCAGGCGTAGGCCCCGTTTCCCAGGTATGTCTGACAGATCCCCATCTGCCCGCCGTCGATCGCGGGATCGTACAGATCGCCCCCATAGCAACATTCCGCGGAGAGGATCGTCCCGTCCGCGATGTGCCCTGGGAGTTGGGTGGCGTCGTGCGACACCGGCAACGGGTCTCCGGGCTCTCCGAAGAACTGGTGAAAACCGGCCGCCCCGTGGCAGTTGATGAAGTGGGCGCGGGCGCCGAGATCGGCCGCGGACCACGGCGGGCCCGTGGGCGGCACGATCTTCATCCCGGCGGCAGACCCGAAAATCGCGCGCAGGCTCTCATCGGTTGAACTCTGCCACGTTTCCGTCGTGATACCGAGGAAGGCGTCGTAGTCCTTTGCCGGCCGCTCTACATAGTTCGCCGCGATGCCCAACAGGCGAACCAGGTACGTCGGATCGTTCGAATTGGTCAGGTCCGGCAGCCTCCCGACCACGCGCGTGGGCGCCAAGAACTTGTTGATGTTGGTCGAGTAGGGCGCATCGCACGCGTACGGCAGGTCGCTCAGGGCGAACTCGTCGGTGTCCTGATCGGAGAAGACCGGGTTCTTCAGGTCCTGGTGCGGGATGACATCGGGCGCGCCGAGGATCATGAGGTATGACGGGTTTACTGATGTAAAGACCCGGTCGATGGCCTCTTTGTTGGCTCGAGGATCGCCGGCGTCCGCGGCCGGCACCGGGGCGGCCTTGTATTGCTTCATCGCAGATTTGCTGCTCAGATCGATCAGTACTGTCTTGAGGCCCCGTTTGGCGTCGGCCGCGATCAGGTTCTTGACAGCGGTTCGGATCGCGGTGACGCCGGGCGCCTTATATTTCTCCGCCAACCGGGCCAGGTTGGTGACGATGACCTTGTCGATCGGGCCGGCAGGCATGGGAAGTCTCCGCTCGGTGTGAGGATCAATACATTGCCTCTTCGCAACAACATCACCGCTTCGGGAACGGCGGCAGCTTCGGCAGGTCTTTCTCCTCCTTCTTGAGTTTCTCGAGGATCACTTCAATCCCTTTGTTGAGTTGCTCATCGATCCCGGCGAATTCCTTGGCCGGGTCGTTGTCCTGGATAATGTCCGGGTCCACCCCATGTCCCTCGATGATCCACTCTTTCCCCTCGGGATCCACTCGCGAGAACTCGGGCCGGTTGAGCGTCCCGCCGTCGAGCAGCGGTAGAGTCCCGCGGATGCCGACGACACCGCCCCACGAGCGCTTACCGATCAGCGGCCCGAGCTTGTACTGCCGGAACCGGTACGGAAAGAGATCGCCGTCCGAGGCTGAGAACTCATTGAGAAGGCAGACCATCGGGCCAACGAAGGTCCCGCCGGGATCGACCGTCGGGGCCGCGTTGCGGGCGACGCCGACCATCACCATCTCCCGCCGCAGTCGCTCGATCAGCATCGGCGACACGTTGCCGCCGCCGTTGCCGCGGACGTCGATGATCAACCCCTTCCTGCGGAGTTGCGGGTAGTAGTGCTTGACGAACTCGTTGAGACCGGGCGTCTGCATGTCGGGGATGTGCAGGTAGCCGACCTTTCCGTCGGTTGCCTTCGCAACCTTTTCGATATTCCCTTGCACCCACTCGAAGTAATAGAGCTGCGACTCGTCCGCGATCGGCGAAATGGTGACGGCCTTGGCGCCTTCGGCCTTCGGCTCCTTGTTGACGTGCAGCGTAACCTGCCGGCCGGGGGTGTTGAGCAATAGCTCGTAAATGTTGCCGACCTCATTCGTCGGCGTGCCGTTCACTCTGACGATGTAGTCCCCCTTTGTGACGTCCACGCCGACTTCCGTGAGCGGCGACCGCAAGCTCGGGCTCCAGTTCGCCCCGCGGAGGATCTTGTCGACCTTGTAGAACTTGGACTGCTCGTCCCGCGACAGCTTCGCGCCGAGCAAACCCGTCTGGATGCGAGGGACGGTCGGGGCCTCCCCGCCGCCAACGTACGCGTGACCGACGTTCAGCTCCGCAATCATTTCGCCGATGACGTAGGTCAGGTCGAACCGGTGCCGGACGTGCGGGAGGAACACCTCGTACTTCTTCCGCACCGCCGGCCAGTCCACCCCGTGCATGCCGGGGTCGTAGAAGAACTCGCGCATTTGCCGCCAGCACTCGTTGAAGATCTGCGTCCACTCGGCGTGCCGGTCCAGGCGAACTTCCATCCCGGACAGGTCGAGGTTCTTGAACTCGAACGGCGCCTTGGGCAAGTCAACGATCCCGTAGTTCCCCCCTTTTGAGACAATCATCTTCTTGCCGTCCGCCGAGAGGTCGTAGCCGTTGATAGTTCCGAGACTCAGCTCCTTCTGGCCCGCCACATCGTAAGCAAAAAACCCGGGCGCCTGCCGGTTTGACGCGCGTTGGTAATAGAGAAGCCCGCCGGCGGCCTTGAGATTGAAGTAATTGCCCGCCGGGCCGGGCACCGCGAGCACGCGGTCCTTGAGACCATCGAGATCGATCTTGAGGTCCGCGGGAGGCTTCTTCGGCTCGTCTTTTTTCGCCTCGTCCTTCTTCGGCTCATCTTTTTTCGCCTCGTCCTTTGTCTCGACCTCGTCGGGCTTTGGCTTGAAAGGGTTTTCCGTCGCCTTCGCCAGGGTGACGAGATAGATGCGTTGCATATCCAAGTACGCGTGGTTGAACTCCGTATTCGAGATGACCGGGTTGAAGTCGCGGGCCGAGACGAAGAACAGGTACTTACCGTCACTGGAGAAGACCGGCGACCCAGCCGCGAACCAGCCGTCGGTCACTTCGACGGATTTGTTCTGCTCCAGCGAGTAGAGCCATACCTTGTTCAGGCTTTCGGTTTCCGGCCGGCCGAACGCAATCCAATTCGAATCCGGTGACCAGGTGAAGTCGCGAATCTCGAACGCTTTTGCCTGATCGACCAGCGTCACCTTCTTGGTCGCCACGTCCACAAACTGCAAGCGCAGCTTCTTGTCAGACCAGACGATCTTCTTGCCGTCGGGGGACCAACTGATCTCGTACTTGTACGTGTCGGAACCGGACGTGAGCTGCATCGGC
>Ga0066903_100004435_pt1 | contig 11871 bp, 14 predicted proteins | sample PanSoiMetaGPlot1_FD_67491 | JGI IMG/M metagenome (GOLD analysis project Ga0066903, IMG submission 67491) | Tropical forest soil microbial communities from Panama analyzed to predict greenhouse gas emissions - Panama Soil - Plot 1 (version 2) | ecosystem: Environmental > Terrestrial > Soil >...
GGTCGCCGTGGTGGTGCCGTCGCCGGCCTGGTCGTTGGTCTTCTGGGCGACCTCGCGCACCATCTGGGCGCCCATGTTCTCGAACTTGTCCTCGAGCTCGATCTCTTTGGCGACGGTGACGCCGTCCTTGGTGATGCGCGGGGCGCCGAAGCTCTTGTCGATCACGACATTGCGGCCCTTGGGGCCGAGCGTCACGCGCACCGCGTTGGCCAGCGTGTCGACGCCGCGCAACATGCGGTCGCGCGCGTCGGTCGAGAATTTCACATCCTTGGCAGCCATTTCTGGTTACTCCGTTTGATGCAGTGGTTCGCGCCCGCCGTCATCGGCGGATCCGGCAAACCGAATTCAGTTGTAATGGCTCAGCCGATCACGCCCATGATGTCGGACTCCTTCATGATCAGAAGGTCGTCGCCATCGATCTTGACCTCGGTGCCCGACCACTTGCCGAACAGCACGCGATTGCCTGGCTTCAAATCGATCGGGATGAGCTTGCCGGCTTCGTCGCGGCCCCCCGGGCCAACGGCGACGACCTCGCCCTCCTGCGGCTTCTCCTTGGCGGTGTCCGGAATGATGATGCCGCCCTTGGTCTTCTCCTCGGCGTCGATGCGCTTCACGACCACGCGATCATGCAGGGGACGAAACTTGGTCTTTGCCATTTCTTTCCTCGTACGTGGGAGCCCGGCTAAGGCTTTGAAAAACATGGTCTCTCGAGACACTGTTAGCACTCTCATTTGGAGAGTGCCAACGGCTGCGCGGGACATAGGTCCTGCGGCTCCTTGAGTCAAGCGCGCAGCGCTCCCAAACCCTTTCAAAGCGGCGGTATTCGTGCTGGAAGAGGCCATGAAGAGAGAATGGAGGAAGCAGGAATGTCCGTTACGGAGATCAGCAGACCGGCGCCCGGCTCGAATTCGGTCACCCAACAAGCGATGCTCGAGACGGCAGCCACTACCAGGCTGCTCGAGTCCGAGGGCATCCTCGACTACAGCGGCCACGTCTCCACCCGCATTCCCGGACGCGATGCGTTTGTGATCCAGATCGGCTCGACGTCCCGTGCCGAGGTGAGCCCGGACTCCATGCTGGTCGTCGACTATGCCGGCAACGTGCTGGAAGGCGATGGCCAGCCACCCAGCGAGTTGCCCATTCATCTGGAGATCCTGCGGGCCCGGCAGGACGTGCAGTCGGTTTTGCATTCTCACATGGAGCTTGCGATCGCGTTTACCATGATGGAAGGCGTGAAGCTCCTGCCGATGCGGGCGCGCGCCTCGCGCTGGAAGAGCGGTATCCCGATCGATCCTGATCCGAGCCATATCAAGCTGCCCGAGCAGGGCCGGGCGCTCGCGCGCACGCTCGGGCCGCACCACGCGGTGCTGATGCGGGCGCATGGGTTGTGCGTCGTGGCTGAATCGGTGCAGGCCCTGTTCGTCGACGCCGTTCACTTCAAGGAAAACGCCACCGCGCAGATGCAGGCGCTGCAGGCCGGCGCCAAGCCGATCCCGCTCAGCGAGGCCGAGATCGCGCAAATCGAGAAGATGGAAATGCGCGAGTGGCACATCAAGAAGCTCTGGAACTACTACGTGCGCAAAGCCCTCGACGAGGAGGTGCTGCCGCAGGCATGGCGCGATGAGCTTGTGCCGACCAAGGAGATGCTCAAGCGCGACCGCATGCTCTGATCGGAACTCGGATCATGGCGCGGATTCGCTACCTGGCTTTTCTGAGCACCGATCCGGCCGCCCTGGCCGGTTTCTACCGGCACAATTTGGACCTGGACGAAATCGGACGGAGCGCGGACGGTGACGTCACGCTCAGCGATGGCGCCTTCAACGTGACTTTGTTTCGCTTCCGGCGCGAGCTGCGCGAGCCGCGCATGGAGCTTGGGCTGCATCATGTTGGCGTCGCGGTCGATGATGTGGAGGCAGTGGTGGCGCGTTATCGCGCCCGCTATCCGCGCGGCACCGTGATTGCCGAGAACGGTGACCTGCAGCACGGCCAGATCCGCATCTACGATCCGGAGTGCAATCCGGTGACGCTGTCGAGCAACAATTTCGGACTAGGCGAGGCGCCGACGCGCATTCCCCGCATCGCGCATCTGGCGCTCAATGCGCTCGATACTGAAGCGATACTCGATTTCTATCGCGACGTGTTCGGCTTCCGCGAGCTGTTCGAGGCGCACAAGGAATCGCGCAAACGGCCGGGCTACCGCAACAAGCACGTCGGCGATGGCCATTCCAATGTAGCGATCCAGGCGTTTTACGGTGGCGAGGAGGGACACGAGGCGCGCTTTGGCATCGCGCATTTCGGTTTCCTGGTGCCCGACTCCAAAGCAATGGCCGAACGCGTGCAGACAGGCGGCGCGACCGTCAAGGCGCGGCCGGCGCATCGCACGCAGTCTGAAATTCGCATGCGCGACCCCGAAGGCAATGGCTGTGATCTCTCGCAGCGCGGCTGGGAGGTCGACACCGACAAATGGGTGCGGGCAGCGTGAGGTGGAATCCCAGAATGACGCGTGTCCCGGGCGCAGCGCGGCGCGGTCAAGGCATCGGAGATGGGCGGGGCATAGGAGCCGCGGTGCGCTGCAGACCCGGGACCTTTACGGTCTGTGGCGGTCCCGGATCAGCGGCGCACCACGAGCGCTCTCTTAATCATATATCTGCTTTGAGCTCGGTTCTTGCGCTCGTGCTGCACCGCATCCGGGACACGGACCTCTCGTTGTGGGGACGAGCAACGAGGGCTGGTGTCGCTCTCATTGCAGCGCTTACCTGCGCGACCCTGGCGCAGGCCGATCCGATAGAGGACTTCTACCGTGGCAAGCAGATCAAGATGTACATCCGCGCGGCGCCCGGCGGCAATTACGACGTCTATTCGCGCGTGCTCGGTCGTCACCTGACGCGCTTCATTCCGGGCAATCCGCTGGTGGTGCCGATCAACATGCCGGGCGGCGGCGGGCTCGTTGCACTCAACTTCGTTGCCAACGCTGCGCCGCGCGACGGCACCGTCGTCAGCATGATCACGCAGTCGTTTCCGGTGGATCAGGCGCTCGGCCTCGACAGCAACCTCAAAGTAGACATGCGGTCGTTGAATTTCATCGGCAACATGAGTAACACCAACGAGTTTCTCTACACGGCGAAATCATCACTCACGCGCACGCTGGAGGACGCGCGCCGCCGCGAGACCGTGATCGCGGCGACCGGCATCGGCTCGATCGTGACGCAGATTTCGGCGGTCTACAACAACGTGCTGGGGACCAGGTTCAAGGTCATCTACGGCTATCCGAGCGGACCTGAGATGACACTCGCAATGGAGCGCGGTGAGGTCGAGGGCCGCAGCACCAGCAACCCGCAGGTCTTGGGACCGACCACCGCCCAGGTGCTGAGCCGATACAATTTCATCATCCAGACCGGACCGAGAAAAATTCCGGCTTTTGAATCCGTGCCGTTGCTGCGCGAGCTCGCCAGGGACGAGGACGAGCAGCGGATCTTCGATTTCATATCGAATGCGGCCGCCATGGCGCGGCCGCTCGTCACCAATGCGGGCGTGCCGATGGAGCGGGTCGCGGCGTTGCGTCGCGCCTTCGATGCCACGCTCGCTGATCCTGCTTTCCTAGAAGATGCCGCCCGGCAGAACCTTGAAATCGGCGCAAAGGGCGGCGAAGAGCTGCAGCGGATAGTGACAAATCTGATTGAGACTCCGCCAGCGGTATTAGAGCAGGTCAGGCGGGCCATGCAGATTAAGGGCGCGGAGGCGATCCGGCGCGCCGGGCCGACCCGCGAATAGGGGGCGGAAATGGCAGAGGTTTCGCAGGCTCCTGCTGTGGCGGAGCCAAGGGGTATTGGCGGCTGGCTCATTCTGCCTGTGATTATCACTCTCGCGTTGCCGCTCATGACTGCTTATGCGGCATTTGTGACATTCCAGGATATCGTTGTGCTCCTGAACGCCTCGTTGTCGACACCTCTTGCAGCCTTCATTGTCGTCAAGTGTCTTTACAATTTCGGCCTGATGATTGCCTGGATTTTCGCGGCCGTCTTGCTGTTCAGACACAAGCGATTGTACCCGCGGTTCTTCGTGGCGCTGCTCGTGGTCATGCTCATCGGAACGATTTTGGACTTTGTGGTTGCTGCGACGGTCTTCGACATCAAGCTCGACAGCGGCGACGTCAGGGGCGCAGTGCGATCCACGGCCGGACTCGCAATCTGGGGGCCCTACATGTACAAATCGGTGCGCGTGCAGAACACGTTCGTGGAGGATTGAGCCTGGCTCAGCGTCCCACGAGCTTCATCGCATTCTCATAGTAGCTCAGGTCGATATAACGCTCGGGCGCCGGCACGGCGGTGCCGGCCTTGCGCTCGAGCTCGGCGCGCAGCGCCAGCACGTTCTTGAACCCCTCGCGGTCGAAGGCGGCATCGGGCGTGAAGCCGAAGCCGGGGTCAAGCAGCAGCTCATGCGTGCGTCCCGCCTCGCGCGCGGAGAGCTTGAGCTTGTCGATCAGGATCGCAATGCCTTGCGCCTTGTTGGCAGGCGCACGGACCCAGCGAATGCATTCGATATAGGCGGCGAGATAGCGCTCGAGCGTCTCGCGGTTCTTCTCCGCCCAGCCGCGCATCGAGAACGCACCCGCGGCCTGGTAGGCGCCAAGCATGTCGATTGTGCGCCCGAGGCTCTTCATGCCAGCTGCCTCAGCCTGCACGGTGAACGGCAGATTGAGGATGCCACCGGCGTTGGACTTGTCCTCCATCAAGGCCTTGAAACGGAACGGCCCGGCGCCGACCGGATTCATCTTGTAGTCGCCGTCCTTGAGCCCATGCTGCGCCAGGATCTTTTTGAGCTGTAGCGCATAGGCGGTGTCGGGCGCGTCGACCACGAGATTGTGCCCGCGCAGGTCGGTAAAGCCGCCGATGTTGCCCTGCACGAAGAACTCGTTCATGCCGCTGTCGCCGCCGGAGACGATGACGACGTCCTCCTTGGCGACCTCAATCATGGCGAGCGCGTTGTCGACGGCGGAATGCGCCACATGGGTCTTGCCGGAGGCAAGGCCCTCGCGCTGCGGGCGCGAGCCCTCAGTGAGCTCGAGCTCGATCTTGAAGCCGCGCCGCTCGAAAATGCCGGTGGCAATGCCGGCGTGCAGCGGCAGCGCCTTGGCGTTGGGGAAAGCATTGATCCGCAGCGTCACGGGGTCGACCGCGCGGGCCGGGCTGCCGACTGCCGCGGCGAGGCAGCTTAGGGAGCCCATCAGTACTGCACGGCGCGAGCGACGGATCATGCGTTTCCTCCAACGAGACTGTATCGTGTTGAACCCCTTATGCTAACAGATCGGCCGTTAGGGTCGATACCGGGCTATTGGTCACACTAGAGGACACGCATGCGAGCTCTCAGTCTTGCCGAGGCAAATAACATTATCGAAGGCGCCTTCGCGTCCGCCAAGAAGCGCAAGGCCTATGCGCTGGCCGTGATCGTGCTCGATGCCGGCGGGCGCGTGAAGGCGTTCCAGAAGCAGGACGGCGCTTCGCTGCTGCGGTTCGAGATCGCCTATGGCAAGGCCTTCGCGGCGCTCGGGCTGCATCGGTCCTCGCGCCAGGTCCTGCAGAAGCAGAAGGAGAAGCCGGCGTTCATGGCGTCTCTCGCCGACCTGTCGGACGGGCCCTTGTTCCTGGAGGGCGGCGGGCAGCTGATCCGTGATAAGTCGGGCGAGGTGGTGGGCGCGCTGGGAGTCACGGGCGATGTCAACGAAGTTGATGATCTTTGCGCCATGGACGGTATCCGCGCTGGCGGCTACCTTCCCGACGACGACTTCAGCCCGGCGGACGTTCGGCGGCTCAATATCAAGAAGGACCCGCCCTTGCGCGACCCGCGCAAGAAATAGCTCATCGCCGTGGCCGGGACCGGAGACTTTTTGATGAACGATCGGGTTCCATGTGCATTCGCCCTCATATCGCCTTGCCTTGACGGCATCCTGCTGGTGGTATTGGACGATGCGGTCCGGGTAAGCCGGCGCGCTAGGGTTGGGTAGCCGAGCGTCAGCAGTAGGATGCGCGGTCGTATAGCCCGTGGGAGCACAGATGCGGCCGCACCCGGCTTTCGGGTTCGGTCAATGGAGGGGGTCCTATGGGGACTTTCGCTCGGTTTTCGCCGCCTGTTGTGGTTATTGGGGCGGCGCTGGCACTTGGCGGCTGCTCCGGGGGCAGCCTGAGCAGCTTCACCAGTGGGTGGGGCTTTGGTGGCTCTGACCAGCCCCCGCAAGCCGAACAGCCGGGGCCGGAAATTCCCGCCACGATCCGCGTCTCCGAGGTGATCGGGCGCTGGGGCTATGCCGCCTTCCACAAGCCGGAGGATCGTCAGCGCACGGAAGCCGCGGCGCGATCCCAGTGCAACCATCCGTTTGTCATCGGGCAAGGGCCGACCGGCGGGGTCATGATGTACCTGGCCGACCAATCCGAGTTGAAGGAGCTGCGCGTCAAGGGCGGGCCCGGCGGCAAGAATTATATCGGTCTCGCCGGTAAAACGCCCGACCCGCAAGATCGCGAAATCACGGCGTTCGACGGCCGGGTGATGGTGATGGTGTTCGTCGATCCCGAGATCGCAGGCCGTTACGGCACCGGCATCTACGTGCGCTGTGGGGCGAGTGGCGGTACGGTGGCGTCCGGCCAGAAGCGATGACGGGTACGATCTGGCAGACCGCAAGAGAGACGCTCTCGCGCGCGGTGTCAGATCTCGTTACTGGTATACGTCGAGCGCAAGGAGAGAATGTGCGCTCCCTTCCGCGTCTCCGGGCGGTGCCGCTTGCGACCTTTGAGCGCGACGGTCTCAAAGCCGCGCTCAGAAAGGCGGGGCTTCCGTGCGAGGACGTCGAGCAGTCCGGTCCGCTGTTCTGGCGCTTCGATACCGACGACGATATTCCGGCTGGCTTTGCCGGGCTGGAACTGCACGGGCCAGATGCGTTGCTGCGGTCGCTCGTGACGTTGCCGCCGTTACGTCGCGGGGGCGTCGGCCGCGCCATCGTGGCGGCGGTCGAGCAGGAGGCGGGGCTGCGCGGCTGTGACGTGATCTATCTGCTCACGGAAGAGCCGGACTACTTTGCGCGGGCAGGCTATGCGGCCTTAAGCCGCGATGCCGTTCCGGAGGCGATACGCGCCTCCGGGCAATTTCAATCGCCGATCTGTGCCGCAGCCAGGGCGATGGTGAAGGAGCTTGGCTAGTCGCTCCGGCCGCCATGTGTGTTGCCGGCCTACTTGAAGTCGTCCGGGCGCAGGACATCCATCTTGAGCACTTCCTTCATCATGTCCTGATCGACGTCAGGCAACACGGTCTTTCTGAATGCCAGCGCGGCCTGCTTGTACTCGTCTGCGCAATTGTCCTTGCGCGCCCGCGGCAGCAGCCGGTCCGCGAGCTCCTGGAAGGTGCGATCGGCCTGATCGCGGAGTCGGAGAAGGATCAGGTGACGTCCTGGAAGTTCTCCAACTTCAAGCTGACTGAGCCGCCGAAGTAACGGCTCGCCTATAGCGATCTACTGCTCAGAAAGATTGCGGCAGCGATGTATGATGCGTCGCTGCCGCTTTTTTATTGAAGCAACGTTGCGACAAGCTTGGTCGCTCGGCGGAAGGTTTCTCCACTCCTCGGCGTCTGGCAGGGCTCACCTGTTTCATTTCCAGTGCTAAGCTGTGCGCTGCAAGTGGGCGCACTTCGATTCATGCCGACCCTCCGTGATTTTGCTCTCGGCCCTTGGCGCGCCGTGCTGGTGCTCGGTGTCACCCAGATTCTGGCTTGGGGCGCGATCTTCTATCCGCCGGTGCTGACCTTGCCGTTGATCGCTGCCGATCGGGGCTGGTCGACGACCTTCGTGATGGGCGGCTTCTCGCTTGCGCTGCTGGCCGCGGGCCTCGTCTCGCCGCTCATGGGGCGCCTGATTGATCGTCATGGCGGCCATCGGATCATGCCGGTGGGCTCGCTCCTCGGTGCGCTTGGCTTGCTTGCGCTTGCCTATGTTGAATATCGCATCAGCTATCTTGCGGTCTGGCTGCTGCTCGGCGTCGCGATCGCGGCGTCGCTGTACGATCCTGCGTTCGCGACGCTGGGCCGCATCTTTGGCGTGGCCGCGCGTAGGCCGATCACGGCGCTCACGCTGGCGGGTGGCTTTGCTTCGACCGTGAGCTGGCCGACAACGCATGTGCTGATCGATCTCCTGGGCTGGCGGGGCACCTATCTGGTCTATGCAGGACTGCTTGCCTTTGTGGCCGCGCCGCTGCACGCATTCGGGTTGCCGCGCCAGCGCGCTGATCGTGATGCACGGCCGAAGAGCGGGCAGCCTGCGCCAACGGTCGTGCTGCCGCCGCGAGGATGGGCTTTTGCGCTCGTCGCTGCAGCGTTCGCCGCCTATGCGTTCGTGCCGTCCGGCCTCTCCGCGCATCTGCTCGCGATCTTCGGCCGTTCCGGCATCGATGCCGGCAGCGTGGTTGCCATTGGGGCGCTGTTTGGTCCCGCACAGGTTCTGGCGCGCATCGGGGAGATTCTATTTGCACGCGCCGTTCATCCGCTGCTGGTGGCGCGCTTTGCAGTCGGCATGTTGCTGGCGGGCTTTGGCCTGATGGCGATTGCCCGACTGTCGCTCCCGATTGCGGCGGCGTTCATGGTGATGTTTGGAATGGCCAACGGCCTGATTACGATTGCGCGCGGCACGGTACCGCTCGCTCTGTTTGGCGCCAGCGGCTATGGCGCCTTGCTCGGCCGCATCGCCGGGCCGTTCCTGTTGATGCAGGCGATTGCGCCTTTGGTGCTCGCGCTTGTCGTCGAGCACGGCTCGGATTGGGCGGCGTTGACTGTCGTTGCAGCGCTCGCGCTTGCCGCATTCACGTGTTTTGTGGCCTTACGGCTGCCGAGGGGCAGCGTGTAGCTCAGCCGCTCTGGAGGATTGCGTCGATGTCGGCCTGGGTGACGTGGCCGCTGTCGCCGGCAAGCTTGGGGCCGTGCAGCAGGCCAGGCCCGCTCCCGGCGGCCCCGGCATAGGGCTCGAACGCTTCGGCGCCGCCCCAGATCTCCGTCATCCGGGCAATGCGTTCATCGATGAATTGCAGCATCGCCAGCACCTTTGCGATGTGCTGCCCGCTGAGATCCTGAAAATTGCACGCTTCGAAGATGCGCCGAACATTGTCCCGGATCTGCTGAGTGACCTCGTCATCTTTGGCCTGGGACGTGGTCAGCGATTTGGCCGCCTTGGCGATTGTTTCGGCGGCATCCATGATCTGATGGGCGGCGCGCTCAGTGCCGGCGACAACGGCGTCGAGCTCGCGGGCGGCGCGCGGCCTGCCGGCGCCGGATGCACCCGCATGCAGCATCGCGAGCTCCTGCTTGGTGCGGGCGATCGCGGTGTGGATCGCATCGGCTTCGTGCTGAAGCTCACGCAGGCCGCTCGGTTCGACCCTGAACGCTTGCCGTTCGATGGTGCCAGATTTTGCTGACGGGTCGATCGAGCTCATCTGCTCGACGCGAAAGACCTTGCGTTGAATCGGCATGGCGCGTGATTGTGTCTCGTGGTCGTATGCAACTGGGAGGTATTTTTCTCTAGCCTACGTGCGCTTAACGCGACGTTCATGGGCGTGACGGCAGTGGCTCTGTCATTTGATTAACCATACGCCTGGCGCTTTACCCAACTTAAACTATAAGCCCAGGAACCAATGATCGGTTACGAGCGTAGTTAAGATCGTCGCGGGGGAATTAACCAAAGCGACGTTGGTTATCTGTTTACTGTGGCGGAACGGGAGCGATGAGCGGCCCGCACCCTCTGCGTTCAGTCTGTGTAGAGTTGTGTCCAGTCGAGTAGAGTGAGTCCATCCATGCATCGTCTCGTCCTGCCCGTAATCATCACAGTGCTCACCACCAACATGGCGGCGGCCGGTCCGCTCAATCTCAATCCTCGGGCGGATGCCGGCTCGTCAGTCGAAAGCGCGCCCGTCCACCGTGTCCAGTCGCCAGGCCCCAATTTCGGCGGCGGGTTCCTTGAATTGCTGTTCCGTGGCCTCGGCAACAGCGATGCGGCGCCGCGCTACGAGCCGCGACTGCCGTTCCAGCGCCAGATGGAGCCGGTCGAGCAGGACCCATCCGGCCAGCAATACAGGCTTGATCCGCGCTACCGGAAGCAGGTCGTCGACTACGACGGCAAGGAGCGCGCCGGCACTATCATCATCAACACCAACGAGCGCCTGCTCTATCTGATCCAGGATGACGGCACTGCGATCCGTTACGGCATCGGGGTTGGCCGGCCCGGCTTCACCTGGGCCGGTGTCCGTCAGGTCACGCGCAAGCGCGAATGGCCGGATTGGACGCCGCCGCCCGAGATGCTCAAGCGCCGTCCGGACCTGCCGCGCCACATGGAAGGCGGGCCAGAGAATCCGCTGGGCGCTCGCGCCATGTATCTCGGCTCGACGCTCTACCGCATTCACGGATCGAACGAGCCGTGGACGATCGGAACCGCGGTGTCGTCGGGTTGCATCCGCATGCGCAACGAGGACGTGATCGACCTCTATGAACGGGTCAAGGTTGGCACCAGGGTGGTGGTGATCTGACCCCGCTGTCGGCGGCGTTCTTGACCAGGCACTAAAACGCTAAAGGCCGCCCTGTGGGCGGCCTTTGCTTCGGTGAAACACGTGTCGTCTCGTCATTCGAGCTTAAAGGCCGCGCGCAGCTGCTCTTTTACTGCCTTCTGGGTCGCTTTGGCGGCTGCTTCGTTGTAGCCGAGGTGAGGGTCGGTCTCGACGCAGGGATCCTTGTAGGTGAAGGGCTGGCCGGTCGAGACATTGACCACGACGCCGTTAGCCTCTTCTTTCAGCGTGCAAGCACGCGTGCTCTGCGAGCCCTTGCCGATGGTCGGCGTCTTGGGTCCGAGCGGATTGTCGTAAGAATGATGCGCGTCAGGATACTCAAACAGCTGCGCATCGCGCCCGGCCGCGCGCAGCCGCTCGAAATAAGGACGGCAAGGCGCGATCGTCACGTAGTCGTCGGCGAGCCCATGGTGCTGCCGGATCGGGCCGGTCACGTCGGTGTCGCGGATAAAGGTCGCCGAGCAGGATGCATAGAGCGGAATGTGCAGTGCGAACTGAGCGCGCGGGCTCCACATCTCCTGAAACCGGCGCATGCTGGAATAGAGCGCCGATTGTCCGCCGCGCGAAAAGCCCATGACGGCGATCCGCGCAGGATCGATGCGCGGATGGGCAGCGAGCATCTCATGGCTGCGATAGGCGTCGAGGATCATGTTCAGGCGGCCAAGCAGTGCCTGGTTGGCCGAGGTGCTGACGATCCCGCGCGCCGAGAAGCTGTCGAGCAGGAAGGCTGCGATCCCCATCTCGTTGAAGTGCTTGGCCCACAGCTCGTTGCCGCCATTGACGCCGCCCGAGCCGTGCAGCAGCACGACCGCTGGCATCCGGCCGTTGACGCCGCGTGGGATGCGCAGCTCGCCTGCGATCGTGACCGCCTTGCCGTTCTTGTCGCCGGTCAGGAATTGCTGATCGGTCAGCGTCAGCGTTTCGATCGGACGCAGCTCGATGCGGGCCGCGAGATCACTCTCGCTCGGCTCGGCCAACGCCGCCTGGGTGGAGAACAAGCCTGCGATGCCAATGATCACAGACGCTGTGCGCCATCTGCCTGTCATGAGTTTCCTCCCGCGCTATCCGGCCGCTCATGCCGGCGGCCCAGAACCAACCTTAGAGGATCATCCGAGAAGTGAAAACTAGTTCGGATGAGGGCGCCGAACAAAAAGGACCGGACACGACCCGTTCGTGTCCGGCCTGATTTGTCGACTGCCTGCCCGGCAGCTAGCGCCAGAGGGTAATAAAGGCCAACGAAGCGGCGCTACTCGTCGCCGCCATCACCGCCAAAGTCGCCGCCGCCATC
>Ga0066903_100004436_pt1 | contig 11870 bp, 12 predicted proteins | sample PanSoiMetaGPlot1_FD_67491 | JGI IMG/M metagenome (GOLD analysis project Ga0066903, IMG submission 67491) | Tropical forest soil microbial communities from Panama analyzed to predict greenhouse gas emissions - Panama Soil - Plot 1 (version 2) | ecosystem: Environmental > Terrestrial > Soil >...
AACGAGTAAGGATACCATGAACCGGTGGGAGCCTGCGGTGCGAGATAGGCAAGGTCCGGCTGCGCAAATGCGCGGGCCAACGGAAGGATATCTTCAGCGGTTGCTCCGCGCCCATGCAGCATGATCACCGCGCGCCTCGCGTGCGCCAATGGCGCGCCCGCAGCAAGCGCTGCAGAAACGCCCCTAGGGGGCGGTGATGAGCCCATATATCAACACCATTAGCCAAGCGCGAGATAAGCGATCAGCCCGGCCACCATCAACGCAAGGGTTGCCGACAAGGCGAGCTCGGCGCGGGCGCTGCCGGACGAATGGATCTCCGTGTCATCGAGCAGTCGGCCGGTACGAACGAAGCGCGCCGCTGCGATGATGATCAACGCCATTCCGACGAGGATGAGAACGAGTCCTTCGTAGCGGCCAAGGGGTCCCGATAGTCTTTCGAGCTGCAATCGATGCTCGGCGTCGGGCGAACCTGTGCTTACTATGGCTACCACAAACAGGTTGAACTTCTCGAGGACGAACCCGAACGCGACCACGGCAATGCCGGTGCGCACCCAGGCGAGAAACGTTCGTTCGTTGGCAGCATGATCACTGTATCCGCGGATCATGAAACGCCTCATTGATCATTTTGACACCCCATTTGGGTCGAATCGGCGGGTACGCTATGGGCCAAGCTACGGAGATGTAGTTGCCGCTTTGGCGAGCGCGTTCAGCGCGGCGGTCAGGGTATTGACCGTCGCGTCGACCTCGTGGCCCAGTCCGTGCCGCTTAGCGAGCCAGCCTGGATCGTTGTACGACAGCCATGTTTTGCCCGATGCGTCCTCCCAAACCAGCACTTTCAGCGGCAGGTCGATTCCGATCGCCTGGGTTGCTTGCATGAGCGGCGTGCCGCCTTTGGCATTGCCGAAAATCAGAACCTCCGTCGGCCGCAGCGGCAGGGCGACCTGTGCGGCCCCCGCGGCATGATCGACGCGGGCAAATACGGTGAGGCCCTTTGCCTTCACCTCGGCCTCGAGCCTGTCCATCGTTTCCTTCGGCCCGTGGCTGCTCGGCATGGTCGTCAATCCGTCGGCGGCCATCGTTTGTACTCCCCAGAGGCAAATCACGGCGATTAATGCAAAGACCTTGCACTTGGCCAGAAGGCCCCCTCGCATCACGACACCTACTCCGCCTGCACCTGCAGGGGCTTGCCCAGCTCCGCCGCCGAGCCCGGTACGATGACCAGGTAGCGACGGGGCGCATCTGCCCCGCCCTGAACGACTTGGCGGATGGGACCGATCGCGTTCACGACCGCCGAGCCGGCTGGGTTGCTCATGAAGCTGGCCAGCGGCTCGACCGCCCCGGACCCGTCCGCGCGGCTTGCCAGCGCGAGCACATAGGGGCGCATCGGTTCGAGCCCCGTGACCGCAGCCTCAAGCACCTGGACCAGCCCCTGATCGAAAAGCGTGACGCTGGTCGGTCGATTAGCCGCCGATGATGCGCGGCCCGCGGCCGCCATGGTAAAACGGGCCGTCCCGCCGGCAACGCCGAGCGGCTGCAGCCCGGTCGTCCCGGCTCCTTCGGGCACAGCGTTCGGCACATAGACGAGGGCCTGAGGAGCCTGGCCGATCGGCGAGGTCGCGATGACCGTGTTGGTCAGTGTATCGATCGCGGTCAACTCGTCGTCGTTCTCGAGCCCGACATAGACACGCGAGCCGTCACCCGATGGCCAGATCCCATGCGGCAGCTTGCCGACGGCGATTGTTGCGACCTTGCTGAAGTCGTCGGTGCGGAACACCTGCACCTCGTTCAGACCACCAACCGTGACATAGGCGAACATGCCGCGCGCATTGCGAACGATATTGACATGATTGGTGAGCGGACCGGTATCAATCGTCTTCAGCACGGAGAAAGGCGGACGCGCGTCGAACACCTGGACCTTGCCGGTGTCCTTGAGCGTGAACCAGACCTGCGAGCCGTCCGGCGTCGCAGCGATATTCGGACAGAAAGGGCTCGCCTGCCGCACGTTTCCAACAATCCGATGATCGGCGACGGAAACGATGACGGTCTCCGGGTTGAAAGAGGAACACACGTAGCCGTACTTGCCGTCGGGCGAGAAGATTTGCATCCCCGGGCCGCTGGGTGTGCTGATCCGTGTCCTTTCCTGGTACGTCGCCGCGTCAATGACCGACACGTAGTCTTCGCCGCGGACCGTGACCCACACCTCCTTGCCGTCGGGGGTGAAGAATGCCTCATGCGGTGATCGGCCCAGATAGGTGACGTGCTTAACCGCATTGGTCGCGGTGTCGATGAAGGTCACAGAGTTCGAGCCGATGGATACGACCGCGATCGTGCGGTGGTCGGGCGAGAATCCCAGGCCGTGCACGAGCAGTTGTCCGCGATAGAGCGGGCTGAAATTCATCGGGCTAGGATCGCCCAGCCGGATCACGCCGAGCAGCTTGTTGTCGGCCGGGTCCGTGACCGACACCGTGTTCGAGAACTGTTCGCCGGCATAGACACGGTCATGGTGGCTGACCGGAATATCGGGGGCGGAAGCCGCTCCAGGCACCTGGCCGGCCCATGCGGATCCAAGGACCGCGCTGCCCATCAGGGCGGCGACAAAAAGGTTGCGCATCGCTAAGGCTCCTTCTGCATGTTCATCATGGGAACGGTGGCCGGCCGTGGCGCACCGGCCGAAAGGTCCGACGGTTTGTCGGGTGCCGCGACCGACGGGGGATCGCCGAGTGCCAAACGCATGGCGGCAATCTCCTGCTGCTGTTCGACGATGATTTCCTGGGCGATCCGCAGCAGTTGCTTATTGTGCCCGTAACGTAGCTCGGCTTGCGCCATGTCGATCGCACCCTGGTGGTGCGGGATCATCATGGCGGCGAAATCGCGATCCACGTCGCCCGACGGTGCGATCTCCATGTCGGCCATCATCTTGTGCATGGCGCCCCCGCTCTCCGCCAGGAATGGCGCCTCCGCGGGGTTCGCCGCCAAAGCCATTGCCGTGGCGATGAGACCGGCGGCGACCGCCACTGAGCTCAAGCAAAACCGGCAACGAGGGCCCCTCAGGTCGATGCTTTGCGCGCCCGGATCGGCCCGCGCCATGATGTCTCGCTCCTCGCCCACCGCCTGGAAGCAACCGTCGCGGATCGCGACGGACCCGGCTTCCGGGTTCTGGCGATCGAGCGTGGTGACCTTGCCGTTGAAGAAGACGAAATCGGTCGCCGCATTCATCATGAGCTCCGGTCAAATTGCGTACCCTGAATGCAGTACAGCGTACGCGCGAGTTGCGGCAGTTCGGCAGGAAATTACACGCAGCACTGACGGCAAATCCGACCGCGAACACGGCCCGCGGGGAGCGCCCGTCGACAACCCATTGAGAACCCACCCCGACGCGCGATCGCACCATCTTTACGCTCGACCCGGCGGGATGCATTCTACCTTCAACCAATGCGATGCGGAACGTCGTTTAAATCGAGGGGGAGGGGTCTCATGAGCTTGGGAATCTCAACGGAGTTGCTCCTGCAAATCCACGTCATCATCAGCTTGATCGGCATCGCGTCGGGTCTTGTCGTCTTGTACGGGTTGTTGACCGCCAAGCGGTTCGGCGGCTTGACCGCCCTGTTTCTCGCCACGACCATCTTGACGAGCGTGACCGGCTTCCCGTTGCCGCCCTACGGATTCGATCCGCCACGCGCTATCGGCGTGATCTCGCTGGTCCTGCTGACGGTCGCGGTCGTCGCGTTCTATGCTTTCCATCTCGCCGGTACGTGGCGCTGGGTTTACATCGTTACCGCTGTCACGGCGCTTTATTTGAACGCCTTCGTCGGCGTCGTCCAGGCGTTCCAGAAGCTGGCCTTTTTGCAGCCACTGGCGCCAACGCAATCGGAGCCCCCGTTTGTGGTGGCGCAGCTCGCCGTGCTCATAGCCTTCGTTGCGCTCGGCATTTTTGCTGTGCTCAGGTTTCACCCGGAAATCAAGACAAGGGCGTAGGCAGGACTTCCGCTAGCACCTATTTAAGCGCACGGCGCTGTCGCAGGTGGCGCCGACATCACCGATCGCCCTCTCACCCTCAGAAGGAGGCCACTGATGAACGCCCGCGACGCCAGAGCAGTGCGCAGAGCCCCGCTGGAGACGCCAACCGACCTGGGAGCAAACGCCGTCCAGGAGATTTCCGCTGCACTTACAGCGCTGCTCGCCGACATGTTCGCCCTTTATGTGAAGACAAAGAACTTTCACTGGCACATCTCCGGGCCGCATTTCCGCGACTACCATCTGCTGTTGGACGAGCAGGCCGAGCAAATCTTTGCCACGACGGACGCGATTGCCGAGCGTGCCCGCAAAATTGGCGGTACGACACTGCGCTCGATCGGCCATATCGGCCGGCTGCAGCGCGTCCTCGACAACGACGCGGATTTTGTCACGCCGTTGGACATGCTCGCCGAGCTCCGCGACGACAACAAGCAGCTGACGGTGAGCCTGCGCGAGGTCCATGGGCTGTGCGACGAGCATGGCGATGTGGCGAGCGCGAGCGTGCTCGAGACCTGGATCGACGAGGCCGAGCGGCGCACCTGGTTTCTGTTCGAGGCCACTCGAATGACTGAACCGGGAGGTCACTGATCGTGAACCCCGCCAGACATGGTGAAAATCAGCATGTGAAGCCCCTCGGCCGCCCGTTCAGCCGGTCATGCCGGGCGGTCTGACGGATCCTGGATGAGCGCCGGCAGATCTTCCCCGTCGGATACCGCGCAACCGGCGGTCTCCGCCTGGAGCCCATTCGGGCATGCGACCTTCGCGGTGCTTTGGACCGCGACGGTTGTCGCCAACATCGGCAGCTGGATGTACAGCGCGGCATCCGGCTGGCTGATGACGGATCTCAATCCCGATCCGTTGACCGTATCGCTGGTGCAGGTAGCAACAACCCTGCCGATGTTCCTGTTCGCGGTACCGGCCGGCGCGCTTGCGGACATCGTCGACCGGCGGAAATTTCTCATCGTCGTGGAAATCGTGACGACCATCATTTCCGCGATATTTGCGGGGATCGTCGGGCTCGGGGTCGCGACGCCCGCCAATCTCTTGCTGTTCACGTTTCTGATCGGCGTGGTCGCCGCTCTGACCGCCCCGGCCTGGCAGTCGATTGTTCCGCAACTGGTACCCAGGCAGGAGCTCAATCCCGCAGTGGCCGCGAACAGCGTCGGCATCAACGTCAGCCGGGCTGTCGGTCCGGCATTGGCCGGCGTGATGGTTGCCCAAATCGGAATTGCGTCTCCATTCTGGGTCAACGCCGCCAGCAATCTTGGAATCATCGCCGCGCTCATTTGGTGGCATCCGTCGCAAAAGCGGAAGCAGAGCCTGCCGGCCGAGCGTTTTGCCGGTGCCATTCGCCTTGGTTTTCGGTACGTGAGGTACAATCCGCATCTGCGCTCGACATTGATCCGAGCGGCGGCCTTCTTTCTGTTCGCGAGCGCCTATTGGGCATTGCTGCCGCTGGTCGCGCGTTACCAGATCGCCGGCGGCGCGGACCTCTATGGCTACCTGCTGGGCGCGATCGGGGCCGCCGCGGTCGGCGGGGCTTTGGCGTTGCCGTGGTTGAAGACGAAGCTTGGACCCGACCGCCTGGTGGCCGCCGGAACGCTGGGAACAGCGGTCGCCATGGCGCTGTTCGGGCTCGCTCGCAACCCGGCCACGGCGCTCGCGGGAAGCATCGTCGCGGGAGCATCGTGGATTGCGGTCCTGGCGAGCCTCAATGTCTCGGCTCAGGTCGCGTTGCCGGACTGGGTGCGCGGCCGTGGGCTCGCGATCTTCGTAACGACCTTCTTCGGGGCTCTCTCGCTCGGCAGCGCCATCTGGGGGCAGATCGCCGGAATGGTCGGCCTTCCCGTCACCCATTTCCTCGCTGCCGCCGGCGCGCTCGCGGCGATCCCTCTGACATGGCGCTGGAAGCTGCAGAGCGGGGCCGACGTCAATTTCGCGCCCTCCATGCACTGGCCTCAGCCCATTCTGTCACGCGACATCGAGGCGGACCGAGGACCGGTTCTGGTCACGGTCGAATATCAGATCAGACGGGAAGATCGTGTCCCGTTTTTGCAGGCCATTGCGAAGCTCGCCGACGAGCGGCGCCGGGACGGCGCGTTCGACTGGGGCGTGTTTGAGGACGTCGAGCACGAAGGCCGCTTCGTCGAGACGTTCTTGCTCGATTCCTGGATCGAGCATCTGCGTCAGCATGAACGGGTGACGCATGCCGATCGTGAACTGCAGGAGTTGGTTCAGCGATTCCAGACCGACGGCACGCCGAAGGTGACTCACTTGATCGCCGCGGCCGCTGACGAAGAGACGGGAAGCGCTTGAGGGCACGCGTGCGGAGTGCGAAGGGTCACGACCAAAACGGCTTGGCTTCGGCGAAAGCGGCATAAGCCTGCGTCGCCTCGTCGAGCACGGGCACAAGGCGCGCCTCCTCGCGGCCCGAGAGGCGGCCGGCCGCGAATGCCTTCTTGGCCTCAGCCCTGGGCCGTTTGCGGCCGGCATTCTCACCGTCGGCAAGGCGCTCCGAAAGCTGCTCGTGCACGGCGATGTCATTCAAGTCGCCGAGGGCATCCTGTAGATTTTCGAGGCTCGCCACGAAATCCTTCCGGCGCCGCGTGGATTTCTTGCCTGTGAAGACTCCCGCAAAGAACTCGGCGGCGTAGCGGAGTTTTTTTACCTGTATGCGCAATTTGTGTCGGCGCTGGGGATCCAGCGTATCCAGGTGCTCACCCCTTTGCAGAATGGCATTCCAGCGACGGCGCAACTGCTCCGCAGCCGCATCCGCGATCGGGCTATCGCGCAAGGCGCCAGCACGTTTGTCCGGGTTGCGAGTCCAATCGCCAGACTCGATCCATGCCGCGGTATCAAGGACAAGATTGCGAAAGCGCGGGCTGTCCACCGCCGCACCCGCACGCACAAAGGCGTCCTCGCGTTGCTGCTGAAGCTCCCTGACCAGGACGATGACCCCTGGTCCGTGCCGGCTGCGGTCCGCGTTCGGCGCCACGACGCGTTTCAGGAAGACGTCGAGTTCACGCGCCGGGCCAAGCTCGCCGGTGATCCATTTGAATTCGGCCTTCAATGCGTGTGTTTGCGGATCATGCAGCATGTCGGAAAACAGCGAAATCGCCGCGCGCAATCGCCGCAGCGCGACCCGCATCTGGTGCAAGCCCTCCGGGTCGCCATCGAGCATCATTGGTTGGTTGGCGACGAGTTGGTGCAGGCATGTGTTGGCGATGGTCTGGAAGGCGGACGCTGCACTGGCATCGGGCGCGAGCACGACCGGCCCGGCATGCACCGCCGCGGGCTTCTCGTTTGTGAGCAGCGCATAGCCGCGATCCGCCTTGCTCTTGACCGCCAGATGCATCGGCACTTCGTCGGCCAGCGTTTTCGCCAGCTTGAACAGGTCGGCGGCTTGCCCCTGCTTGAGCTCGAGTTCGACTTCGCAGAGCGGCGAGGACTTGCCGTTCGCTTCGACCTTTCCCTGATCGATGCTGACTTCGACCTCGCTTTCGCCGCTCTGGATTTGAAAGACATCGCGGCGCACGCGGGTCGCGAACACTGGTTTTAGGGCGCGGCGCAGCTTCTTGTTCAACAACGGCGCGAGGGCGGTGTCGCGGGCCGCCTCGAGGTCGGGTTGTTTGGCGTCAATGTCCTGTTCCCATTCCTCGCGGGCAAACAGGGGCGACCTCGCGCCATTTTCCCGCTTGACGGTCTGCACGTGCCGGCCGTCGATTTGCCGTACCCGCAGCGACAACCCCCTCTGACGCAGATCCAGCGTGTCGGTGTCGAAATAGACCGACTTAATATTCGTTAGTTCGCGACCCGACGCGCTGGCCCCCTTCAACAGCGCGCTGTCGGTCAGGCGTGAGAGCGCACGAATCGGCACTTCAAGCTTGAGTTCTATTTCACGTGGCGTCATTGTTGATTACCAATGCATAACATTGGGCATCAGAACGCGTATTTGGCGCACGCATACACGAAGGACGGGTATTTTGTGATGGTATTATGACCGCGACATCGCGCTGTCAATGTCGCAGCGCAGCGTCATGGCGGGGATTGAGGCCTTAAGATTGCGACCACCCGATCGTGTGCTTCGGGCGCTCATCGAGCCACTGCACGCCCACAATTGCCATACCTGGACCGAGAAGACCGCAAGCCGAGCGCTAAACCGGGGGCCTTCCGCAGCCTGGCGCTCAGCATATCGATCAGCACCACGGTTGCCACCACAATGAATCATCTTCCAGAGGGAGCGCGCGGCACCGCGCGAGCGGTCATCCTTTGCCCTCCGATTCCGAGTCCCGCTTCACCTCGTCGAGCAGCCACGCCGCGAACTGCCGAACGTGAACCTTGCCGCGTGTGGTCGGCGACTCGATCAGGAAATAAGCCCGCGTCATGACCACGGGCTTTTTGAACGGAACCACCAGCACGCCCGCCTGGATCAGGTCATTCACCAATGGTTGGCGGCCGAGGGCAACGCCTTGCCCGTCGATCGCCGCCTGAATCATCTGCTCGTACTGGGTAAAGTGCAGTGCTCCGCTCGATTTCAGGTCGCTGATTCCCAGGGCAGCCAACCAGGTGCCCCAATCCACGAAGGACTTCATCGCGCCGGGATAATCGAAGTGCAGCAATGTATGGCGCCTGAGGTCGTGCGGTCGCTTGAGCGGACGCGAGCGGTCGCGCAGCAGCGATCGGGCGCAGACCGGAAGCACCTCCTCGCCGAACAGCCGGACTGCTCCCTCGGGCACGGTGTCGGGCGGGCAGTAGCGGATTGCGAGATCCACCAGGGTGCGCTCCAGGTTGATAATGTCGGTGGTGGCCGAGATGCGCACATCGATATCGGGATGCAGACTGGTGAACCGCCGCAACCGCGGAATGAGCCACAACGACGCAAAGCCCGTCGTCGTGGTGATGGAGAGCTGCCGGGTTCGGCCGTCCGTCCGCAGCCGATCGACCGCCGTTTGCAATCGATCGAGCGCGTCGGCCGCGATGCCATAGAGCGCTTGCCCCTGCTCGGTGAGCACCAGCGAACGCGGCCGCCGCTCGAACAGTACCACCCCGAGGTGGTCCTCGAGCGCCTTGATCTGGCGGCTGACGGCGGATTGGGTGATGAACAGCTCCTCCGCCGCCTTGGTGAAGCTCAGGTTGCGCGCCGCCGCCTCGAACCCCTGGAAGAACGCCACTTGCGGCAGGCTATAGCGTCGGTTTGGCATTCCTTAAACTCATGCATCGCGTGAGAAGTGATCGTTTGCGGCCGGCCCGATTTCCGCACACATAGCTGCAAATCGCGCCCGTAGGCGACAATGAAAGCGCATGCGCGGGGCTCATTCAAGAGGAGGTGGATATGCGGCCGAAGCCCGGCAAGATGCCCGACATTTCACTCCATCTGGCAGCCCGCGAGGTTGTCAACATCCGCGACGGCGTCGGGCTGCTGGTGCGATGCCTGCGGGGCGTCCTGTGGATCACGCAAGCCGATGACAGCGACGACATCGTCATCGAAGACGGTCAGAGTTTCGTTCTCGACCGGCCGGGGCTGACCCTGGTGAGCGCGCTGGTCGGCCCCGCCGACATGGTCATCGCGAGCGAGCCGACCGCCGCCGAGCGCGCCCGCTCGGCTGCAAATCGCTGGCCGGCGGCATGGGCGGCATGATCGATGCGCAGCCAAGCCATGGGCCCGGCCACGGCGCGCGATGCGCCCCGGTTGGTTGATACGTTGCAGTTGCGCGGCGGGCAAAGCGTGATGGTAAGGGCGGCAGAACCCCGGGATGGCGATAGCATACAGTCCTATATCCGCGGGCTCTCGCCGGACTCCCGCCGCAATCGGTTTTTCCGCGCGCTCAATGAGTTGTCGCCGGCCGAGCTCCATCGTATGACCCATCCGCAGCATCGGCGCCAACTCGCATTGATCGCGGAGACGATCACGGAAGGTGTCTGCACCATGATCGGCGAAGCGCGCTATGCCGTTGCCGGCGATGACGTCACCTGCGAAATTGCAGTCTCGGTGGCCGAGGCGTGGCGCCGCCGGACCCTGGGCACGCAATTGTTCGAAATCCTCGCGCGCCGCGCCAAGGGTCTCGGCGTTCATTACCTCGTCGCTGATGTCCTGCGCTCCAACGAAGCGATGACGGCGCTGGCACGTCAGGCGGGCTTCGTCGCAAAGGGCCCGATCGCTGACCCCAGGTCGATACGGATGACCAAGACCCTTGCGCGGCCGGATGTCGTGCGGTCGGGCGACGGGCGGACGGCGCAAGACTACCTGATTGCCGTCTGAACCTGCAGAGGACGGGTGTTCGCGAACCCCGAGCAGATCCATGGTTGCCAAGCTTGTCTCCCGGCGCACTCCGATCGTCATCCTGATATGCGGTTGCCTGATCAGCCTGCTCGGCTTCGGGCCGCGCTCGGCGTTCGGATTTTTCCTCTCCCCGATGTCGAGCGCGCATGGCTGGGGGCGCGATGTGTTCGCGTTTGCCCTGGCGATCCAGATGCTGCTGTGGGGGGCGGCGCAGCCGTTTGCCGGCGCCGTCGCCGACCGCTTTGGCGCCGCTCCGGTGCTCAGCATCGGCGCGGTCCTCTATTCGCTCGGCCTCGTGACGATGGCTCAGGCGACCACGCCCAACATGCTTACCCTGTCGGCCGGCGTGCTGATCGGCTTCGGCCTCGCCGGCTCCTCGTTCACCCTCGTGATTGGTGCATTCGGGGCCTTGATGCCCAAACCGTGGCGGTCTCTCGCCTTCGGCGCCGGAACCGCGGCCGGCTCGTTCGGACAATTTCTGTTTTCGCCACTTGCTGTGGCCCTGATCGACAATTTTGGTTGGCTCACGACGCTGGGAATATTCGGCGGTATCGTGCTGCTTATCGTTCCCCTTTCGCTCGCGCTTGCCACGCCCCAGCGCAGGCCGCAGCTTTCCGGCACGACCGAGGCCGGCCAATCGCTCGTGCAGGCATTGACCGAGGCCTTCCGAAATCGCAGCTACCTGCTGCTGGTGCTCGGTTTCTTTACCTGCGGCTTCCAGATTTTCTTCATCACCGTGCACCTGCCGGCCTATCTCATCGATCGCGGCCTTCCGGCCGAGCTGGGCGGCTGGACGCTGGCTACCATCGGGCTGTTCAATATCATCGGCTCGATCGCCTCGGGCTGGCTCGGCGGCATGGTGCCGAATCGCTTGATTCTGTCAGCCATTTATTTTGCCCGCGCGGTGGCGATCGCGATTTTCGTCGTTGTGCCGGCGAGCCCCATCGCCACCCTCATGTTCGGGGCAGTCACGGGGCTGCTGTGGCTGTCGACCGTCCCGCCGACCTCGGCCCTGGTCGCGATCATGTTTGGGACCCGGTGGCTCACCACGCTGTTCGGGTTTGCCTTTTTCAGCCACCAGATCGGCGGTTTCCTGGGCGTATGGCTGGGCGGCCTGCTCTTCGAGCGGACCGGCTCATATGATTCACTCTGGGTGCTGTCGATCGGGCTGGGCGTGCTTTCGGCCATCGTCAACCTGCCGATCGTCGAAAAGCCGGTGGCGCGAGCGGCGCTGGCGCCGGCGTAACGGGGTCAAGCGGTACCCGGCTTCGGCCTCGATGGAACGGTGGCCCCCGGTGTAGCGCTACGCCTGTAGCTGACGCCGCGGCCAGGTTGTTTCGCTGCCGGCGAAAGAATGGGGATTTTTCAAATTTCGCGCGTTGGACGGGCATCTCGGGGCTCGGCACGGGCCATTGGTGCCGGGTCGAACGGTATCAGCGTGTTCTCCCTTTACCTCAAGTACACCGCCGACCGGTATCGGTTGTGTTCGATGTCGTTGTGGAAGCCGTCCTGGACGGCCGGTCATGTTGGATCAATCAGAAACTTTACGGGAGTTTTTCGCGTCCTACGTCGCCGC
>Ga0066903_100004437_pt1 | contig 11869 bp, 12 predicted proteins | sample PanSoiMetaGPlot1_FD_67491 | JGI IMG/M metagenome (GOLD analysis project Ga0066903, IMG submission 67491) | Tropical forest soil microbial communities from Panama analyzed to predict greenhouse gas emissions - Panama Soil - Plot 1 (version 2) | ecosystem: Environmental > Terrestrial > Soil >...
GTGCGCCACGCCAACGTGGTGCTCAAGAGCCGGGCCCGCGACGTCGAGGAAACGCTCGTGCAGCTCGTGCACGAAGACGATCAGGTGGTGGCGGCTGCCGCCATCCACTATGTCGGGGATCGGCAGCTGCGGACGCTGACGAACGACATCGAGTTCGCCCTCGCCCATCGACCGATGACCGACGCGTACGCGATGGAAGCCGCGACGTGGGCGCTCGGCTCATTGAAGGGGAACCCGCGCGCTCAGAGCTGGCGCGAGCCGTTGCCGGCCGTCGAGCTGGCGCAGCGCGTGTCGGCGATCGCGCTCTTCGATTTCGTGTCGGTCGACGAGCTGTTCCGGATCGCGGGCCGAGGACGGCAGGTGCTGCACGAAAGCGGGCGCACGCTCTACGAAGAAGGTCATCCCCCTACGCACGTGGAATTCCTGCTCGAAGGCGTGGTGGAAGTGACGGGCGGCGGCGGCGACATGCACCGCGTGGCGGCTCCGGCGGCACTCGCGTTCGAGGAAGTGCTCGAAGGCAGTGTCATGCACCACACGATTCGCGTGGTGGACGGCGCCATCTGCCTGACGCTCGGCGAAGACGAGTTCCTGACGATGCTGTCGGACAACGTGGCGTTGGCCCAGGGGCTGTTCCGCATGCTGCTCGAATCGCCCAAGACGCAGCAGTGGCGCACCGTGTTCACGCCGCGCGCCACGCGCGACACGCCGCATCGGCTGCCGCTCGCGCCGCTCGAGAAGGTGCTGCTGCTCAGGCACAACCCCCTGCTCGAGCGGGCGACGGTCGGCCAGTTGCTCGACCTCGTGACCATCGCTCGCGAACAGTCGCTGCCCAAGGGCGTCGCGCTGTTCGCGGAAACCGATTCGCCGGCCATCTATGTCGTCCTCGACGGCGACGTGCGGCTCGACGGCGGCCCCACCGGGCCCGCGATCGCTGGTCCGGGCAGCACCATCGGCGTGCCCGAGACGCTGGCCGGCGTGCCGATCGGACGCCGCGCCGTCGTCGCGCGCGAGGGACAGGCGCTGCGCCTTGATCACGACGATCTGTTCGACGTCCTCGGCGATCATGTCGACCTGCTCCAGGGGCTCTTCAGCGGGCTGCTGAGGGCGCGGCAGGCATCCGCGCCCGCCGTGGAGGCGGCGACGTTGTGAGGCGTGTGTCGCGCCGGAAGTTCGTGACGGGCGCGGCCGGTCTGACGGCCGCCGCCGCGGCCACCGACGCGTCGGCCCAGACCGCTGGCCGCGTCCGCGGGTACGACCATGTCGCGCTGCCGATGCAGAACACCGACGCCATGGTGGCGTTCTACCGTCGCCTCGGGCTGCAGGTGAACGAAGGTCCGGTGGCGTGCTCGGTGTACGTCGGCGACCAGATGATCAACTTTCACCGGCCGTCGCGCTGGCAGGATCCCTCGTTCACGCTGCGCGCGCCGGCGGCCAGGCCACCGTGCGGCGATCTCTGCTTCGTGTGGGAAGGCACGCCGGAGGCGCTGAAGGCGCTGCTCGATCGCGCGGGCGCGAAAGTCGAGGAAGGGCCCGTGCCGCGCCCGGGCGGCCGGCAGAAGACCGGGTCGAGCGTCTACGTCCGCGACCCGGACGGGAACCTGCTCGAGTTCATGATCTACTCGTAAGCCCGATGCTGCCTGCCATTCCGGCGGAATGGCGTTCGCTGCTCGAAGACGACACGAAGCAGCCGTTCTATCACCAACTGGATGCGTTCCTCGACTCGGAGCTGACCTCCGGCCAGACGGTGCTGCCGCCGCGCGACGACATCTTCAACGCGCTCGTGTTCACGCCGCCCCAGCAGGTGAAGGTGCTGCTCCTCGGGCAGGATCCGTACCCGAACCCCGGCGACGCGCACGGCCTGTGCTTTTCCGTGCGGCGCGAAGTACAGCCGCTGCCGGCGTCCCTCAAGAACATGTACGAGGAGCTGCACAGGGATGTCGGATTCGTCGTGCCGCCGCACGGCAACCTCGAGTCGTGGGCGCGGCAGGGCGTGCTGATGCTGAACACGGTGCTCACGGTCCGCGCGCACAAGCCGAACTCGCACAAGAAGCACGGCTGGGAGACGCTGACCACGCGCATCATCCAGCTGGTCGACGCGCGGCCGACGCGCGTCGTCTTCCTGCTGATGGGCGGGCAGGCGCAGCAGGCCGAGCAGTTCGTCAAGAACGCGCAGCATCGCATCGTCGCGTGCGCGCATCCGTCGCCGCTGTCGGTGAAGAAGTTTCGCGGGTGCGGGTGCTTTTCGGCGGTCAACCGGCTGCTGGTCGAGAAAGGGATCGCGCCTGTCGACTGGCAGATTCCTGATTGAGGTCGGGGCCGGCCTATTTCCCCGAGCCGATCCGCGTCCGCTGAAAACCCTTGTCGTCCGCGTACTCGCGGTTGTCCTCGCAGACATACTCGAGCAGCGTGTAGTTCGGCATCCGCCGGTAGGCGAAGGTGACCGTCCACGGTTTCTCGAGCGTGACCGGATCCTCCATCGTCAGCTGATCCCACATGACGTCGGGCGACACGAGGTGAATCCGTTCCATGAGCCGCAGCTGCTTCGAGTGCGGCGCGTTCTGGAAGCGGATGTCTTCCTTGATGCCGATCGTGTCGGCGACGAGCGTGTCGCCTTCCCAGTGGCCCACCGAGCGCCCGTAGAAGCTCGGCTCGACCTCGTCGAACGACTTCTGCGGACGGTCGAGCAGGATGCGGCGCACCTGCGTGAACGCTTCCTCGATGATCGTCACCTGGACACGGCTCTGAAGAAATTCGATCGGGAAGGTCGCGCCCATCATGGCGGGCATGCCTTCGGGCAGGCAGTAGGTGGCGTTGCTGGCCAGCGGCGTGCCCTTGGCGTCGGCGTCGCGGGCCGCCTGCACGCGCGCCTGCCATTCCTTCAGATACTCGCCCTTGAGCGGCGGTGGCGGATTGGGCGGTGGAATCGTCGGATCGTTGGCCCGCGCGCCGCGTCCGAAGCCGCCGTAGCGTTCCCACGATCCGCTGATGTCGGGCACGGCCGCGGCCGGCTTCGCTTCTGGCGCGGCCCCGCGCTGCGCCCGCGCGCGAAGCGGCGCCGCGGCTGCGACGATGGCGGCGAGCGCGGCGCCGATGGCCGCGGCTCGCCACGCACTTGAACTCTTCATGCGCTCGTCTCCGAGGATTGGCTATTCCGGTTCCGGCGTGCGCTTAAACGTGGTGATGGCCGGCACGCCCGGCTCGAGCTTCGTGCCGTCGGGCAGCGTGACGTCGAGCAGCAGGCCCGCCGGCTCGCCGCTCAGAAGCGGGGCGATGGTCGCCTTCACCATGTCGCCCGCCTTGATCATGTTCGAGCGCCAGCCGTTGCGCTGCATCATGTTGATGCTGGTGAGCTCCAGCGTGTAGTGCTTCACCGGCTCGGACCCGTGCGGATCAGGGACATCGAGCTCGAGCGTGGCGTGCGGATTGGCCCACCGGAACGTCGTGACGGTGCCCTTCAACGTCAGGGTCCGCGTGTGATCGAACATCGCGAACGAATGATGCGCGCCGGCAGGAAGAGGCCAGCCTGCCGCAGCGATCAGAAACGCGCCGAGGCCCACCCATCGAGTCGATCGGCTCATGTGATCGGTTCTCCGCCTCAGATTGTCCCCGGGACAAAAATGTAGGTCAAGCCACCGCCAACTACGTGCCTGCCGGTTGCTCGACGCGAATCTCCGTCTTCACCGAATTGGCGATGAAGCACTGCTCGTGCGACTGGTGGTGCAGCCGCTCTTCCTCCTCGTGCGTCGGCACGCGCCCGCCGCCGTAGACGATGCGCGGCCGGAGCACCACATCGCTCACCCAGTACACGTTGCGTTCGTTCTTCTTCATCGCGCCGACGGCCTCGTCCTCGTAGCCGGCAATTTCGAATCCCTGCCGCGAGGCGAGAAAGAGAAACGTCAGCATGTGGCAGCTGGCAATCGAGGCGACGTACGCCTCTTCAGGATCGACGCACGATTCGTTCGCAAAAGGCTTCGGGACTGCCGACGGTGATGGCGACGCGGGCACGGTGACGCCGCCGTCGAAGGTCCACGTGTGCTCGCGCGAGTAGCGGCCCTTGAGGAACTCGCCGCCCTGGAAGGTCCACTTGATGGTCGCTTTGTGTTCAGACATAGCTCCTCATGTTCCAGTTACTATTTCTTCGAACCGCCAGCCGACCGGATGGCGTTCACAAAATCGGCGACGGAGCGCCCATCTTGTTAAGCAGGCCGCCAATTCAAGAACAGGATGATCTCTTCCCCGTTGTCGAAGTACCGAAACCCGAATCTGAGCGGTTCGGCGTTCCCGTGCGAACAACCATCAGGACGTGGCCGGGCTCTTATGCTCCCATACCTGATCCAATGCTCCATCATCGATGATCCAATCGATCCCTCGAATCATCAATCCTCAAATCTCAAATTCTCTGCCACTCAAAAGTCCAACCCCAGCCCGAAGTGGACGCGCGTCGAGGCCCCGACGCCGTGGGCGACGGCCAGGCTCAGACGCAGGACGCTGGCCGTCATCCACACGCCTCCACCGAAGCCGCGGTACGCCGGCTGGTCCTGCAGCCGCTCGCCCTTGAAGTAGATGGCGCCGGCGTCGAAGAACCCGTTCACCCCGAAGCGCGCCACGCTGAGCGGCGAGGTGAGCGGCATCCGCACTTCCGCCGTGCCGGCGACCAGCGTGTCGCCGACCTCCGTGCCGAGCGGGAAGCCGCGCACGCTGGCGCTGCCGCCGATCATCGGCTGCAGGTACGGCGGCTGCGGCTTGTTCGCGTCCTGTCGTAGCGCCCGCACGACGAACACGGCCTGTCCCGGAAGGCCGATGTACCCGCGGGCTTCGAGATCCGTGCGATTGAGCGAGCCGTAGTCGCCCGTGTCGACATGCGACCAGCCGGCCCGTGCGTAGATGGCGTTGCGCGCCAGCATCGGATCGAGGCGCGTGTCGACGACGATGTCGCCGCCTGCGCTCGTGAACACATCGTCGTGGCCGAGAAACGACACGTGCTGGACGCCCAGATCGGTGCCGGCGACGATCGAGGGGCTGAACCGATGTTCGCCGCGGAATGTCGCGCGGGCGCGATCGTCGTCCTGTTCGTAGAACGGATTGGTCCGCCGCTCAACGGCCGTCTTCACCTCGATGCGCGTCAGTGGTCCGCGCTCCAGAAACTTCTCGAGCTCGACGCCGGCCTCCTTGCTGGCGCCCCAGGTGAGGGGAAAGGACAGACGGCTGTTCGATCCGACGATATCGGGCTTGGCCAGGCGCGCGCCGTAGGTGAAGCCGTAGCCGTCCTCGAAGCTGAGGACGGGGAGAAACATCAGCCCGAACGCGCGCTTCTTCACGATCTTGGCCGGCCCCTCTTCGGTCTTGATCGAACCGATCGACACCGGTCCCTCGTCGACGATGATCACGAGGACCACCTGGGATGGATCGGCGATGGAGCGCAGCCGTTTGCGCACGTCGACTTCCTCGAAGCGATGGCTCGCGCGCAATTTCGCCGTCACGTCCGCGACCATGGTGGGGCTCACCGGCATGCCGACCGCGACGCCAGCCAGCGCGCGCACTTCGTCGTCGGTGGCGACGATGTTGCCGTGGACGAGGATTTCGGTGAGGACCTCCGGTGCGCACGGCGGATCCGCGCAGGCCTGCGCGCCTGCACCCGGACTCGCGGAGGCGAGGAGCATCACGAGAACGGCGGCGAGCACGTCTATTTTCCGGCGGGGTTCGGAATGGTGACCTTGCTCTTGACGTCAGCCTGGCGATAGTCGTGATATTCGATCGTCCGGCGGAAATCGAAGCGGCCCGTGGCGAGCGTGGCTGACGCGTTGATCTCGACGTCGTGCGGCAGCCACACGCCCGCGAACGGCTGGCCCATGGTCATGGCCGCCTTGATGCTGTCGACGCGCACCAGCCAGGCCACCGGGAGGAAGTCGAGGTTGATGTCGGTGAGCGTGTACTTGACGATCTGGTGGGCATCGGGCTCGATCCACAGCGTCACGAGCGCGGCCTTGTTCAGGGCGCGCAGCATCTCGTTCTTCACCGCCTCGTCGCTGCCGCGGCGCGAGGCCTTCCGCCCCTGGTTTTCGGCGAAGAGCCGCGTCGGGTAGTACTCGATCTTCAATACGTCGCGATTGTCGAACTTCTCTTTGCCGACGAGCGCATAGGTGCCCTCGTCGAACTTGAACCGCAGAAAGTACGCCGACGACACGAACTGCGGCTGCCTCGACTGGCGGATGAGGCTGTCGACGTCGGTCGGCGCCTCGACGTTGACTCCGGAGTCTCCAGGGTTCCCCGGATCCGCGGCGTTTCCAGCGTTTCCGGCGCCTGCAGCGGCGGCGCCGCCGGCGCGCTGATCGCGCCGCTGTGCGCGGCGCAGGTACTCGTCCTCGTACTTGCGCCGCTCGTCCTCGGAAATCGTGGCCCCGTTGAACTTCAACGGGCTGCGGACGAAGAAGCCGTCGCGCAGGTACCAGGCGTATTCGCGCCGCTCACCCCACAAGGGCGATCCGGCGCCAGTGCGCACTTCGGTGGTTTCGCGCTCGTCGAGGATGTACTGCTGCAGTTTCTTCCAGTTGTCGTCGCGCTTCGCGACAACCTCGCGCATGAACGCGTCGAGGTCGGTCGGCCCGGCGGCCTGCCCCACGCGCGCGAACGGAACTGCACCGGCCGCGATAGCGGCCGCGCACAGCAGGGCGGGGAACCGATGCGAGCGGGGAAGGGACACAGCAGACCTCCGGCCGGCAGCGAAGCCGCCGGTATAGACGTATTAGACTATGGGTCCGTTTCAAATGGTCTGGCGATCCGCCGCGCTCATGTGCCTGCTTGCCCTCGCGAGCCCGCGCATGCTCTGCGCGCAATGGCTGACATACCCGTCGCCTGGCGCGCCGCGGACCGCTTCGGGCGCTGTCGACCTCGACGCGCCGCCGCCGCGAGCCGCCGATGGGCATCCCGACCTGTCGGGCATCTGGAAAGCGGAAGACAACCGCCCGTGCCCCTGCGACGATATGCACATCGGCCAGGAGTTTCTCAACATCGGATGGGGCATCAGGGGCGGTCTGCCGTATCAGCCGTGGGCCGCTGAACTCGTGCGCAAGCGTACGGCTGACCTGCGCCGCGACGACCCGCAGGCGCTCTGTTTGCCGACAGGTCTGGTACGCATGCACACGACGCCGCTCTATCGCAAGATGCTCCAGGCGCCGGGGCTGTTGATGATTCTCAACGAACGAAACGCGGAGTACCGGCAGATTTTCACGGACGGCCGACCGCTGCCCGTCGATCCGCAACCAGCCTGGAATGGATATTCATCGGCGCGATGGGAAGGCGACGTGCTCGTGGTGACGACCAGCGGGTTCCGCGACGGCCTCTGGCTCGACGCCGCGGGCAGCCCGCTCACCGACGCCGCCACCATCGTCGAGCGCTTCCGTCGCGTCGCGTTCGGCCGGCTCGACATTCAGCTCACCGTCGACGATCCGAAGGCGTACACGGCGAGCTGGACGACGACTCTCAGGCAGTTCCTGGCGGCCGATACCGAATTACTCGACTACTACTGTCTCGAAAACGAAAAGGACGTCGCACGGTACCGGAAATGATCCTCAAACAGTTCTATCTCAACTGCCTGGCGCACGCGTCGTACCTGGTCGGCGACGAGGCGGCGGGAAAGGCCGTCGTGGTCGATCCGCAGCGCGACATCGATCAATACCTGACCTTCGCCGCGGACCACGGCCTGCACATCGGCTACGTCGTCCTGACGCATTTCCATGCGGATTTCGTCGCGGGCCATCTCGAGCTGCGCGATCGAACGGGCGCGACGATTTGTCTCGGTGCGACGGCTCGCGCGGAATATCCGTTCACGGCGCTCGCCACCGGCGACCGGATCGATCTCGGCACGGTGCGCCTCGAAGCGCGTGAAACGCCGGGGCACACCGTCGAGTCGATTTCGCTGGTCGTCTACGATCTGTCCGCCAGCGAGTCGCACCCGGCTGCGGTGCTCACCGGCGACACGCTGTTTGTCGGCGACGTCGGCCGTCCCGATCTGCGCGTGGCGCTCGGCTGGAGCGCCAACACCCTCGGCGGCATGTTGTTCGATTCGTTGCATCAGCAACTGCTGACGCTGCCAGACGACACGATCGTCTATCCGGCACACGGCGCCGGCTCGCTCTGCGGCAAGGCGCTGTCGAAGGAAACGTTTTCCACCATCGGGGAACAGCGGCGGTCCAACTACGCGCTGCGGTCGATGGAGAAGGCCGCCTTCGTCTCGCTGGTGACGGCCGACCAGCCCGACGCTCCGGCCTACTTCACGTACGACGCGGTACTGAACAGCAAGGAGCGCGAGACGCTCGACGAGACGGTCGCGCGCGAGCTGACGCCGCTCACGCTCGATCGGTTCCTGGCGCTCCAGGAAGTGGGGGCGCAGGTGCTCGACACGCGCGATCCCGGCGATTTCGCCGCCGCGCACCTCGCCGGAAGCATCAACGTCGGCCTCGGCGGGCAGTTCGCGACATGGGTGGGCACGGTGCTCGACCGCGAGCGTCCGATCATCATCGTCGCCGATCCGGGCCGCGAGCAGGAAAGCGTCACGCGCCTCGGCCGCATCGGGTTCGACCAGGTGGTCGGCTTTCTGAAGGACGGCCTCGTCAGCGCGCAGGCGCGGCCCGCCCTCACGTCGTCGGTCGATCGCGTGAGCCCGCTCGTCGCGGCGGAGCGGCTGGCGTCCGAGAATCCGCCGCTCCTGCTCGACGTCCGGACTCCCCGCGAGCACGCCGACAAGCACATTGCCGGGTCCGTGAACATCCCGCTGAATCATCTGGCCGAACGCGTGGGCGAGCTGCCGACGGGACGCCGGCTGCTCGTGCACTGTGCTGGCGGGTATCGCTCGTCGATTGCGACGGGGCTTCTGCAACTGCGCGGCCTGCGCGACCTGGAAGAGATTGCCGGCGGCACCACGGCCTGGGAAGCGGCGGGGTTGCCGACCGAGAGTACCGAGGCCAGCGTGTAGGGGGATCCGGATCCTTAGAGCGCGGACGCCAGTTCCTGCGGCCACTGCACTGTTTCCACCCCACGGATCATGGCACCCCACGCGACGAGCGCCACCGCTGCCATCGCCGCCGACACGGCGAATGCCCACGAAAACGCCCCCGTGCGATCGACGATGAGCCCCGTCACGATCGGCGACAGCACGCCAGCCAGCTGGCCCGGGACATTCTGAGCGCCCGCCCAGCGACCGGCGGCGCGCGGGCCGGCGAGCGTGCCGGTCATCGCGAATACGGTCGGCGTCGACAAGCCCAGGAACACGCCAGCCGCGCCAATCAGCCAGACCGCCGCACGCGGAGCCACGATCGCACTGCCGGCAATTGTCACAGCCGTGCCGAGCGCGCTCGTCACGGCGAAGGTCTTTCGCACGACAGTCGCGGAGCCGCCGCGGCGGATCCACTCATCGGAAATGGCGCCGGCAAGCGCGGTGGCGGCGGCGTAGATGCCGTAGATGGCCCCGCCGATCGTCGCCATCTGCGCGACGGTGAATCCGCCCGCCCTTACGAGGAAGGTCGGCAGCCACGTCATCACGAAGTAGAACGCGAAGTTGATGGAAAAGTGCCCGAGTGCGGCACCCCAGAATTCCCGGCGGCGGAGGATCGCTCGGTAGGAAATCGACGTCGCCGCCTGCTCCGGTGCGGTAGCGAGCTGGTATCGCCTCGTTGTCAGGAACCACGGCCAGAGCCACAGGAGCGTGACGGCGCCGAGGCCGATGAACATGGCGCGCCAGCCGAACCGAGCCATCGCGAGGCCGCCGAAGAGGGTGCCAAGCATGGGCCCAACCCCTTGACCGGCGCCGATGATGCCGTTCGCGCGACCGCGCTCATGCTCGGCGGTGTGTCGCGCGAGAATCAGCTGCCAGCCTGGGAACATGACGCTCTCCCCCAGGCCCAGGATCAGGCGCAGCGCGAGGATCGACGCGAACCCGGCCGTCAGCCCGGTCATTGCTGTCGCAGTCCCCCACAACACGATCCGGCGGCGAGGACGATTCGAAGATCGAACCGGTGAACCAGCCAGCCGGCGAGCACCTGGGCCGGCGCATACACCCAGAAGAAGGAAGACAGAAAGCCGATTTGTGCGCTGGAGAGCGAGAGTTCCTCCTGGAGGAGCGGCGCCGCTGTCGCGAGGTTGGCGCGATCGACGTAATTCAGCACCACCGCAGCCGCGAGCACCAGAATCAGGCCGCGCGGCAGGACTGGTCGTTCATCCATCGGGCGTCATCGCGAGGCGATCGGTCGTGGGGCTCCGGAACGGACTGAAGCCCGTTCCCTACTGATCGTCGGAATTCTTGCCCTCAATCAGGTGCGGCAGCTCCGCGCCGAGCGAGGGCGCCAAGAGTCCCGTCTTCACATACGTGATCAGCTTCTCGCGGGTATCGACGATGTCCAGATTGCGCATCGTCAGCTGGCCGATTCGATCCTGCGGTGAAAACGCCGAATCCGCCTTCTCCATCGTGAGGCGCTCGGGCTTGTAGGTGAGGTTCGGGCTCGTCGTGTCGACGATGGAGTAGTCGTTCCCCCGTCGAAGCTGCAGCGTGACTTCGCCGGTGACCGCACGCGCCACCCAGCGCTGCGCCATCTCGCGGCGCATCATCGCCTGCGGATCGAACCAGCGGCCCTGATACAGCAGGCGACCCAGGCGGCGTCCGCTTTCGCGGTACTCCTCGATGGTGTCCTCGTTGTGGATGCCGGTGACGAGGCGCTCGTAGGCGGCAAAGAGCAGCGCCATGCCGGGGGCCTCGTAGATGCCGCGGCTCTTGGCTTCGATGATCCGGTTCTCGATCTGATCGCTCATGCCGAGGCCGTGGCGTCCGCCGATCGCGTTGGCTTCCGTCAGCAGCGCCACCGAGTCGGTGAACGTCCGCCCGTTGAGGGCGACCGGATGTCCCTCTTCGAACCGGATCGACACGGCTTCCGGCTTGATGGCGACGTCGTCGCGCCAGAACGCGACGCCCATGATGGGCTCGACGATGGTGATGCCCTTGTCCAGGTGCTCCAGATCCTTGGCCTCGTGGGTGGCGCCCAGGATGTTCGAGTCGGTCGAATAGGCCTTCTCCGCGCTCATCTTGTAGGGCAGGCCGGCGCGCCGCATGTAGTCGGACATCTCGCGGCGGCCGCCGAGCTCGTCGATGAACTGCGCGTCGAGCCACGGCTTGTAGATCTTCAGCGCCGGGTTCGCCAGCAGGCCGTAGCGGTAGAAGCGTTCGATGTCGTTGCCCTTGAACGTGCTGCCGTCGCCCCAGATGTGCACATCGTCTTCCTTCATGGCGACGACGAGCATGGTGCCGGTGACGGCGCGTCCGAGAGGCGTGGTGTTGAAGTAGGGGACACCGGCCGTCGAGATGTGGAAGGCGCCGCACTGGAGCGCCGCGATGCCCTCGGCGACGAGCTGCTTGCGGCAATCGACCAGGCGCGCCTTCTCGGCGCCGTACTGCAGGGCCTTTCGCGGGATGTCGTCGTAATCGGGCTCGTCTGGTTGACCGAGGTTCGCCGTGTACGCGTACGGCACGGCGCCTTTGTGCCGCATCCAGTGGAGCGCCGCGCTCGTGTCGAGGCCGCCGGAAAACGCGAGGCCGACGCGCTGGCCCGCGGGAACGTTCTGAAGGATGTTCGCCATGTGATCTCCGCTCCATCATACGTGCAGGGGCGGACGGTAGTCCTTGGTCCGTCCTTCGTACCTAGTCCGCTTGTCCATTAAGGACCACAGACTGCTGCTACAGCGTTTCGAAAAAGGGCGCTATGCCGGGCAGTAGCTGTCGAAGAACGCGTTGGTGAGCTGCCAGGCCTGCGCCGCGACGTTCGCGTCATAGCTCGATCGGGCGTCGCAGAAGAATCCGTGATCGGCGTGGGAGAACAGCACGTCG
>Ga0066903_100004438_pt1 | contig 11867 bp, 6 predicted proteins | sample PanSoiMetaGPlot1_FD_67491 | JGI IMG/M metagenome (GOLD analysis project Ga0066903, IMG submission 67491) | Tropical forest soil microbial communities from Panama analyzed to predict greenhouse gas emissions - Panama Soil - Plot 1 (version 2) | ecosystem: Environmental > Terrestrial > Soil >...
CCGCCCCAACCGCCAGACCCGAAGCGAGACAGATCACCGTGGACCTCGTCTGCGACCCTAAAACGTTGAACCCCTCTACCGACGGCGACAACTCGTCCCGCGATGTCGGAACCCAGAATCCGTACACGTGGCTTATTGAGGCCGAGCGGAAGCATCGGCCGCCGGAGCATCTGCCAATCCCAATCGTTGATTGAGGCCGCATGCACTCGCACCAGGACTTCGCGCTCCTTTGGTGCGGGCCGTTCGATGTCCCTTACTTCGAGCACGTCGGGCGGACCGTATCGGTCACGAATCAGGGCTTTCATCATCCGTTCGCACTTCAGCAGACATGTCGGAACTTGTTTATCCGACAGGAGCGTGGTTAGGTTGATCCAGTCTAGCCGATCGAGAAACTGATGGCGAGCGTGTTAGTGCCATCTGGAGATAGCAAAACGCAGTTAACGCGAAGGTAGCGAACAGTGACTATCCAATAAATGTGCAAGCACGGACGTGTACCAATAAGGTTGCCGAAAGCACATGCTGGACGACTGGTGTTTTTCACTGACAGCTTCTGCAAACTTCACTATGTGCGCTCGAACTCCGGCACGTTTCGAAAGGCCGGCATTCACAACAATTGGGTGCCCTCCGTGGAGTCGCAGACCGTAAGGTCAATGTTTGCAAATCAGAACGGGTTTTTGTTAGGGACAGCGTAAAATGGTCTTCGATTCCGGCAAGGGGGTTGATCATGTGGCTCCGCGGCCCGTTAATAATGCTTGTGCTGGCGGGCGCTGGGTTTGCCAGTTCGCATTCAAGTCATGTAAAGGTATTCCACGATTGGTCGCATTTTGAGCCGAACCATGGACAGATCAATAACACTCAGGTTCTCTACACGGCGAATCTGATTGGCCCCGTAGCGCAGTTCACCAACTGTTCAGTAATTTTGTTGCCACGCATCCAAGTCAGCTTCATGGCCCACGATCAGACCTGTGGCGCAAGAATTGTGCCAGAAGAGCGGTCGGCTGCGTTCAGTAATTACTATATTGGCAATACTTACCATGCCCAGGTTCCCTATTTTCATCGGATTCGCCTTAGAGATGTCATTCATGAAGTCGATGTTGTCTTCTACTTTGTGAGCGGCGCCCTCGAATTCGACGTAGTTGCGCGGCACACGTCGGCAATTGAGAATCTGCGACTTAGGGTCTCCGGTTCTCCAAAACCGGTACTGTCTCCTGCCGGTCTTTTTCTTGAAAACGGGCATGGCAGAATAGTGATTCGACGTCCTCGTGCCTTCGCAGTTCGGGGAGGGACGAGGGTGGAGATTCCAGCGGTGCTGAAACAGGTCGCGAAGAACGAGTTTCGATTTGCTGTAGAGGGCCAGAACAGCCCTGACTCGCCCCTGGTGATTGATCCGACAATCGTGTTTTCAACGTATTTTGGCGGTACGCATTTTGATCAGCCGTTTGCAGTATCTACCGATACTCAAGGTGATTTCTATGTCACTGGGTCTACGACCTCACCCGATTTCCCCACCTTCAATTCCGTCCAGCCTTTTCAAGGACAGACCGGAACCACCCAGTTCAACGCATTCGTTACCAAGTTAAACCCAACTGGCTCTTCCGTCCTCTTCTCGACCTTTCTCGGGGGGTCGACCGGAAACGGGTCATCCGGCATGAGTGTGGCGGCCGATAACGCCGGGGCTATTTATGTAGCCGGAACAACCGATCAGTCTGATTTCCCAACGACTCCAGGAGCCTTTCAAACCGCCAGCCGCGGAGGAACATGCAACTCCGCTCCCTGCTCCCATGGGTTCGCTTCCAAGCTCGACCCAAAAGCCGGAACACTTCTCTATTCAACCTACCTGAGCGGGAGCAATGCCGATCAGGCACTAGGAGTCTCCGTGGACTCCAGTGGTCGAGCCGTCATCGTCGGAAAGACCAGTTCTCCGGACTTTCCAGTGAGTCCGTCAGCCATCCAGCCTGCCTTTGCAGGCGGAAGTAACGATGCATTCATTTTGAAACTGAACGAGACTGGCTCGAACCTCGTGTTCTCAACCTTTCTGGGAGGGGGAGGACTCGATAGTGCTTCGGCAGTGTCGCTCGATCCGGCGGGCAATATTCTCGTAGTGGGAAATACCGGCTCTGGCGGATTTCCTCTCAAGAATCCTATTCTTCCGACAAAGCCTGGGCCAGGCTCTGGCTTTGTGGCGGAATTGGACGGAAGCGGCATGCAATTGTTGTTTTCCACCTTCTTCGGCGGATCCCAGAGTGATTTTGTCCGGCACGTTGTCGCTAAGGCGACCAACGAAGTTTACATAGCCGGCAGCACAACCTCGCCAGATTTCCCAGTAACCCCCAACGCTCTCCAACGGACATTCGGCGGCGGGGCGAATGGACTGGGAGACGCGTTTCTGGCCAAATTGGATCCTACAAGCAGTTCCGTGGGATTTGCGTCTTACATAGGCGGAAGCAGTGGGGAGCAGAGTAAGGGATTGGGAGTCGACGCGGCCGGGAATGCATACGTCTTCTTCGATACGAACTCGCCCAATTTGCCGACAAAGAACGCTTTCCAGTCCAGCTTGCCCGGCGGGGGCTTCTTTCACACCTATCTCGCGGAGATTGATACCTCAGGAAGCAGCCTTCAGTTCGGTACGTACTTCGGCGGAACTAGGGGTGAAGACTCAGCAAACAGCTTAGCTGCAGATGCTTGCGGCAATACCTATCTTGCAGGCGGTACGAATTCCTCCGATTTCCCGCTCGTAAATCCTCTGAGGAGCCAACCGGGCCCAAACGGAAGTCTCTCCTTGGTCAAGATCGGCAGCGCAACCCAGGACTTTGGAATATTTCCGACCACGACTGCAACGACAGTAAAGCTTGGGCAAAGCACAACAATCCCGTTACGACTCACTTCCTGCAATGGCTTTCAAGGGCAGGTGGCTCTTTCATGCAGCGTGCAGAAAGGCTCGTGCTCGATCTCTCCGAACGCACTAAACCTGAACGGGGATGTAGCCGCAATGCTCTCGTACATGGCGCCGGCAACAGTCGCGCAATTGGAGATCGGCAAAGCGGTCGTGGCTTTGTGCCTTGCATTTACCGGTGTGCTCGCATTCCCGGGGTGCTGGCGGCGCAAGGCGCTGGCCGGTGCAGCGTTAACAATTATCGCGTTTACATTTTCATGCGGTGGTGGATCCCACCCAATACCCTCGCCATCTCCGATGCCCTCGCCCTCGAGCAGCACAACCGCGATTTCAATCACTGCGAGCGGTGGGGCAGCGACACACTCCGTCTCGGTTCAGGTCACATTGCAGTAGTGCCGATGAACCGCTCATGGGAATCTAGTTCACTTCAAAATCCATATGCCGAAAACAATAACTCGCTCAGTTTTCCGCCTGAATGGTTCAGGTCAGCAATGAATCCGGAAGCATTGATCGGTCGCCCCAATTCCCCGACATTAATGCGGGGCTGCGCTGGCGTGATGCCCTGCTCATTAAAATGTTCCGCAATGCAATCAAAAAGAATGGTATCTGCTAAGTATGTAAGCGCTAGATACTCGGCTGTGACCGCGTCGAAGCAGGCCAGGCAATCGGGCTGAAATTCGCAGTAGATGATCGCGGCCGCATACGTTCCCGCCAAGGAGCCGAAGACCGCATTGACGACCGAGTCCGGGAGTATCGGTCTGCCGTTTGGATTCGCCAGGTACGTACTGTGTTTGGAAAGAGCTAGAAACATGTCCAGATGCACGCCCGCCGGCACGGGAAATTGAGGTACGAAATACGCTGAGTGGTCGGTTGGAGTTCCTTCGTGCGCGGCTGTGAAATACGCAAGTGCGGAATAATCGTTAATGTTCGTGCTCCAAAGGTTCGGATTCGATGTCACGGAGCTAACCAGCACGGCCGAGTGTTCATCTTCCAGCAGATGACCACCAATTTCTTGGGTGCTCAGGAGCGTGGTGACGCCAGTGCCAACAATTCCTGCCAGCCAGCCAAAGGCAGCGTCAAGGCTCCCGCCTGCATTGATGATGCACGATGCCGTAATCACCAGTCCATCGTCCCGGTTCCACAGGGTCAGATAATCGACTCGCTGATACCGCTGAAAGAAAACATCGACGAGGTCTCCTGTACTGGGGTCAAAAATATCAATTTCATCCACGCGAGTAGAAGGAGTAACACGATAATAACTAAGGGGGGGCGTTGGGCCGAAGGTCTGCAGAATCGTCGTAGGTGTGAAGTCGCCATAAGTTGCAAAGCCGGTGCCGTCTCTTTCTCCCGCGGAGACGTGATAATTCGGACTGAAAGCATCAGCAACCTGGCTCTCCAGGCCGTCATCAATTCCATCGCCGTCAGCGTCTTGGCCGGCTTGCACGGGCCGGAGATAAACGCTGCTTGCGTTCGGATGCCAGGAGGCCCGTAGGAGCCTCCACTGAGAAGTACCTTTTGCTGTAGTACCTGGCAAAGAGAACGTCTTGATACGTATCGCCAGGCCATTTGGCAGCTTTGAAATGAGTTGCGGACTTTCAGTTGATGCCTCTAACGCGCTCGGGATAGCCACGCTCTTCCCGGTGTTTGTAGTGAAGCTTGCGGTGGCATTGTCCAGAGTGTTGCCTTGAATTTGGATTCGGAATTCACGACCGGGCTTGCCGATCTTGTAGAAATGGGTTGCGGGCGTGATCTGGTCCTTATGCTGTGCCTTTGCCTGATCAGTGGCTTGGGTCACGATACGTTGGAATTTAGCGACCATCTGCTGCTTCTGCTCCGTACTTAGACGATCCCAAGCGTTGCGACGAGCCGGTGTTGATCCTATTCTGGCCAGGGGTGGCAATTGGCCTGAGTAAACATTCGCCGTGGCGCCCGTAAGGGCGGTCAAAAATACGTCATAAGCCCACGGCCCGATGCCATCGGAAGAATTCGCCGCGGCGCCGTTGACCTTCGCACGGTAGCTGAACAGGTTTCCATAGCGATCTCGTTTTGCTGAGCTCTTGTAAGCGAGCGAGATCGAGCGGACACCGAGTGATGGAAGCGTAAACAGCTCTTCCAGTTGAGACTGACCATCCTGATTTGTATCGGTCCAAAGCCGGAGCGAAGCGAAGATCGCATCCTGCTCGTCGATTACTCCGTCAGCGTTTCCACCGTTCTCAGGCTTATCGAACTCAGCCAGAGCTAAGAACCCATTGGGGTGGATGGAGAACGGTTGTGGGGTGAAATTTCCGAAGAGTTCGGCACCGCTCGTTATGCGGCCGTCGTGGTTTCTATCAAGAACAAGGAACGCATTAGACGCTCCAGGAACCGTCCATGCGACACGAATCGGCTTTCCCGTGTTCTCAAGATCGAATAAGACGCCATGCAACGCATCTGTCAGCCGGATTCCTTTGCCGTTGAGATCAATGATTATTGGAGAATCCGCCGTTTGGCAGCGGCAGTCCGGCGGTCCTAACCAATACCAGCCATCGCGTTTTTCACATTGCTCCTGCGCTTCTGGATCGCAGTCGCCGATGCATTGCGCGAGGGCGCTCAAGCCAACAGAAAGGCACAAGCCAGTTACAAATAGCCGTAGGCACATCGATTGCATGCGCTTCATCTGAATATCTCCCTGTTCTGCAACGAGCGATTGGTTATGCTCTTGGCCTGGAATCTGCAAGATCGGGCCCATTGCGCCTCGCAAACTTCAGATTGGCCTGAACGCGTTTCCGGATTCGGCCCTGACTAAGGCGAGAATGTCGGCACAGGACTTAGAACGACTTGCATTTGTGCAGGAGTCACGATGAACCGTAAACGCGACATCGCTGCAGCCAGAAAGGCTGACATTCTGTCCATCGGTCGTTCCTTGATCTCGATTGTGATCTTGTTTTTGGGTTTCTATAATCGCGGCTTCGGCGCTGATGCTTCAGCCGCTTGCGTCGTAAGGAGAAAGCGAAACCTATGGTTCGTCCTGCGTGGCTTAACCCTGGGAGCTACGCGCGTAAGTATGACAATGCGGGGAATAAGAATCAAGCCAAGACGTGAGAAAACCTTCAACGGCTTTCCAAAATGGCACTTAGAACTTTCTAATGACTAGAAAACTGCTTTTCATCCGCCAGCGCCATCAACTGGAACGCTTTGGGATATCTGTTGACCGGCTTCTTTGCCACTTGCAGCTCGTATCCCAGCAAAAAGTGTCACAAATCTGCGTGTCTCATTTCAGGGGGTCAGTCCATCGTGGGGTGACCACCTCCAGTGAGACAAATTTGTTTCGACGAACCCTGGGAACCCGCTCGAGCTACCCTTCTGCAACACTCGTCATGCCCTGTAAGTCGGGCGGGCTACTTCTTCGCGGGATATTTTTCATCCAGCGCCAGATTTAGCTCAAGGACATTCACTCGTGGCTCGCCGAAAATACCGTATTGCCTTTGCTCTGTATGCTCCGCCACAAGCGCAGCTAAGGTTTTCTCGTCCATGCCTCTTGCCTTCGCTATGCGAGGGATCTGAAACCCAGCTCCGGCTGGCGTAATGTGCGGATCAAGTCCCGAGCCTGAAGTGGTAACCAAATCAATGGGTACCGGTTGGTTGGGGTTCTCAGCCCGAAGAGCAGCAACGTCCGCCTTTACGCGATTCATCAGCTTCTCATTGGTGGGGCCAAGATTGCTGCCTGAGGAATTGTCAGCAGCGTAGCCGTTCGGTCCCGCAGCCGATGGTCTCGGATGAAAATAACCCGCTCCCGTGAACGGCTGGGCAATAAGCCTCGAACCTATGACGACGCCATTTTTCGTGATCAATTGGCCGTCTGCCTTGTATCTTGCGTGGGCCTGCGCTAAGCCGGTGATGAGAAGAGGGTAAACCAATCCCAAGAGAAACGTCGTTGCGATGGTCATGAGAATAGCGGTAATAAAATTCTTCTTCATCATTTCTTCCTCTCCCTAGACCAGCCTTAAACCCCTAATAATTACATCGATCATTTTGATCCCGATGAAAGGCACAATCACACCGCCTGCCCCGTAGACCAAAAGATTGCGGCGGAGCAAGGCTTCTGCGCTCATCGGCCGGTACTTCACTCCGCGCAGAGCGAGCGGAATCAGGGCGATGATAATCAGCGCGTTGAAGATAACCGCAGAGAGAATTGCGGATTGCGGCGTAGCCAGGCGCATGATGTTCAGCGCATTCAAGACTGGAAACGTGCCGGCAAACATTGCAGGAATAATGGCGAAGTACTTTGCGACATCATTGGCGATGGAAAAAGTTGTGAGCGAGCCGCGCGTCATGAGCAGTTGCTTACCTATCTCAACAATTTCCAGCAGCTTCGTGGGATTGGAATCGAGGTCCACCATGTTGCCGGCTTCTTTAGCCGCTTGTGTTCCTGTGTTCATCGCGACGCCAACATCGGATTGCGCCAGCGCTGGAGCATCGTTGGTGCCGTCGCCGGTCATCGCCACCAGCTTGCCCTCCGTCTGCTCCCTCTTGATCAAGTCCATTTTGTCTTTAGGGGTGGCCTGGGCGAGGAAGTCATCAACCCCGGCTTCGCGCGCAATTGCGGCCGCGGTCAATGGGTTGTCGCCGGTGATCATGATAGTACGGATCCCCATAGCGCGAAGTTGAGCAAAGCGCTCGCGAATCCCACCTTTCACAATGTCTTTCAGGTGGATGACTCCGAGTGCGCGACTATTCTCCGCAACCACCAACGGAGTTCCGCCAGCCCGCGCGATCGCTTCCACGCTGGCCTGCACCTCTTTGGGCAACCCTCTCCCGCTATTGAGATACTTTGCGATTGCATCCGCAGCGCCTTTTCGTATGACGCGCCCGTCGAAATTTACTCCAGACATTCGTGTCTGGGCGCTGAAGGGAACGAACTGCGCCTGCTTTGCCGACAAATCGCGTCCCCGCAATCCGTATTTCTCTTTTGCCAGGACCACGATCGAACGTCCCTCCGGCGTTTCATCGGGTAGCGACGAGAGCTGTGCCGAATCCGCAAGCTGATCATTGCTGACCCCGGGCGCTGCGACGAACTCCGTTGCCTGCCGGTTTCCCAACGTGATGGTTCCAGTCTTGTCTAGCAAGAGTGTATTAACATCACCCGCTGCCTCCACTGCACGCCCGGACATCGCCAGGACATTGTGTTGAACGAGCCGATCCATGCCGGCAATCCCAATGGCTGACAGGAGAGCGCCAATAGTAGTAGGTATGAGACACACCAGAAGGGATACCAACACAAAGACGGTCTGCGGAGAGCCGGAATAAACCGCGTAAGGCTGCAGCGTAACCACCGCCAGCAAAAACACAACCGTCAGTCCGGCCAATAGGATGTTGAGCGCAATTTCATTCGGAGTTTTCTGTCGCTCGGCGCCTTCTACCAGGGCAATCATGCGATCGAGGAATGTCTCGCCCGGATTGGAGGTAATTCTGACCTTAATCTGATCGGAGAGCACACGTGTGCCGCCGGTTACGGCAGAGCGGTCACCGCCCGACTCACGAATTACCGGAGCCGATTCTCCAGTAATAGCAGACTCATCAACCGAGGCGACCCCATCAACAACTTCGCCATCACCGGGGATGATTTCTCCCGCCGATACGATCACCAGGTCCCCAGCTCGCAGTTTCGAGCCTGGCACAGTTTCAGTGCATCCACCGGACATAAGTCGATTTGCGACGGTTTCCGATTTTGCTCGCCGCAACGTGTCAGCCTGCGCCTTGCCCCGGCCCTCCGCCATGGCCTCAGCAAAGTTCGCGAACAGCACCGTGAACCAGAGCCATAATGTGATCTGAAGGTTGAATCCAAATCCCGCCTGATGGCCCATGGCGCCCTTGATCAAAAGCACTGTGGTGATCGCACTTCCGACTTCCACTACAAACATGACCGGGTTGCGCATCATCTTGCGAGGGTCGAGCTTGATCACCGAATCGATCAGCGCACGGCGAACAATCCTGGTGTCCCACATAGATTTTGATTGCTTGGCAGACATTTCAATTCCTCAGAAAGTTTTCCCCGCATTCATGAGCAGATGTTCCAGGATCGGCCCCAGGCTGAGCGCGGGGAAAAAAGTCAGCGCGCCCACAATGATGATCACGCTCACCAGAAGCGTCGTGAATAACGGCGTGGTCACGGGAAACGTGCCCGGTGAAGGCGGCACAACCTTCTTGCGGCCGAGGCTACCGGCGACTGCCAGCATCGGCACTATCATGAGGAACCGCCCGATCAACATGGTGAATCCCATGGCAAGGCTGTACCAGCGGTTGGCGCCCAGGCCGGCGAAAGCGGAGCCGTTATTACCCGTGCCGGAAGTGAATGCGTAGAGGATCTCAGAGAGACCATGCGGTCCACCATTGTTGAGAGTTGCAAGCCCTGCAGGGGTGAGCGCCGACACTGCGCTCAGCACAAGAATTGCCAGGGGGAAAATAAGCACGTAGAGCATAGCCATCTTCACGTCATACGCTTCAATCTTTTTGCCCAGATATTCCGGAGTTCGCCCCACCATGAGGCCGGCGATGAAGACCGAGAGCAACACGAAAATCAGGATCCCATACATTCCGGCGCCCACACCACCGAACACGATTTCGCCGAGCATGATGTTTACCAGCGGCACCAGGCCGCCGAGTGGCGTATATGAATCGTGCATGCCATTGACCGCGCCGCAGCTTGCATCTGTCGTGACGGTCGCAAACAGAGCGGAATTGGCTATTCCGAAGCGGACCTCCTTGCCTTCCATGTTCCCGCCTGGCTGCATAAGGGAAGGCCGTTGATCCGTGCCCACCAGGAGCGGGTTACCGCGTGATTCAGCCCAATAGGCCACTGCTACTCCCGCAAAGAACAGCACTGCCATGGCAACAAAGACGGCCCAGCCATGGCGCTGAGATCCGGTCATTCTGCCCAAGGTGTACGTGAGACCTGCAGGAACGGCAAAGATCAGCAGCAACTCGAAAAAGTTGCTGAAGGGCGTCGGATTCTCAAAGGGGTGCGCGCTGTTCGCATTCAGAAAACCACCCCCATTGGTGCCGAATTCCTTGATTGCTTCCTGAGAGGCAATCGGTCCCTGCGCAATCGTCTGCTCGGTAATGGTCTCCATCACCGGCTTGCCGTCGGAGGCGAGAACGGGTTTCCCATCCTGCCCCACTTTTTGTACCTGCTGGGGTTCAACCAACTTTACCGTGTCATACGGCTTGAAATTCTGGATGACCCCCTGTGAGACCAGAACTAGCGCGGATGCCAGGGAGGCCGGCACCAGCACCCAAAGAGTGGCGCGCGTCATATCCACCCAGAAATTGCCGATCGTATCTTTCTCGCGGAGTGCGATCCCGCGGATGAAAGCTACTGCGAGGGCAATGCCGACCGCTGCAGAAGCAAAATTGTGAAAGGCCAGACCGGCCATCTGCGTGAGATAGCTCATGACCTGCTCGCCGGTATAGAACTGCCAATTGGTATTGGTCGTAAATGAGGCAGCCGTGTTGAAGGCCAACTCCTGGGGAACAGCAGCAAATTTCTGCGGATTGAAGGGCAGCCATTGCTGTGTGCGCTCCAGTAGATACAACACAAGCATTGATACGGCACTGAACAGGAGCATGGCGATGGAATATTCCGTCCAGCGCATTTCACGGTCTTCGTCGACGCGGGTCAATTTGTACAGCAACTTCTCCATTGGCCGCATGACCGGATCAAGCCAGGTTTTCTCGCGGGAAAAGACCTTTGCCATGAAGACTCCCATAGGCTTTGTCAGCAGGAGAATGACCGCGAAATACAAAAGGATTTGAAACCAGCCGTTGAGCGTCATATCAGAACTTCTCCGGACGCAACAATGCGTAAATCAGATAGAACATCAGCAGCAGGCTGATGACGATCACAACCACGGTTTCCAGAGTCATGGACGCCCTCACTTCAGCCTGTCGCAAGCCCGTGTATAGGCGATTGCGACAGCAAAGAACACAAGCGTGAAACCGATCATCAATAGATCCAGCATCAGAGAACCTCAAGCAGAACGTCACCACGAACTTTGTTTCTGGCCGAACCACCAGATCAGACCAAGAGTCGCGGTGTTCTGCTCCTTTTTCAGGACATTCGGCGATTCAGTCAAAAAGAAAGGGTGATTGGAGAAGTCGCGGCGCCATTCTGCCCGCGCCAGAAACCCCTCGGTGAACTTGTATTCGTATGTCAGCGTCGTTTCTTTCAGAGCCTGGGTCACGCCACTGAACAGGCCACCGCGGTCGGACAGATATTCACCTCGAGCAGCCATCGCGTTCCTGGGGGTCACCTGATACCGGGCGTAGGCTGCGCTTCCGGCTACGTGTTGGGATGCAGAGCTGCTGAACACGCGATTGATAACGTAATCCGCTTCGGCGACGAATGTGAGCCTGGGCGTGGCGTTCCAGGTCAGATACGAGTCGAAAATGTGTTCACGTCCATCAGGGACAGGATGGATGTTGCTTACCGGCAATCCGGGTTGCGCAGGCCCAGCCGGCAGCCCGGGATTCAGCACAGCAACTACGTCCCGCTGCTCCTGGCCAAAGTAGTAGTTCACGTTCCAGCTGATAGTACCCCTGGGTTTGATGGTCAAGATGATGGCCTGAGACTTGAAGCCGTTGAAGTCTTCCGTCTGCTGGGTTCCGTTCACCAGCCAATATGTCAAGTTCACTTTCGGGCTCAGGTTATAGCCCGCGCGGAAACCCATGTGATAGAACGGCAGAAAATTGAAGAGGTAGGATCGCGAATAATTGATCTGGTCTTTGCCATAGTTGTTCTCGGAACCCAGAGCACTGGCCCATTTACCAAAGTCAACCGTCAAACCGCTGCCAAGAGGAAAAACATATGTGCCGTAAGCCTGCCATAGAGGTCGATATACCTGCGGGCGCAGCTCATTCGCTGCGCTACCCTGCAATGTTTCAGTCGCCTGGCCATATTGGAAGTCGAATCGAACCCCAAATCGCCGTCCAGAATCTA
>Ga0066903_100004440_pt1 | contig 11865 bp, 8 predicted proteins | sample PanSoiMetaGPlot1_FD_67491 | JGI IMG/M metagenome (GOLD analysis project Ga0066903, IMG submission 67491) | Tropical forest soil microbial communities from Panama analyzed to predict greenhouse gas emissions - Panama Soil - Plot 1 (version 2) | ecosystem: Environmental > Terrestrial > Soil >...
TGACTCGCCGGTCGGCCGACGGTACATCCAGCATCGGCCGCTCGGGTACACGCCTCTTTTGTTCGTGCGCGAACACAAGAAGCTTCTGAGCGGGCTGGCCGCCCCCTGTGCGTTCCTCGGGCCTGCGGATTACGTCTCCCACACTGGGAGCCATCCCATCAGCATCGTCTGGCAGCTTCGGCGGCCAATGCCGGCACGCCTCGTGCGCGCAACGGCGAGACAGGTAAGCTGAGCGCGCGTTGCAGCTGTCGTTTTTCCCTACCAGGACGCCGCTTAACCAGTAGGCGTGAGTACTGTCAGACCCCCCCGCGATGGCGTCGGACGCTTCCGCGGGAACCGGCCGCCCGAGCGAGCCCTCGCGAGGCGTTCGGCGTTCGAGATCAAGCGGGTTCGGCGTTCGAGATCAAACGGGCAGCCGCAATCTCTTCGCGCCGTGACAACCCGAAGACACCACCAACTCCGGTGTGGTGGCCACGGGAAACTTTTGGGGAGCGCCGACCGGACCGGGCCCCAACCAGCCGATCAAGTCTGCGGTCCGAGCGGGGCGACTACGACGCCGTTCGCGACGGTGTGATTCAACGTGATAGCCCCGATGAGACCTTGACGGTCCACCTCAGATAGCGACCTCAAGCTGCTGCTGACAACGTGTGCGGCCTCCTTCCTGTAGCGTTGCCCAGTTTCCGGTTGACGGCCTCGTGGCCAAGTTGTATCAGGAGGCACGGCACGGGGCGGCGGGGAAGGGATAGTGGTCCGCGCCGTCTCCTGGGAAGGGGGCCGATCAGGAGTTTTACTTCGCCTCTTGCGCTCTTCCTTTCTCCGTTTTTCGCTCTTCCGGGTTTGGAGTGGGTGGCCGTCCTGAGAGAAGACGAGATTCGTCGCCGGGCCTGTGGGAAGGGTGGGCATCGGTTGTTGGATGTCCACGCTTTCCACAGGCCGGGGTCGGCGTGGCGGCACGAGGCTGCCGGTGCGGTACGCTGGCGTCCGGCCATGAGCCCAAGGAGGACCGGACCCCATGCGAGACACCGAGCTGTACCGACACTTGCTCGGCATCGAGAGCCCCTGGACCGTGACGCGAGTGGACCTGAACGTCCCGGAGCAGCGCGTGGACGTGTGGGCGGAGCACGGCGAGCGCGCGCAGTGGAGCTGCCCGGAGTGCAACGCGACGGCGCCGCTGCACGATCACGCGGACGAGCGGGTGTGGCGACATCTGGACAGCTGTCAGTTCCGGACCATGCTGCACGCCCGGCCGCCGCGGGTGCAGTGCCCGACGCACGGCGTGCGGCAGGTGCGGCTGCCCTGGGCGGAAGGTCGCTCGCGGTTCACCGCGCTGTTTGAACGCCTGGCCATCGACGTGTTGCGAGAGTGCGACATCAGCGGGGCCTGCGCGATCCTGCGGCTCAGCTGGGATGAGGCCTGGCACCTGGTGGAGCGCGCGGTGGGGCGCGGGCTGAAGCGCAAGGCGCGGGGCCTGCCGGCGCGGCTCGGGGTGGACGAGAAGGCGGTGGCCAAAGGGCACGTGTACATGACGCTGGTGTGTGATCTGGAGACGGCGACGATCGAGCACGTGGCCGAGGACCGCAAGCGCGCCAGCCTGGAAGCCTATCTCGAGCAATTTACGGCGGCGGAGCGGGCGGGGATCCAGGCGATCGCGATGGATATGTGGGCGCCCTACGAGGAGGCCGCCCGGGCGCAGGTGCCGCAGGCCGACGACAAGATCGTGTTCGATCTGTTCCACATCATGACGCACATGAACGAGGCGGTGGACCGGACGCGCCGGCGGGAGCAGCGGGAGCTGAAAGCGGCGGGCGATGACCGGTTGACGGGGACCAAGTACGTGTGGAGCTACGGCGAGGAGAACGTGCCAGACAAACATCGCGACCGGCTGGCCCGGCTGACCGCGCACGGCATGATGCGCAAGCTGAAGACGACGCGGGCGTGGTCGATCAAGGAGAGTCTGCGCGACCTGTGGACGTACCGGAGCCGCGTGGCGGCCGAACACCATTGGCGGTGGTGGTATGGCTGGGCCATCCGCAGCCGCCTGAGCCACGTCAAGCAGGTGGCAACCATGCTGAAGGCGCATCTCCCCGGGGTCCTCGCCTTCTTCCGCCACCGGGTGATGAACGCGGCCAGCGAGGGGCTCAATGCGAGGCTGCAGCGGATCAAGAGCATGGCCTACGGCTTCCGCAGCCGCGAGCACTTCAAGACCGCGATCTTCTTCCACTGCGGAGGCCTCGATCTCTACCCGGCTACCCACTGAAAACCCGGAAGAGCCCCGTTTTTTTAGAGGAGCCGACACATGTCGAACGGCGGTCCAACCCCGGCGCAGATTCAACAAGTGCAGTCGAATCTGAAGAACATGCAGGCGTTCAATGACTACGTATACGACACGGGCGCGGTGGCGAAGGTCCTCAACGCCTACATGCTGCTGTCAGAGCAGGACAGCAGTGACCCGGGGCTGACGATCGTATTGAACATTCTGGAGGGGGCGTTCTGGGCGATCGGGTCGGAATTCGGTGAGGTGGGCAACTTCGCGGCGTCGTTCCTGTCGGGAATGCTCTCGTGGTGGACCACGAATACCCCGTCGAGTCTCGGCGGCACGTTCTCGAGCATGCTCACGCGTCTGCAGGCCACCAAGATCCAGGTGGACCAGACTCTCGCCGAGTACTACCAGAACGTCGCCGGCAACTGGAGCACTCAGTTCACGTACAACGGCCACACGGCCACGCTCTCCGATTTCGCATCGGTCAATTTCCCCGCCGAAACCGATCCCACCTTCGAGACGATGGCAACGAGGGCGATCTTCGCGATGGACCAGTTGATCTGGAGGACCGTGCTGAAGGCGAAATTCGTCGTCACGCTGTGGGAGTCGTCGAGCAGTCGCACACCGATGCAGGGCGACCAGAACGATCCACCCGTGAGCTGGGACGAGGCGTTCATCGCGAAAAATCCTGCGTACTACACCACGTGGACTTGGCACAATAGCGCCGGTTGCGGCGACATCAGTGGGTGGATCATCAACGAGTACAATCTCGGGACCGGCGCCGGACCCTTCTTCGATGGCTCGATCAGTGGCGACGCTTGCCGGTACTTGTTCATCGACAGTGCCGATGGTGTGGTGATCAACGAGGCGGCGCTTTACCCGCGGGCCACGGTATTCAACCATCTCGGCATCCGGCAGACGACCTATTACGTGTTCTCCGCCGGGGGACCGACAGCCGCCAAGCTCTCGACCGCCTATCTGCGAGCGATGAAGGCGGGAAACACGTTGGGAAATCTCATCGAGCGTGAGGGACGCGAGGCCATTCAGAACCGCATCATCGCGAAGGCGCTGCAGGATCCGGTGTTCGCTGACGATCTCAAGTTCCGGCCGCGGGAGACGATAGAAAAGTTCCTCGGGGTCAAGATCCCGGAAGTCGTCGGAATCAGCGTGATCGTCGAGACACCCCGAAATTTCGGTCTGGTCGTTCCCATGATAGAGACGAAGTAGCTGTTCACATCCTGGCGAAAATGATTCAGGCTGCCTATGGGTGGCGCCGCCCGCCTCGAGGGCCAGCACCCTCGAACAGCAACGGCTGACGACCGGATTTCAGTCAGTCCCGAGGCTACAAGTGTGCCCGCCAGCTCGGGCGCCACCAGCTCGGCCTCGGCCTCCGGCAGGTCGGGCCCCGCGAGGTCAGGACCGGGCAGTCCGCCTGGCACCGCGCCCCGTTCGTAAGCGGGCAAACGCCATCTTGGCGCGGCCAGCCAGCCAGAGACAAACGTCACGGACGCCGAGGCACCGGCGCGAGGTGCCTCTGAGGTGCCTTTGAGGACGGTGCACGATGCCCAGTAAGCGACGCTCGAGCAAGACGAACGGGGCGGGCCAAGACATCCTGGGCCCGCCCATCCACACGCTGCGGGGCCACAACGACGTGATCCTGCGTCTGTCCTGGTCGCCGGCGGGTGACGTCCTAGCCTCGACTTCGGTCGACCGGTCTATCCGGCTCTGGGACTGGGAGCGCGAGACGGCCCGGATCCTGAGCGGACACCGAGAGGGCGTGAACGAGGTGGCGTGGGATCCGGCGGGACGCTGGCTCGCGTCGTGCTCGTTCGATCGGAGGATCCTCATCTGGGACCTCGAGACCGGACAGAATATCCAGGAGCTTCGCCGGCATCTGGACGACGTGACGAGCATCAGCCTCGCCCCGGCCGGCGACCGACTCGCTTCTGGCTCCGCGGACAAGACCATCGCCATCTGGGATACGCGGTCATGGCAAGCGCTGATGAACCTCGCTCGCCACACCGCCAGCGTGCACCGCGTGGCGTGGTCCCCGCGCGGCAACCAGTTGGCGTCATGTTCCAAGGATGGATGCGTGATCGTCTGGGATCCTGACCACGGATTTCCGGTGACGGAATGGCGCACCAGATCCCCGGTAGCCTCGGTGGCGTGGTCGCCGTCGGGCCGCCACCTGTGCGCGACCCGCTACGACGGCACGGTCCATGTCTGGAGCAACCTCGTAGGGCTCAGCGGGAAACCGATCGACCTGGCCCACCACACCAACATCGCCCGGAGCGCCTCGTTCTCGCACGACGAGCGGCTGCTCGGAACCAGCTCGATGGATGGCACGGTGCGCCTGTGGCGAACGGATACCTGGGAACCGATCGGACAGATCGCGGAGCCGACGTCGGACTTCTGGCCGCAGGGCATCGCGTTTCATCCCTCACGGCCGTTACTGGCGACGTTCGGGGAGCGAGACCGTGTCATCCGCATCTGGCGCGTGCCGGTCGAGGAGCTGCTCGGCCTGCCCGTCGGGGAAACTCACATCTACCGCAATGCCAAGGTCGTGCTCCTAGGCGATACCGGCGTCGGCAAGTCCGCGCTCCGTCTGGTTCTGACGGGCGAGCCATACGCCCCAACGGACTCGACGTATGGCCGGCGGGTGTGGACGTTCGGCCTGACCGAGCACGAGACCGCGCGGGGGCGCGAGACGCGCGAGACCCTCCTGTGGGACATGGCCGGGCAACCGGGGTACCGCCTGATCCACCAGCTCCACCTGAACGAGGTCGCGGTGGCGCTTCTCGTGTTCGACGCGCGCCAGGCGATCGGGGAGCCGCTGTCGGCCGTTCGCCACTGGGAGCGAGCACTCAGACAGGCCCAGCAGCGGCAGGGCTCGCACGGGATTCCGCTCAAGCGGTTCCTCGTCCTCGCGCGAGCCGACATCCAGGGCAGTCCCGTCTCGACGGAGCGCATCGACACGGTGGTCCGCGAATGGGCGCTCGACGGGTTCTTCAGGACCAGCGCGAAGGAGGACACGGGCATCGACGACCTCGGGCGGGCGATTCGCGACGCCATTGCGTGGGATGCCCTTCCTGAAGTCAAGTCCCCCGACCTGTTCACACGAGTCCGGCATTTCCTGCTGGCGGAGAGGACAGCGGGCCGGCTGGTCGCGCAGGTGGACGATCTCTACCGCGCCTTCTCCGCCGGCGAGCGCGCGCCGGCGCCACCCGACATGCGCCAGGTGTTCGAGACCTGCATCAGCCGGCTCGAGAACCGCGATTTGATCCGCCGGCTGAGCTTCGGGACGCTGGTCCTCCTGCAGCCCGAGCTGCTCGACGCGTACGCATCGGCGATCGTGCAGGCGGCAGAGGGCGAGGACATCGCCACGTCCGGATCCGTGCCCGAGGCGGAGGTGCAGGACGGACGGTTCGCGATGCCGGCGGCGGAGCGGGTGCCCGACAAAGCCGTCGAGAAGCTCCTCCTGATCGCGACCGTGGAAGAGCTCCTGGGGCACCAGCTTGCGCTGCGCGAGCCGGCCCACGATGGAGTCTTCCTGGTCTTTCCGTCGCAGTTCAAGAACGACTGGGCGGAGACCGACGAGCCGAAGGGCCAGACGGTGACCATCGAGTTCGAGGGGCCCGTGCGCAACCTCTATGCCACCCTCGTCGTGCGCCTGGCGCACAGCGGAGTGTTCCGGGCCGACCGCAAGGGAATGTGGAAGAACGCGGCCATCTTCACGGCCGACACGGGCGGCGAGTGCGGCGTGAGCCTGCGAGAGTTCGGCGATGGAAGCGGCGCTCTGCGCCTGTTCTTCCGTCCCGCGTCGGGACAGCGGCCGGATCCCTACACCCAGTACCGATTCGAGGCCTTCGCGGTGGGGCACCTCGAGAAGCGCGCGCTCACCGGCTCCGTCAAGCTCACGCGCCGCTTCGCATGCCCCATTTGCGGGACCCCTGTGCCGAAGGAATGGGCAGACGGGCTGATCGCCCAGGGGGTGACGAGCATGACGTGTCCCGTCCACGGGGTGCCGATCTCGCTCCTCGAGCCGCTGCAGGCGATCGCCGCCGTTCGCGACGAGGTCCAGCACATGGACTCCATGGCCGATCGCCAGCGCGACCGGCAGGTGAGCGAGACGATCCTTCAAGGCAAGCAGGCCGTCGGACAGTTCGACGTCTTTCTCTGCTACAACCGGGAGGACGCGGCCGAGGTGGAGGCGATCTATCGCCGGCTACGCGAGCACAAGATCCGACCCTGGCTCGACAGCGAGAACCTCCGACCAGGCGACTCCTGGCTGGAGGAGATTGAAAAGCTCATCGGATCGGTGAAGACCGCCGCGGTGTTCGTGGGAGCCGGCGGCACGGGGCGCGTGCAGGGGATGGAGATTCACGCGCTCTTGCGCACCTTCGTGGACCGCGAGATCCGGATCGTCCCGGTTCTCTTGCTGGCTGCGGGCGTCCGGCCGAACTGGTCGATGTTTCTCGAGGATTTCCAGTGGGTGGACTTTCAAACGCCCAGCCCCGATCCGTTCCGCAGACTTCTCTACGGCATCACGGGAGTCCATCCTTCGCTACAGTGATCGCGGATCCGCAGGAGCGAGGTGCCATGATTCACCTGCCGCACTATCGTTACGATGTGGCGCCGGGCGGGTCGGAGCCGGCACGTCCGTCCCCGATGCTGATCTTCCTGCACGGGGTTGGCGAGTGCGGCAGTGACCTTGCGCTGGTGAGGCGGCACGGTCCGCCGAGCCTCTCGCGGCAGCACGGTCTCGACCGGTTTCTGGTCGTCTCTCCTCAATGCCCATCGGGCAGCGAGTGGGTGGCTGGCCATCTCGACGAATTCATTCGGGCAGCGATGCTTGGCCTGTCGGTCGACCCGGAACGCGTATACCTGACGGGCATCAGCATGGGCGGCTTCGGGGCCTGGGACCTGGCCGTGCGATCGCCGGAATTGTTCGCCGGCGTGGCCGTCGTCTGCGGCGGCGGTGAGGCGAGGCACGCCGCGCGCCTGGCGACTGTCCCAATCTGGCTGGTGCACAGCGCGGGGGACAGGTCGGTCCCCGTCGACCGAACCGATCGGCTCTTCGACGCGCTCCGGCGTCACGACGCCGACGTCACCTACACGCGCTACAAGCGCCTCGGACACGTCGAGACGTGGCGCGAATTCTATGGCTCACGCGTGTTGTACGACTGGTTCTTGCAGCACCAGCGCCCGGGCTGATCAGTTGGGCGCTCTCCCGGGCAGCGCGTTGAAGCGCACTCCGGGGCGGGCGAGGCCGCCGGAGATGCCGATGGGCGTGCCGTCGGCGCGCCAGCAGGCCGCCCCGGTCAACGTTCCGTCGGCCTCGAAGGCGACCGCGTTCATGCCGCCGCCCACGGTGGGCACCGCGGTCACGGAGTGGCCGCGGGCCGCCACCGCGGCTCGCACCGCGGCGGGCACGCGGGACTCGATCTCGAGGTCCTGGCCCTGGGTCCACACGCGCGGCGCCTCCACCGCCTCCTGGAGATTCATCGCGTGGTCGATCAGATTCACAATGGCCTGCAGCACCGAGGGGAAGATCCGCCGGCCGCCGGGCAGGCCGAGCGCCCACCGGGGTCGCCCGTCCTCGAAGACGATGGTGGGCGCCATGCTACTGGTCATCCGCTTGCCGGGAGCGATGGAGCCGGCGCGCCCCGGGTGAGGGTCGAAGAGGCCCATGGTGTCATTGAGCAGGACACCGGTATCGCGCGTCATCAGCTTCGATCCGAAGAGTTGCTCGAGGGTCTGCGTCATGGCCACCACGTTGCCCTCCGCGTCGGCCGCGGTGACGTGAGTGGTGTGCCCCGGCTCGACGCCGACGGCAGGTCCGAATCTCCCCGCGCGCCGCATGTCGATCTCGCCCCGGCGCGCGGACGCGTAGTCCTTCGCGATCAGCCGCTCGACCGGAACGTCGACGAAGGCGGGATCGCCGGTGGCCGCCTCGCGGTCCGCGAAGGCGATCTTCAGCACCTCGGCGAGCAAGTGGATCCCGTCGGCCGTGCCGTAGCCCAGACTGGAAACGTCGAAGCCCTCGAGCAGGTTCAGCATCTGCACCAGGTGCACGCCGCCGCCCGACGGCGGAGGCGGCCCGGCCACCGCGAACCCGCGATACGTGCCCATCACGGGCCGCCGCTCGATGGTGGTGTAGGCGCGGAGATCGTCGAGCGTCAGGATGCCGCCACTCTCCCGGATCGACTCGCAGATGGCACGGCCGAGCGAGCCGCCGTACATGATGTCCGGACCCGCGTCGGCGATGGCACGGAGCGAGGTGGCGTACGCAGCCTGAACGATGAGGTCGCCGGGCTTCGGCGGCGCGCCACCCGGAAGGAAGACAGCGGCGCTGTCCGGGAATCGCGACAGATCGGCGGCGCACTGCTGGATGGCCTCGCAGAGATACGGCGTCGCCCGAAACCCGTGCGCGGCGTGGCGGATGGCCGGCTGGAGCACCGTCGGAAGATCGAGGCGGCCGAAGCGCGCGAGCGCCTCGCACCAGCCTTTGAGCGTGCCGGGCACGCCGACCGAGAGGGCGCCCAGCGAGTTCCGCTCCCCCTCGACGCGCATGTAGTCGGGCCAGGTGTCGGAGAGCGGCCGGTACATGTCGGGCCGCGCCGCTGCGGGAGCCACCGTGTAGTTGTCGATCGCGACGTGCCGGCCGCCGGCGAGCCAGAGATGAGTGTGCCCCGCGCCGAAGATGCTCACCATCATGGGCTCGACCACGGTGAGGGCGAAGAGCGCGGCCACCGCGGCGTCGACCGCGTTGCCGCCGGCGGCCAGCATCTCCACGCCGGCCGCCGACCCGAGCGGATGGTTGGTGGCGACCATGCCGCGCGCCCCGGAGGCCGGCCGCTTCTCCGTCTCGAAGGCGGTGCCGGCGCGCGTTCGCCACCTGGAGATCATCCGCTGGTACGCCCGCCGCGGATCGCCCTGTGTGAGCGTGCCACTCGAGTTGCGGTGTGTGCTCGCGCCGTCGATGACGGCACCGCCCGTCGGGCGATGTCGAGCGCTTCGATCCTCAATCGTCTCCGGAGGAATTGCAATTCGTGATGTTGGCCCTGTTGGCGCGATATCCCGGCAGGCCCTGCGCGCCGGGCGATATCGCCAGCGCCACGGCGTCGTCGAGCACCCTCTTTTGCGCGGCCTCGCGGTCCTTCTTGGACCTGTCCCAGAGCGACTTGTCGGTCGCGGCCTTGACGCTCGCCAGGGGCAGCTTGTCCTGCTGTCCTCGCATCCAGTCCGCCCACTGAAATTCAGCAAAGGCGGTCTCTCCCGTCATGAGCGAACGGCAAAACCCGTCTCTCTTGCGAACCATCCACGCCAGTGTCCGATAGGGATCGTCCGGCATTTCCTCTAGCCGCTTGGGCAATTTGTCCGGCGTTATCACCACGCCGTCCTTGTCCTTCAGGTACACCCATTTCCTGGCTTTGAGCTGTGCCCAGAACGAGTCCGGGTCAGTCGCCCCGATCGAATCCTGGATCTTGCAGACGCCCGCCGTGTATCCGGCTTCCAACCACGCTCTCGCGCCGTGATGGTGCTCGACGACATAGTAATCCCCGCCAAACCCGAGCACGACCTTGATGGGATCCTGTTCCAGATCGGCCCTTTCCTTCGCGAGCTTCTGGGGATCCCTGATTTTCTTGGCCTTGTCCGCCACCTCCCCGAGACCGACCGCCCCCTGCAGCGGTCGGAGCCAGCGCAAATCGCACACGCAATTCGCGGGAGAGAGAGTTCGTGACTTGCACGTGTCAGCCGAGACGTCCGTGATGGTGCCGTAGATCGGCAAGGCGACGTAGCCGCCATCGCTCTTCGAGATGAGCGCGCCGGTGATCGTCCGCTTCACGAGGTCGATGACATAGCGCGGGCCCGTCGGGATGCCGGCCTGCGGCCGTGGGCCTTGCACGAGAGTGACCGACGTCGCATCTTGCTTGTCCTCGAGGAGATCGCTGTTCGTGCCACCGGCATCCCGCACCTCGGCCCATGCCTTTTCGCTGTACTTGACGAACGTTGAGGCGGGGCCGCTCGGCCCTCCGGGGAGCCCTGTCGTAGACATGGTGGCCCGCACTCGGCCGACGGTCGCGGGAGTCACGTCCTTTTGCGCTGCCGCCGGCGCGATCGCGCCCACGATCGCACTGATGATCACCGTGACCGCAAGCACTGTTCGTGGCGACACGCGGTGAATATGCATATGGCCCTTCCTCCCATGACCTCCGTTCGGAGGCTCGGTGGTTGATCATCGCGCTGCCACGAGAGCCGAGGCAAGACCACCCGACAGCCGCCCCGGCGGCCAGATGCAACCCAACCCCGCGGACGCGCTCGACGGCCTCGATCACGAGAGAGGTGGCCGACGGCGCTGTAGCCACGCGTCATCATAGCCCGTCCGGTAGACGATGCTTGCGAACTGCATGGTCGGCGTGTCGCTGCGGCGGCTCGTGTAGGTGGCGCCGTCGATGGCGAGCGCGACGGAGAGCTCGTTGCCGTAGCCATCGTAGCCGTGGTCGGCGACGAGGCGCCGGCGGTCGTCACCCGGCACGGCGCGACGCAGCGTTGACCTGGCCGGTCAGGCAGCGGCGACTGGCCGTCGCGCCGCTTCGACCGTTACCGCGGCTCAGCATGGCAGCTTGACGGCACTCCCCGAAGGGTATCGGCTAGGAAGGGGAGGATCACCCTATGAGTCGCGTGCAAGCCAAGCCGATCACGAACTGGTGCCCCCAGGCGAGGGCGACCGAGCAGGGGCTGTGCGGAGTCGACAAGCTCACCGAAGACGGCAAGCGCCACCACTGCGACAAGCCGTCGGGACACGCGGACGATCTGCACTCCTGCGCGTGTGGAGTGCTATGGAAGCACATGCTGTAGCAGTCTTCCATTAGCGCGTCGCCGCCCCGAGGAGCCCGCACGGCGAACGAGGCGCTGGCGGCCGCCGACCACGGAAACCTGGTCGACGGCCGCCAACCCGCGCGGACTCGTCCGATCCGCGCCGAACTCGACCGTTATGGACTGACCGTGATGGTCGTCCCCGCGGCCTTGCAGTTGTTCGCCTCGCTGGTTTCGATCACCGTGCTCGAGGCATCCGCACAGGCGAGCAGGAAATACGTGTTGGGCGGAGTGGCGGCCGGTATCGTCACCGTGACGGTGGCGGAGTGGCTGGCTCCGGCCGCCAGGGCCGGAACCGACCGGGTCCCCGTCAAGAGCGTATCGCCGGCGCTCTTCACCCCGTCGAGCGAGAGGTAGTAGCGCGTGGTCGACACCCCCACGCCCACGGCGCCCTGATTCTGCACCGTGTCCGTCACGGGGAACGTGGTGCCGCGCGCCTTGATCGGCGGCGGAGCCGAGACCGCCGTCTCGGCGAGATCGGGCCTCGTGACCGTCACGATCGCCGTCGCCGACGCGACGCAATTGTCGGTCTCGTTGCTCTCCATCACCCGGCTCAGATCGTCGGCGCAGGCGAGCAGGAAGTACGTGTTGAGCGGGGTGGTCGGCGGAATCGTCACCGTGACGCTTCCGGAGCTGGTGGCGCCGGCGGTCAGCGCTGGCACGGCCCGGCTCCCGGTCAAGAGCGTGTCGCCCGCATTCTTCACGGCGTCGACCGACAGGTAGTA
>Ga0066903_100004441_pt1 | contig 11863 bp, 10 predicted proteins | sample PanSoiMetaGPlot1_FD_67491 | JGI IMG/M metagenome (GOLD analysis project Ga0066903, IMG submission 67491) | Tropical forest soil microbial communities from Panama analyzed to predict greenhouse gas emissions - Panama Soil - Plot 1 (version 2) | ecosystem: Environmental > Terrestrial > Soil >...
CGCTCGGCGAATCCGCGCAGGTTGTAGTTCTTGCTGTTGATGTCAGGGATAGGGCGGATGCGTCCGAATAGCGTCTTCACGTTCTGCTCACGGCGGGCTTCTTCGAGAGTGGCGTCGATGAACTTGCGAACGCCACTGTACTTTTCGAAATACGCATCGATAAATTTCTTCGCTTCGCCAGGTTCGATGCCTAAGTTCTGCGACAGCCCGAAGGGAGAAAGGCCATAGACGATTCCGAAGTTAACGACTTTCGCCTGGCGGCGGTGGTCGGCCGTCACCATGAGCGGAGGCACTCCGAACACCTGGGACGCGGTAAGGGTGTGAATGTCGTCGCCATGGCGATAGGCCTCAACCAGGAGGTTGTCTTGTGAGAAGTGGGCCAACAGACGGAGTTCGATCTGCGAATAGTCGGCGGCGAGCAGGACGTGTCCCGGTTCAGCGGTAAAGGCGGCACGAATCTCGCGACCGAGTTCTGTACGAATCGGGATGTTTTGAAGATTAGGGTTTGTCGAGGAAAGCCTGCCTGTGGCGGTGCCGGTTTGTCCGAAGGTCGTGTGCAGGCGGCCACTCGTCGAATTCAGCAGGGCCGGTAAAGCATCGACATATGTGGATTTCAGCTTGGTGAGCTGACGGTACTCAAGCACCATGCGCGGGACTTCATGAGTCAGCGCGAGGGTTTCGAGCACATCTACAGCGGTGGAGATGGTCTTGCCCTTGCCATACTTTACGGGCTTAGGCAGATTAAGCTTGTTGAAAAGGATGTCCCCAAGCTGCTTCGGCGAGCTGATGTTGAACTGGCATCCAGCGCAATCGTGAATTTCTTTCGCCTTGACGCCGATTTCACGTTCAAGGCGCGTCGACATGTCGGAAAGAGCTTTCCGGTCGATCTTCACTCCCGTGTCTTCCATGCGAAACAGCACAGGAACAAGCGGGAGGTCGATTTCCCGGTAAAGCTTGAGCAGGTTGTTCTCTTCGACTTCCTGGCGAAGCGTGGTGGCGAGCCGTCCGGTGATGTCAGCGGACTCGGCAAGGCTCCCACGTAATTTCAGGTTGAACCTTCGCAAGGCAACGTCGGCCAGGCGATGTGAGGAATACGTCGGATCCAGAAGGTAGGAGTAGAGCATCGAGTCGTGCTCTACACTCGCCAGGTCGATCCCCTCTTCCTGGAACGCATGCAACGCGGACTTGTAGTCGTGGATGGCTTTCGGTATCGCAGGATCGCCGAGAGCCTGCAGCAGGCGGGCTCTTCCCCGTTCCTCATTTGGAGCAATCGCCACCGCCACCCTTGGCACTGTTGAAACGGCCATCTTGTGCGCAATGGTCTGAGGCAACGGAGTCGGGGGAGCCAGCGGCAACATGGATTCCTGCGGTTCGGCTTCTTCAGAATCTTCGCTCTCGGTAGCCGATTCCTCGATTTCGATAGCTAAAGCCAAAAAGCTATTTTCGTGGCGAGTTTTTAGGACGGATTCAATATCATCCTTAGACCCAGACTCCGTGTACTGCGTCTCAGTGACTTCTACGACCGGGAGCAGCTCTTTTAGGAGAGATGTGAACTCCAACTCAGTAAAGAGCGCGCGCAGGCTTTCGACGTCGGGTTCGCCCATTCGCATGGCCTCGACGTTGAGTTCGATGGGAACATCGCAATCGATGGTCACAAGCTTCTTGCTCAACAAGACGACTTCGCGATTATTTTGTAGCGATTCGCGATAGGTTTTTCGTTCGACCTCAGCAGCTCGATCGAGGGCGGCTTCCACGTTGCCGAAACGGCGGATAAGTTCGACAGAGCCTTTGTCACCGATTCCAGGGGCACCGGGGATGTTATCGATACTGTCGCCGCGCAGGGCCATGACATCGACAACGCGCTCAGGAGGCACGCCGAGAATCTCTTCGACCTTGACGGCATCGCAAATAAGGTTGTCTTTGGGTGGATTCAGCACGCAGACACGATCGTTGACCAGCTGCATCATGTCCTTGTCGCTGGAGACGACATAGACGGAGAAGTTCTGATCTGCGGCCTTGCGGGCGAGGGTACCGATGACGTCATCAGCTTCGTAGCCGGAGGATTCAAGGATTGGGATGCGGTAGGCTTCGAGCGCGCGGCGAATGTAAGGCAATTGTTGCGCGAGATCACCGGGCATCTCGGTGCGATTCGCCTTGTAACCCTGGTACTCGATTTCCTGGAAGGTTTGCGTTTTCAGATCGAACTTGCGGACCGTAGGCATGGCCTCAGCCTGTTGGTCGCGGAAGGTAGGCGCGGCAACATCGAAAACGGCGGCCAGGAACTCGGGCGAAAAGTCGTCGCGCAGCTTGCGCAGCATGTTGACGAAAACATAGATAGCCGCAGTGGGAAGGCCCTTCTTCGTGGACATTCCGCGCTGGCGCGCCATGGCATGGTAAGCGCGAAAGATGAAAGACATGCTGTCCATGAGGAAGATGCGGCCGGCGCCTTTTTCGACAAGCTTGGGGGCGGACGAAGATTTCGGCGCCGGGGTGGGGGCGCTCTCAGCAGGGTTCAGTGAGGATTTTTTTCTGGACGGCAACGTCTCAGTCTAACAGGAAGGCAGCGGTGATTGAGGCAGTGCCACGGTGGGCGGTTTGCAGCGCGAGAAGAGAATACTTAGCTTTTCTGACCGTACTCGGTGGTGTAGTGCAATTCGATTTCGCCACAAGTGCCCTGTTCTGGTGAGTAGACCACACAAGTATTGAACGGGCGCGAGTACACGTGGAGGCTGACAGCTCGTTCGTTAAAAGCCTTGGGATTCAGAACTCTGTGGACGGGATCGTTCGGATCGACGGCGCAGGGGCGAGTCGGGTTCATCTCCACCGTATCAGATTTTTCTAACGTACACGTGCCTTCATCAACCTTCTGCGAAACGAGGTGATAGTTTTCCACGTGCAGGCGGCCAATGGGAACGGCCATCCAGCAATTCTGGTCCTGGTGGTTGTGCACGGAGCTGACCTGTCCGACCTCCCAACAGATAGCGATCAATTCATACAATGGTGTTTTATCGATGAGGTTCCGGGTGTAGTGCTGTCGGTCCCAGCAGAGATACCTGGAGAGAGAATCGGGCGCGACAGGGGTGCTCTCCATGAAGTGGAGAATCTGCTCCGTGGTGTTGAAGGCTGACTCAGGAAACTTGCGCAATTCGGCCACGAATTCGTCGATCGATACTGCCTTCGCCAGAGCCTGTGTGCCCATAAATGACCTCGATGTCGGGGGATAGTATAACCCCGATGTCTCGCGGCTAGCGGGGTTCCCTCTACAGATGACAAGTTACTCGACCAGCATACAGTCGCCGTAGGAGTAGAAGCGGTATCGCTGCTCCACAGCGTGACGGTAGGCAGCGAGGACGGTTTCCCTCCCGGCTAAAGCGGAGACGAGCATCAACAGAGTAGATTTTGGGAGATGGAAGTTCGTGAGTAAAGCGCCAACGACACGAAATGGGAATCCAGGGTAGATAAAGAGGTCTGCTTCACCTTGGCCGGGTTCAACAATGCCTGAGTTCCGCGCAACATGTTCCAGAGTCCGGACCGTGGTCGTACCCACTGCGACGATCCGCCGACCGGAATTGAGAGCGCTATTGATCTGCTCCGCAGAGCGAGGCGGTATGCTGTAGGTCTCGCAATGAAGTTTGTGCTCCTCCACGCGCTCGGTGCGAATTGGCTGGAAGGTACCTAGTCCGACGTGAAGGGTGATTTGGGATGTTTCGATGCCCCGAGCGTGAAGCTGCTCCAGGATCTCAGGTGTGAAGTGAAGTCCTGCAGTCGGGGCAGCTACTGATCCACGTTCGCGGGCGTAAACGGTTTGGTACCGTTCGCGATCTCCAGCCCGATCTTCACGGCCGATGTACGGAGGGAGGGGTACGTGGCCGAGTTCTTCCACAAGCGCAAAGAAGTCCTCGACGGGCTCAAATTGGATGCGCCGTTCCCCAAATTCCCCCCGACCGACGACATCGGCATGCAGTTGGGCCGTCTCTCCGAATGAGAGACGTTCTCCGACCCCGATTTTGCGGCCGGGGCGAACCAGACATTCCCAAACGTTGGGGGACATGGACAATTGTCGGGTCAACAGTACCTCTACCCGACCCCGCAAAAAACCGCGTGAGGCAGGGTTTCTCGGGCTAAGTGGCTGGGACCGGGAACCGCTACGATGGGCATAAAGGCGCGCCGGGAAGACCCGCGTGTTATTGAGCACCACCAGATCGGTGGCACGAAGAAGGCTGGAAAGATCACGAAATTTACAGTCTGTTATGGTTCCCAAACTCCGCTCTAGCCGGAGCATACGGGATGATGCCCGGTCGGCCAGCGGTTCCTGGGCGATCAGTTCTTCCGGAAGAAAGTAGTCGAAATCAGAGACGAGCACGCCTCAAAGATTATAAATTTGAGTCAAACGATGAACGCCCGGTAAAATCGTAGGCTAAAGATTGTGAAGAACGAAGGCGGTGCGGTACCATACGCGAAAGTAATTTGATTTCATTGTCCCTGCTGACCCAGACCCGATGTCAAAAGAGAGTCAATCCCGGCGCGAAATTGTACTGTTCGGAAGACAGATCTACGAACGCGGCTACGTAGCTGCCACTGACGGAAATCTTTCCGTGCGCCTGGATGATGACCGAATCCTGTCGACACCTACGGCGATGAGCAAGGGGATGATGCGCCCTTCCGACATGGTCATTGTTGACATGAATGGGCGGCAAATCTCCGGGAAACGGCGAGTCTCCAGCGAAATCGCCATGCATCTTCTGATCTACAAGATGCGACCTGACATTCATGGAATTGTGCATGCACATCCGCAGACCGCAACAGGATTTGCGGCCGCAGGTATGGCGCTGAATGTGCCCCTGGTATGCGAGGTTGTGATCGGGCTGGGCTCTATTCCGCTGGCGAAATACGGAACCCCTGGAACGAGAGAGTTGACCGACGCCTTGGAGCCGCTGGTTCCAGAGTACGACGCCATTCTCATGTCGAATCACGGCGTCGTGGCATACGCGGACACATTGCATAACGCGTACATGAAGATGGAAACGGTGGAACACTTTGCGCAGATCGCGCTGGTAACACACATGCTGGGAAGACAGGAGCCGCTGGGAGACGAGGATTTGGCCAAGCTCATCGTCGCACGCAGCAAGTACCAAGGCTGCAAGTCGGCCGCTCCCATGCCACTTGCGTCAGGTTGGGGAGAGTCTTCGTCGGGAAATCATCGAAGCCCCAAGCCGGCAACCAGCGACGTGGAGATGGCAAAAGCGCGCAGGTTGAAATCAGAAGTAAGAACCTAGTTGAAAGCAAGAGTAAGAAGCAGGAAGCGAGAATGCAGAATTAGAGAATCTGTGGTGCTGCTGCATCTTGTGTTCTACTTCTCACTGCTTCAGTAGTGGCGTTCTCGCAGCTTTTCTGGCCGAGCGGATGCCCAGGTTACCCAACTATTCCCCACCGAACTGGAACCGCAAGCCTGCCCGAACATTGATCCCCAATGCGGGATAGCCCAGGACTTCTTCGTATTCTTTGTTCAGCGCGTTCTCTAGATTTGCATATGCCGTGACGTGCGATTGGATCTTGTACCACGCTCCGAGGTCGATTCGAGCGTACCCTGCCGCGTGATGAATTCCGAGACCGAGAAAGTCTGAGTCCTGTCGCCGTCCAATAAAACTTCCGGCCAAGCTGCCTCCCCAGCGATTTCCCAGATATGTGAGCAGGAGGCTGCCTGAATGCTTGGGCCGTCGGATAAGAGGGTTGCCGGGCTGGTGTATGTCGTCGAACGCAGCGGGAGCCTGAAGAATCTGAGTTGAAGCGTAGTTGTAACCCGCACTTAGAGACAGACGCGGAAGGAGGTGTCCGCTCAACTCGACTTCAGCGCCATGAGCAATCGACTTGTTGATGTTCATGTACTGGCCGAGGAAAGTAGATGGATCGACGATGGCAAAATCAATCTGGTCACGAAACAGGTTGTTGTAATAAACGGCAGTCAGAGCGAACTTTCCGTTGAATAGCCCCTGCTGAATTCCTGCCTCAAAAGCGCGGTTCTGCTCGGCCTTGAGTTCAGGGCTGGGAAGGATGAATGGACCTTCGGCAAAGGATTCTTCGAAGCGTGGCGCTTTGATTCCCGTCGCGTATGAGAATCGCAGTTGCGTTCCGGAGAAAGTGTTTCCGCCCTGCAGGAGCTGAACTGCGGCGGCTGCCCGGGGAACAAATTTGTCGCCGAAAGTCTCGTTGTGTACGTAGCGAGAACCTAAGACTAGCGACACTCGACCGAGCGTCAGCAACTGCTGTCCAAAGACGGCATGGTTTCGGCGCAAGCCATGTGTCATCGGGGGAGCAGTAGGATCTCCGACGAATCCGTTCTCGTCTTCAAATTCGTAGCCGAACGTTGTTTGAGCCCAGCTACGTTCTACGTAACTTCCCTGGTAGTCGAATCCAGCGCGGTTGATATTGGCGAGCGAGTTGAAGGGGAAATCAAAAATGCGGTCGGGCTCGAAGACAGAATCAATGTTGGAGCGGCGATGATTGTATTCGTATCCGGTGATGTGATGCTGCCATCGCGATGGAGCGGAAATGGATAGTTCGGCGCTGGCGAGGAAATTGTTCTGAGCGGCAAACTGCTCGGAGTCGGGTGGCATGAGCGCTGAGCCGTTAAACTTCCACTCTCCTGGAACGCCAGTGCGGCTATTGGAGTGGCGAGTTCGAAAGCGAAAGCCTATGTGATCTGTAATACGCGCGCCCAGATTTGCGCCTTGGGAGGAGTTGAAGTAATCGGCATTCGGGCCTTGCCCGTTGGTATTGAATTGATCTGCAAACAAAGCGTAATCGAAGCGACCACGGGCGCCGGTAAGGGTGCCATATCCATTGGCAGTACCGAAATTTCCTCCATCTGCACCCAACGTGAGCTCAGGAACAGGCGTGCTTCCGGTCTGCGTCCACATTTGCACGACGCTGGTCATAGCGTCGGAACCGTAAAGCGTGCTCTCCGCGCCGCGAACGAACTCCACACGATCGAACTCAGTCATCGGAATGACACCGAAGTCGAACGTGCCTCCGGGATCGTTGACCGGGACTCCATCCACGATGACCTTGTTGTAGCGGGAATCCCCACCGCGTACGAAGAGTGAAGCGATGCCACCCCTCTGGCCGGCTGTTTCCACAACCGCGCCAGGCAAGTAACGCAAGGAATCACTCGCGGCGGTGGGATGCATGACTTCGAGTTGCCGGGCATCAAGGGCGGACGCCTCGGTAATGGCAACGTCATTTGCGACCGGGGTTCGGGCCGCGGTAACTGTAACGGTTTCGGTTGCAGGGGAGAGCCGCAGGGATATCGTGAAAACCTCTGTTGAAGGAGAAGCGTCAGAGGTATTCACCGCGAACCCAGGTGCCAAAACGCGGAGTTGAAGGTCGCCATCCGGAACATCGCGGAAAACGACGAGACCCTCCGCAGACGTTGTTTCCACTGCAAGCAGACTGTTATTGGCTTTGTTGAGCAGTTGGACTTGGGCACCTGAAACCACTGCGGAGTGAGGATCGATGACCTTGACGGTGAAGTCAGTAGCGGAACAGATAGTAGTAAGCAGAGACAAACAAAGAACAAATCGCGAGAACCGCATGAACATCCTCCTTTGCACGCGAAAGGGGTTTTGTGTGGCGGTTCGCACCGGTCTCCTGGCTTTGCGAGTAAGGATCAGTCGATCCGAACCTCAACCGGCCTTCCCGGGATCTCCCAGTGACCGGCTCTATTGTCCTCGCTTACAGTTGCGCGGCAGCGCGGGATTTACACCCGCTTCCCAAATCCTCATCGCGGCGATGAGGACGCGCGAACCAAAGAGTTGTGAAAGAACTTTGAGGCAATACGAAAATCTACGCGTAGGCGGGCCAGAAGTCAAAACTGTTCATTGCTGGATGCTGGAAAGAGTCCGAGGGAGTCATCGCGTGGTGACTAAAGGAAAGTCTGGACTTCCTACTTTGTCAACGTGCTGTTCAGCGAAGTCCCGCACGCGATCCAGCGATGATTGCAATTGTCGATGGAATTCTTCCATCTGAGAATCGTCGGCCTCGGCAGGCACATATATCATCTTCGCTACGCGCATCAGAGCTTTAGAGAATGGGCGGGGAAGCATGAAGCGATCCCAGGTATGGAGTACCCAAGGATTTTCAAGCGCGATGTAGAACATGACCATGGGAGCGCCGGTGGCACGAGCCAGAATCACAGGCCCGGGCTTGGCTACGTAGACTGGGCCCTGCGGGCCATCAATGGTGAAAGCGGCTGTGTTTCCTTGTTCCAGGACTTTGCGCATCCCAAGAAGAGCGCGCGCACCTCCGCGAGTACTCGAGCCACGTACCGGAACGAATCCGAATTTCTGGATGATGCGTGCGATGTACTCACCGTCGAAGCTCTGGCTGGTCATCACACCGATCTGCAAGTGACGCCACAGGTAAACCGCAGGAAATACGCATCGATGCCAGAAAGATTGAATAACAGTGCCTGTGCCAAGTTTTGCCGGGTCGGGGGCACCATCCTCGGAAGAGATCGAGTACTTCAGAGTAGGACCGATGAGGCGAATCGCGAGAAATCCTGCCCAGGTGATCAGGAAAAGTTGTGCCCGCTGGCGAAACGAATAGGTTCCATGGGCTACGGAGTCCTCGGAAACCTCACTCGCTTGCATTGCTTTCACGTAGGGTATTGTACGTGTGGTCTCAAATCTGACGGATACTCGGGAATCAACCCGGGCAGCAATTGGAGAATCCAAGCGTCCTTGTGTGCGGGCGAGATTTGCAGAGGTTAAGAGGACAGCATAGGTTGACATCATGAAAACATCGAACCCATTGGTCCTTTCTGCCGCGATTGGAGTTTTGGCAGGCTTGCGAACGCTTACGCCCCCGGCTGTATTGGGGCAATCCCTTCGTCAACAATGCTGGCATCCGCGAAGGCAGCCGTTGAAATTACTGGCCCGGCCAAAGGTCGCTGACACCCTGACGAGCATGGCTGCGAGCGAATTGGTCACTGACAAGCTGCCGTCCACGCCCAGCCGGTTGAGCTTGTTACCGATGACAGCCAGAGTTGCATCGGGTGCACTGTGCGGAGCGGTGGTTTGCATGGTGGCCGGTGAGTCTGGGGAAAAAGGGGCAATCGCTGGAGCCATCGGTGCAATCGCCGGAGCTTATGCGGGATATCATCTGAGGCGGACTCTCGCTGCGGAGATACCAGACGTCGCGGCAGCATTGATTGAGGATGCTATCGCCGTGGGTGGGAGCTTAGCCGTAGCTTCAACCCTGTAGACTGAGGCGCATCCGCGTAGTCCGAATGAACCCGGCAAGCGACTCTTGTCACAGGAACTAATCCGTTATTCTGTTATTCTCACTGCGGACACGCAAAACTATGTCTACCGGAGCAGGTCTTGACCAGGTCTTAGCGATCGTTCAAAGCGCCAGGAATCGCCTGGAATATCTCACTCCGAATGATTGGTCGCTGTTGCTCGACAAGTCGAGACGCCAGAAATTCAATAAGGGCGACACCCTGATTCAGCAAGGTAAGCAGAGCAGAACGGTTTACCTTCTTGTAAGTGGCAGGGTTAAAGTTGGCGTGTCTAAGATGAAGATCGCGGAAGTAGGCCCGGGTGAAATTTGTGGGGAGATGGCGTTCATGGAGAACGCTGTGGCAAGCGCGACGGTTACCGCAAGTGAAGATGTTGAAGCCACTGCGATCGAGTGGTCTTCGCTAAACGAATTGTTTGAGCTGTTCCCTCACATGGGATCCCGGTTTTATCGTTCGATTGCGGTAAGTTTATCGAGGCGCTTGCGTGAACAAATCGACCCAGGCGGGCTATCGTCGTAGCCTACCGTCGCTGCACGAAAGCTGAGATATGATGCCCTAGTTTGCACGCAAGCCTGAGCGACGCCATCCCCATAGAGCACAAAGCAGGAAGCCTCCAAGAAAACAAACAAGCAACACCCCTACACCTATTCGAAGCAGCGTTGGACCGTTGAAAATACTGCCGCTCATTAGAATATTGTCCCAGCTGCGAATCATGCTTCCCAGAAAGTTGAACAGCCAGAAGAGACAATAGATCACCAACAAGCGTGCACCAAGTGGACGGCTTCTGAACAGAAGCAGGATTGCCGATGTGCCCCACAACGCGGGCACGAGGGTGAAGACCAAGCCTGTTCGACCTATCGTTTGGATCAGCCCGAGGCCAAGGTGGTGATCGGGGTGGCCAATGATGACTCCAGCGAGGATGAAGAGCAGCAGGATTCCCGGAATAATCCAAAGAAGTACCAGAATTGTTGAAATACGTTCGCGTGTACGAGGCGTAAACATTAAAGGGTATGCATGTAGGCTAATAGGTCCGTCACCTGTTGCTGCGAGAGGACCTGCCCATAGCCGGGCATCTTGCTGCGACCGAAGCGAACGATTTCACTGACACGATCGTCATTCGCCGGCAATCCACTCAATGGCAGGTATTCCTTCTTGAACACGCCCATCAGGCTCGGCCCTTGGCGGCCGCTGGAAGAGTAGGCGTCATGGCATCGTTCGCAGGTCTGGTCATAGACTTGTCGACCCGAGGCCTGCTGGGGATTCAGCCCAAGCTCCGCGTCGCTCTTGCGGCGCTGTGCACTGCAAGCAGTCCACACAACCATAAGCAGCATGAAGGCCAAAGCTTGCAGCCATCGAACCTGGTTGTTTCGGTTCAAAACCAAAGATGATCTCATCGCGTTCTTAATCTTGTTGAACCTCGCACGGAGCAATGCAACGGTCGTACAATATTAGAGCAAAGTCGTGCCAGTCTCAGTCAAACGCGTGTATGAGATTCCCGCCCGCGAGGACGGCAGGCGCGTACTGGTGGATCGGCTCTGGCCCCGGGGGCTCAGTAAAGAACGGGCATCGGTTGACGCGTGGATGCGCGATCTTGCTCCATCGACTGCATTGCGACAGTGGTTCCATGCCAACCGCGATCTGTGGCGACTATTTCGGAAACGTTATCTGAAGGAGCTCGCAACTCCAGAGGCGAACGAAGCTTTAACTGAACTTCATCGTTTAGCCGATAGCAACAAACGCCTCACTTTGTTGTTCTCCGCGAAAGACACCCAACACAACAACGCTGTTGTGCTGAAGGATCTGCTCGAGGGGATGCGGAAGCCGCCGACGGGAACCGGCCCGGCCGGGGCGCGAGTGGTGCGTGACCGCCAAGTCAAACGCATGCCACGGCGATGAATGCCTTACCCACCTCATGATCCTTAACCCGCGCGTGGCGTCGACTACAAGTTTTCAAAGGGCGTCCTCTGAAATGATGCCGGTGTGGGACGCCGTCCTACACGCTCAAACGGCTCCGGCGAAGAGCTGGGTTCTTGTAGCGCAGCCCGATCATGCCGCCCTGGCCGGCGACATTGCACGATTGGCGAATTCGGATATATTCCCTGCGTTGAACGAAGAAATCATACAGGCCATCTCGTTGCACGACGAAGGCTGGAAGGCATTCGACAACGCCGCCTTGGTCAAGGACGGACGCCCACTCTCTTTTCTCGACCTGAGGTCCGCGGACCTGGTCAATGCCTGGAAGGATTCGATCGATTGTGCGGCTCAAGTCGGAGCACTGGCAGCGATTCTTGTGAGCGGGCATTTCGTCCGCATTGGCCAGTTGCACTTACAGTTGCGAGGGAAAAATGTGGACGTAGAAACATTTCTTGCCGATGAGGCTGCGCGCCAGACAAGCCTGCGCTCGAAGCAATCGCTTTCGGCAGAAGAGATCGAGGTTCTCACCGACTTCCTGCAATTCTGCGACTTGCTGTCACTTTACATTTGCTGTGGTTCCAGGGACTCTGTCGAGTTTCCCCAGAGATTCAAAGGACAAGGCATTCGTCTACGGCGGAACGACGAATTCTG
>Ga0066903_100004442_pt1 | contig 11862 bp, 13 predicted proteins | sample PanSoiMetaGPlot1_FD_67491 | JGI IMG/M metagenome (GOLD analysis project Ga0066903, IMG submission 67491) | Tropical forest soil microbial communities from Panama analyzed to predict greenhouse gas emissions - Panama Soil - Plot 1 (version 2) | ecosystem: Environmental > Terrestrial > Soil >...
GGAGAACATCAAGCAGACCACTGCACCCTTCGCGTTCATGGCCTCGTCCGCACTGACGCTCATCGTGCTCTGGCAACGCGACCCCTGGCTCTCGATCGCGCTCGTCGGCCCGCTGCTCGCGATCGCCCTCTACCAGCGGTCGACACACAAGGCGATGCGAGCGATGCGGCTCGCCCTGACCGATCCGCTCACCGGCCTCGGTAACCATCGCAGCTTCCACGAACGACTCCAGCGCGAGCTCGTCACGGCGGAGGCGGAGGGCACGTCCCTCGCGCTCTGCCTCGTCGACTTCGACGACCTGAAGACGATCAACGACCGGTACGGGCATCCGGTCGGAGACCTCGTGCTGGGGCAGGTCGCTTCCCGCCTGCGGCAGGGCGGGGAGTCGTTCCGGCTCGGAGGCGACGAGTTCGCGGTGCTCCTGCCCCGCCAGGACGAGCGACAGGCAACCGACGTCGCCCGTTCGATCGTCGAGCGTGTCGCTGCTCTGGAGATCGAGGGCGTCGGCCCGGTGACGGTGAGCGCGGGCGTCGCGACGTACCCGACCCACGGCTCCAGCCGGGACGAGCTGATCCGGCTCGCCGACAGTGCTCTCTACTGGGCGAAGAAGGACGGCAAGAACCGCGTCCGCGCCCATGCCGCCGAGTCGTCTCTGGGCACGACTATGGAGCAGCTCGCGGATCGTCCGGAGCGGGCGGCGCGGTACCGGGCCGCAGAGAGCCTCGCGAAGGCGGTCGACGAACGCGACGTCTACTCGGGCAGCCACTCGCAGCGCGTCGGTGACTATTCGGCCCGGATCGCGCGGCGCCTCGGGGCAGACGAGCCGGCTGTCGAACTGACGCGCCTCGCGGGGACCCTCCACGACCTCGGGAAGCTGGCAATTCCGGAAGAGATCCTCCGCAAGCAAAGGCCGCTGACCGAGACCGAGCGAGTCGTCCTCGAGCGGCATCCACAAATCGGCTTCCGGATGCTCGAGAGCCTCGGCGTCGAGCCGGTCCCGGAATGGGTCCTCCATCACCACGAACGATGGGACGGAGCCGGTTACCCGAACCGGCTAGCCGGCGACCAGATCCCGCTCGGAGCTCGAATCCTCTTCGTGGCCGACGCCTACGACGCGATGACGTCCGAACGCTCCTACCACGAGCACCTCAGCCAGGAAGAGGCGCTCGCCGAGCTCGACCGCTGCGCGGGGACGCAGTTCGATCCCGCGGTCGTCAGCGCGCTCGTGCAAGAGCTCGTCACGCCGGCCGAACCGGACGCCGCGGTCCTCGTTTCGTAATAGCTTCGTCGACGCGATGAAGCACCTGGCCCTTCCCGTTTCCGATCAGACGCGTTCCCGCCGTTTCTACGAGACGTATTTCGGCTTCGGCGCGGAGCCGGCGAAGGAGTACGACGGTGGAGTCCTGATGCTCTACAACGCCGACGGATTCTCGCTCGCGCTCGGACCGACCGAGGAGCCGATCCGGCTCCCTGCGTTCCTCCACTTCGGGGTGCATCTACCCAGCCCCGATGCAGTTCGAGCCCTACGAGACCGACTCGCGGCCGACGACGTCCAGATCGTCGAGGAGTGGAACGAGCCGGAATACGTGAGCGTGAAGTGCCTCGACCCTGACGGCTACGTCGTCGAGGGTGCCTGGGAGCCCCACCTCCGCTAGAGATCCGGCTCAGGCGATCTCTTCGATGAGCTCGATCAACTCGTCGCGCCGGTAGCCCTGCTGCCGCGCAAAGCGGACGAGCTCGCGGGCGCGGACGATCACCGCTCCCTTCTCCGGCGTGCCTGCGACGGTCACGCCGCGGCCCCGCCGGAACTCGAGCAGTCCCTCGTCGCGCAAAAGGCGGAGCGAGCGCAGCACGGTGTTCGTGTTGACGCCGAGCACCGCGGCGAGATCCCGTGCGGGCGGCAAGCGCTCTCCCGGCTTCGCCTCGCCGTCGGCGATCGCGCGCCGGATCTCGGCTGCGACCTGCTCGAAGAGCTCGGTCGGCTCCTGTCTGTCGACTTTGACCTTCAGCATCGTGCTGTTCACAATAGCACTACGCCCGGGCTCGCGGAGGATCAGAGCGGGATGTTGCCGTGCTTGCGGCGCGGGCGGGGCTCCGCCTTCGTGAGCGCCGTCTCGAGCGCGTCGACGAGCACCGGGCGCGTCCGGCATGGCTCGATCACATCGTCGACGTAGCCGCGCTCTGCCGCGCTGTACGGGTTGGCGAAGGTCTCCTTGTACTCCGCGATCAGCGCCGGACGGTCTTCCTCGGGGCGGTCGCGGTAGATGATGTTCACGGCGCCCTCCGGTCCCATCACGGCAACTTCCGCGGTCGGCCAGGCGAAGTTGAAGTCCGCGCGGATGTGCTTCGAGCTCATGACGTCGTACGCGCCGCCGTACGCCTTGCGCGTGATCACGGTCAACTTCGGCACCGTCGCCTCGCAGTAGGCGTAGAGGAGCTTTGCGCCGTGGCGGATGATCCCGCCCCACTCCTGAGCCGTGCCCGGCAGAAAGCCGGGCACGTCGACGAAGGTCACGAGCGGCACGTTGAAGGCGTCGCACGTGCGAACGAAGCGCGCGGCCTTGTTCGAGGCGTCGATGTCGAGGACGCCGGCGAGCGACTGCGGCTGATTGCCGACGACGCCGACCGGATGGCCGCCGAGCCGGGCGAAGCCGCACACGATGTTCGTCGCCCAACGCTCGCTCACCTCGAGGAAGTCGCCGTCGTCGACCACGCGCCGGACCACGTCGTGCATGTCGTACGGCTTGTTCGGGTTGTCCGGGACGAGCGTGTCGAGCTCGGCGTCCTGGCGATCGACCGGATCCGTGGGCGCGCTCCACGCGGGCTGCTCCGCATTGTTCTGCGGCAGGAACGAGAGGAGATAGCGGGCATCCTCGAGGCACGACCCCTCGTCCGACGCGGTGAACTGAGCCACTCCCGACTTGGTCGCATGCGTCGTCGCGCCGCCGAGCTCCTCGAAGGTCACCTCCTCGCCGGTCACGGTCTTCACGACGTCAGGGCCGGTGATGAACATGTACGACGAGCCCTCGACCATGAAGATGAAGTCCGTCATAGCGGGCGAGTAGACGGCGCCTCCCGCGCAGGGGCCCATGACCAGCGAGATCTGCGGGATCACGCCGGACGCCTGCACGTTGCGCCAGAAGATCTCGGCGTAGCCGGCGAGCGAGACGACGCCCTCCTGGATCCGCGCGCCGCCGGAGTCGTTGATCCCGATCAGCGGGCAGCCGTACTTCAGCGCGAGATTCATGACCTTGACGATCTTCTCGGCGAAAACCTCGCTCAGGGAGCCGCCGAAGACGGTGAAGTCCTGCGAGAAGAGGAAGACGCGCCGACCGAAGACCGTGCCGTAGCCGGTGACCACGGCGTCCCCGTACGGGCGCCTGTCCATCATCCCGAAATTCCACTCCCGGTGGCGGACGTAGCGGTCGAGCTCGACGAACGAGCCGGGGTCGCAGAGCTTCTCCGCCCGCTCGCGCGCGAGGAGCCTTCCCTCCTCCCGGCGCCGGGCGACCGCCTTGTCGCTTCCGGCGTGGAGCGCGTCCTCGCGCAGCTCCTGCAGCCACTCGAGCTTGCCGGCCGTCGTTTCGTGCGCCTCGCTCACCGCCGCGGAGCCTAACGTTCGCCGTCGTGAGGCACCGCCTGCCGCCCGCATTGCGCCTGCGCAGCTTCGCGCTGCTCTGGACGTCGTCGCTTGCGAGCGGATTCGCCCTGCAGATGATCGTCGTCGCGATCGGGTGGCAGGTCTACGCGATCCACAAGGACCCGCTCGACCTGGGCCTCGTCGGCCTGGCGGAGTTCTTGCCGCTGCTGATCCTGGCGCTGCCGGCCGGACAGGTCGCCGACCGCTTCCCGCGCCGAACCGTCGTGGCCGTCGGGCTCGTCCTGCAGGGGCTGATCGCTGCGCTCCTCGTACTCATCACGCTCAACGGAGCCAATGCACTCTGGCCCTTTCTCACGATCGGCGCCATCGCGGGCATGGCCTCGGCGCTCACGAATCCCGCGGGACGGGCCCTGACGCCCGAGATCGTGCCGACGGAGCTCTTGCCCGGTGCGATCGCCCTCCGTAGCGTGGCGAATCAGATCGGAATCATCGTCGGGCCGGCGCTAGGGGGCCTGATCTTCTACGTCGAACCGGTGGCGGTCTACATCACCGCGGGCGCCCTCTTCCTGCTCGCGTTCGTCGCCATCCTCGGCGTCAGGTCGGCGCGTGCTGCCGCACCCGCCGTGGAGTTGACCTGGGAAAGCCTGTCGGCCGGGATCGGCTTCATCGTGCGCACGCGGATGCTGCTCGGTGCGATCTCACTCGACCTCGTCGCCGTGCTGTTCGGAGACTCGATCGCGCTCGCCCCCGTGTTCGCGGCGACGATCCTCGACGTCGGCCCCCTCGGGCTCGGCGTGTTGCGGGCGGCGCCGTCCGTCGGAGCGCTCATCGCGGGGATCATGCTCGCGCGGCGGCCACTCAAGTACCGCGCCGGCCCGACGCTACTCGTGGTGGTCGCGATCTTCGGAGTGATGATGATCGTGTTCGGGTTGTCGAAATCGCTGCCGCTGTCGCTCGCCGCACTCGCGGTCGCCGGGTTTGTGGACATGATCAGCATGAACATCCGCTCGACGACGGTGCTGCTCGTGACGCCCCACGAGCTCCAGGGCCGCGTGAGCGCCGTCGAGTGGGTCTTCATCAGCGCCTCGAACGAGCTCGGCGCGTTCGAGTCGGGCGCGGTCGCCTCGCTGATCGGGACGGTCGCCGCCGTCGTCGCGGGCGGTGCGATCATGATCGGCGTCGCGGCTTCGTGGGGGCGCCTGTTCCCCGAGCTCGCGCACATGGGCCGGCTCGAAGAGCTCCGGCCGGAACCTGTATAGGCTCGCCCGGTGTCCACGCCGCTCGACCGCTCGACGCTCTGGCCGTACGACGAGTGGGGCGAGCTGGGCGAGTTCTACTACCAGCGCGACGGCAGCCCCACCGTCGCGGCAGCTGAGCAAGAGATCGGAGAGCTCGACGGCGGCACGGCGCTTCTCTTCCCGTCGGGCTCCGGCGCGACGACGGCACTCGCGCTTGCCCAGCTCGCGCCGGGCGACACGATCGCGCTGGCCGAGGGCTGCTACTTCGGGACCGGTCGCACCTTCGCCGCACTCGCGCGGTGGGGCTTGCGGGTGATCGAGTTCGACCAGACGGGGCCGCCACCCGAGGAAGTCCAGCTCGTGTGGCTCGAGGCGCCCTCGAATCCGTTCCTGACGATGCCCGACCTCGAAACGGCGGTCGCCCATCCGGCGCCGGTCGTCGTCGACTCCACCGTCGCGACGCCCATCCATCTGCGTCCGCTCGAGCACGGCGTGGACTTCGTCCTCCACAGCGCGACGAAGTACCTCGCCGGTCACGACGACGCCCTGCTCGGGGCGGTCGTCTGCCGCGATCCCCACCTTGCGGAAGCGCTGCGAACCTTCCGGACGTACACGGGCATCGTGGCCGCGCCTGATCCGGCCTGGCTGCTGTTGCGGGGGTTGAAGACCCTCGAGCTGCGGGTCCGGCGGCAGACCGAAGCGGCCGCTTCGATCGCCGAACGGCTGAGGAGCCACCCGGCCGTGAAGACCGTCCGCTATCCCGGCCTCGGCGGCCTGCTGTCCTTCGATCTCGCCGATGCCGAGGCGGCGCAGAAGGTCGAGACGTCGCTGTGCGTAATCGTCAACGCGACCTCGCTCGGCGGAGTGACGACGCTGCTGGAAAACCGGCGTCGCTGGGAGGGGGACCGCGTGCCGCCGGGGCTGCTGCGCCTCAGCGTGGGACTGGAGGATCCCGAGGTTCTCTGGGCCGACCTAGAGCAGGCGCTGGCCGGCTAGGCAGCGTCGTCCGGCGTGTCGTCCTCGAGGTTCGCCGTGCTGCGCCGCCGCTCGGCCTCACGCCACGCCTCCGCAAGCGTCTCGTCGTCGACCTTGCCACCGCCGCGGCCAAGATCGTTCTCCTGTTCGAATTGCGTCTTCTCGCTCATGCCAAGCGACTACCCTCCTTGACGGCGGGGTAAGCGCAGGAAGACCGCGAGAAGGGGAGTCGCTGCCACAGGCGTTCCGCATCTTGGTCGCGGAGGACGACGAATCGTTTCTCGACGCGATCACGCTCCTGCTCGAGCATGACCGCCGCTTTGCGGTGGCCGGCACCGCCTGCAACGGCCGGGAGGCCCTCGCTCTCGTCAAGCGGCTGTCGCCTGACGCCGTGGTGATGGACATCGAGATGCCGGTCCTCGACGGCGTCGAAGCGACGAGGCGCCTCCGTGCGAGGAACCCCGACCTGCCGATCGTCGCCGTGAGCGGGCACGACTACGAAGAGCGCGTGCTCGAGATCAGGCGTGCGGGCGCCGACGACTACGTGCGGAAGGCGCGGCTCCCGGAAGAGCTGCCTCGGGTGCTCGCGGCGCTGCTCGGCTGAGTAGGGGACGAAGCCGGAGGTCGGACTCGAACCGACGGCCTAACGCTTACAAGGCGTTTGCTCTACCAGCTGAGCTACTCCGGCACGCACGGCAGCGTAGCGCCAGGAGGAGCCGGTTCCCGACCGCTAGAGAAGTACCTCGCGACCTTTCTGGTGCGCCAGGATCTTCCGTTTGACGCGCTGGAGCGCGTTGTCGATCGTCTTGGTGTCGCAGCCGAGCCGCTCGGCCATGTCCTCGTACGAGGCACCCTCGAGATAGAGACGAAGCGCGTCCGCCTCGAGGCCGGAAAGGCCCGCGCCCAGGCTGAAGACGAGACTCTGCAGTTCCTCGGTCGAGATCACGACGAGCGGTGGCTCGTGTACCGCCGGGCCCGGCAGCGCATCGCCGAGCGTGCACTCGCCGTCGCCGTCCTGACCCGCAGGCGTGTGGCTGAACGAGATGTACGTGTTGAGCGGCGAGTGCTTGAACCGGGTCGCCGTCTTGATCGCGGTGATGATCTGCCGCGTCACGCAGAGCTCGGCGAAGCTGCGGAACGACGTCTCCTTGTCGGCGCGAAAGTCGCGCACGGCCTTGTAGAGGCCGATCAGCCCCTCCTGCAGGAGGTCGTCGTTGTCGCCGCCGGCCAGAAAATACGAGCTCGCTTTGAGGCGCACGAACCCGGTGTACCGGCGGATGAGGGCATCCATCGCGACGCCGTCACCGTTCCGGGCCTTGAGAACGAGCTGCAGATCCTCCAGCTCTCGTTGAGCTTTCTGCGGCGAATACGCTGTCGCTGCGCGAGCAGCCATCGGCGTCTCCCGAGGTCGCCAGGGCGAAGTCTCACCCTGTGGTTGAGGCCGAAGATAGCAAGAGGTCCAAGGTTTTACAAGCCCAATTGCTCTGGACCCAACTTGTCGTGGACCCACGACGCTAGCGAGCGCTAGCTCTCGCCCCGACGTAACCGCTCCAGCCGGGCGAGCGTGGCCGGATCGAGGCGATCGCGGAGATCGCCGCGAGCTGCGGGTGGCTGGGTCGGTCGAGCCAGCTCGCCGAGGAAGGTCTGGGAGGCGAGCTTCCGCACCTCGATTCCCGTCGTGCCGCGGACCGCCGCATCGGAGGAGACGATCGCGACCTGCTCGCTCCGTCGATGCTCTGCCGCAAGCCGCTCCAGCAGGGCGTCGGCATCGCTCGCCCACCGCACTTCGAGCGAACCGAGCCACTCGTCCGTTCCCTGGCCATCGAAGACGAGCACGCCTCGGGCGCCCTGCGCCGCGACCCAGCTCGCGAGCAGGTCACGGAGCTCTTCAGGAGAGCCGAAGCCCCCTGCGTGCAGGAGATTGAAACCGTCGAAGAGGTAGAGGGTCGGCTCAGCCATCGCGTTGTCTGCGCGCCTCGTAGAGGAGCAGTGCAGCCGCGACGCTGACATTGAGCGAGTCGACTTTGCCGAGCTGCGGGATCGAGACCTCGAGATCGCACATCCGTCGTACGAGCGGGCGGAGCCCTTGGCCCTCGGCGCCGAGCACGAAGGCCACGCCACCGGATAGGTCGGCCTTCCACATGGGCGTTGCCGAGTCGCCGCTGGCGCCGACGATCCAGAGATCGCCGCTCTTGACCTCCGCGAGGTAGCGCGCGAGGTTCGGTACCACGGCGACCGGAAGGTGCTCGACAGCTCCCGCCGACGAGCGGCAGACCGCGGCCGTCACACGAGCCGAGCCGTGCGCAGGCACTACGACGCCGCCGGCACCGGCCCCCTCGGCACTCCGGATCACCGCTCCGAGGTTTCGCGGGTCGCTGACCTGGTCGAGACACGTGAGGAGCGGAGCGGGGCCGGCGGCAAGCTCGAACGCATCCGCGTAGCGGAACGGCTCGCACCACGCGACTACTCCCTGGTGGTCACGCGAGCCTGCGGCTTCCGACAGCTCGCGCTCGAGCTTCGCCTGCACCCTTGGCCGCTCGACTTCCCTGAGCCACGCTTCGCTCCGCGAGGCCCGCTCACTCGCCCACAGTTCGAGGACCTCACGCGGCCCACGCAGGGCCTCCCGCACGGGGCGGCGTCCGTACACCAGGTCACGGGTCACGAGCGGCGGACTAGCCGGTAGCCGGGCGACTCCGCGACGTCGCGGACCTCCCAGCCCGCCTCCGCGATCTCGTCGCGAAGGCGGTCGGCCTCGGAGAAGTGCTTGCCGTCGCGCGCCGCGCGGCGCCGCTCGGCGAGCTCCGCGACCACCGCCGGCGCCTGCTGGACCTCTGCGAGCGAGCCGAGCCCGAACAGACCCAGCCCCCAGCGCAGCGACGCCCACTCCTCGCGGTCGCGCCATGCGTGGAAGAGCGCGAGCGCCTCCGGCGTGTTGAAGTCCTCGTCCAGGACGGCGGCGAGTTCCTCCTCGAGGATCGACTCGCCCGCCTCGTCCCCCGGCCGTTCGTCGACGAAGAAGTTGCGGAACGTCTCCGCCTGCGCTTTCGCCTGCTCGAGGACGTCGTCCCCGAACTCGACCGGCTTGCGCCAGTGTGCGCCGAGGAAGAAGAGCAGCACGACCTCGCGGCCCCAGGTGTCGAGGACGTTGCGCAGCGAGATGTCGTTGCCGAGGGACTTCGACATCTTCTCGCCGTCCACGCCGCCGATCATCCCGTTGTGCATCCAGATGCAGGCGAACTCGTGTCCTAGCGCGAGCGACTGCGCCAGCTCGTTCTCGTGGTGGGGGAAGACGAGGTCGAGGCCGCCCCCGTGGATCTCGAACACCGAGCCGAACGCATCCTCGGCCATCACCGAGCACTCGATGTGCCAACCGGGTCGCCCCTTGCCCCACGGGGAATCCCAGGCAGTGTCCTCGCCCGGTTTGTTGGCCTTCCAAAGCGCGAAGTCGCGCGGATCATCCTTCAGCGGATTCGGCTCCTGCTCCTCGACCTGATCGGGCCGCTGCCGCGACAGGCGTCCGTACCCGGGATCGCTGCCGACGCGGAAGTAGACGTCTCCCTGGACGGGATAGGCGTGTCCGCCGTCCACGAGTTGCGAGATGAAGCGGACGATCGAGGGGACGCTCTCCGTCGCCTTCGGTAGCCCGTCGGGCATCCCGAGCCCGAGGTCGGCCGTGTCCTGCAGGTACCACGCGGTCGCCTCGGCGGCAAGCTCGGCGCTCCGCCCTGGCGCCGCGTCGTAGATCTTGTCGTTGATGTCCGTGATGTTGTGGACGAGCGTGGCGTCGTACCCGCGCTCACGCAGCCATGCGCGCAGCCACATCCCGATCACGAAGGGCCGTGCGTTGCCGATGTGTGCGCGCTGGTAGACGGTCGGCCCGCAGAAGTACATACGGATCGGCCCCGGAGGCTCGGGCAGCTCCTCGAGCTCACGGCTGAGCGTGCTGTAGAGACGCATCGCTCCTAGCCTACGTTGCTCGTCGCAGCAGCTCGTCCCGCGGCAGCGCCGCGATGACCGCGGCGAGCTCGGGGCCTCGCTCCCGTCCGGTGAGCGCAAGCCGGAGGGCCTTCAGATCGCCTCCCACAGCCTTCAGCTCCCGCACCACCACCCGCGGCTCCACCCCCGCTTCGACGAGCTCCCGAAACCGCGCGAGCGTTTCCGGCGAGTCGACCTCGACCTCGGCCGGCTCGAGCACGAGCGCCGCGTACTCCCGTGCCTCGGTGAGATCGCGCGCGCCACGCAGCACTGGAGCGACCGAGACGGGAACCCCGACTCGCCCCGCGAGCTCCTCGTCGCTCAGCTCCGCAAGCGCCTCGGTGGAGAGTCGGCGGAGTCGGGCGAGGTCGAGATGGACATCGTGGCGCGGCAGGCCGAGCTCCTCGAGATACGAGCGCACGGCCTCGGCAGGGAACCCCTCGGAGCGGAGATCTGCGAGCGACGAGGCACCGTGACGCTTCGAGAGCTTCCTCCCGTCTGAACCCAGCAGAAGCCCGTGGTGGACGTACTCGGGCGGTTCGCCGCCAAGCGCTCGGATGAGCGCAGCCTGGAGTTCCGTGTTCGGACGGTGATCACTGCCGCGAAGGACGTGGCTGATCTCGAAGTCGAGATCGTCGACCGCGGTCGCCAGCTGGTAGGTCGGCGACCCGTCGGCGCGCAGAAGCGTCACGCGGCCGAAGCGGAGGGCGCCCTCGGAGTCCGGCTCGCCGACGAGATGCGCCGCCTCCCGGTGACGGACGTGCCGCTCACTCTGGGTCAGCGGCCCCTCGTCCCAGCCGAGGCCGAGCCACTCGAGGTCGGCGAGGATCGCCTCCAGACCGCCCTCGATGTTCCGCGCCGGGTCGGTGTCGTCGATCCGTAGCAGCAGTCGGCCGTCGTGCTCGTCGGCGAAATGCCGGTTCGCGACGGCGCTCAACGCGTTGCCGAGATGAAGCGAGCCCGTTGGGCTCGGCGCGAACCGGACCTTGACTGGCATGCGGCCGAGTGTAAGCTCCGCCCCGCGATGGAGTCCTGGCGCGCAACGGTTCTCCGCCAAAACGGCTGATCCGCCGCTTCCCACCACAGCGTCTTAGGGAAGCGGCGGGACGCGACGCGATCCCGCCCCGACAACGGAGGTGTACGTCGCGATGCCGATGCCACATCGCACCCAGCAGCAACTGATCAAGCGCCGCCTCATCGGCAAGGAGGGCGCCGAACGGATCCGCGAACTCCGCGCGATCCTCACCGAGCTGCCCGGCTACCGCAACGGCCCGTACGCAGACCTGCGCAAGTGGGTCGAGGGGGAGCTGACGGCGGCACGAACGCGGAAGCGCATCGTCAACCGCGACTCGATCTCCGTGCGCCGCGAAGGGGCGGCGCAGATCGCCCTCGTCGGGCCGCCGAACGCGGGAAAATCGTCTCTCTTGCAGGCGCTGTCGGCAATCCAGATCCGCACGGGCGACTATGCATTCACCACCACGCGCCCCGTCGCTGCGACGACGCGGCTCGGCGGCGTGCTCGTGCAGCTCGTCGAGATTCCGGGGCTGATCGAGGGAGCCGCCGACGATCGCGGCGGCGGTCGCGCGCTGCTCGGCGTCTTGCGCAACGCCGATGCGATCCTCTGGTGCCACGCCTGCGACCGGCCGGCAGAGGAACTCGAAGCGATCCGTGCAGAGGTCACGTCCGCCGGAATCGAGCTCCCTGCCCTCGTCGCAGCGACGAAGTGCGACGAAGGGCCGCCGTTCGTCGATCCCGAGCTACGCGTGCTGCCGGTGTCCGTCCTCGACGACGAGAGCCTCGAGCGGTTGCGCGATGAGCTGTGGAAGCTGACCGGACTGGTCAGGATCCACCTCCGCGACGGTGGCGATCCGGTTGCGCTGCAGCCACCGACGACCGTTCTCGACGTCGCCGACACGATCCACCACGAACTCGGCGAGCGCTGCACGGGCGCGCGCATCTGGGGGCCGTCGGCCCGGTTTGACGGGCAGCAGGTCGGCAGACAGCACGAGCTGCGGGACGGTGACACAGTGGAGGTTCTCTCCCGCTGAGGGTTTCGCTTCTCCCAAGGTCGGA
>Ga0066903_100004443_pt1 | contig 11861 bp, 10 predicted proteins | sample PanSoiMetaGPlot1_FD_67491 | JGI IMG/M metagenome (GOLD analysis project Ga0066903, IMG submission 67491) | Tropical forest soil microbial communities from Panama analyzed to predict greenhouse gas emissions - Panama Soil - Plot 1 (version 2) | ecosystem: Environmental > Terrestrial > Soil >...
CGTCTACTCCTGAATGAGTGAGCCCACGCCCACTCAACCATCCAAGTATACCGTCGACCCACAGGAATGAAAGGCCCTTTTCCCGGTTCGGACGGAATTGTTGGCACCTTTGTTACGGTCTGTAAGCGCGTCGCTGGCCACTATGATGTCCGATATCGCCGTCTCGCTTGCGTGAAATGACCGTCCCCTATCCTGCCCACCGCTTGAAGCTCCTCGAATCGAAGACCGCCGGCCGGCTCTTGATCCACGAGATCTACCGCAGCCTGCAGGGGGAATCGACCTTTGCCGGCCTGCCTTGCGTGTTCGTGCGGACGGCCGTGTGCGGTCAGCGCTGCGTCTGGTGCGACACCCCGCACGCTTTTACCGAAGGCGAGGAGCTGACTCTGGAAGAGATCATTCGCCGAGTCAACGCTTATGAGTGCCCGTTGGTGGAGGTGACCGGGGGAGAGCCGCTTATCCAACCGGAAACTCATCCACTAATGACCGCCCTGGCGGACGCGGGTTTGACGGTTTTGCTGGAGACGAGCGGTGCCGAGGACGTTTCCCATGTGGACAGGCGCGTCCACATCATCATGGACCTCAAGTGCCCCGACAGCGGCGAGTGCGAGCGCAACCGGTTGGAGAATCTCGGCCATTTGAAGCCGACCGACCAGGTCAAGTTCGTGATCGCCTCACGGCGCGATTTTGACTGGACTGTTCGAACGGTGCGCGAGCACCTGTTGGGTGAACGGTTCACAGTCCTGGTGAGCGCCGTCGTTGACCGGGTTACGCTCGCCGATCTGGCCGGCTGGCTGCTGGAGAGCGGGCTCAACGTCCGCATGCAGCTCCAGATGCACAAGTACGTTTGGGATCCGAAGGCGCGGGGGGTGTGATTGCGGGGTAGTAGTCGGTCTCTCTAAAAGCCGTGGGCGTCGGACCCGCTCGCGGAGCGAGCGGGCCACGTTGTGGCCGACTCGCTCCGCGCGTCGGTTCATGCCGACCCACCCGCTTGACGTAGACGGTCTAGTAGGGTGGGTCGAGCGATGCGGAGGCGGCGCAGCCGGAGCATCGCGAGGGCCACCGCGTCCAAAACGGAGGTCACGTGCCCACTGTCAAACTCAGCCGATCCGAGTGCTCGCGCGGTCTCTTGCCGTCCGTCTGCATGCGCTGCGGCGCCCCGGCGGACAATCGAAAGAGCCGAACGTTCTCGTGGTTTCCCCCGATCGCCTACATCGGCCTGATCGCGGGGATCCTCCCGTTCGCCATCATCGCCCTGGTGCTGACCAAGCGTATGTCGGTGAGCGTGCCGCTCTGCCACGAGCACCGCGGACACTGGTCCACCCGCACGACGATCACGGTTGTTTCGCTCCTGGCGCTAATACTGATGGGGGTCGGGTTCATCGTCTACACGGGCAATCAGCCGCCCGGGCCGGGGGGCGACCTCTCGGGCATTTTTTGTCTCGGATGGGTTGGCGCCCTCATCATCTGGCTGATTCTCGTCGCAATCCTGCAAGCCGGGAGCATCCGGGCCACGGAGATCACCGATCGCACCGTGAAACTGACCGGTGTGCACGACGGGTTCATCGCTGCACTCGAAGAAGATCGCGAGCGCGACCGCGACGACGGCCGGGAGCGACGACGGCGCTACAACGACGTCCGCGACGATTACGACGATGAACTCGATGAGCCGCCCCCGCGGCGCAGCCGGCCGCGCGACAGCTACGACGACGAGGGCGACCGCCCGCGCCGCCGGGCGTGGGACAAATGAGACATGGCCACCGTCACCTTGAGCCGCCACGAGTGCGCCAGCGACCTGTTGCCGAAGGTCTGCGCCCACTGCGGCGCGCCCGCGGCGGGCAGCGTCGCGCTGAACTTCTCCTGGGAGCCGCGGTGGGCGAAGTGGTTGGTCGTAGCCTGGTTCTTCGTGGTGCGGACGATGCCAACCCGCTTGCCATTGTGCAACGATCACCTGAAGCGCCGACGCCGGCGCGGCAACTATTTCTTGCTCTCGCTGTTAACGATCATGGCGTTAGCGGCTGCATCCGGCGTTTATGTCGCCTTGACCCCCTCGTCGGTCAACGAGACTTTTGCCGGATACGTATTGGCGGCGTGTCTGTTGATGATCGTGGCCTGGTTTGTCATGGTCATGGTGGCTTATCGCGGCGACATCCAGGCGACGCGCATTACGGACCGCTCGCTTACCCTGGATCGCGTCCATGAGGCGTTCGTCGCCGCGATGGCGGAGGCAAGGGACCGCCAGGATCCAAACGCGCACCGCCGGTTCGGCGACCTGCGCGACGACTTCGATGACGCGGACGAGCATTCGTAGCCGCAAGCTGCCAGCTTGCGGCCACAAGCTGGCAGCTTGTGGCTACGAGAGTGCATCATGCCCAACGTCACGCTGAGCCGCTACGAGTGCACCGGCGACCTGCTGCCGCCGGTCTGCACCGTCTGCGGCGAGCCCGCGACGGAAAAGATCGAACGCAAATTCTCCTGGCATCCGCAGTGGTCGGAGCTGCTCATCGTCGGCGCACTCATCTTCACCAAGCGCATGTCGGTCCGCCTGCCGCTCTGCGCCCACCACGCGTCGCTCTGGCGGCGGCGGAATCAGGTCGCCCTCATTGGGATGTTGGTGGTCATGGTCCTGGCGGCCGCGGCCATCGCTTACGTACAGTTGGTGCCCGAGTCGAACCTTAGCGGGTGGCTCTGCGTCGGAACAATGCTCTTCCTTTGTGCCTGGGTGATGGGGTGCCAGATCGCCCAGAGCCGCGACGCCCGCGCGACCAAGATCACCGACCGGTCGCTGAAGCTAACCAACGTCCACGCCCGGTTCGTCGCTGCGGTACTGAGAGAACGGAGAAAACACGCGGGCGACGATCCCGACGCCCGCTGGCGCTACGGCGACGTCCGCGACGACTACGACGACGAACCCGACCGGATTTGATGCCCAACAGGAACCGCCATGGCCGTTCGGTTGACGCGATACGAGTGCGAACGAAACTTGCTGCCGCGGGTTTGTACCCGGTGTGACGCCCCCGCCGAGGGTGGTGCGCGTCTCATGCTGCTGACACCGGCCTGGAACCTGACCTTCGGACTCCTGATCTGGCTCTGTCCGCCCGTGGTGCCCAGCCTCGCCAATTATGTCAGGGCCCGACGCAGCTTCATCGTGCCGATGTGTGAAGTACATCGGGCGGACTGGCAATGGCGCGATCGCCTCACCACCCGGCTCTACTGCTTCTGCGTCATCCCCGCGTACGTCCTGGCTGTCTTGGGTATTCTCGTTCTGTCGGTTACCGACATGGATCGAGAGATTCTTCCGAGCGATGTCGTTGGGTCGATTTCGCTGATCTACATGGCCATCGCGTGGGGATGGCTCGTCACCATGCTGCTGGTGTACATGCACACGGTCCGCGTGAGCCGGGTGATGCCGCGGTGGATCGAGTTGTGGGGCGTGCGTGCGGACTTTGTTCGTGCCCTCATCGCCGACCGCGTGCGCACGCGGGAGTCCGATCCGGACCGCCTCGGCTCTTACGGCGACGTCCGCGACGACTACGACGACGAATCCGCGCGGCTTTGACGCCGCACCACAGGTACCGCCATGGCCGCCGTCCTTCTCCGTCAGAGCCGCGCACGGAGCGGAGCGGAGTAAGCGGCCAACGCGGTCGGGTTACCAGGGATGAATGAGCGTCCTCGGCTCGTCCGGCGTGGCCGCTTACTCCGCTCCGTGCGCGGCTCTGACGAACAGGTGTGACCGCTTACTCCGCTCCGTGCGCGGCTCTGACAGAATTCACCTCATGCCCACCGTCATCGTCACCGAATACGAGCACGTCAACGACCTTTTGCCGATGGTCTGCGCCAAGTGCGGGAATCGGGCCGAAGTCCACGTGTCGCGCCCGATCCGTTTTCTCGGCAGCGACTGGGCCGGCGTCCGGACTCCCGCGCTCATCTTCGGCCTCCTCTTCTTCCCGCCCTTGTTCTGCTTGATCGCCTACAGATACGCCGAGATCATCCGGGTCCGCATCCCGATGTGCGAAACGCACAAGGACGACTGGCATTGGCGCGACCGGGTCATGTTCGGGTTGCTGATCCCCGGTTGGACGCTCACGGTCCTCGTCTTGCACGCCTTCGGGCTCGCATACCTGATCCAGGGCGACGGCGACACCGCGGCGGTCTGCTTCCTCTCCCCTGTAGTCGTCGTGGTGATGACCGCGGTGATCGAGAACCTCATTGTGCTGTGGGGCGCGGTACGGACCGCGAAAACGGCGGACCAGAAGCTGGACGTGCGCCTGTCGTCGGTGCATCCGGAATTCGTCGCGGCGCTGGCGGAAGATCGGGCCCGCGACCGCGTGGACAATCCCGAGCGCCGCGTTCCGGATGGCGACTTACTGCGAGATTACGATGACGAACTGGCGTAACCGGCGAGCGGCCGCGGCGTAAGCCGCCCGATGCTGTCATAATCGGGCGGCTTACGCCGCGGCCGCTCGCCGGACGTACGAACCTGATGTAGACTTCCCCGGCTGATTCGCATCGCGTCCACCCATCGCGAAGGCCCATCATGTTGCTGGTTCAAGTCGCGGCGCTATTCGGCCAGGTCAACAAACAGCAGCCGCCCCCACCGCCGGACGCCAGCGGAGTCGCCGCCGTTCTCGTCTGTTACGGCGTGATCATTGCCGTTTCATTCATCATCCACATTCTCTTCCTGCTCACGCTTTCGCGCTGTTTGGGTCAGTGTTCGCCGCGAAATCGGACCATGGAACCGGGGATGGTTTGGCTCAACCTCATCCCGCTCTTCAACATCGTCTGGATGTTCGTCACCATCATCAAGATTTCCGAATCGCTCCGGAACGAGTACCGGGACCGCGGACTCCCCACCGACGACCCCGACTTCGGCCAGATGATCGGAATTCTCTACATGGTCTTCAGTTTCTTTTGTGCTCCGGTCGCCCTCGTCCTCTTCATCATGTACTGGGTCAAGATCGCGGGCTTCAAGAACCAGTTGATGAGTGGAGGTGAGTTGGGCGGATACGACGACGACTTCGACGTTCGCCCGAAGCGATCGGCCAAGCCGGTCGACGATGATTTGGACGACTACGACGACTATCAGCGGCGGTGATTGCTGCTGTGGTCATTGCGAAACGGGATGTGCCTCGCGACCAACCCCCGTGAAGCCGCGACGCGGAGGCTTTGCGGAGCGCGAGACGCGGGCGTCCCGGCGCGTCTGTACGGCGCGCGACGGCGAGCCCGGTTGCGTGAGCGCCGGGAGTGCTCGATCCAAGAAATGGCGTCTTCGATTTGGCAAGGACTCCCGGCGCTCACGCAACCGGGCTCGCCGTTGGCTGTTCGCACGCGTCGCCGATACGGCACGGCCCCGCGCTCCGCTCCGCAAAGCCTCCGCGTCGCGGCTTCACGGAGCTTGTCTAGGGGGCGGCATCTGTGGTTTGTCCCACTGACGGTCATTAGCCTAGCGCCTTGCGAATCTCCTCCAACACCCCGGCCATCGACACGCGCCGTTGTTGCAGCGTGTCGCGGTCGCGGATGGTGACGGTGTCGTCCTTGAGTGTGTCGCCGTCAATGGTGATGCAGAACGGCGTGCCGATCTCGTCCTGGCGGCGGTAACGTCGGCCGACCGCGCCGCCGTCGTCGTACTCGACCTTGAAGTGTTTCTTGAGCTCCCGATAAAGCCCGTCCGCCTTCTCCGGCATCCCGTCTTTCTTGACCAGCGGCAGGATCGCCGCCTTCACAGGCGCGAGCCGCGGGTGGAACTTCATCACCAGCCGTTCTTCCAGGTTCCCCTTCGCGTCGGGCACCTTGTCTTCGCTGTACGCCTCACACAGGACGGCGAGGGTAAAGCGATCGGCCCCCGCGGACGGCTCGATCACGTGTGGGACGTACTGGTACTTCTCGATCTCTTCTTTAGCCGGGTTGGTCTTCAGCCACTCCTTGAAGGAGTTGGTCTTGCGGTTGGCCGCGTCGCGATTCCAAGCGTCTTCGTCCATGTAGGTCAAATCCTTGCCGCTGTGCTTCATGTGCTGCGTCAGGTCGTAGGCCCCGCGATGCGCCACGCCCTCTAGCTCTTGTGGTTCCTCAGAGAACGGGAACATGTATTCGATGTCGGTCGTCCCGATGGAATAGAAGGCGAGCTCGTCCTTTCCTTGCTCGCGCGGCTTCAGGTTGTCGGACTTGATGCCAAGCTGGCTGTACCAGTTCTTGCGGACGTCGCGCCAGTACTCGTACCACTTCATCGATTCGGATGGGTGGCAGAAAAACTCGATCTCCATCTGCTCGAACTCGCGCGACCGGAAGGTGTAATTCCGCGGATTGATCTCATTGCGGAAGGCCTTGCCGACCTGCGCAATCCCGAACGGCAGCTTGACCCGCGAGCTGTCGAGGACGTTCTTGAAGTTGACGAAGATGCCCTGTGCGGTCTCGGGGCGGAGGTAGGCGATGTTCTCGGCACTCTGGACGGCGCCGACATAGGTTTGGAACATCAGGTTGAAGGCCCGCGGTTCCGTCAGGGTCCCGGGCACATCGACGTCGGGCCCGACGATAATGGCCAGCTTAGCGGCATCCTTCGCAACCTGCATGAACGCCTGGCCCAGCGGAGTGCCTGCGAGTTTCTTGCCTGATGCCCGCGCCGCCTTCTCTGCCTTCTTCAACGCGTCCTTGAGCAGCGATTCGTCACCCTTCGTGTACGCGTAATAGAGCGTCGGGACGATCTCCTGATGCCCCTGGAGCAGCTCAAGCTGGTCTGCCCGATACCGCTTCTTCGACTCCTTGCAATCCACCATCGGATCGGAAAACCCTCCGACGTGCCCGCTCGCTTCCCAGACTTTCGGGTTCATGATGATCGAGCAGTCGAGCCCGACCATGGAGATCTCTTGCCCGTTCGGCCCCAGGGGCGGGTTGCGGACCATGTCCTGCCACCAGGCGTCCTTGATGTTCTTCTTCAGTTCGACTCCAAGGGGGCCGTAGTCCCAGAAGCCGTTGATGCCGCCGTAGATCTCGCTCGATTGGAAGATGAAGCCGCGACGGCGGCACAGTGAAACGAGCTTCTCCATGTCCAGCTTGGCGGTCGCCATCGAAACGGCCCTCGGAGCGTGACTTTCATTGCACGGACGGTCATCCTACGCCCGCGGTTCGAGTCTGGCGAACTGACGCCGGCGTCAATAGACCGCTGTCTCCGATCAGGTTGGAAAGCTCGGCGGTGCTCGCCTTTCGACCCAAGTCCTTGGCTTGCAATGACGTCCGGAAATGTGTTTCACTTGCATTTCACATTCGTTGCAGATTCGTTTCACCAGCTGTGGATTCGTTTCATGGGGGTGTGTCTGTCTGTGTGAAAAGCATTCTTGAACAGTCGGTCGCGCCGCTAAACGCTCCGTGCCACCGCCACGGCCAGGGCCGCAAGCGCGAACGGGACGAAGAACCACTCCGGCCGGTCGGCCAGGTAGCGAAGCAGTGGTTTGAGCGTCGTTCGGGTCCAACCCTTCTCGTTCTTTCGCCGTGCCTCCTTACGCAGGTCGTCGTAGTAACCGGACAGGCGGTAGTGGGCCGCCCGAAAGTCTTTCGCGAGGGCCTCGCGCTGGGTCGGCAGCAGCGACCGGAAGGTGTCGAAGACGAGCCTTTGCTTGGCCAGCGCGGCCACAATCCCGCCCGGCCGGTGCGGGCCGCCGACCAGGTCTGTGACCGTCGGCAACAGTGGCCGCAACTCGGCGAGGCAGCCCATGAGCGCCAGTGCCTCGGTCCGCCGGGCAAAGGTGCGGTCGGTATCGGTCAGGTACGGCCGGGCCCGCTTCCAGACGCGGAGCACCTTGCGCACGCGGGCCAGCTCCGCGTACAGCTCCCGCTTCGGACTCTGCGGCCGGGTCGGCTTCGCCGCCGGTGGCACTTCCAGCCGGCCCGAGGCCGGCAGCAAGATCGCCTCCGGCAGTGCCGCCTGTCCCTCTTCGATGAACTCTGGATCGTCGTCAACGTCCGGCTCGTCCTCCACATCCGGGAGATGAATGACTTCGGGAACGACGCGATCTGCTGGCGGGACGCTGCCATCCATTTCCGCGGGCAACAGCGGTACGCCGGGAAACAGCGAGTCGAGAAAGTCGTCCTTCGGAAGCGGCGGCGGCTCGGTGGGCGACGACACAGCGATCCCGAGCGACTGGTCGTAGCGCCGGCGCGCTTCCGGGTCGGTCAGGATGTCGAGCGCGCGGGCGAGGAGGTTCATCCCCTCCGTCGCCTCGTCGGGAAAAGGGAGCTGGTAGCGGCGAAGGAGCTCGAGCCGCTCCAGGATCCGCGACTCGATGTCCTCGGCGGTCCCCTCGCCGGTCGACAGGCCGATGAGGGCGTAGTGGTTCGGCGGCCAGGGGCCGTCGGTCAGGTTCAGCCAGCCGCGCAGCCGGTCGTGGGTCATGGGAGTTGCCCGGTCATCTTACCACGTGCCGGGCCCGCGTCCCGTCCGGCTTGTCCGAAGCGCGCAATTGCGGTATAAACCCGAGTCTACGTCGAGGCCCGCCGCGGTCATGAAGAACTTCCTCCGCGCCGTCAAGTTCGCTCTGCGCTACCGCGGCCGGCTCATCATCTCCTTCGTCTGCGCTCTGGTCGCCGCGTCCCTGTGGGGACTCATGTTCTCCGCGGTTTACCCGATCCTACAGCTCATGGACAAGAAGGAGCCTCTGCAGGTGTGGGTGGATAACCGGCTCAAGGACATCGACCAGGAAATCACCAAGCGGGAAGCGGAAATTGATGACATCGAGGCGCGCAAGCGCAAAATTGAAGCGATGAAAGCGGGCAAGGAGCGCGATGAGCAGTTGCACAAGCTCACGGAGGAGTTGGACACCAAGGAAGACCGGCTCGCCTCGGAGCGGTCGCGCGAGTGGCGGCACCAGCAGCTCAAGCACCACGTCATCCGCCACCTGCCGAATGACCTGTTCGAAACTTTCGCGGTCATCCTCGGCCTGGTGATTCTGGCCTCGGCGGTCAAAGGAGTCTTTGAGTTCTGGCAGGAGTATCTCGTCGGCATTGTGACCGCTCGCACCGTGCTGGACATCCGAACCAAGTTCTACCGGGCGGCCGTTCATCAGGACTTGCGACAAGTTCACGAGGGCGGATCGGCGGAGCTGATGTCGCGCTTCACGAACGACATGGAGTCGATCGGCAGTGGCCAGAAGATTCTCTTCGGCCGCGTCGTCGGCGAGCCCCTCCGGGCGTTAGCCTGCCTGGCCATCGCCCTATGGATCAGTTGGCAGCTCACTCTGTTTTTCGTCCTCGTGGTGCCGGTGGCCATCGTCGTCATGACCATGGCCAGCAAGAAGATGAAGCGGGCCTCGCGGCGCGTGTTGGAGCGGATGAGCAGCTTGTACAAGATCTTGCAGGAGACGTTCCAGGGTCTGCGCATCGTGAAGGCGTTCACGATGGAGCCATACGAGCGGCGGCGATTCCACGATGCGGCTCGCGACTACGCCGAACGGTCGATAAAGGTGACGCGGATCGACGCCCTGACCGGCCCGCTAGTTGAACTGACCGGGATGATCGCCGTCTCCATCGCACTTCTGGCCGGCTCATACCTGGTCCTGAGCGGAAACAAGCGCATCGTGGGCGTCCAGCTCACGTCGAGGCCCATGGAGCAGGCGGCATTGCTGACGCTGTACACGGCACTCTTCGGAATGGCCGATCCCATCAGGAAGCTCTCGAGCGTATACACGAAACTGCAGGCGTCCGCCGCGGCCTGCGACCGCGTTTTCACGGCCATGGACCTGGTTCCACAAGTTCAGGCCAATCCGGACGGTCCTCGACTCGGCCGGCACTGCAAGGAGATCGAGTTCCAGAACGTCTGTTTCTCCTACACGAAAGAGCGGCAGGTGCTCACCAACATCTGTTTGCGAGTGCAGGTGGCGGAGACGATCGCGATCGTGGGTGCCAACGGGAGCGGCAAATCGACGCTACTGAACCTTTTGCCGCGGTTCTACGACCCGGACCACGGATCGATCCTGATCGACGGCATCGACATCCGGGCGGCTAACCTGCGCAGCTTGCGGAAGCAGATCGCACTCGTGTCCCAAGACCCGATATTGTTCGACGACACCATCAGCAACAACATCCGCTACGGCAACCGGAAGGCGACCAAGGAACAGGTCGAGGACGCGGCCAAGAAAGCGTTCGCGCACGACTTCATCCTGAGCAAGGGGGGGTACGAGACGAAGATCGGCGACCTGGGGACTACGCTCTCCGGTGGGGAAAAGCAGCGGATCGCCCTGGCACGTGCGATTCTCCGGGACCCGAGCATCCTGATCCTTGACGAGTTCTCGAGCGCCATCGACCCGGTGTCCGACCGGCTGATCCACGATGCACTCCAAGGCTTCAAGCAGGGGCGCACCACTTTCTTCATCACACACAAGATGCACACCGTGCAGATGGCCGACCGGATCGTGGTTCTGGACAACCACGCGGTGGCGGCGGTCGGGACGCATGCGGAACTGATCGCGTCGTCTCCCGTCTATCGCGGGCTCTACGAGGCTCAGATTCACGCCAAAGCAGCTTGAACCAAGGATCAAGGATGAACGACGACGCCAGGACGGCGGGATTTGGCAGCCGTTTCGGCTTGAGATTCAGCCGTCCACTTTTGCCGTTCAAGCCGAATCCTGCCCCAGTCGTCCTCCTGTCCCTTTGCACATTGCTCTTCTTTCAAGGAATCGGCAGCCGTGAGCTGTGGGCCAGCCACGAGGCCCGCGCGGCCCAGAACGCCCAGCGTGTACTGGATGATGGCAATTGGCTTTTGCCACGGCTCTACGACGGCCAGCCGGAGTTGCAGAAGCCGCCAGGTTTCTATTGGTTGGTGGCACTGGCCGGTTGGCTTGGCGGCGGCGTGGACGCGTGGGCTGTGCGCTTGCCCGCTGCCGTCGCGGGCACGCTCACTGTCCTCATGGTCTGGTGGCACCTGCGGCAACGCGGACGGCCGGTAGCCGCATTCGTCGCCGCGGCCATGTTGTCGGGGGCCGTTCACTTCACCGGCACGGCCCGGATCGGGCGGATCGACGTGCCGCTTGCGTTTGCTGTCGCGGCCATCATGCTCGGTGGCCGCGAAGTACGACGCGAGCACGTCGTCTTGCTCGGCGCGATTGGTGGCATTGCTCTCCTACTCAAAGGCCCGATCGGTGTGATTCTTCCGGCCGCCGCGCTTGGCGTGCATTGGCTCATCGAGCGCGTGCCGATCCGGCGGTTTGCCCTTCCGTCGGTCGTTTTCCTGGCCGTTGCGGCCGCGGTCGCGGTCCCGTGGTTCGTCTGGGTGAATGCCGAGACTGATGGCGAGTTCTTCCGCGTTTTCTTCCTCTACCACCATCTGAATCGAGCGTTTGGTGGCGCCGAGGCTCTCGGCGGTCACCCGTGGTGGTTCTATGTGCCACGGTTCGCGGCTGATTTCTTGCCGTGGACTCCATTTCTGTTGATTGCACTCGCGGCCCGGAAGTGGCGTGGCGATCCCGATGCCAGATTCGGCCTCGTCTGGTTGGCAGTCATGGTGGCAGTGCTGTCGTTGTCGCGGTTCAAGCGTGCGGACTATCTGCTGCCTGCCTACGCGGGGGGCGCGATCTTCCTCGGTTGCGCGATTGAGGAGTGGTTTTTCTCACGACCCGCGCGGACGCGCAAGTGGGCCGTTGGGATCTTTGCGGTCACGCTTGCACTACTTCCCGCCTGGTGGATTGCATTTGACCGCCTCGTCACGGCAAACGAGGAAGCCGCGCACGAGCAGCGGCCCTTTGCCAAACAAATCCGCGACGTCGCTCCGTCTCCGCAACCTGTCCTGTTGTTCCGCGTCGAGTCACACTTGCTCGCCTACCATCTCGGCCGCCCCATCTATACGCTGGTGGAGTGGAGCGACCTGAACGCGGTACTCCGCG
>Ga0066903_100004444_pt1 | contig 11861 bp, 9 predicted proteins | sample PanSoiMetaGPlot1_FD_67491 | JGI IMG/M metagenome (GOLD analysis project Ga0066903, IMG submission 67491) | Tropical forest soil microbial communities from Panama analyzed to predict greenhouse gas emissions - Panama Soil - Plot 1 (version 2) | ecosystem: Environmental > Terrestrial > Soil >...
CTTTAAGCAAAATTTGTTAACGATGACCTCAGAACTTTCCCGCGTAAGAGCGGTGATCTCTTACCTGGAAACAATCCTGCCGAATTTGCGCCGCACGGTGCAGGTGCGCCGGAAGGCGGGCAGCAACGGACACGGCGTCTGATCTAGCGCTCTGTTCAGTCCGCCGCGATGCTCGGGCCGTTTCATCGCATAAATCCCCTCTCGACACGGGGCGTATAATCCAGTCAAGCAGTGGCATTCCACGGGGGTTTTTCCATCATGAGTTCTCCTCGGACGCTGGGCGAGCTTCGCCATAGTCCGTTCTGTGAGCAGCGCCTGCTCGATCGACACGTCAAAGATGAAATTCGCGAAAATCTGACTGAAAGGCTTCGTAACAAAGAAGTAATTTTTCCGGGAATCGTCGGCTACGACGATACGGTCACTCCACAGATCATCAACGCCCTCTTGTCGAGACATAATTTCATTCTGCTGGGATTGCGCGGCCAGGCTAAGAGCCGGATACTGCGGGCTTTGACCAATCTGCTCGATCCGCAGATGCCGTATATCGCAGGTTGCGAGATCCATGACAATCCGTACGCCCCGATCTGCCGCCGTTGCCGCGATGAAATCGCGAGGCATGGCGACGCTACACCTATCGCTTATCTGACGCCTGATGAGCGTTACGTGGAAAAACTGGCGACGCCGGATGTCACGATCGCAGACTTGATCGGGGACATTGATCCGATTAAAGCGGCAAGAGGCGGACATGAACTCAGCAGCGAGATGACCGTTCACTATGGACTGTTACCCCGCGCCAATCGCGGCATCTTTGCCATCAACGAATTGCCCGACCTTGCTGGAAAGATTCAGGTTGGCTTGTTCAACATCATGCAAGAGGGTGATGTTCAGATAAAGGGTTACCCGATACGAATGCCTCTCGATGTCGCGCTCGTCTTCAGTGCGAACCCGGAAGATTACACGGCGCGCGGAAAGATCATTACGCCGCTAAAAGACCGCATCGGATCGGAGATTCGGACACACTATCCGGCTTCCATTGAAGAAGGCATGGCCATCACCAGGCAGGAAGCATGGACGGAACGAAACGGCAATAACCTTCATGTGCCGAAGTATGTGCAGGAAGTGATCGAGCGAATCGCGTTTGCTGCCCGCGAAGACAAGAAGGTGGACAAGCGGTCCGGTGTAAGCCAGCGCTTGCCGATTTCTTGTATGGAAAACGTCATCTCGAACGCCGAACGCCGCGCCATTCATTCGGGTGAAAATTTGGTGGTTCCACGCATCGGAGACATTTACGCCGCCCTGCCTGCGATTACCGGCAAGCTGGAACTGGAGTATGAAGGCGAAATGAAAGGCGCGGATCAGGTGTCTCGCGAGTTGATTCGAAGCGCGATCGCAAAGACCTTCGACGAATACTTTACCGGGGTGAACTTGAACCAGGTTGTGCAGTGGTTCGATCTTGGCGGTGAAATTCATCTTCCTGACGATGCTGGGGCGGAGGAGGCTCTCGAGTCACTGCACACGATTCAGGGGCTGATGGAGAAGCTCAGCAAAGTCAGCGTGCAACCGAAGGATGATCCGGAACTACAGGTATCGGCGGCCGAATTTGTGCTGGAAGGACTGCACGCCCACAAGCGTATCGGAAGGAATGAAGAACGGGTCTTCAGCGCTGGAGACAAACAGCCACGTCATAGCGATCGAACCTTCGAGCGCGAAGAACCACCCACCAGGGGAAGGAGACCCTATAACTAATCGCGATTCCTGGATTGGCGATCATCTGATTTATGCGGCGCACCCGATATACCAAGTACGTTCCTGATCCCGCAGGCGAGATGAGCCTCGAAGATCTGCTGGGTGCTCTGTCTGACTACCTGTTGCAGAGTGGATTCCAGGACTATCCCTATTCCGACCTGACATCCGGCGAGCAAACGCTCGATGACCTCCGAAGGGCCATTGAGCAGGCGCTACTCAACAGTGATCTGCTTGACGAGCAGATGCGGCAACAACTTGAGCAAATGCAAATCGAGGGTACTCTCGACGAACTCATCGAACAACTGATTGAGCGAATGCAACAGGAGGACTACATCAGCATCGATGAGCCGCATGACCCTGCGCAACAATCAAGTGCCGGCGGCCAGGTCGGCGAAGCGCAGCAACAGGCAAAGTTCGAGATTACCGATAAGAGCCTGGATTTTCTGGGTTTCAAGACTCTTCGAGACCTGCTGGGCTCACTTGGCAAGTCCAGTTTTGGGCGCCACGACACGCGCGACCTGGCTACTGGAATCGAGAGCAGCGGCGCCTCACGTCGATATGAGTTTGGCGACACGATGAACCTGGATATCACGGCGACTCTCTCCAGTGCCATCCAGCGCGAAGGCTTGACGTTGCCGCTGAATATCGAGTACTCCGACCTCCAAGTTCATCAGTGCGAGTACCAGTCGTCATGCGCCACGGTTGTGATGCTCGATTGCTCGCACTCCATGATCCTCTACGGAGAGGATCGCTTTACTCCTGCCAAAAAAGTTGCCATGGCGCTGTCACACCTGATCCGTACGCAATATCCGGGCGATTCATTGTCACTCATCCTGTTTCATGACTCGGCGGAAGAAGTTCCTCTCTCTCAACTGGCACGGGTTCAGGTCGGACCGTACTACACGAACACGCGCGAAGGTCTTCGCCTGGCACAACGAATCCTGCAGCGTCAACGCAAAGACATGAAGCAGATTGTCATGATTACGGATGGAAAGCCGTCGGCTCTGACATTAGAGGACGGACGAATCTACAAGAACGCCTTCGGCCTCGATCCGCTGGTTGTAAGCCAGACCCTTGAAGAGGTCGCCAAGTGCAAGCGGGCTGGAGTGCTGATTAACACATTCATGCTGGCTTCAGATTATGGCTTGGTGCAGTTCGTACAGAAAGTAACCGAAATGTGCCGAGGAAAAGCCTACTTCACTACTCCATATACGCTGGGTCAATACCTGCTCATGGACTACATGTCACGGAAGACCAAAACCATTCACTAGCAGAAATCCCGCACCAACGTCCCAAGGATAGGGCAGGAACAGCGAGAACCGGAGCCTTCCCGGTCTTTCTCTTAGTCGATCGCTATCCCTCGACAGGCTTTGGCTTCTGCTCTTCTTCTGCTTTCACGGCAGCCTCTGCGGCCTGGAACCCAATTTGGCTATGCGTACCATCACAGAAAGGCTTTGAGGTGGAGCCACCACATCGACAAAGCGAAAACGCAAGCTTGCCCTCTTTGATCCGGGTGCTGAGATCGTAGGCGTTGCCGTCCGCATCGACCATCTCAATTGAACCTATGGGCGCCTCCACACGAAACGGGCCATTCTTACGGACGGTAATCTTGACGTCAGCCATTTATGCCTCCGGATGAATTTATCGCAACGTCGCTACCATGGGATCGAGCAAAGGTGCGATTTAGCAATGCACGTTGCGTCGCAGAAGTCGAAACCTTGCTTCCCGAGCGCCTGCAAATGAATCAGTCACGAAGATATCACGTCTTGAACTGGAGTCGAGGTAGGTCCGAATGATTGTCGCCGGAGCAACTCAGGCGGCTTTTACGTTCTTTTGGAGAAGGCTGGAATACAGAGCGAGGTATTCATCGATCATCCGCTTTGCGGTAAAGCGTGCCCGCGCTCGCTGGTAGGCGCGGTTCGCGTAGCTACGGCAGAGCTCCCGGTCATCACTCAGCCGCTGGATCACCTTGGCCAAACTCTGAGCACTGTTCGATCGAAAATAGATCGCGTCGTCGCCCCAAATTTCGCGGTAAGTAGGGATGTCATTCGCCACGATCGCACACCTTGAAAGAGCGGCCTCAAGGGCAGGTAATCCAAAGGGCTCGTAGCGTGAGGTCGCTGCAAAGATCGATGCCCGGCTATATAGGATGCGAAGCTGCGCCTCGGTTTGAGGCCCACGCACGGCCAGTTGTTGAGTGTCCGTCGCAACCTTCACATCGGCACGGATGGGTAGGGCAGGAATGTGTCCCGGCGTTTCCGAACCCACGATGCATACCGGCAAGGGGTGAGCGTGGTGAGTCAGTAATGAGACCTGCCTCCCGGCATCCAGCAGCCGCCCTACGGCCAGCACCGAATCATCCTTGCTCACATAAGGGTTGAAGAAGATTGGATTGCGCCCGTTGTAGATCACCAGATCACGACTGGGCCGGGAGTAATGTCGTCGTACGCTGTCTCGCATCCACTTGGATGGCGCGACTAACGCGCTCGCTTCAGCGACGCCCCTGCTGATAACGCTGCAATACCATTCGCTCCACTTTGTTTTGCGCGGCGGATGCCCGTGCACAGCCATCCACCAACTCACCAGATCACCGTGAGCTACGACTACACGAGGCGCTTTCACCGGAAGGCTCCCGTAGCCAAGATGATTCAAGTGCAGGAGATCAGGCCGGACCTCCCGAACCAGCGATGTCAGATAAGCACATGACTCAGCGAAACCATCCTGCCCTTCCTGCATCCAGTCCAGGCGGAATGCAGTGGGGTGGTACTCGAGGCCATGCAGATTCTCCATCCACGAGGTCTGATCCGGCAGCGGGATGTCGCCGAAACTCACGAGCGTAACGTAAACGCCACGGCTCACGAGGCCAGTGACGAGTTCACGGGCGTATGTCCAAACACCGCTCAGAGTATCTGCTGTAACCAGAACGTGCATGCGTTGATGGCGAAGCTGCAGCCGTGCGAAGAGCCGGCGCGTGATCGCCGGGCTATTTTATTTCGGATTGGCAAATTTGGGATGGGTTTTCTTAGGAACAGCCTTGGCGTTCAGTGCAAACTTTTTCACCTCTGCGCCGGAACTGCGTCGGAGAGGCGGAGTTTACTGCTGAGTTCGCGGGCTAAGTCGTGCCCTGCCCGCAATTTCTCCTCTGCTTGCGCCGGAAGGCCAGGGACATCGAGCGCCAATTCGCAGGAAAGCAGCAGTGCAGTCACCGTGCCCTTAAGTTCGTTACGCAAGGCGGCTTCAGCTTCGGCGCGGGCGGTTTGTGCTTCTTTCTTGCGGCGATGCAACGCGGCGCGGATCTCGCGAATAACTCGTTCGGCCCCGCTAATCGCAAAGTTCACATGGACAGGAATTGCCGACTCCAAATGCTCCGTGATCAGTTCGCATTCTTCGGGTTCTGCCTCAAGTGCTAATTGGTCCATAACTACAGCGGTGTACTGTTGCTCACGGAGTTGCGCGACGGCTTGGCGCAAGGCAGGAGCCACCTGAACCATCTCTCCAGTGGCTTGCTGGATGGCTTCGGCACATTGCTGAGATTTTGCGAACGGCGTAATCAGTAGGATCATACCCAACCGAATTGCACGTCTTTCGCCAGAGGTTTGCAACTGAAAACGTGAGACTTGCGCGCTTATTTCGCGGGGTTTATTCCCCAATCCGGAATCTTGTGCAGTGGCGGTTCAGTCTTGGGACGTGTACTCCTTCAACTTCCTGTAAAGAGTGGTCTTGCCAATCCCTAACAACCGCGCTGCCAGCAATTTGTCTCCATTCAACTGCGTGATTGTGTTCAGGATTGTCTGCTTCTCCAACTCCGCCATCGGGATTATCTTTGCCGAAGTCTCAGCGGCCGGTACGGCCGTGCCGGGAACGCTATGAATTGAGGTGGGAAGATCACCCACATGGACAACAGGTCCTGTATTCAATGCACAAGCGCGCTCCAGGCAGTTTTCCAGTTCACGGACATTTCCCGGCCAGTCGTAAGCGAGCATTACCTTGAGCGCGTCATCACTCAACGAACGTTCCTGTCCGAGCGAGCGCGAGAGCTTATCGAGGAAGTGTGCGGCCAGTAGAGGAATATCCTGCCTGCGTTCGCGCAGGGGAGGAATTCGAAGACTAAGAACGTTAAGGCGGAAATACAGATCGCGACGGAAGGTTCCCATCGCAACGGCTTCTTCCAATTCACGATTTGTGGCGGCGAGGATTCTCACATTGATCGGAATTCGTTTCGTGCTACCCACCGGGCGAATTTCTTTTTCCTGGATCGCCCGGAGCAGTTTGGCTTGCAGATCAACAGGGAGTTCACCTACTTCATCGAGAAAAACGGTGCCACCCTCCGCGATGGCTAACAAGCCTTCTTTAGCCTGCACAGCTCCAGTGAACGCTCCCTTCACATATCCGAACAATTCGCTCTCGATGAGAGTTGGAACCAGTGATCCACAGTCAACAGGAATGAAGGGCTTATCGGCATAGGGCCCGGAAAAGTGGATAGAGCGCGCCACCATCTCTTTGCCGGTTCCGCTCTCTCCGAGGATCAGAACTGGATGGCTGCTGTGGGCGGCTTTGGCAATGATCCGGTAGAGCTTTTCCATCTCCGGCGCGCGACCGACGATGGCTCCGAAACCCTGCTTGGATTTGATCTTCTCGCGGAGCATACGGTTTTCCGTTTTCAACCTGAGGTGAGCCGAGACGCGGTCGAGCAGCAGCTTGAGTTCATCCATGCTGAACGGCTTGGTCACATAATCGTATGCCCCATTCTTCATCGCTTGCACGGCGGATTGAACGGTGCCATACCCGGTAACGACGACGACCACGGCATCTGGGCGTCGTTGCCGGATCTGATGAAGCGCCTCAATGCCGCCGGCGCCAGGCAGCTTCAGGTCAAGAAGAACGGCGTCAATATTCTGAGAATCGAGCTGGCGGTAAGCCTGCTCGGCGGATTCCGCCACAAACGCGTTGAACCCCAAAGACTGCGCAACCTCGCGGCAAGCTTCACGAATCGCACGTTCGTCATCCACTATTAAAAGGTTCAAGAAATTGGCTCCCTCGATCTGGGTTGACTTGGCAGGATTAACTTCTGCTGTGTTCATGGCGTTACCTTTTCCTCTCGCGTGTGGAACATTGCCTCGGGTTGCTGCAAAACCTCGCTGATACGCTTCAACAGCGCATCTCCGTTGAATGGTTTGCGGAAGTAAAGAATCTCTTGCTCTTCGGGCCTTGAAATCGCTTCACGGTTGTAGCCGGAGATAAACAGGACCTTCACTCCGGGCCGTAGCTGGCGAATACGCTGGGCAACCTGGTGTCCGCCGATGCCAGGCAAAACTACGTCGGAGATCAAAAGGTGAATTTCGCCTGGATGATTGCGGCAGGCAACAAAGGCATCACCCGCGTTGGCAGCCTGTACGACCGTGTAACCAGATTCGGTGAGGATTCGAAACATCGAGTCCCGCACGGCGGAGTTGTCTTCTACCAGCAATATGGTCCGGGCGGCTCCAGTGCTAGCTTCCTTCCGCGAATCTAAGGAATTTTCTGTGCCGTCGAATCGCGGCAAAGCAATCGCGACTTGAGTTCCCTTCCCTGGAGAGCTTTCTACCTCGATTGAGCCGCCGTCCTCCTTCACGATGCCGTGGACCGTCGCTAACCCCAGACCATTTCCCCGTCCCGGGCCCTTGGTCGTAAAGAAAGGTTCGAACAGCCGGGAAAGGGTTTCGCGATCCATTCCGCAGCCGTTGTCGATTACTTTCAGCTCAATGAACTCGCCTGTCTCGGTTTGGCTTGGGCGATTGCGAGTAGTTAAGAGGATCTGTCCGCCCTCCGGCATTGCATCACGGGCGTTAAGAACAAGGTTCAGCACAATCTGCTGAACCTGCGCCGGGTCCATGCGCACAAGCCATAGGTCGTCCGCGAGTTCGGTCACAATCTGAATGTTTTCGCCGATGAGGCGTTGCAGCAGGTTTTGCGTCTGAAAAATGACGGTGTTGAGAGACAGGACTTGCGGCTCGACTACTTGCTGTCGCGCCACCGCTAGCAACTGCTGGATAAGCGCGGCACCATGTTCGCTGGCCATGCGAATCTCGTCAGCATGATGCCGCAGGCGATTGTCTTCCAGCCCCGCACGCAGGAGATCGCAGTACAACATGATCCCGGTCAGCAGATTGTTGAAGTCATGAGCGACGCCGCCGACTAATCGGCCGATCGCCTCCATCTTCTGGGCTTCGCGCAACCGATGCTCGGCACGCTTGGTTTCAGTAACGTCCTCGAACATCGCGATGACGAACTCGGGCTGACGGTCGGGCCCTCGCACCAGCGATCCCGTAAGCTTCGCCCATGCAGTGCTGTTGTCCTTGCCGAGGTACCTTAGTTCGGTTCCGTACGAATCTCGCATGCCTGAGGCCAGTTCATTCAGGAGACTCAATTGCTCGTTCAGATCATCCGGATGGATAAAGTCACGCAAGCGCAGATTTCGAAGCTGTTCGCGGTTGCGTCCTAGAAGCTGCTGGATAGCAGGATTGCTTTCCAGGATGCGCCCGTCGAGTGTGCATTGAAGAATACCGAGGGCCGCCGCATCGAACATTGCCTGGAAGCGCTTGTCACTTGCCCGCACGACACGGCGGCGTTCTCCTTGACCGATGTCATGCAAATTAATGACGAGGAATTTGCGGTCGTTCGTGTGAAATTCTGAGCAGGAGGCCTGCAATCGTATCGGCGTGCCATCTGCGCGTTGCGCAGTGAACTCACATGCGGGATAGCCACATCGATTTTCCTTCTTCGACGTGTGATCCGAGCTGCGCGAGGTGCAGGCACGGCTGCCCGGAACGAACTCTGACAAACTGCGCCCCTGAATCTCCGACGATAACTTGTAGCCAAATAGGTTGGTGAACGAACGGTTTGCAAACAGGACGATGCCGTCTTCAACGACAAGCAGGCTCTCAGGACAGTTTTCGAGGGCTAAGACGGAGAGTTTGGAAATCGAAGAAGGGCCGACCTCGCTCCAGTTTTTCGGAATGGCACTCAACGGACCGGACTCCTCGAATTTGGACGGCACAAGGGGAAAACATTCCGTTGCGCCCGGGATGCAGTGGTTCCCGAAGCAGAACATGGTTCCGTTCCGGTACACCACTCCCTAATCGGGAAGTCTAGGCGGGTCGCAGCAATTACAAAGTGATTCGCGTCACATGCCGCGGTGAGGACTGAACAGTTGGCAGGCGGTCAGTTGGGCAGAAGGATAGGACGGATCAGGCGCACGGTAAAGCGCCTTCCACGAACTCCGTGGGACTCTTTGGAATCGGTGATTTGTGCGCCGGCCGCCGGCTGGATGCCCGCGGCTTTGACGTCCGTAGGCCCCGCCGTGAGCTCGACATAATTATTTGCCTGGTCTTTCAGAAAGGCGTCGGAAGTCTGCACCGGCACCGATCTGTCGTTGACATTCATGGAGACGAGCGTCAGCCTTACGTATCCAGGCGTCGTTCCGGCAGGCTTGACTCCGACTACCTTGCCGGTGACCAGGCTTCCGCGAGCGGCAACGGTGCGGCCTTCGAAGTGAAGAGCCTCATCGAGAACTCCAGTAAATGACGCGCCGGGCAGAACCTGGCTGCTGGTGAGACTCGACTGCAAGCGAATATTGATAGTGGTCCCAGCCTGTATGCCCCGTGGAAGCAGATTCGAGGTGGGGTTGATTCCGCCCGCGGGCGGGGTTTGACGGAAGGGTAAGGCCTGCGCGCCAGAGCTCGCCGGAGGGGGTGGCAACACAGGTTCCGCTGAACAACCGATGAATGCCGCAACGGCCAGGAGCAGTAGACCCGTCAAAGCCTTGGTCGGCCTCGAAATTGATCGACGCTCCATAAGTATCCTTCTGGCAACAGCCGTGCCAATGTCTACAGGCTTGGCCTCAATCACTTACGCAATTGCCTGCTCAAAATCGTGTACTTTTGCCTCACACGCAGACCAGTCTTGCCAAGTGGTCGAGCTGGCGTCGAATCGGCTTGCATGAAAAAAGGAGCGGCTTGCGCCGCTCCTGTGTCTCACAAAACATGGTTGAGCCGAACTAGTTCGATCCCGACTCCGCCGACGCACTCTCCATTTCGTGATCAGGTTGAACAATCACGCCATCGAAAGGTGTGGCGGCCATATAGCGTCCATGTACCACGCTGATACGGCGCATCGGATAGCCTGTGTCGGACCCACGATGCCAGCTGGTTCCATTGTTCGAGCTGTGGAATACAACGCCGGCGGCCGTGCTGGTCGCCAGAAGCTGCTTCCGCTTGCTGTCATAGGAGATCGAGCTGATGTTCTTGTCCGGTAAGCCGTTGACCATGTGCTCCCACGAGGTTCCGGCGTCGGAGCTTCGGAAAGCACCTTCGCGCGACGCCACGAGAATCTGAGCATCAGGCGTAATGGTCAGGTTGCGAATGCTGGTGACATACGATGCCAGCGATCCCTGCTTCCAGGTTGCACCGTCATCAGAGGAAACCAGTACGTTCGTGCGGGTGGCGACGGCAATCATCTTTTCGCTCGATTGCACAGCGACGAAGTCCGTCTTACCCATCACGGGACCACCGCTCCAACTCTGGCCTTTGTTGGTGCTGGTGAAGAGGCCGGAACTGGTTGCGGCGAACCAAGCCTTGGGTGTGACCTCGATGTCGTTCACTTTCGCATCCAGAACTGAACGAACGGCAGTCTTGGTCGCAACGGAAGTCTTCTTGGTTCCCTTCTTTACCACGCGGGTCGAAGCTTTCTCAGTGACGATGGTGTTAATCGGCTTCCAGATATTGCTGTTTTTTTCCAGCATGAAGATGCCGCGGTTGGTTCCAGCGAGGAGGGCGCCATTGCTGGCTTGCTCAAGCGCGAATACGTCGCGTCCGCCGAGACCGGCGCTCTTCTGGGTCCAGTGCTGGCCACCATCTTGCGAGGCAAAAACGCCACCCCACTCGCGATCGTTTACGACGCCGACCAGGATGGTGTTTGGATCAGTATTGTCAGCCACGATAGCGGTTACATAACGATGTGTGTAACCGTGATTGGAAGCGACAAAATTCTGCGCTCCATCGTCGCTCGACAACACGCCGCTTCGATCAGTCGCTAAGAGCACCCGATTCGAATTGCGCGGATCTACCTGAACATCATTCACCACAACTTCGGGATTGCTCACTCGCTTCCAGGTCTTGCCTGAATCCAAAGTCTTCCACAGACCTTCGGTGGTTCCTGCATAGACGGTGTTGGGGTTGCTGGGATCCTGCTTCAACACGCGTGTGCGGCGCGCCGAAAACGGAATTCCCTGAATCTTCGAGAACAACTCGCCGCCGTTGGCGCTGCGATAGATACCCGAGCAGGCGCTGGCGAAGACTACGGACGGATTGGAGTAGTCGACGATGATCGAGAACACGTCGGAATCATCGATCATCCCCTTGTTGATGTGCTGCCAGGTTGCCCCACCGTCGCTTGTCTTCCAAGCCAGGTGCCAGGTTCCAGCATAAACAACGTTCGGATTCTTTGGATCGACAGCGATGGATTCAACGTTCTTGATTTCGCTCTGCATGGAGGCCGAAATCTTCTGCCACGTCTTTCCGCTGTCATTGCTGCGATAGACGCCATCGAGCGCGCCCGTCACCAGAACATCATGATCGGAATCAGCGATTGCCATGGCACGAATCGACTTGCCATGCATGCCGTCCAGGGGCTCCCAGCTCTTTCCCCCGTTTGTCGACTTGAAGAGGTCGCCGCTCTGTTGGTTCTCCACGCTCCACGCCGCCACATACATGCGGTCGGGATTCTTGGAGTCGATCGCGATGTGATCAAGAACGTAATCATCCCCGCTGCCCAAGTGCGCAAAACGCGACCAGTTACGGCCGCCGTCCTGCGAAGCGAAGATAGTACCTGTGCTGGTACCTAGAAAGATGTGATCCGGATTGCGTGGATCCTGGCTCAAACTGCGCACATCGCCGCCATCAGGTCCCAACGCTGTCCACTGCCCGGCCCAAAGGTTAGCGGTTGCCAATAATGCAACCGTCATTGTTATCAGCCATTTACGACGGTTTCCCCGTGACACGCCTGAAATCATATTCTTATCCTGCCCTCGCCAAGACATATTCCCTGCCGGGCCAAGAGTGCCAGCGTAACACGGTCCA
>Ga0066903_100004445_pt1 | contig 11859 bp, 10 predicted proteins | sample PanSoiMetaGPlot1_FD_67491 | JGI IMG/M metagenome (GOLD analysis project Ga0066903, IMG submission 67491) | Tropical forest soil microbial communities from Panama analyzed to predict greenhouse gas emissions - Panama Soil - Plot 1 (version 2) | ecosystem: Environmental > Terrestrial > Soil >...
CTGCGCCGTCGATGTTACGGTTCAGGTTGAACAGAATATTGATCTGGCTGCGACCGAGCGTCGACACCGATGTGATCGAATTGATGCCCGAGATCGTCGCCATCTGCCGCTCGATCGGAGCAGCGACGGCCACCGCCATGTTCTCGGCGCTGGCGCCCGGCAACGTGGCCGTCACCGAGATCGTCGGGAAGTCGACCGCCGGCAATGCAGCCACCGGCAGCAAGCGATAGGCGAATATTCCGAACACGATGAACGTCGTCGTCACCAGCGTGGTGAGGACCGGACGACGGATACAAAGTTCGGACAGACCCATGTTAGGACCCCGCCTTCGGCTGGCGCGCGGAAACGCGCGATCCCTCGGTGATTTGCAGATGACCCTCGGTCACGACCTGTTCGCCGCCCTCAAGCCCGCTCTCGATTACGGCTTGCCCGTCGACGACCCGCCCCACTTTGACGGGTTTCACATTGGCGACGTTGTTGGTGATGACGAACACGAATGAACCGGTCTGACTGACCTGGACCGCATTCGGCGGCACCACGACCCCTTCTTCCTCGCGGAAGTTCAGCTGGACCGTCACGAGCGTGCCCGGCCATAGCAGTTCGTCGGTGTTCGCCATGGTTGCGCGCACCGGCACGGTGCCGGTGACCGGATCAACCGTGTTCTCGATCATGGTGACATGACCTTGCGCACGACGCGGATCGCCTGGAACGATCGTGTCGATCATGGCGGTCTCGTTGGTCATCGCCTGGCGGAGGTCGGCAAGGCTGCGCTGCGGCAGAGCGAAAGTAACATAGACCGGAGCTGACTGAATGATGGTCGCGAGCGGGACCAGGTCCGCCTGACGCACGAAGTTCCCCACCTTCACAGCTGCCATGCTGATGCGCCCGGTGATCGGCGCACGGATCGTCGTATAGGTCAGCTGCACCTTCAGGTTTTCGATCGTCCCTTCATCCGCCTTGATGGCGGCGGTGTAGATGCCAACCTGGGTCTTGGCATTGTCGAGATTGGTCACCGGCGTGGCACCCTTCTCGACCAGGTCGCTGAAGCGCTTCTGATCGCGCAGTGCACCTTCGAGCTGTGCCTTGTCACGCGCCAGCTGGCCTTCGGCCTGGCGAATCTGCGCCTCGATGGCGCGGCTATCGAGTGTGAAGAGGAGTTCGCCTAGCTTTACGGTTGCGCCATCGCGAAAATGGACCTCCGTAATCTCAGTATCGATGCGAGTCTTGACCGACACGCTCGCCACCGGTGTGACAGTGCCGAGCAGCTCGAGGCGAACTGGAACTCTTTTCTTGGTTGCAGTCGCGACCTCGACCGGCACCACCCGAGGCGCATTCTTCTGATTTGGTGCCTGGGCGGCAGCGCGATGGAACGGCCAATAGCCATACGTTACGGCACCGTACGCTGCTAAGGCCAGTGCCGCAGTCACACCTAGCCCTAAAGTCCATTTCGCCATTGTTTATTTGAGCCCGGCCTCACTTGCCGAAGCTTCCCTCTGGTTCAGCCCCCGTATAACTTTCTTTTTATGCTCATTTTTCCTGATACTAGCACATTCAAAAATCCCGCGCATCTTTCCTTTAATCCTTCCTTAAAGAAGATTGACTGACCGCTCACTGGGGACGATTCGGTCTTTGGGCATTTGCTGCGGCGCCCAATTCAGGCATGCTGCATTGCCAACCAATAGCCCCGTGCTCCCTCACCTCCGTTATGCAGGTGCCGTGTCCTTCGAACGACTGCCCCTCGACCGACAAGCCCTTCGATCGCCATGAGAATTGCGACCTGGAACGTCAACTCCATCAAGCAACGCATCGACAATGCGGCGAGCTGGCTCGCTGAGCGCCAGCCTGACATTGTTTGCCTGCAGGAAACCAAATGTGTCGATGAGGCATTCCCGCGGGAGGCATTTGAGGCGCTCGGCTACAACGTAGCCGTGCACGGACAGAAGACGTTCAACGGCGTCGCCATACTGTCTAAACACCCTTTCGACGAGGTTACTCCCGGATTGCCGGGGGACCACAGCGACGATCACGCCCGCTTCATGGAGGTGGTGATCTCGACCAAGGACGGGTCGTTGCGCGTTGCCACCATCTACCTGCCCAATGGCAACCCGCCCGACACGGACAAGTATTCGTACAAGATCAAGTGGATGAACCGGCTGATCGACTACGCCAAGGGGCGCCTCGCGCTGGAGGAGCCGCTCGTTCTCGCCGGCGACTACAACGTCATCCCGGCCGCAGCGGACGCCCGCAATCCATCAGCCTGGACGACCGACGCATTGTTTCTGCCCGCCACGCGCGAGCGGTTCCGCGCGCTCTGTCATTTGGGCCTGACCGATGCGGTGCGGGCCAGCAGCGAGGAGCCGGGCCTCTATACATTCTGGGATTATCAGGCCGGCGCCTGGCAAAAGAACAACGGCATCCGGATCGATCACGTCCTGTTGTCGCCGCAAGCAGCCGACCGGCTGATCGGAGCCACCATCGATCGGCATGTGCGGGCCTGGGAAAAGCCCTCGGACCATGTTCCAGTGGTGATCGACTTGGCAATCGACCGGTCGTGAGCGACCGGTCGTAACCAAGAGCAGCCGTGCGTGGCCCGGTCAGCCTTTGCGCCGACTCGCCTGGTGCTGCTTGCCCTACTTGCTGGTCTTGCGGGTGCGCGTCAGTTCTTCCGCAAAGCGCACGGCCTGGGTGCGCTCATCCGTGCTCGCCTGTGCCAGCGCGCTCCGATACGTCTCGGTGATCCACGCTTCCTGGGAGCTGCTGGCGCCATCCTTGGCGAGCGTCAGCCAGGCCAAGCCCATTGCGGGCTGCCGCGCCACGCCCTGCCCTTTGAACAGCATGCTGCCCAGCATCGCCTGCGCGCTGCGCTGCCCCTTGTTGGCCGCCAAGCGCAGCCAGCGGGCGGCCTGCACGCTGTCCTTGGCGGTGCCAGTGCCGAGCAGATAGAGCCGGCCGAGGTGATATTGTGCATCCGGATCGCCGAAATAGGACGCCGCGTGGCGGAAGAGGTCGATCGCAATTGCCGGATCTGGCTTCACTGCGGTATCGGGAATGCCATCGAGATAGTACTGCCCGAGCGCCACAAACGCACTGGCGACAAACCGCGACTCCGGGCTGTCCGGCGGCTCGTAAGCGTGGGTCTTGGTCAGGTTGAGGAAGTACTCGAACGCCCGCAGCTTGTTCTGACCAACGCCTTCGCCGTCCGCATACATGCGGCCGAGCTTCCACATCGCGCCCGGCATGCCTTGTCCGGCGGCGTATTCAAGCGAGGTCACTGCCTGATCCGGCTTGCCGGAGCGCAGCGCCTGCAAGCCCGAGCGCGTCAACTCGTTCGGGGTCGCACGCTGGACCGCGGCGGGCGGCTGCGTTGCGGAAGGCGCCGGGCGCTGACCGGGAGCGGCATCGCTCGGAAGGCCATCAAAGCTCGCCGCCGGCGAAAAGCCGAGCGCAAGTGCAATCAGTCCGCAGCTCAGGACAACATCATATGTCCGCATAACACGCCTTCTCAGCGGCACCGCCCGGATGAGTGACAGCGCCATCACGCGCCGGCCCCACCTGCTGGGCGTATTTCCAGAGATACCCAGACCCAAATCCCAGCTCACGGGCCTTCCAATCCTTGGCCCGCGCCTCAAGCTCGCCCGCCGACAGAGCGACGGCGAGGATTCCATTGTCAGCGTCGAGAGTGATCATGTCGCCGTCGCGCAACAGCGCGATCGGTCCGCCAACCGCAGCCTCAGGTCCGACGTGACCGACACAGAAGCCGCGGGTTGCACCGGAGAAGCGGCCATCGGTGATCAAGGCCACCTTGCCACCCATGCCCTGGCCATACAGGGCCGCCGTGGTCGCCAGCATCTCGCGCATGCCTGGACCCCCTTTGGGTCCTTCGTAGCGAATGACGAGCACGTCGCCTTCGCGATACTTCTTGTTTTTCACCGCCTCGAAGCACGCCTCTTCGCCATCGAAGCAGCGCGCAGGCCCGGTGAACTTCAAGTCCGCCATTCCGGCGACTTTCACGATCGCGCCGGCCGGCGCCAGATTGCCCTTGAGACCGACCACACCACCGGTGACGGAAAGCGGCTTGTCGGCGGAGCGGACCACATCCTGGTCGCTGTTCCACGCCACACGCTTGAGATTCTCTGCCACGGTACGCCCGGTCACAGTGAGGCAATCGCCGTGCAGGAAGCCGTGGTCGAGCAGCGTCTTCATCAGCAGCGGAACGCCGCCAGCTTCGAATAAGTCTTTGGCAACATAACGGCCGCCCGGTTTCAAATCTGCGATATATGGTGTCTTCTTAAAGACTTCCGCGACATCGAAGAGGTCGAACTTGATTCCACATTCGTGCGCGATCGCCGGCAGATGCAGTGCTGCGTTGGTGGAGCCGCCCGACGCCGCAACGACCGCCGCCGCGTTCTCGAGCGCTTTGTGAGTGACGATGTCGCGCGGCCTGATCCGGCGCTGGACCAGTTCCATCACCTGTTCACCAGCAGTCATGCAGAAAGCGTCGCGGATCTCGTAGGGCGCGGGCGCGCCTGCCGAGTAAGGCAACGCCAGCCCGATCGCCTCCGACACCGTCGCCATGGTGTTGGCGGTGAACTGCGCGCCACACGCCCCCGCCGACGGACAGGCATTCCGCTCCAGCGTGTCGAGATCGGTGTCGGACATGTCGCCGACCGAGTGCTTGCCGACCGCCTCGAACACATCCTGGATGGTGACTGGTCGCCCCTTGAAAGTGCCAGGCAGGATCGAGCCGCCGTAAATGAAAATCGACGGCACATTGAGACGGCACATCGCCATCATCATGCCGGGCAGCGACTTGTCGCAGCCGGCGAGGCCAACGAGCGCGTCATAGCTATGGCCGCGCACCGTGAGCTCGACCGAGTCAGCGATCACCTCACGCGACGGCAACGAGGACTTCATTCCCTCGTGCCCCATCGCAATACCGTCAGTCACGGTGATGGTGCAGAACTCGCGCGGCGTGCCACTGGCGGCAGCGACGCCCTTCTTCACCGCCTGCGCCTGCCGCATCAACGCGATGTTGCAAGGTGCAGCTTCATTCCAGCAAGTTGCAACCCCAACGAACGGTTGGTGGATCTGCTCACGGGTCAGACCCATGGCATAATAGTAGGAGCGATGGGGCGCGCGATCAGGCCCTTCCGTCACATGACGGCTCGGCAGCTTGGCCTTGATGTTGGTCTTCGCATCCATCGCGGGTTACCGGCGACCGTTGGCTACTTAACCGAGCTTGATTTCAGAAAACGCTATGGCCAAAAAGCGGCGGTAATGACCCTGTTGCAGAAATGTTGGGGCATGTTGCTGGTTGGTCACAGTGGAGGTTCCAATGATAGGCATCACGTGGATTCACAGCCTGAACTCGCAGGAAGCAGCGATTTTCCGCGTGAACTAGAATGGCTGATTATTAGAAGTACGCCAGTACCTAGGCGCTTATCCACTGCAACATCCTACCGTCTGTTGCGTCGCTGCAACGGTCGCACTCATGGCGTGCGTCAGAAGCCGGACAAAACCGAGGCGAAATAGGGCGAGGCGCTCCAGGATTGTTGGTGGCAACCAACGCCCGATGAACAACTCCGCTCGAAGGCCACCGGCTCCGCTACGACTCGATTAAATACGGGCCGCAATGTCGATCCCGCTTCAGCCAAACTTCTTTGCCCGCAGCGTTCACACCGTAGCGCCCGATCTGATCGGTGCGACGCTGCTGTTTGGCAATGCTGGCGGTGTCATTGCGGAGGTTGAGGCTTACCATCATACCGATCCGGCCGCGCACAGCTTCCGCGGGCGCACCGAGCGCAATGCCGTGATGTTCGGCCCACCCGGGTTTGCCTATGTGTACCGTTCCTACGGCATTCACTGGTGTCTCAATTTCGTCTGCGAGCCGGAAGGTTCGGCAAGCGCGGTGCTGATCCGCGCGCTGGTGCCGTCGCATGGCCTCGCCACCATGCGACGCCGCCGTGGCGTTGCTGACGAACGTCTGTTGTGCTCCGGCCCCGGACGGCTGTGCGAAGCGCTCGGCATCACGAGCGCTCACAATGGGCTTGCGCTCGACCGGCCACCGTTTCGCCTGCTCGCGCGCGACAGTGACGTTGAGATCGCGAGCGGGCCGCGCATCGGCATCACCAAGGCGGCAGAGCTGCCGTGGCGCTACGGCCTCAAGGGATCGCGATTCCTGAGTAAGCCGTTCAGGAACGAGATAGCAAATCGCGAATAGAATTTCTCGACGAGATCACGCAATGGAGTTTGATCTCCGCTAAGCGGCGGCGCCGCTCACTGACTCATCGGGTTGCTCACGCCGCCGATGAAATAGATCAGCCCCGTGCGCACATCGCGGATCATGAACACGAAAGGCCGATCAACCTTGAATTCCTTGGGCGGCTCCGCCATTCCGCCGGCTAGCATGACCACGGCGGTCGCTGCCGCCGCTTCAGCGCCTTTCTCATCTACCCTGATAAACGCCTGATGGATCACTTGATCGATCTGAAGCCCCTCAGGGTGGTTGGTTGCAGCTGAAAAATCTGCGCCTTGCTCAAATGCGGCAGCAAAACCCATGGCGCGCAATGCACGCGTCAGCTCGTAACACGATTGGAGCGTGAACCTGGGCAGGTGCAAGTCCAGATGTCTCGATTGGGCCGCGCGCCAGTCTATCTCCGCAGCACGCACCACGAATTCAGCTTCGCCACCCGAGCCACTCTTTTCAGGAAGAATGACGCACAAGGCAAAGTCGCTGCCACCACCCGGAACGGCCACCCTGGTACGCAACCTGATGCCGTCGCATTCTTCGAGCACCTCTTCGTAGGTATCTGCGCGAAAAGTCAGCTCGACTGCTTCAAACTTGTGTCCCGTAACGTGTCTGTAAAAGCCCGTTCGCCGCATCGTCGGGACCTCAATGGATCGGTCCGGCGTCACCCAGAACGGACGGCCCCGCGTCATGTCTTCATCAAATTCATCTTCCCAGCGGGCCGCGAAATATACGGCATTGACGAGAATGGCCCGCGCCAATCGAGAGATATGTTGCGGAGTAAGCAAGTTGCGGATTCGGCCTCGCGTTCCGTCTTCCACCCATGCGTTGACGCGGCGCGCGGCGCCAGCTGCGTCTCCGAAATCTGTGAATTGCACCTGGGCACGCAGATCATCGGCGAGCGCCCGCAGGAAGGACTGCTTGAAGACATAGCCCTCCTGGCACCAAACCGCATTGGCCAGATGAAGGTCGACGGCGCCCTTGCGGGTCGCGGCGTCGATTTCTGCCAGCGCTGTGCCAAGCGGAACGTTCACGGACGCGATGCCCAGCGCCTTGACCATGTCATTCTTGGTTTGGCCGGCAGCTCCGGCAAGCACCATCGCCAAGGCCCATACGACGCTCGCGGGCGAACAGAGAACATTCTCGTCGCCGTTGCCCGAAAGCAGGCGGTAAAGTGAGAACGCGAACGCGTTTATGGCTTGGACGGTCAATTCAGCAGAACGCGACAGGCCGGCTGCATGATCCATCATTGGGTCACTCTACGGCACACGTTCATGCAGTCTGACGAACCAGGCCGCAAAATTTCATTGGTATGCAATGATGAACTCGCAGCCCGCCGCCGTCGGAAAAGTGCGCGTCACGCGCCCGGTCGCAAGCTCGAATTCGAACACCTCCGCATCGTCGTGGCAGCACACATAGGCATGCGTGCCGCCGGGCGCGAAGCCCATGCCCATCGGCGATTTTTTGGTCGGGAATGAGGCGATCTGCTGCATGCTGTCGGCGAGGTAGATCGCGGCATGTGCGTCCTGGTTCGACGACACCACCACATAGCGATTGTCGGGCGAGACCCGCACGCGCCGCATCTGCCGCTTCGAACGATCGGCACCCGCGATCGGCACCGTGCGCTTCAGCGCATGGCCAAGCGCGTCAATGACGTAAAGCTCGTTGGCGCCCTGCGCGGCGCAATAGAGCGTGGCACCATCCGGCGCGATCGCCAGCCCCTCGAACACCTGCGGCAGCTTGATGCGATCGACCACGGCTCGCTTGGCCATATCGATCACCACCGCATGGTCCTGCTTGACCGAGACAAAGACCTTCCCGGTCGCGTGGCTGACCGCGACCCAATGGGCGGTCGAGCCGACCTCGATCGGCGTCACCTTGTCAGTTGCAGGATCGATCGCCAGCACCGCATTGCCAAGCTCGCCCGAGGACCACAGCGTGCCGTGCTCGTCCATCATAACGCCGTGCGGTGCGTAGATGGCGCCAAGGTCGATGATGCGCTGGAGCGACCGCGAGGCGAGGTCGATGACCACGATGCGCCGGTCGGGATTGACGCGCTTTGCGAACACGCCATCACCGTAGACCGAGCCGTAAGCGGTGCGGCCATCGAGCGACAAGGCGAGCTCGTGGGTCGAGCCAGGCATGTCGATGGTCGTTGCCAGGGTGAGCGTCGCCGCGTCAAGGAAATGGACCTTGTGGGCGGTCTTGGCAGTGACGATCAGGTTGGGCCCACCGGGGCGGTTGTTGAGGTCCATCGCACTACTCCACCTTGACCGGAAACAGGTCCTCCGGCGTGACCACGCGCGGTGCGAGGCTCTGCTCGTGCACAAAGCGGCCGATCGCCTCCCAGGTCGGCCGGTTGGGCTCGACGCCATAGGCCCAGAAGTCCTTGCCGAAGACCCGCCAGTTTTCCTCGATGTGGTCGATCAGCCACGGCAGCGCGACGCGCAGCGCGTCGGTGTCGTAGAGGCCATCGACCGCGATCGCCTTGGCCGCGCAGAACGCCTTGTAGATGCTCTGAGCGACCCATGGATGCTCGCGGTGCACGTCCTCACGCACCACCACGGTGTGCATGATTGGAAGGATCTTGGTGCGCGCGTAATAGTCGCGCTCGACCTCTTTGAAATTTGGAAAGAGGCGAGCGATCTGCGGCGAGCGGTCGAGGAAGAGCTTTGGAATATAGAGCGACAGCAATGCATCGAGCTCGCCCGCCGCAAGCATTTTCTCTAGCGTCTGGCCGGCGGAGAGAAAGTCGAGCTTGATCGCCTTCGGCAGATTGAGCGGGATGAGCGGCGGCTCGACGAAGGTGTTGAGCCCACCCATGAACCAATGCATGTCCTCTGACTTCACGCCGTAGTCGTGCTGCAGAAAGCCGCGCATGAAACACAGCCCGGTCGAGCTGTACTGCGAGGTGCCGACACGCTTGCCCTTGAGATCCTGCGGCGTCCTGATGCCCGCGCCTGCCCGCACATAGATGCAGGAGTGGCGAAAGATCTTCGAGAGCGCGACCGGCACCGCCACGAAGGGGCAATTGCCGCGCGCCTTCAGCGCCGTGTAGGACGCGAGCGACAGCTCGGAGATCTGGAATTCCTGGCTGTCGAGCATGCGCTGGAAGCTCTGGCGCGGCCGCAGCACCTTGAGGTCGAGATCGATGCCATCGGGTTTGACGCGCCCGTCCATCAGCGGGCGGGTGCGGTCATAGTCCCAGCAGGCGAGCGTGAGCTTGAGATCGGGCATGGGCGTCTATACCACCGCATTCCGGTTTGTTCGATGAAGTCGCGGGCAGCCGCCGTGGCAAGGCAGGGCGAGGATGACGAGTTTGTAATGTTAGCGCGATTGGCCACCTCTGTCCGTCTAGTGAGGGGAGGCATACTTGCTCGGCGGGCTCATCGCCCAAACCCAGCGCAGGAGAACCGTCTTGAGATACCAGCAAGCTCTCTGCCCATCTTGTCGAAGCAGATGGCCGAGCAACACGGACTGGCAGAAGCATCTGACTTCGACCGCGTACGATCGGTGGTCGCGCGTCTGGAGCCTGGCGCGTTATACCAACCGCGCGATCTATAGGACCGCTCTCGCACTTCTCGATGAGCGACACAGGACCGTCCTCGATGTCGGCTGCGGCACCGGCCTCATGAGCTCGATGCTCGCCGCCCAAGGGCGGCGCGTCGTCGGAGTGGATCTATCGGCTGCGATGATAGCGCGGGCGAAGCGCCACTCGGGCTCGAGCGTCACTTTCCTCGAGGCGGACGCTGAAAGCCTTCCGATTGCAACCGGCAGCTTCGACGCCGTGGTCAACCTTATATCGCTTCATCACTATCCCGACCCGTCCCGTGCCGTGGCGGAATTTCGGCGCGTGCTCCGCCCGGGCGGCAGGCTCGTCCTGATCGCCTTCGACCGCAATTCGCACTACATCGCCCTCGCCCAGCGGACCAATCGCTGGACCAAGCGGATCGCCGGCGTATCGTGGCAAAAGACTAGCGCCGAAGTGCAGAGCCTGCTGAAGAGCGCCGGCTTCACGCGTATCGCGATCAGGCCGGTGCGCTACTGGATCAAGACATTTGCTGTCGTGGCGGAGTGAGATTGGCATCTATACCACTGCTCGACGAAACGGAATCACCGCCGGCATGAACAGCAGCGGCACCGCGCTGAGCCCAATTGGCAGGAAGGCAAAACGGGCACTGCCGGCGAGGTCCCAGGCGGCGCCGCTGAGGACGGAGACGATGAGCGCCTCGCTATAGCTGATCGTGAACATCGCCGCCGACATGCGCGCCACATCCGATTGTGCTCCGAGCAGCGCCGGGAGCGCAAAGCCGAGTGTGAGGACGAAGGCGCCGAGAAAGCCAAGCGCGGCGGCGAATACGATGGTCCAGGTGCTCGCGGTGCTGATCATGCCGGCCATGCAAGCGAGCATCAGGGCGCCGCAGGCGATAAACGGCCAGGCCCGATTCTCGAGCTTGCCCACGATTGCGAGCAGCACAAATGAAGCCGGCAGCTGTCCCAAATTGAGCGCGGTCAGTGTGGCGGCGATCAGGTCGGGGCGACCGGCGCCGGTGAGATAGCCGGGCAGGAACGCATTGCTGCAGAAATACACGCTGTTGATGGCGCCGAAGATGAAGCTGATCTGCCAGATCAGCGGATTGCTCCAGTCGGGCCATCCGCTCGTGGGCGCCTGGGTCTTTTGGGCGCCTGTCGCCGGCGCGAGCAGCGCGGTCATGAGCGCAATCACGATCAGCGGCACCCCCCAGATCGCCAGCGCCCAGCGCCAGGAATTGTTCACCAGGGGAAGCACGACCGGGATGGTCAGCATCACCGCCAGAGTTTCACCGACGAGGAGACCATTGGTATAAAGCGCGGTGGCGAAGCTCACCCGCGTGGGCAACCATTGCCGAACCAGCGGCGGCAGTGCCGGTTGCATAATGGCGATGCCGGCACCCATCACGGTGGTGGCAACATAGAGTGCCAACGTGCTCGGCGCGGCGCCGCGCAAACCCGACGCGATGCCCGCGATCGCGAGCCCAGCGACCAGGATCGCTACCGCGCCGAAGCGCGCAATCAGCAGCGAGCCCGGCAGGGCGGCCATGCCAAACAGGACGATCGGCAGGCCGGTGAGAATGCCGATCTCGGTGCCCGACAGCTGCAAGTCAGCCTGGATGAGCAAGATGACAGGCGGTACCGCCAGGATGGTCAGCCGCAGGCCAACGCCCGCGAGCCAGAGCAGGCTGACGGCAAGCCAAAATTCTCGCATGAGGGCTCCGGAATACGGCCTTAGCCGTTTATGACGAAGTGATTGAATGGGCCTTATAGGGCTCCTTGCGCGGCGATGCTCCGCGAATTTGCATCGATGCGAAAAGAAGTGCCTGTAGCAGATCACGCTCGCCGCAGTCGAAGTCTGCTGCGGCAGCCCTGAGTCATTTCGCTGTGTTGCTGCTCCGGGCGGCCAGGCAGAGACATCCATGCCACCCCTTGTCTCGCCTCAAGACTGAGGTAACTTTGTAGGCAGAGCTGTCGACTCAGGACTGTGCCGAGGGTCCTTTCTTAGTGACAGCGACAAGCCATCGGCGGGCTTTCATCACCTTTGCATATTTACGCGCCGTGAGCGCTGTTCCGAGGGA
>Ga0066903_100004446_pt1 | contig 11859 bp, 2 predicted proteins | sample PanSoiMetaGPlot1_FD_67491 | JGI IMG/M metagenome (GOLD analysis project Ga0066903, IMG submission 67491) | Tropical forest soil microbial communities from Panama analyzed to predict greenhouse gas emissions - Panama Soil - Plot 1 (version 2) | ecosystem: Environmental > Terrestrial > Soil >...
AGGCGGGGTCGTCGTCTGCGGCGCCGTTCGGCATGATCGACACGCCCGCCGACAACGCCACCGGCGTCACCGGCGCGATTGCGGTCACCGGATGGGCGCTCGACGAAGTCGGCGTGTCGCGCGTGGCGGTGTATCGCGATCCTATCGCCGGTGAGAGCGCCACCGAGGTGTTCATCGGCAACGCGACGATGGTCGACGGGGCGCGCCCCGACGTGCAGGCGATGTACGCGTCGTTCCCGAACGCGTCGCGCGCGGGCTGGGGCCTGCAGGTGCTGACCAACATGCTGCCCGGTGCCGGCAACGGCACGTATCGCCTGCTCGTGTACGCGGATGACGTCGACGGCCACCGCACGCTGCTCGGCACGCGGACGATCACCTGCTCGAACGCGACTGCGACGTCGCCGTTCGGATCGATCGACACGCCGGGCCAGGGAGACACCGTCTCGGGGACGGTCGTGAATTTCGGCTGGGCGCTCACGCCGAATCCCGCGGTGATCCCGTTCGACGGATCCACCATCGACGTCCTCATCGACGGCATCGTCGTCGGGCATCCGGCGTACGGTTTCGCGCGCGCGGACATCGACGCGGCGTTTCCGGGCTATCAGAACACCGGCCGCGCGGTCGGGTATTTCAGGATCGACACCACCACGCTCAGCAATGGCGTCCACACGATCGCCTGGATCGTGCACGACACGCGCGGCGCGACGCAGGGGATCGGCAGCCGGTTCTTTACGGTGGCGAATCAGTAGACGGTGAACGGTCGACGGTGAGCGGTTGACCGGGTGTGGGTCAGGGCTTCAGCCCTGACAACTGTTCGGCTCCTCCTGAAAAAGTCAACGGCCGCGAGACGCTCCCGGGCAGGGCGCGTCAGCCTAGAGCGGACACCGCGGTTGGCCCGAGACTCGTCGACCGTTGTCACTCGAACGAGGCGGCGACGTCTCAAGCCCATGCCGGCGGCTTAGCGCCAGTATCACGGGCCCGCCATTTCACAAACCTGGAACGGTGGATCGGTGTAGAATCGGGGCCCTCCGGCCGAATTTCCTCTTCAGAACGGGACTGGTATGCGCCTGCTCAGGACCTTTGCGCCGATCGCGTGCCTACTCTCCGTGGCAATCGTTTCTCCGGCTGGGCCTCGGTGGGGCGCCGGTCAGCGAGTCCGCCACATTACTCTCGATGATGCCGAGGTCGTCTGTCGGCTCTACCTCGATCCCCACGACAAATTCACGCGAGTTGGCCCGCCCCAGGAGTCGTCCTGGCGACAAGGCGCCGTCTTCCAGGCCGCGTCACAGCTTTCGACGATTACCGTCAACTACACGGGATTTACGGGTTTTCCTGCGGCTCAGGCGTCGTTTCAGGCTGCCGTGGACATCTGGTCGACTCAGGTCAGTTCTTCGGTTCCGATCGTAATCAATGCTACCTTCACCGACCTCGGCGGCGCTGGCGGCGGTGGAATACTTTTGGGGCAAGCTGGTCCCAACACCATTGACAGGGACTTCCCGGGCAACATCCGCGCGAACACATGGTTCCCCGGTCCGATTGCCAACAGTTTGAGCGGCGTCGACCTGGACGGCGCAACGCCGGAGATCGGCGCAAAATTCAACAGCAACGCAGCCGTGAATTGGTACTTCGGTACCGATGGCCTGACGCCCTCTGGGCATGTCGACTTTGAATCCGTCGTTCTGCACGAACTCGGTCACGGCTTGGGATTCCTCGGGGTGGCTTCGGTCTCGGGTGGTACCGGCACTCTCGGGGTAAGCGGGTTTCCGCTTATCTACGACACTTTCACCGCCGATTCGGCGACTGCGGGAACACTGCTGGTCAATTACCCCAATCCCAGCGCCGCGCTTGGAACGGCGTTTACGAGCAACAGCATTTTCTGGGCCGGCGCCAACGGCGTCGGCGGGAACAGCGGCGCACGTCCCAAACTCTACGCGCCTGCGACGTTCTCCCAGGGATCCACCTACTCGCATCTTGACGAGGCAACGTACCCCGCCGGCAACATGAACTCGCTCATGACGCCGTTTCTCGGGATGGCGGAAGCCGTACACAGTCCCGGTCCGATCATGCTCGGCATGTTCAAGGACATGGGTTGGACCGTCGCGGGCTGCACCTATTCGCTCAGCCCGGCAGGTGTGACGATCGGGCCAGCCGCGAGGATCGACAGCGTGTCGCTGACGACACAACCTGACTGCGCATGGACGGCGAGCAGCGCGAACACGGCGATCGCCACGATCACGAGCGCGCCGACCGGCTCGAGCAGCGCGACCATCAACTACAGCGTCAACGCAAACATCGGGTCCAACCAGCGCAGCGTGAACCTGACGATCGGCGGCCAGACGTTCACCATCACGCAGAACGGCACCGGCCCGACGATGACGCTCGACAAGAGCGCGCTCGTCTTCGCGGCCGTCAGCAACGGCGCAGCGTTCACTGCCGCCACAGCGGCGCAGGTCGTGCGCATGACGCAGACCGGCAGTCCAGCCATCAGCTGGACTGCGCAATCGAATTCGCCCTGGCTCCTCGTGTCGTCGACCGGCGGCAGCGGCACATCGACGAGCGGCAGCGGCTCGGCGACGCTGACGATTTCGACGCAGTTCGTTCCCGGCCTTGCCGCGACTCAGATCGGGACCATTACGATCGCTCTCACCGGCGCCGGTAACTCCGTCGGCCCGATCAGCGTCAGGCTCAATTCAATTCCGCTCGGAACCTCCGCGCCGCCGTTCGGATCGTTCGACTCGCCGAACAACAACACCACGGGCGTCGCGGGTTCGATTGCCGTGACCGGCTGGGCGCTCGACGATGTCCAGGTGACGCGCCTGACGGTGTGCCGCGACCCGGTCACGGGTGAAGCGCCGGCCGGCGATCCCAGGTGCGCGGGCAACGCCAACATCTATATCGGCGACGCCGTCTTCGTCGACGGCGCGCGCACCGACGTGCAGGCCGCGTTCCCGGGCACGCCGCTGAACTCGCGCGCGGGCTGGGGCTACCTGCTGCTCAGCAACTTCCTGCCGAATCTCGGCAACGGCACCGTGACGCTGCGCGCGTACGCGTTCGACGCCGACGGCCACACGGCCGCGCTCGGCAGCAAGACCATCACGTGCAATAACGACGCGTCGATGGCGCCGTTCGGCGCGATCGATGAACCCGGGCAGGGCGAGGTGGTTAGCGGCGCCGCGTTCGGCAACGTGGGCTGGGTGCTCGCGCGCGGCCCGAACTTCGCCGATCCGCCCGACGGCGGCACGGTCACCGTGTTCGTCGACGGCGCCATCGTCGGATCTCCGGGGGCCTGGAACGCGCGACCGGATCTGCAGTTGCTGTTCCCTGCGGCGCAGTATCCGGGGATCAATTTGGCGCTCGGCATCTTCGGATTGAACACGACCGTGCTGACCAACGGCGTGCACACGATCTTCTGGCTGGCGACCGGCACGGGAGGCAGCGGCACGTCGGGCATCGGCAGCCGCTTCTTCACGGTCTCGAACGGCAGCGAGCTGCTCGATCCCGGCGGGGCGGGCACCGCGGGGCCGGCAGCTCGCACGGCCACGGTGATCGCCTCGGCATCGACGCTCGACGTCCCGCGCGCGGCGGCGCAACGCATCGCGTCGCCTGCGATCCTCGCGTCGGAGATCGCGGCGGCGCCGGCCGATCTCGGCACGGTCCAGGGGCGTCGCGGCTTCGATCTCGATCGTCCGCTCGGCACCTACACGCCGTCGGCCGGGCGCATCGACGTGCAGGCCGAAGAGCTCGATCGCGTCGAGCTGCACTTGGGCGGCGCGGCGCGGCATCAGTACACCGGATACCTGCGCACCTCGTCCGGCCTGCGTCCGCTCCCGGTCGGCTCGTCGCTCGACGCGTCCACGGGCGTCTTCACCTGGATGCCGGGCGTCGGCTTCTACGGCGCTTACGATCTGACGTTCGTCCGCTGGAGCGCCGGGCGCCCGGTAGCGCGGCAGGACGTGCGCGTCACGCTCAATGCGAAGGGCAGCAATCGCGTCGGGCCGCAGACGATCATCGACGTGCCGGGCTCGGGCCGGATCTTCAGAGCGGGCGCCGCGTTCTTCATCGGCGGGTGGGCCGCGGATCTCGACTCGCCGGGGGACAGCGGCGTCAGCACCGTGCACGTCTGGGCGTATCCAGTCAGCGCTGAACGGGCTGACTCGCAACCGATCTTCCTCGGTCAGGCGTTCTACGGCGGCGGGCGGCCCGACGTCGCGGCGATCTATGGCGATCGCTTCGGCGAGAGCGGCTACGGAATGATCGTCGATGGCCTGCCGCCGGGCACGTACGACATCGCGGTGTTCGCGTATTCGACCGTCCGCGGTAACTTCACGCCGGCCAGAGTCGTGCGGGTCGTCGTACGGTGACCTGCAACTGGGTGCTGGCAGTGGCAGTTGACGGTTAACGGTTAACGGTAAAAGCGGTATCGAGTATCGGTTATCGGGTATCGCGTATCGTGTATCGCCTATCGGGCGGTTATCGGTACACTGCTCAACTCAGTCACCGTGCCTCGAAATCTGTTTCTCGCTGCGCTCGTGCTTTCAGCCGGCGCTGCACTTCCATGGTCCGCGGCGCCGGCGCGGCTGCTTCCTCCGCCGTTCTGCCGCATTTTTCTCGATCCCCACGACAAGTTCACGCGCGTCGTCCCGCCGCAGCAGCCGAGCCGAACCGGCACCCTGACGGCTGACGCGCGGCTCTCGACCATCACCGTCCATTACGGCCCGGGTTTTCCCGGTCCGGCGCAGGTCGCGTTTCAGGCGGCGGCGGACATCTGGCAGACGCAGGTCAGCTCGCCCATCAACATCGTCATCGACGCCCACTGGGTCGATTTCGGCAACCCGCTGCTGCTCGGCGAGGCGGGCGCGAACTGCGCGTTCCACGATTTTTCCGGCGCCCCGCGTCCCGGTACGTGGTTCGTCTCGTCGCTCGCCGAGCGGCTGGCCGGCACGTTCCTGAGCCAGAGCTGCGCATCACAGCACGAAATCGCCGCGTCGTTCAACAGCACCGCGAACTGGTATCTCGGCACGGACGGCGTTCCGACGGCTGGAACCGTGGACTTCGTCTCGGTGGTGCTGCACGAGCTGGGTCACGGGCTCGGATTCATCGGGACGGGGAACGTCGCGGGCGGGCTCGGCACCGTTCGCGAGAGCGGTCTTCCGTTCATCTACGACGCGAACGTCGTCGACAGCGCGGGGACGTCGATCCTCGATGGGACCGTGTATCCGAACGGGTCGACGATGATGGCCTCGCTGCTGCAGGGGAGCGGCGTGTCGGGATCCGGTTTGTTCTGGGGCGGCGCCAACGGGATTGCGCAGAATGCCAACGCGCGTCCGAGGTTGTACGCGCCCGCGTCGTTCCAGAACGGTTCGTCCTATTCGCATCTCGACGAGAACACGTATCCCGCGGGCGATCTCAATTCGCTGATGACGCCGCTCATCGGCACGGCGGAAGTCATCCACACGCCGGGGCCGATCGCGCTCGGCATGTTCACCGACATCGGCTGGGGGAATCAGACCGGCGGAAGCTGCAGCTTCGGGCTCGATCGCTACACCGCGGACGTTCCATCCGCGGGCGGCAGCGTGAAAGTGGAACTCGTCACCGCAGGCGGCTGCTCGTGGATGGCGTCGACAGCCGCACCGTTCGTCTCGGGGCTCGCGCCGACGAGCGGCACCACGAGCGCCGCGATTCAGATGACCGTCGCGGCGAACGCGAGCAGCAGCGGTCGGACGGCGACGGTCACGATCGGCACCGAGACGTTCACGATCGCGCAGCAGGGCACCTCGCCGTGCAGCAATTCTCTGGCGCCGACGAGCGCGAACGTCGGCGCCGCGGCGCAGACGGGAAGCGTCACGCTGACGTCCGCGCCCGGCTGCGCGTGGACGGCGTCGAGCAGCGATCCGACCGTGGCCACGATCACGACGGATCCGCCGAGCGGCCAGGACTCCGCGACGGTTGGCTACGCGGTGAGCGGCAACACGGGACCGTCCGTCCGCTCGGCCACGTTGACGATCGCGGGCCAGGCCTTCGCGATCACTCAGGCGGCATGCGGCTACGCGGTCGATCAAAACACGTTCTCGGTCTCGGGCGCCGCGACCACCGTCGCGGTCAACGTCTCGACCGCCGGCAGTTGTCAATGGACGGCGTCCACGTCCGCGCCGTTCATCGGCTTCATCAGCGGCGCGACGGGCACGGGTTCGGGAACCGTGCAACTGGCGATCGCGGCCAACCCATCGGCGTCGCCGCGAAGCGGGACCGTGACGATTGCGGGCCAGACGGTCACCATCGCGCAGGGACCTGGCTTTCCGACGATCGCCATAGACAAAGGCGCGCTCGTGTTCGGCGCAACGGTGTCGGGATCCGCCTTCCCGAGTCAGACCGCGTCGCAAACCGTCCGCCTCACGCAGGGCGGACCGCCCGGCACGGTCACGTGGACAGCGGCCTCGAACGAGCCGTGGCTCACGGTGATGCCGCCTTCCGGCACGGGCACCGCGGCGCTGACCGTCGCGGTCCGGTTCGATCCGAGTCTTCCTACTCGCGGATCGGCCGCCGGCCAGATCACCATCGCGCTCAGCGGCGCCGGTAATTCCGTCGGTCCGGTGAACGTGACGCTGAACGTCATCCCGCCGTCGCAGGAGACCGCGCCCTTCGGATCCTTCGACACGCCGGTGTCGGGTACGACGGGCGTGTCGGGCTCGCTTGCCGTCACGGGGTGGACGCTCGACGACGTGCAGGTGGCGCGCGTGACGATCTGTCGGGACCTGGTCACGGGCGAGGCGTTCGGCCCGGACTCACGCTGTGGCGGATTCCCGAAGGTCTACATCGGCGACGGCGTGTTCATCGACGGCGCGCGGCCGGACGTCCAGAGTACGTTCCCCGGCGTGCCGCTCAATTCGCGCGGCGGCTGGGGCTACCTGCTTCTCACCAATTTCCTGCCAGGTGGCGGCAACGGGATCTTCCTGCTGTATGCCTATGCGAGCGACGTCGACGGCCACAGCACGCTGCTCGGGACGAAGACGATCGCGTGCGACAACGCGCACTCGACGGCGCCGTTCGGCGCGATCGACACGCCCGGGCAAGGGGACGTCGTCGGCGGCGTGGTGCAGAACTTCGGCTGGGTGCTGTCGCCAGGCCCGCGGTTTTCCGATCCGCCCGACGGCGGGGTCGTGACGGTGTTCGTTGATGGCGCGCCAGTCGGCAGCCCCGGCGGGTGGACGAGCCGCGACGATCTGTCCGGCCTGTTCGACGTGTCGAAGTACCCGGGCGTCGACTCGGCGCTCAGCGTGTTCCCGCTCGACACGACGCCGCTCGCCAACGGCGTGCACACGATCGCGTGGGCGGTGACCGACAATCTGGGCACGACGTCCGGCGTGGGGAGCCGGTATTTCACCGTGTCGAATGGCGCCGTTGGTTTGTCAGCTGCGATTGCCGGGTCTAAAGACCCGGCCTACAGCGGCGCGGCTTCCGGCGAACACGCCAGCGCTACGACGGCCGACGTAGGCCGGGTCTTCAGACCCGGCGCGGGTGACGGGTCTAAAGACCCGTCGCACGACGAGGGGATCTTGCTCGGACGCCGCGGATTCGATCTGTCCGCGCCATTAGAGTTCTACTTCCCCGACTCTAACGGCGTCGTCACGATCCTCGCCCACGAACTCGAGCGCATCGAGCTACAGCTCGAGCCGGGCGCGACGGGCGCGCTGATCACTGCGCAGGGAGAGACGCCGCTGCCGATCGGCGCGCGCATCGATCCAGCGACCGGCATCTTCACGTGGGCGCCGGGTGCGGGCTTCGTTGGACGTTACGACCTTGTCTTGGGCGCACACCGTGTGCGGATCGTTCTGGCGCCGTGCGAAGCGCGGGGTGCGGGGTGCGGCGCCAGGCTACGGTAGAATCTCGCGCGCCGATGACAATCCGCCGACTCCTCTTCCTCGCTCTGACGCTGGCACTCGCGCGGGACGCACGCGCGCAGACGACCGCTCTTTTTCTCGATAGTCAACCCGGCGACTGGGTCGGCAGCGGGGTGCAGCACACCTATACGGACAGCGACGTGGCGTTCGGGGTGACGCGCAATTCCAAGAACGGCGTCACCGCGAATCTGCAGGGGCCGGGTCCGGCGTTCATTTTCTGGTACCTGGATTTCGGCGCGTTCGGTCAAAGCGCACTCACGCCCGGCATCTATGGTGGTGCCCGCCGTTTTGCATTTTCAGCCGTCAACGGGATCGACGTGAGCGGGCTCGGTCATGGCTGCAACACCATTACGGGCCGTTTCGTCGTGCTCGAAGCGCTGTACGACGGCAACGGAGTCGTCCAGAAGTTCGCGGTCGACTTCGAACAGCACTGTGAGAATTCGAATGCAGCGCTCTTCGGCGCACTGCGGTACCACTCGTCGATCTCCAGCCTGACGCCCTTCGGCGGCGATTATCCGCACTTGCGGCTCGCAGTCGCACCACCGTCGCACGGCACCGTTACCGGCGGCGGTCTCAGTTGCGACGCATCGGGCACGGGGTGTTCGATTGACGTCGGCTCGCCGACGACCGTCGCCGTGACCGCCACGCCGGACGCCGGTTACATCTTCACCGGCTGGCTCGGCGACTGCTTCGGCGACACCACGACGTCGGTGCTCGTCAACGGCTTCAAGGATTGTGCGGCGTTCTTCGCGCCTTCGACGGGGACGCCGCGCACGATCCTCTGGCTCGACAGTCAGACCGGCGACACGATCGGCCAGGGCATCCGGCGGATTTATTCGCCGGCGAACAGCGTGTGGACGCCTTCCACCAGTAATTCAGGCGCCGGCGTGGCGATCACCGTTGACGGCGCCAGCACGCAGGACGACATGTGGAGGCTGGCGTTCTATCCACCAAGCGGCGCGGCGTTCGAGGTGGGAAAGACCTATACGCATCCGACGTTCTACCCCACGGCGCTCACGGCGGGACTCGACATCAACTTCTGTACGGCGTTGACGGGCCGATTGACCGTGCTCGAGCTGCTCCGCGCGACCGACGGCACGCTCCTTCGATTCGCCGCCGACTTCGAGGCGCACTGCAATGATGCCGCGCCTGGCATCTACGGCGCGATCCGCTACAACTCCACGATCAGCTCCACGATTCCGTTTGGCGGCGGCTATCCGACTTACACGGTCACGCTGACAGCGCCCTCGAACGGGACGATTTCCGGCGATCAGGGGCTCAACTGTGGATTGGGCGGAGCTTTCTGCACTGCAACGCTCGGGCTGCCGAACACCGTTGCGCTCACAGCGACGCCCGCGCCTGGGTATCTCTTTGCGGGCTGGACGGGCGACTGCACGGGCTCCGCTTCGACCACGTCGACGTTCGTCAACGGTCCGAAGACGTGCGGAGCGCTCTTCGAACCGATCGTTGCCGTGTCTCCCCGAACACTGGTCCGGTGGACCAGTCAGTCGTTCGACTACGGCCTCGGAGTCAAGACGGACGTCGTGGGGCAGGGCCGCGATGCCGTGTTCTCTCCCGCGGGCACCTCCTGGAGCCTGTCGCGGTCGTTTGACGGCCGCACGATCACGGCAACGATTGTCACCCTGGCGAACATGTCCACTACATCGTGGCAAATGACGTTCGGGACCCCGCCGGGCCAGACGCTGACGCCGAACACGCTGTACGTGCACGCCTCGCGCTACGGTGCGGCAACGCCGATCATGGAAGTCAGAAGCGATTCGTCGATGTGCACGGAGCCGACGGGACGTTTCTGGGTACGCGAGCTGGGCTACGCAGGTGATGGTTCCGTCGCTCAGCTCGCCGTCGACTTCGAGCAGCACTGCGGACTGGCGGTGCCCGCCTTGATCGGCGTCATTCGCTACAAGTCGACGATCTCTTCGCTGAACCCATTCGAGGGTGACACTGCGTACCGCGTGCGCATCGCCCAGCCGACGCACGGCCGCGTCACCGGAAGCGGTCTGGACTGCGGCCTCACCACGGCCACGTGCGTCATCCAGCCCGGGGTCGCATCCACGCCGGCGATGTCAGCGATTGCCGACGCCGGATTTGCCTTCGCCGGCTGGACGGGCGACTGTCACGGCGCCGCCGACATCGTGCTCTTCGTCAATGCGCCGAAGGATTGCGCCGCGCTGTTCGATCCGGCCGTTCCGGTGTCGCCGCGTACCCGTTTCGAGTTCACGAGCGCGCAGGGCGATCAGATCGGGCAAGGACGTTCGGAGCTGTATACACCGGCGAACAGCGTCTGGGGCGTCTCCTCGAGCGGCGCCAACTACCTGAGCGTCGGGGTCGTCGGCCCGAACGATACGTCGGAACAGCAATGGATGCTCACCTTCTCCGCCGCTTCCGGCCAGTCGTTTCAGGTCGGTACGCAGTACGTTATCGCCTCGACCGCTTTCTCCCCGAACGCGCCGAGGATGTCTGTGTGGGGCGGTTCACAGTCCTGTTCGGGCGTCGGCAGTTTCACGCTTCGCCAACTCGTGTTCGGGACGTCGTCTGTGCAACGTCTCGTCGTCGATTTCGACTACCACTGCAACACCATCACGACTCCCGGGATTGCCGGAACCGTCGAGTACAACTCGACGCTCGATCTTGGCTCTGTCGCGGTGGATCGCACCTCGCTTCAATTCGCCGTCGTCCGCTCTGCATCCGGCGTGACCGCCGTCAGTTCGCCGCAGATCGTGCGTGTGACGCAGCAAGGTGCCGGCGCGATCGCGTGGACGGCGGTATCCAGTCGGCCCTGGCTGATCGTGTCGCCGGCCCTCGGCAACGGCGGGGGTGCGCTCACGGTCTCGATCGACCCGTCTTCTGCGCCGGTGACGATCGGTAAGGCACAGGCCACGGTGTCGATCAATGGGCTCGACAACCTCGGCATCGCCGGGCCGATCAGCGTGACGTTGACGACGATCGCGGCGGCCGCCGAGGCCGCGCCGATAGGCGCGTTCGACACGCCGGTGAACGGTTCGACCGGTCTGAGCGGATCCATTGCCGTGACGGGCTGGGCCCTCGACGACGTCGACGTGAGCCAGGTGCGCATCCTTCGCGACCCCGTCGCGGGCGAGGGCGCGGCACTCGTCCCAATTGGAAACGCCGTGCGGATCGACGGCGCTCGCCCTGACGTCGCCGCGGCGTTCGCGTCGATGCCGCGAAGCACCGCCGGAGGGTGGGGTTATCTGCTCCTCACCAATTTCCTGCCGAGCGCGGGCAATGGCATTTTCAGGCTCTACGCCTTTGCGGATGATGCCGACGGCCATTCCACGCTGCTCGGCACGAAGACGATCACGGTGGACAACGCGCATTCCACGGCGCCGTTCGGTGCGATCGACACGCCCGGACAAGGGGAAGTCGTCAGCGGCCTGGTCTGGAACTTTGGCTGGGTGCTGTCGCCGGGTCCGCGGTTTTCCGATCCGCCCGACGGCGGGACCGTGACCGTGTTCATCGATGGCGTACTGGTCGGCCGGCCGGGCGGCTGGACGAGCCGCAGCGATTTGTCCGACCTGTTCGCCCCATGGATTTATCCGGGCATCGACTCGGCGCTCGGCGTGTTCCCGCTCGACACGACGACGCTCGCCAACGGGGTGCACACGATCTTCTGGGTCGTGACCGACAATCTGGGCACGACGTCCGGCGTGGGGAGTCGGTATTTCACCGTGTCGAACGGCGCGGTTGGTTTATCCGCTGCCGTTGCCGGGTCTAAAGACCCGGCCTACACCACCAGCGCTACGACCGCCAGCGCTGCGACCGCCGGCGTAGGCCGGGTCTTCAGACCCGGCGAAGAGAGCGGCAACGATGCGACCGTCGGCTTAGGCCGGGTCTTTAGACCCGGCGAACACGCCAGCGCCACGACCGCCGACGTAGGCCGGGTCTTCAGACCCGGCGCGGGTGACGGGTCTAAAGACCCGTC
>Ga0066903_100004447_pt1 | contig 11859 bp, 13 predicted proteins | sample PanSoiMetaGPlot1_FD_67491 | JGI IMG/M metagenome (GOLD analysis project Ga0066903, IMG submission 67491) | Tropical forest soil microbial communities from Panama analyzed to predict greenhouse gas emissions - Panama Soil - Plot 1 (version 2) | ecosystem: Environmental > Terrestrial > Soil >...
CAGATGCCGTTGATTCGGCGTTTGCCGAAACGAGGGTTCAACAACGCGGCGTTTCACAAGGAGTTCGCGATTGTGAATTTGAGCGACCTGAATGAATTCAAAGCCGGCACGGTTGTGAATGAGCAGTTGCTCCGCGAATCAAAGGTCGTGCGTGGCGATGTCGCTGGGATCAAAATCTTGGGTGACGGCGAATTAAAGCACGCGCTAAAAATCGAAGCGGACAAAGTGAGCGAATCTGCGCGGGCAAAGATCGAAAAAGCCGGCGGCACGATCACTATGCGTGAGCCGGCTGCGCAGAAGCCTGCGGCAGCCGCCCAAGGTGTCGATCAAACGGTGAAAGAAACGACTGAGGAAGCAAGGCCGAAGAAAAGATCGACATCCGCCTCTAAGGCGACGAAGAAAACTTCCGGGAATTAACTTTCGGAAATGGTCTCGGCCTTTCTCAACACGGTCAAAATTCCGGAACTTCGACGCCGAATTCTGTACACGCTGGCCATCGTCGTCATCGTGCGACTCGGCGCGGCAATCACGACGCCGGGAGTTAATCAAGCTGTTTTGCAGGAATGGTTTCGCAGCGCGCTCACCGAAAAGTCCGGCGGCAATCTCGCGGCGCTGCTGAATTTGTTCAGCGGCGGCGCGTTGGAAAACTGCGCGATCTTTTCCCTCGGCATCATGCCGTACATCAGCGCGTCGATCATGATGCAGCTTCTTTCAGCGGTGATTCCGCAGTTGGGACGACTTGCCCGCGAAGACGGCGGCCGGCAGAAGATCATGCAATACACGCGGTTCATGACGGTCGGTCTTTGCATTTTCCAGGGCTACCTGCTCGCGATTTCGTTTCAACATCCAGAAGCGTATCGCGTCGCGCTGCCGGGAATTTCGGAGACGATCCAGCGGCTCGGTATTCCGTTAGTTGATGATCCGGGATGGGTCTTTCGCGTCGTAACGGTGATTTCACTGACGACCGGCACGTTGATGTTGATGTGGCTGGGCGATCAAATCACGGAGCGCGGCATCGGCAATGGCATTTCGCTCATCATCACCATCGGCATCGTCGCGCGCCTGCCCGCTGCGTTGGCGCAAGCGTGGAAAACATTTGTTCCGAGTGGCGGCGGCGCGACCCAGGTCAATCCGATGGTACTCGTGCTGATGATTCTGTTTTTGTTTCTCGTTATCGCGGGTGTCATCGCGATTACTCAAGGCGTGCGTAAGATCACGGTGCAGTACGCCAAACGCGTAGTCGGTCGTAAACAGTACGGCGGCAACACCCAATACATGCCGTTGAAGGTGAATTATCCCGGAGTGATGCCGATCATTTTCGCGTGGGCCCTTCTATTATTCCCGAACCAAATCGTGAGCTGGGCGTTCCCGAACAGTCCGACCGCGCGCCAAATTTCCGAGATGCTTTCGACCGGCTGGCTGCATTACGTAGTGCTCGCCGCGATGATTTTCTTCTTCAGCTATTTCTGGGTTGCGACGCAGTTCCAGCCGGCGCAGATCGCGGACGATCTCAAAAAATACGGTGGTTACATCCCCGGCGTCCGCCCTGGCAAACCGACCGCCGACTTTCTCGATTACACGATGACGCGGCTGACTTTTGCCGGCGCCGTTTTTCTGACGATCATCGCTGTCTTGCCGAGTTTGCTTAGCCAGGGGCTGCACGTGCCGACGGTGACCGCACAATTTTTCGGCGGCACGAGTCTTTTGATCGTTGTCGGCGTGATGCTTGACACGATGCGCCAGGTCGAAACGCATTTGATCCAGCGGCACTACGACGGATTTCTGCGCAAAGGCCGCGTCCGTGGCGGATTCACTGGTCGCTCCGCTTACATTCGCGGCGAAGCCGCTGCGCAACGCACGTTGATGTGGCTTTATGTCGGCATCGCCATCATTGTCATTGGCGGGGTTGCGGCTTTTCTGGCATCGAAGTGAAGCGGCGACTCGTTTTACTCGGTGCACCCGGTTCCGGCAAAGGAACGCAGGCGGAAATGATCACTCGCCAATTCGGGATTCCGGTCACTTCGCCCGGAGCGATTCTGCGGCGCGAAAAAGATTTGGGCACACCGCTCGGATTGGAGACAGCGGAAATGTTGCAGCGCGGAGATCTAGTTCCGGACAAGATTATTGTGAAGTTGATTGAGGATTGGCTCCGGTTGCACGGCGGCTACGGATTTGTGTTTGATGGATTTCCGAGAACGCTCCCGCAAGCTGGCAGTTTGGCGTCCATTCTGAAGAATCTGCATACGTCGCTCGAGGCTGCGATTTGGCTGGAAGTTTCAGAAGAAACGGTGCGCACCAGAATCTCCGGCCGCCTTCAATGCCGCACCTGTGGGTTCACGACGAGCACCGATAGCGCAAAATTTGCCGACCGCCCGATTTGTCCTTACTGCGAAGGTCGGCTAGAACGCCGAAGCGATGACGATATGAGCGTCTTGCAAACGCGCTTGCGCGAATACAATACAAAAACCCAGCCGCTGGCGGATTATTACGGGAAGATGTCGATCTTGCGGCGAATCGATGGCAACCGCGACCGCGAGACCGTGTTTGGAGATATATCGCGGGTAATTGAGGAGAAGGCGGCGGCGGCATGATTCCGATCAAAAGCGCAAAGGAAATCGAGAAGATGCGGCAATCGTGCCGCACCGCGAGCGACATTCTCGATCGTGTCACGGAGCTGATTCGTCCAGGGATCACGACCAAGGAAGTGGATGAAGCGGCGGCCGATTTCATGAGCGACGCGAAAGTGAAGAGTGCGTTCTTGGGTTATCGGCTCGGGCACCGCGTCTTTCCCGGAAACATCTGCATTTCGCTGAATGACGAAGTTGTACATGGCATCGGAAGCCAGCGCCGGATTCAGTACGGAGACATCGTAAAACTTGATATTGGCGTGATTCAAGACGGCTGGGTGGGGGACACAGCTCAAACTGTTCCGGTTGGAGTTGTCGATGATCGGACGGATCAATTGCTGCGCGTGACCGAAAAAGCTTTGGACTTGGCGATTGATGTTGCCGACGAAGGTCGGCGGCTTGGCGACATTTGCGCGGTGATCGAAGACGAGGCGGCGCGGAACGGATTTTCCGTCGTGCGCGAATTTGTGGGTCACGGTGTCGGCCGCAAATTGCACGAGGAGCCGCAGATTCCGAATTACGGTCGGCGGGGCAGCGGTCCTAAATTGAAATCCGGCATGACGTTGGCGATCGAGCCAATGATTAACATCGGCACCGCGGACGTGCGCCTTCTCGATGACGGCTGGACGGTGCGCACGGCTGACGGGACGCGCTCGGCTCATTTCGAACACACGGTCCTGATCACCAAAGATGGACCAGAAATCCTGACATGGCGCGGAAAGACGCAATTGAAGTAGAAGGCACTGTGGTCGAGCTGCTTCCGAATACCATGTTTCGGGTCGAGCTGGCGAACGGCCACCGCGTGCTGGCCCACATTTCCGGAAAAATGCGGCTCCACTTCATTCGTATCTTGCCCGGCGACAAAGTTATGCTAGAGATTAGCCCCTACGATTTGTCGAAGGGGCGGATTACCTTCCGCCAGAAGTGACAACGCGGATCTGGCTCCGCGTTTTTTGTTTCGATCGAGGTAGTGAGTTTTATGAAAGTGCGACCCTCAGTGAGAAGACTTTGTGAAAGCTGCAAAATTGTGAAGCGCAAGAATGTCGTACACGTGATTTGCAAAAATCCGCGACACAAACAGCGCCAAGGATAATTTCATGCCAAGATTACTCGGAGTTGAAATTCCAGCGGACAAGCGCATCGAAGCGTCGCTGACTTATATTTACGGAATCGGTTTCAGCACTGCGCGCAAAATTCTCGAGCAGACGAACATCGACCCAAACACGCGGGCGAAAAATCTCACGCCGCAACAGATTAACGAACTGATTCACGTCATCACGAATAACAAAATCAAAATCGAAGGTGATCTCCGCCGGGAGATCCAGGGGAACTTGAAACGGTTGCAGGCGATCAATTGTTATCGCGGCATTCGGCACCGCCGCGGACTCCCGGTGCGCGGTCAGCGAACGTCGACAAACGCGCGGACGCGCAAGGGTCCGCGCAAGACCGTGGGCGTGATCCGCAACCCGGATGCGAAAGCAGGAAAAGTTTAATTAACAATGGCTGAGCCGAAAAAGCCGAAGGCAGAAAAAGCTGAGAAGAAACCGGCGGTGAAGTCGACCGATCCGGAGAAACCGACACCGCAAACGCCGGCCGCGGGCGAGCCGAAGCAAAAAAAACCCGCCAAGCCGGGTCAGAAAGGAATAACTGCTGCAGCAGGAGCGCCCCCGCCTGAAAATCTTTCGCTCGATGCCGATCAGATCGAAGCGCCGAAAATTGTTAAGGCAAAAGGTGCCAAGAATGTTCACACCGGCGTCGCGCACGTTTACGCGACGTTCAATAACACCATCGTCACGATTACCGATTTGAATGGAAACGTGATCGGTTGGTCGAGTGCCGGCAAAGTTGGTTTCAAAGGTTCGCGCAAGAGCACGGCCTACGCGGCGCAGCTCGTTGCGCAGGACGCAGCGCGCCAGGGAATGGGTCATGGACTTAAAGAAGTCCAGGTGCTCGTGAAAGGGCCTGGCGCCGGACGCGAATCAGCCGTGCGTGCGTTGCAAGCGATCGGTCTTGATCTCACCTTGATCCGCGACGTTACGCCAGTCCCGCACAACGGTTGCCGTCCACCAAAACAACGCCGCGTCTAAGATCGACATCTTATGGGAAGGTACACTGGACCGAAAACGAAAATCAGCCGCCGATATGGTGTGCAGATTTTCGGGCCATCAAAATCGCTTGAGCGGAAAAATTATCCGCCGGGAATGCACGGACCAAGAGGCGCGCGCCGGAAGCAATCCGATTACGCCATCGCGCTCGGCGAGAAACAGAAACTTCGTTATCAATACGGGCTGCTCGAGCGCCAGTTCCGCCGGATTTTCCACAGCGCGTTGCGCAAGCGTGGCGTGACTGGTGAAACGTTGCTCCAATTGCTCGAGACGCGGCTCGACAACGTGATTTACCGGCTTGGCTTTGCCAACACGCGCAACGCTGCGCGGCAACTTGTGTCGCACGGTCACGTTCAGGTCAACGGCCGCAACGTGAACGTCGCGTCTTTTAACGTGAAGGCCGGTGACGAGATCGCGATCAAGGACAAACCGAAATCGCGTCAGCTCGCGGTCCGGAATCTCGAGCTCACGCAAATTGTTCCGGTTCCGGATTGGCTCACGGTGGATCGCGACGCGCTCAAAGGTAAAGTCGCCCACATCCCGTCGCGCGAAGAAATGCAACCGATCGTCAACGAACAGTTGATCGTCGAGTTGTACTCGCGGTAGACGAAAACTTCTCACTTCTTTCTATTGTTTGTGGAACTTGCTGCCCGGGCACTTCGCCGCGCTCTTACGCTTGTTGCTCTCGCGCTAATCTGTTCAGACGCGCAGCGCGCTGTCGCGCAAGAATCAACTTCGCTGCCGAAACGAATCTTTGCACCGAAGCCGCGCTATCCCACCGATTCGCACGGCCGGCACCCGACTGGCAGCGGCGTAGTACTGATGGAAGTTGACACGAAAACTGGTCAGGTGAGTTCGGCTAAAATGGAAAAGAGTACGGGGCACAAAATTCTGGATGATGCAGCGTTGGAAGCAATGCGTAAGTGGCACTTCAAACCAGGCCGTACTCCCAAAGAAATACGCGCTCCGATTACGTTATTCATTCGCCCAACGTCCCGTGAAGTTTTAACGGCAAGCGCTCGTGCTGGCCGCTATCGGAACGACAGGCGATGCGCCTCCCCCAAACTTCACGGACGCGACGGAGCGCGCCCCTCCAAATACTCAAGGGCTTTGTCGTAGCTTTTGCGTTGGAGAAAGTGGGCCAGCTGCGGATCGATTGGTCTTGGCAGCGCGGCTGCGAGGTTGTCGATCTTTTCTGAGATGGCGCTGAGACGCGCCACGTGTTTTTCCGGATCGCGGCGGCTATTTTCGTCGCGAATGATGGCGAGACGTTCGCGCAATGCGGCGGAAAGATCACTAGTGACATTTCGCACGACTTTAATTTACCACCCGCTCGCTGTGCTCGCTAGAGAACACGGAGGTCGCAGAGACAGACGACTCTAATTTCCTGGCATTCTGGTTTCCTGATTAAATCCTCCGTGACCTGTATGCTCTCTGCGGTTAAGAACGGATATGGCCGCCGAAGCGAAACGGGTTTTGATGGTGGACGATGACGTCGCGCTATTGCGCGTCGTGCGGGAAGCGTTAGTCGCGACGTTGAAATGCGAAGTCGATACGTCGCCGAAACCCGAGTACGCGTTCGAGCTGGCGCTGAAAAAGAAATACGACCTGTTCATCTTCGATTTTCAAATGTCGATGATCGACGGCGCGATGCTGTTTTTTCTGATCGGCAAGGTATATCAGAATATCCAGCCGATCAGAGAAGTTCCGCCGCTTATTCTCGTTTCCGGTAAGGCTGAGGAAAAACGCGCGCAGGAATTACTGAAGGAGCCCGGCGTGGCCGGCTTGGTCGCGAAGCCGTTCGCGATCAATCGGCTGGTCGACAAGATCAAAGAGTGCGTGCCGGGCATCGAGGATGCGGCGCTAAGTTAAGAGCAGAAATATCTGGAGATCTATCGACTTCGCTCGACATGCCGAATTTGCCTGCCGACGTGTGGAAGGACGCGCCGCGGAAATAATCCGGCGGTGGATAGACCGCTGTTACAGCATCAGTGGCGGGTTTCGGAGAGGAGCTGGCGCTTGGCTTCGAGCCAATCTGAATTGGCGTCGCCGGGAAGATCGAACCGACGTCGCCGCTCGGAGATGAAGTAAGCGCGCGTGCGGATCTGTTCGTCAGTTGGATCAAACTCGACCGCTGTCTCCGAAGACGGCCGAACTTTTTGTCTGACGCTCCTTTTTCGCGGCGAAGGCTTCTTTGATCGCGTCGAAGTCGATCTTATCTTGTCGCTCTTCTGCTGACCGGCCGCCGGCGTGGTCTCGCGCAGTAACTCGTTTCCGGTGATTCTCTTCTTTGCCACAACTAAAATTCCTCCGTCAATTACGCTTTAGCGAAGGCGTTTTGTTTGACAAGTGATTTCGGGCTGCGCGCGTGCAAATCGTCCGAATTCATAATAACGTGCGGCAATGCGGCATTTTGTCTTTCGGTGGTTTGTCACGGCGTTCGCGGTGTTCGTAGCGGCCCCGATCGTCGGAATCGATTACACCGGAATTGGTTGCCTGCTTGGGGCGTCGCTTCTTCTGGGAATCATCAATGCGTTTGTGCGTCCCATTCTTCTCTTTCTCAGTATTCCACTCATCCTTGTCACGCTTGGCGTTTTTATTTTGATCATCAACGCGCTGATGCTGAAGTTCGTCAGCGAAATTGTCCCGTGTTTTCAGGTCCATGGTTTCGGGAGCGCCTTTTTTGGCGCGATCGTCATCTCGTTTGTTAGTTGGCTGCTAAGCGCCTTTTTCCGCGGTAGCGATGGACGCGTGCACGTGCTCACACACCACAGCCAGATAAAACAGGTGAGCGGTCGTGTCATTGACCCTGGCGAGTGAAAGCCGTCCGGATGTTCGGGAGCGAATCAACCGCACGCAGCCGAATTTTCGTAAAGATCTGCGGTATTACGAACGAGCCGGACGCGCTCGCTGCGATTGAAGCCGGCGCCGACGCACTCGGATTCAACTTTGTTCGGCACAGCAAACGTTACGTCGACATCGACGCGGCTGCGACCTGGATCGCTAAGTTGCCGAAAGACATCTGTAAGGTGGCGGTATTGGCTGATCCAAACTGGGAAGACGCTTGCCGAATCAGCCAACTCCGGTTCATTGACGCGTTGCAGTTGCACGGAAACGAATCGCCCGATTTCTGCCGGCGTCTGACTGAAGCGGGCATTCGTTTTGCCAAAGCGTTGCCAGTCGCTGATTCGAAATCGTTGAACCAGGTTCCAGAGTTTTTTACCGACACATTGATTTTGGATAAAGCTTCAGGCGCCGGGTTCGGTGGGACAGGAAAAGCCTTTTCCTGGAAATCGGCGCGGCAATTCATCCAGACTCGTCCCGAACGGCAAGTCATTGTTGCCGGTGGATTGAACCCCGACAACGTAGCCCAAGCCATCGCCGAAGCGCAACCCGGCGGAGTCGACGTTACGACCGGGGTGGAAGCCTCACCCGGCCGAAAGGATCACCGTCTAGTTAAGGCCTTCATACACGCCGCCCGCCCCGCTTCTAGGGCGAGCGCTTAAAGCCGTTCAGGGCCCGTTTAACGGATTTACAGGGGGAACGTCACCGGACTGGTCTGCTTCCTGCTTTTATTCCGCCAGCACTTATCTCACTTCCTTCTAATTATGGTTACTTCTTTTAAGCAACAGGGATACGTCGCGGCGCTGGCGTTCCTCAGCCTGCTCTCCATGTCACAAGCGCAGAAAAATGCCGCCCGGGCCCAGCTAGCTCAGGCACCCAACCCGACCAAATCAACTGACCAGCCTCAGATGCTCGTGCAAGCCACCGTCCAGGCCGCCTCTTCAGCGACGCCGAGCAAGCCGACCCCGGGCGCAGCTACCGTTACTACTCAGACACTCACCGAAGCCGACGCTACCGTTGAAAGCGGCGGTGTTGGAGTTCGCGAATTTCAAGGTGACGACGTTGGCCAAGTGCTTCGGTTGCTTGCGCGTCAGGCGAAGGTCAACATGGTCGTGAGCGACGCTGTCACTGGCACAGTCACGATGCGCTTGGAAGACGTGACGGCACTCCAAGCCATTTCGATCATCGTAAAAGCCAAGGGTCTGTTCATGGACAAAATCGACAACGTCTATTACATCAAGACGCCGTCGGAAAAGACAGCCGAGCCGACTGAAAGCGACAGCTACCAGTTCAGCTATGCGCGCGCCAAAGATGTGGCGCCGTTAATTGCGTCCCAGCTCGCGAGCAAAGATCCACCGCAAATTGATGAACGCACGAATACGCTTTTCTTCCGCGAAACGCGCAGCAACATCGACAACATCCGCAAGATCCTGGTCCAGATCGACAAGCCGACCAAGCAAGTCATGATCGAAGCGCGCTTGGTGGAAGTGAGCGCGGATCCAGTGCAAGCCTACGGAATCAACTGGGCGGGAACGGTAGGCAGCTTTTCGACTCCGAAGACGTTCACTTACGGTGGATTCAATGGGACCAAGGCGCAGCCGGGACAAAACATTCCGACGAACGGTCTGGCGTTGGGTAACACAAATAACAACAATTTCTTCGGTGACTTAACCCATCTCGCGGACATCCCCCAGAGCATGTTTGCGATTCTTTCCGTCCCTGAGATGTCGGCAACGCTACAGGCGTTGAATGAGGACACAGATGCGGAGTTTCTGGCCAACCCGCGCATCGTTACCGCCGACAATCAGCAGGCGAAAATCGAGATTCTTCGTAACCAGCCCGTGCCACAACTGAATTTTAATGAACAAACTGCAACCGCGGTGTTCGGCGGGTTTCAGGACAAACAGTTTGGCAACACGCTCATCGTCCGGCCGTCAATCAACAAGGATAATTTTATCACGCTCCAAGTGAAACCTGAAATTAGCAGCAAAGTCAGCGACTTCCATTTTGTGTTTAACGGTGCCGACGTTACCAGCCCAATCATTGACAAGCGCTCACTCGACTCCAGCGTATTGATCAAGAGCGGCGATACTCTCGCGATTGGCGGCTTAATTTCAGATCAAACAAGCAAATCGAGAACGAAAGTGCCGTTGCTTGGGGATATCCCAGTTCTCGGCTATGCCTTTCAGAGCCATGGCAACGAAAGGCACAAACGCAATCTGCTCGTGTTCGTGACGCCGACGATTGTCGATCAGCGGTACGGAACTGGGCTAGAGGATCAAGTTTCCGGTCTCCGTCATACCGGCGAGGAATATGCCGATCCTAACGGTTGGAGGAATAACGCCAAAGGCGCGGTGCGCTTGGTCCCTACTGCGCATCGGCAGCTCGCAGCCGATTACGCGAAGCCCGGTGAGCCGCCTCCGCCCGAAGAAGCGACACAGGTCCAGTTCAGAGGCGATGCAAAAGATCGCAACGAATAGGAATTTTGACTGTGGGGTTGAGAGGGGGCGGGTTCTGCAAGGGCCCGCCCTCTTTGGGTTTCAGCGCTCGAGATAATCCTTCAGTTGTTCGCGCAACTCAGTACGTGCCCGAAAGAGCAAGCTCTTCACCGCCGACACGGAAAGATCGAGAACGTCGGCGATTTCTTCGTAGCTCAGCTCCTCGTAACGACGCAGCACTAACGCCATGCGTTGCGTATCAGGCAGCAGCGTGATCGCTTTTTCAATCGCAGACTGCAGTTCGCTTTCCAACAGGGCCGCGTCCGGAGTCGATGTCGCCTCGTCCTTAAGCGGCATTTCGACCGCTTCAGGTTCGATTTGCATCGGGACATGCGGACGGCGTTTGGACCGACGCATCTCGTTGAACACCAAGTTTCGCGTAATCTTGAGCAGCCAGGTAGTGAACTTCGCGCGAGCCACGTAGCGCGCAGCACCTTTCCAGACGCGAATGAAAACCTGCTGCGCGATGTCTTCCACGTCGGCGTTGCTGCCAAGCATTCGCGCGACCGTCCCCGCCACCAGCGCCTGATGTCGCTCGATCAATTGCTCAAATGCGCCGGTGTCGCCGGTTGCGACCAACCGCATTAGCCGAACGTCCTCGGCATTATCCTCCGATCGCCCCGATGCTTCTGGGTCGGCCATTGCTAAACAGACGTTGAATGATGGTTAGCGATTCGAGCGTTCTCGCTTTAGGCTTCGCCTTGCTTTTTGTTGCAACTGGCGAGGCGTCTGTGCATGGTAGTAGGCCATCGATTTCAGCATCGGCTCCGGATGAATTACGCACTTATTCCAAAAGAACTTAGACCGATTGCCGAGAAAATCGAGGCAGGCTCGCGAATTTCGGACGCCGACGGCCTCGCACTCTACCGCGCGAACGATTTAAACGCGCTCGGAATGATCGCCAATGTGGTGCGCGAGCGGAAGAACGGCAATTTCGCGACCTACATCCACAATCGCTATATCAACTATTCGAACATTTGCGTTTTATCGTGTCAGTTTTGCGCCTTTGCTGCCAAGAAACGCGACGCACACGCTTTCGAGCACGCTCCCAGCGAGATTATTCAAGCTGTGGCCGACGCCTTGCCCCTCGGAATCACCGAAGTGCACATGGTCGGTGGTTTGCATCCCACCCTGAAGAGAGAATGGTATCTCGACCTGTTGCGCGGATTGCGCGCTCTCGACCCCAACCTGCACATAAAGGCCTTCACCGCGATCGAGGTCCGACATCTGGCGGAGCGAATCTTCAAGATTTCGATCCCCGAGACACTTGCGCTTCTGCGTGAAAACGGACTCGGCTCCATCACCGGTGGCGGCGCAGAAATCTTCGATGCTGCAGTGCGCGACAAAATCTGTCGCGGCAAAGAAACCGCCGAGGAATGGCTCGACGTTCATCGTATTTGGCACCGAATGGGCGGCCGGAGTACCTGCACGATGCTTTACGGCCACATCGAGACACTCGAACAGCGCGTCGACCATTTGCGCCAGTTGCGCCAGCTTCAGGACGAAACCGGTGGCTTCAGCGGTTTTGTTCCGTTTGCTTTCGAGCCGCAAACCACCGTGCTTGCGCACATCAAACGCGCTTCAGCGATTGAGGAATTGCGGAATCTTGCCGTCAGTCGAATTTATCTGGATAACATCGATCATCTGACTGCGTACTGGGTAAGCATGGGATTGCCCCTTGCCCAGGTCTCGCTCAGTTACGGCGTCGACGATTTGCATGGCACGATCATGGAGGAAAAGATTTTCCACATGGCGGGCGCGACTACGCCCCAACGGCAAAGCGTC
>Ga0066903_100004448_pt1 | contig 11856 bp, 9 predicted proteins | sample PanSoiMetaGPlot1_FD_67491 | JGI IMG/M metagenome (GOLD analysis project Ga0066903, IMG submission 67491) | Tropical forest soil microbial communities from Panama analyzed to predict greenhouse gas emissions - Panama Soil - Plot 1 (version 2) | ecosystem: Environmental > Terrestrial > Soil >...
AGCGCTGGCCACCGCGGCACTTGCCCTGGCCATCTTCGCGGTCGTCGAGCGGCGCGCGAGGGAGCCCATCCTGCCCTTCGATCTCATGCGCTCCTCGTCGACCGTCACCGCCAGCGTGCTCTGCATGGGGCTCGTCGGGATGGCCATGTTCGGGACGATCACGTACGTGCCGCTCTTCGTGCAGGGCGTCATCGGCACTTCGGCCACGTCCTCGGGCATCGTGCTCACGCCGCTGATGCTCGGCGCCGTGACGACGAGCTTCCTCGCCGGCCTGTGGGTCTCGCGCAGCGGGCGCTACAAGCCGAACGCGCTCGTCGGGCCGCCGATCCTCGCCCTCGGCCTCTTCCTGCTGTGGCGCATGGACGTGAACACGACGAATGTCGAGGCAGCGCGCAACATGGTCATCACCGGCATCGGCCTCGGGCTGATGATGCAGGTGTTCGTGCTCTCGGTCCAGAACTCCGTGCCGTCGCGACACATCGGCTCTGCGACCGCGCTGACGCAGTTCTCCCGCTCGATCGGCGCCACGATCGGGGTCACGATCATGGGCGTGATCGTGAACCAGGGCCTCCCGTCGTCGGTTCGCGGGCGGGGGCAGGTGATCCACCGCTTGCCGCCGCACGCGCGCGTGGCGCTCGCGAACGCGCTGCAGCCGGCGTTCCTGGCCGCGGCGCTCGTCTGCGTGGTCGTCTTCCTCCTCGTCGTCTTCGGCATCAAGGAGGTCCCGCTCCGCAAGGGCTTCGAAGAGCCCACGCTGGCGGCCGAGTTGGGGGAGGGTGGAGGCGGCGACCCGGCCCCGGTAGCCCGACGCTGACGATCTAAGATCAGGCCATGGCCGACGATTTCATGCCGCTTCTCGGCTGGGACTACGTCGAGCTCTGGGTCGGCAACGCGAAGCAGGCGGCCTACTACTACGAAAATGCGATGGGCTTCACGCGCACCGCGTACGCCGGCCCGGAAACCGGCGTCCGAGACCGCGCCTCCTACGTCCTCGAGCAGGGCGACGTCCGCTTCGTCGTCACGTCGGCGCTGCGCGAGGATCACGAGATCACGAGGCATCACGGGCGTCACGGCGACGGCGTCCGCGACATCGCGCTGACCGTCCCGGACGCGGCCCGGGCGTACCGCGAGGCTGTCCAACGCGGCGCCCGGGGCGTAGTCGAGCCAAAGCGCATCGAGGACGAGTTCGGGTCGCTCGAGGTCTCCGCAATCGGAACCTACGGCGACACGCTCCACACCTTCGTCAACCGCTCGGACTACGGCGGCCCCTTCAAGCCCGGCTACGCGTCCGTCTCGTCCAACGGCCAGGCGAACGCGGGCGTTGGGCTGACGAACGTCGACCACATCGTCGGCAACGTCGAGCTCGGGCGCATGAACAACTGGGTCGACTTCTACGAGCGCGTCTTCGGGATGACGAACATCCTCCACTTCGGCGACGACCAGATCCAGACGGAGTATTCGGCGCTGATGTCGAAGGTGATGGCGGACGGTGACCGCAAGATCAAGTTCCCGATCAACGAGCCGGCCGAGGGCAAACGCAAGAGCCAGATCGACGAGTACCTGGACTTCTACGGTGGACCGGGCGCCCAGCACATCGCGCTCGCAACGGCGAACATCGTCGACACCGTCGAGCAGTTGAAGGAGCGAGGGATCGCCTTCCTCGACACGCCCGACACGTACTACGACGACGTCCAGGACCGCGTGGGCGCGATCGACGAATCGTACGCCGACCTCCAGCGGCACAAGATCCTCGCCGACCGCGACGACGACGGGTACCTCCTGCAGATCTTCACGAAGACGGCACAGGACCGGCCGACCGTGTTCTTCGAGGTCATCGAGCGGCACGGCGCGACGAGCTTCGGCGACGGGAACTTCAAGGCGCTGTTCGAAGCGATCGAGCGCGAGCAGGCGCTGCGCGGAAACCTGTAGCGCCGACCCGCTCAGTATCTGCTCCCCCGGGGGCCTTCGGCCCCGAGCCCCCGCTTTGGACCCTAGCTTGAAAACCGTGACGCGTGTGAAACGCGAGTGTGCCGATCCGTGCGCAGCGTGCGGCGGCCGCACGGGTTGCGACTGGCGACCGGCGTAGCCTTCATGGGATGAGTCCGCAGCGCCGGACCGCTCTCGTTTCCGTAGGTGCCGCTGCGGCGCTCGTGGCGCTCAAGCTCACCGTCGGCCTCCTCACCCATTCGCTGGGTCTGATCTCGGAAGCGGCCCACTCGGGCACCGATCTCGTCGCCGCGCTCCTCACGTTCTTCGCGGTCGGCTACGCGATCCGCCCGGCGGATCGTGGCCACCACTACGGGCACGGCAAGGCCGAACATCTGGCCGCGCTCGCCGAGGCAACAGCGCTCGTGGCCGCGACCGGCGTGATCGTCTACAGCGCGGTTTCACGGCTCACCGGCTCGAGTTCGTCGGAGGTCGACCCGACCTGGTACGCGTTCGCGGTCGTCGCGATCGTGATCGCGATCGACCTGACCCGGGCGATCGTGTCCTGGCGCGCGGCCAACCGTTACTCCAGTGCGGCGCTGCAATCGAACGCGCTCCACTTCGCGAGCGACCTGGTGGGCTCCGTCGCTGTCCTCGTCGGCTTGTCTTTGGCGCGCGCCGGGCATCCGAAGGCAGATCCCGTGGCCGCCCTCGTCGTCGCCGTGATCGTGCTCTCAGCAGCGGCGCGCCTCATGCGCCGGAACATCGACGTGCTCATGGACCGCGCGCCGGCCGAGGCGACGGCCGCGGCTAGGCAGGCGATCGAGCGCAACGTGCCGGGGATCAGCCTGCGCCGCCTGCGCCTGCGCCAGGCCGCGGGGCGCCACTTTGTCGACGTCGTCATCGGCGTGCCTCCCGGCGCGGCCGTTGCGCAGGGTCACGCCGCGGCCGACGAGGTGGAGGACGCCGTGCGGCGAGCGCTCCCGGAGGCCGACGTCGTCGTCCACGTCGAGCCGCAGGGCGGCTCGGAGGCCGCCGTTCGCGAGCGCGTCCAGGCGGCGGCCCTGCAGATCCCCAGGGTCCGCGAGATCCACAACGTGAACGTCATCGACGTCGATGGGCGCCGCGAGATCTCGCTGCACCTGAAGCTGCCCGGGTCGCTGTCGCTGGACGAGGCGCACGAGGTCGCCGAGCACGTCGAGGAGACGATCCTGCAGGCGCTGCCCGACGTTGCGTCGGTGCGCACACATCTCGAGCCGCTGGCCGAGGTCGCCGAGGGGACCCGGCCTCCGGCGTCCCAGGTCGAAAGCGGCGCCGCGTCGATTCTCCGCATCGTCCACGAGCAGACGGGCCGAGCGCCTCGCGAGCTTCGCTTCCTCGACACCGACGGCGGGCTCGTCGCGTTCCTCACGCTCGGCCTCGATCCGCGCACCGAGCTTGCGGACGCACACGCCACGGCCAGCGCCGTCGAAGAACGCATCCGCGCGGAGCGGCCCGAGATCTCGGACGTGCACGTCCATACAGAGCCCTAGAACGGCCCTGGAAGTAAGGTGCGCGGCCGTGAAGCTCTGCATGTTCAGCCCCAGGGACCGCGACCTCGACCGCGGCTGGCCGGGGCGCCTCGAGGGCGACCGCGTGATCCAGCTCGCCGCGCAGACGCTGCAGTCGTTTTTCACCGGCGGAGGGCAGGCCCGCGAGCATGACGAGTTCGCGCTCGAGGACGTGATCCTTCATCCTCCCGTGCTCCAACCGCCGTCGATCCGGGACTTCTACGCCTTCGAGCAGCACGTGCGCGCGGCGAGGGCGTTCCGTGGCCTCGATGTGCCGCAGGAGTGGTACGAGATCCCCGTCTTCTACTTCTCCAACCCGGCCGCCGTGTACGGGCCGGAGCAGGAGGTCCCGTATCCCGCCGGCAGCGAGGAGCTCGACTACGAGCTCGAGCTGGCGGCGGTCGTCGGCGCCGAGGGGCAGATCGGGGGCTTCACCGTGATGAACGACTGGTCGGCGCGCGACCTCCAGCGGGCCGAGATGAAGGTCGGACTCGGGCCGTCGAAAGGCAAGGACTTCGCCACGAGCCTCGGTCCGGTCGTCGTCACGCCGGACGAGTTCGACGGCACCGAGGGCACGATGGTCGCGCGCGTCAACGGCGAGGAGCGCTCGCGCGGCTCACTTGCCGACATGCACCACTCGTGGCGGGCGATCCGCGACCACGCCGCGCGCAACACGCGGCTCTTTCCCGGCGACATCCTCGGCTCGGGAACGGTCGGCACGGGCTGCATCCTCGAGCTGGGCGACGGCCGCTGGCTGCAGCCCGGTGACGTCGTCGAGCTCGAGGTCGAGGGCGTCGGCGTCCTCCGCAACACCGTCGGGCCGCGACCCGCGTAGGCGGGGATATCCTCCGCCCATGCCCTTCTACCAGCGGCTCGGCGACGTTCCCAGAAAGCGGCATGTCCAGTTCCGCGACAACGGGCTCCTGCTGACCGAGGAGGTCTTCGGCCTCGAAGGCTTCTCCGGCAACGAGTCCATCCTCTACCACCTGCAGTCCCCGTGCCGCGTGCGAGAGCTCGGCCCCTTCGAGCCGATCGAGCGCGACGAGTGGGTGCCCGAGGCGCATGCGCACAGGCACCTCCGCACCTGGGACATCCCGCACGAGGGCGACGAGATCGGCGGTCGGCGCCTGCTGATGTGGAACCAGGACGTCGAGATCTCGCTGTGCCGGCCGGCGCAGACGATGGAAGGCTTCTACCGCAACGGCGAAGGCGACGAGGTCGTCTTCGTCCACGAGGGCCAGGGCACGCTGGAGACGATCTTCGGCGACGTCGCCTACAAGGAGGGCGACTACGTCGTCATCCCGCGCGGCACGACCTACCGCTTCGCGCCCGAAGGCGAGCAGCGGCACCTCGTCTTCGAGTCGCCCGGGCTGATCGAGATCCCGCGCCGCTACCGCAACGACTACGGGCAACTGCTCGAGCACGCGCCCTACTACCACCGGGACATCCACCCACCGACGAAGCTGAACACGCACCGCGAGAAAGGCGACTTCGTCGTCAAGGTGCGCGTGCGCGACGGCTATCAGACCTACGTTCTCGACTACCACCCGTTCGACGTCGTGGGCTGGGACGGCTACGTCTATCCGTGGACGTTCTCGATCCACGACTTCGAGCCGATCACCGGCCGAATCCACATGCCGCCGCCCTCGCACCAGACCTTCGACGGGCACAACTTCGTCATCTGCTCGTTCTGCCCGCGGAAGCTCGACTTCGACCCGCTCGCGATCCCGATCCCCTACCACCATTCGAACGTGAACTCGGAGGAGATGATCTATTACGTGTCCGGCAACTTCTCCTCGCGGAAGGCGGTCGACGTCGGGTCGGTGACACTGCATCCGTCCGGCATCCCGCACGGGCCGCACCCCGGCCTGGCGGAGAAGTCGATCGGGATGACCGAGACGCACGAGTTGGCTGTGATGTGCGACACCTTCCGGCCGCTGCGGCTGACGACGTTCGCGCGCGACCTCGACGACGGGACGTACGCCTACTCGTGGTATGAGGATCCGGGAGCCTCGGGCGAGACGACCGACGAGGACCCCGCCGGGGTCACCTCACACCTGTAGGGCTACGGCGGCGGCCCGAGGTCGGGGCACTGCCCCGGCGCGCGCTTCAGGGTTGCCCTCGTTCCCATGTTCCCGACCGCACTCGCGGAGAATCCGGTACAGGCGTTCACGTCGGCCTGCAGGCGGACGACGAAGCGGCCGAGACGCGTCGCCACGACCTTCCGGACCGAGCGCTCCGTTCCGGAGACCACGGTGAGGCGTACATGCTCGCGCGGCCGGAATCCCAAACCGCGCAATGCGGCGGGAGCGGAGTCGTCTACAAGGCGCAGAGTCGCCTTCGGCGGAGCGGCGGTCGTCTGGCCGAGAAGTGCGGCGAGCGAGCCGAGAATCGCGAGCAGCAGCAGCATGAGACTCCTCTTCTCCCAGTATGCCGATCGCCGAGCGTTTAACATCGGCGGGCCGAAACCGAGGTTTCGACGAGGGGAGATTTGGGTAGCGCGCTGTCCGGTTTAAGGAGACAAGGGGAGAGGAGCTCATCGGGTGTGTCCCCGGCCGGGGAGCGACCTCTGAGAGCAACGACAGCCACCGGGGTACGAGGGAGGGAGCTCAATGCTCAGAAGTCGACGGCGTTCGCTTGTCGCGGGCGCCGCATTCCTGCTCGTCGTAGGCCTAGCGCTCTTTGCGGCGTTCGGCCAGAGCAGTAACAGCCACGCCGGTCCGGTCGCACTGAAGGCCGGCGGGGATCCTGACGCAGCCTCAAAGGTCGACACGCCCGGCGAGGGCCGGATTAACCAGGCGGACGCGTACTTCTCGGCCGAGCGCACGTACCCGGCCGACGAGATTCCGCCGACGATCTCGCACACGGCGAAGCTGACCTTCGACGCGATCGCCAAGAAGGGCGATCCGGGCAACAACCACTGGTACGCCTACGGGCCGAAGCAGCACTCGGTGCAGCCGGGCGTGCTGTCGTTCTCCGGGGCGACCACTGCGACGGCAAGCCGCGTCACCGCGATGGTGATCGCGCCCTCCTGCACGGCCGGCAACTGCCGGATGTGGGTCGGCGTCTCCGGCGGCGGCGTCTGGCGGACCGATGACGCCCTCGCCGCCGACCCGACCTGGACGTACCTCACCGCCGGAATCGCGCAGAACTCGGTCGGTGCCTTGACCATGGCCGGTAACACGCTCTATCTCGGCACGGGCGAGGCCAACCGCTGCGGCTCGGGCTGTGAAGCAGGGGTCGGCATCTACAAGTCGACCGACGGTGGCAACAGCTGGACCAAGCTGTCGGACAGCTGTACGAACAACTCCACCTACACCTGCGTCACGCCGGGTCAGGACGCGTTCCTCGGCCGCTCGATCAGCAAGATCGTGATCGACCCGGCGAACCCGAACCACATCTACGTCGGTTCGGCCCTCGGCGTGCGGGGTCTCTCGCACGTGATCGGCAACGGCGGGACGACTCGCTTCCCGCCCAACGCCAATCCGGTGGGTCTGTACGAGTCGACGGACGGCGGCGCGACGTTCAGCGAGGTCTGGAACGGGAACGGATCGACGTTCGGCGTCATCGACGTCGGGCTCGACCCGCTCGACGCCTCGACCGTGTACGCGTCGGCGTTCGATCAGGGCCTGTGGCGCCGCTCGGCGGCCCTCGACGGCTCGTCGACGCCGTACGACTTCCACCAGGTGTTCGCACCTCGGAATCCGGGCGGTGGTACCGACCGGACGATGTTCGCCGCGACCGTCAAGAACGCGACGACGCGTCTCTATCTGACCGACGGCACGGCGGGGAGCGCGACCGTTCCCTCGGAGTTCTGGCGGACGGACAACGCCAACCAGCCGGCGGCCGCGCTGCTCGCGTCGGAGGGTCCTGGCTCGACCGTGCCGCCCGGGAACGGCAACCCGTTCCCGGCCGTCTACAACAGCTGGCAGCTGCTGTCGGCGAGTACGACCGCGAGTCCCTACTACGCGACGTTCAACTTCTGTACGGGCCAGTGCTGGTACGACGAGGACGTTTACACGCCGGCCGGCCTGCCGGACACGGTGTACGTGATCGGGTCGTACAACTACGGTGAGCTTCCCTGCAACACGAAGGGCGTCGGCTGCGGGAACGGCCGCTCGAACGGTCGGGCGGTCCTCTACTCGACGACCGCCGGCGATCCGGACGCGTCCGCTTCGGGCTCCGCCCTCAACAGGACGTTCACCGATCTCACGTACGACGCCCAGAACCAGACGGCGCCCTGGTGTGCTCTCGACGGCGCCGAGCTCGACTTCGGCGGCGTGACGCCGCCGTTCCAGTGCCTGTGGGCGCCTGACAACATCCACCCGGATCAGCACACGATCGTCGTCAATCCGAACAACCCGACCCAGATCTTCGAGGGCTCGGACGGCGGTGTGATCCGGACCGACGGCACGTTCGGCGACATCTCGTCGCGCTGCAACTCGAACGAGCGTCCGCTGCTCGGCGCAGCAAGTCTCGCGAACTGCGCACGGATGCTGTCGCAGGTTCCGACACTGATCACGCACACCGACACGAATCTGAACACGCTCCAGTTCATCAACGTCGCCATCAACCCGGCGAACTCGTGCGAGGTCATGGGCGGAACGCAGGACAACGGCACGTGGTCGAACAACAACCCGTCCTGCGACACCAACACGTGGCCGCAGATCATCTACGGCGACGGTGGAAACGCTGGCTACGACGGCACCAACCCGACGTGGCGCTTCAACGAGTTCACGAGTGGGGCCACCGACTCGAACTTCGAGAACGGCGATCCGACCAAGTGGGTGATCGCGTCGGGTCCGATCGCGAACAGCGGCGAGGCCATCGGGTTCTACTGGCCGCAAGTGGCCGACCCGAACCCGCCGCCGGGTGCGCATCCGATCTTCTCGGGGGCGCAGCACGTCTGGCGGACGTGGGCGTTCGGGGCCGGTACACCCGGTGCAGTCCCGCAGGACACAAACCCGAACATCGCCTTCTACGAGGCGAACTGCCAGGAGTTCACAGTCTCGTTCAACGACCCGAACTGCGGTGACTACCAGCCTATGGGAGGGGACCTGACGAGCACGACCTACGGCTCCGACCGGACCGGCGGGTCGGTCTCCTGGATCACCCGCAACAAGGCCGACCACGGGACGCTGTGGGCGGCGACGTCGGCGGGCCGCATCTTCGTGACCCACAACGCCGACGCGGTCAATCCTGCCGACGTCACCTGGCACCGCATCGACAACGCGACATCGCCGACGCGGTTCCCGAGCTCCATCTATCCCGACGTCAAGGACACGGGCCACGCCTGGATCACGTATTCGGGCTACAACGCCTCGACGCCGACGACGCCGGGGCACGTGTTCGACGTCCAGGAGAACGGCTCTGCGCCGGGGTCCGGGAAGTTCACGAACCTCGATCTCGAGAGCGGGACGAAGGGCTTCCCAACGCCCACCGGCGACGGTGACCTGCCGGCGAGCGACGTCGTCCGTGACGACCAGACCGGCAAGCTCTACGTCTCCACGGACTTCGGCGTGCTCTGGGCCGGCGGCAACTACAAGGGCAACTGGCACGTGACGGAGGGCATGCCCCGATTCGAGGTGATGCACCTCGAGATCGAGCCGTCCGATCGCGTTCCGACCTGCACGGGCGGCTCCGGGTGCCCGCGGATTCTCTATGCGGCAACGCACTCGCAGGGGATCTGGGCGCTCAACCTCCCGGGCAAGTAGCCTCCAAGCTACAAGCAGACGCACTGGGAAGGCCGCCGACGGGCGGCCTTCCCGGCATATGCGGCCGGGTACTGTCCGCCGATGCCTGAGAAGCCCGGTTCCGCCACGCTCGTGCTCGACTGGGACGGCACCTGCACGGTCGTCGACACGCTCTGGCTCGTGCTCGAGGAGTTCGGCGACTACGACGTCTTCAAGCGCGCCGGCGAGCGGCTGGTGCGCGGGGAGATCAGCTACCGCGAGCTGATGGAGACCGAGTTCGCGACCGTGAAGGACACGAGCCTGGAACGTGTCACGGCGTGGCTGACGCGCGAGGCGCGGATCAGGCCGGGTCTCCACGAGCTCGTGGCGCGACACGACCCGCTCGTCCTCTCGAGCGGCTTCGAGGAGCTGATCCGCCCGCTGCTCGCGCGTGAAGGAGTCGAGGTCGAGCTGGCCGCGAACCGCCTCGACGCGCGTCCCGAGGGCTGGCGCGTCCGCTGGGCGCGTGAGCAGCCGTGCGAGGTCTGCGGCGACTGGTGCAAGCGCTCCGGTCTGCCCGACGGGCCGTTCGTCTACGTCGGTGACGGCTACTCGGACCGGTGCCCGGCGCTCGCCGCCGAGCGCGTCTTCGCCCGCGCCGGCCTCGCCGAGTACCTCGAGCGCGAGGGCCGGCACTTCGAGGCGTTCGAGAATCTCACCGACGTCCTGGCCGCGCTCGAACGCTGACACCGCCGATGCCGCTCTTCCCGATCCCCGAGCCGTACGACTTCGCGCTTTCGACGGAACGCTTCCGCCGCTTCGGCCCCGACCTCGCCAACCTCTGGCACGAGGGTGGCCTGCACCGCGTCGTCGGCACGCGCGAGGTGCGGATCGAGTCCGCGCCGGGCGGCGTCCTCGTCGAGCCGCTCGACGAGGAGATCGCCGCCGAGGTTGGAAAGCTGCTCGGTCTCGAGTTCGACCTGCCTGGCTTCGAGCGCTTCGGGCGCGAGTCCGACCCGACGCTCGCCGGGCTCGTCGATCGCTTCGAGGGCTATCGGCCTCCCGTCGCGCCCGACCCGTTCGAGACCCTCGTCACCTCGATCACCGCCCAGCAGGTCTCGCTGGCCTCGGCCTTCGCCATCCGCAGCCGGATGATCGAACGGCTCGGCGAGCGCGCCCGCATCGCCTACGCCTTCCCGACGCGGGAGCGGCTCGCCCTGGCCACGCCGGAGGAGTTGACCGCGGCCGGGTTCTCACGCCGCAAGGCCGAATACGTGATCGGCCTTGCGCAGCAGGACGTCGACTACGACGAGTTCGACCGGCTGGCCGACGACGACGTGAAGTCCCGTCTCGTCGCGGTGCGCGGGCTGGGCGAGTGGACGGCCGACTGGTTCCTCGCCCGCCACCTGGCGCGGCCGCAGGCCTGGCCGGCCGGCGACCTCGGACTGCGCAAGGCGGTCGGCGCGTTCTATGGTGACGATCCGCTCCCGACGATCGAGGAGGTGCGTTTGCTCGGCGCCCGCTTTGCTCCGTACCAGAACCTGACCGCGCACTATCTGCTCGCCGGGCTCTACCTGGTTGGGCCGGACGCATGAAGGTCCGCCGCGCGACGAAGCACGACCTCGACGCTATCCGCGCGCACTGGGAGGCGATGGAGGAAGAGATCGGCGGCCCGCCCTGGGTCCGAGAGACGTGGGAGGAGGAGCTCGTGGACGTCGAGCGCCGCCTCCGCGACTCGGCGATCTTCCTCGCCGAGGACGAAGGGCAGCCGGCGGGGATGCTCGGCCTCGATTTCGGCAACGACAAGATCGCGCACGTCCAGAGCGTCTACGTGCGCCCCGAGGTGCGTCGGCGCGGCGTTGCAAACGCGCTGATGGCCGAGGCGGCGGCGATGTCGCGCGAGCACGGCTACGACCACATCGAGCTCGACGTGCTGACCTCGAACCACGGCGCGCTCGCGGTCTACGAGCGGCTCGGCTTCGTGGAGTACCAGCGGCGCCTCGCCGTCCCGCTGGACGACCTCGACGCGCGGCTCGGCGGCCGCGCCGGCGGCGAGTCCTACGGTCGGGTCTACGTGCAGACAGACGACGAGACGCTCGTCGAGAAGGCGGTTGCGCAGTTCATCCCCAGGCTCGGTCGCTCGGCGCACACCGAGGTGAAGGCGCCGCGCAACGGCTGGATCGAGGTCGAGGACGAGCTCTGCAGTCGCGACCCGAAGGCGCTGCGACGCCTGGGGCAGGAGCTGTCCTACCGCACGGGAGGCGTCGTCCTCACGCTCGGGACCGAGGACGGCGCGCTCGTCCGCTACGTGCTGCTCGACCGCGGCTCGGTCGCGGACGAGTACGCGTCGCTCCCCGAGTACCACGGGCCGCTGCCGCCCGGAGACGTGATCGGCCTGGGCGCGAACCCGACGGTGGTCGCGCGGCTCACCGGCGCCGACCCCGACCGCGTCCGGGCCGTGGCCAGGACCGCGAAGTCGGCGGAGGAGCTGCCGCCGGCGGACGAGCTCTACACGCAGCTCGCTGACCTGCTCGGAGTAGGATCGGAGGCCGAATGATCACGTTGTACGACGCACCCCGTTGTCCGTACTGCGCCCGGGTGCGGATCGTGCTCGCCGAGAAAGGGGTCGAGTACGGAACGGTCGAGATCGACCTCGCCGACCGCCCGGACTGGATCTACGAGAAGAACCCGCTCGGCAAGGTGCCGGT
>Ga0066903_100004449_pt1 | contig 11856 bp, 7 predicted proteins | sample PanSoiMetaGPlot1_FD_67491 | JGI IMG/M metagenome (GOLD analysis project Ga0066903, IMG submission 67491) | Tropical forest soil microbial communities from Panama analyzed to predict greenhouse gas emissions - Panama Soil - Plot 1 (version 2) | ecosystem: Environmental > Terrestrial > Soil >...
CGATCTCGGGTGCGGCAGCGGCCGCGCGCTCATTTGGAACGCGAGCTCAGGAGCGGCGATGACCGGCGTGGACATCAGTCCGTTCTTCTCGCGGGAAGCGCTCGGCGAGTGCGATCTCGTCCTTGGCGATCTGCGGCGGCTGCCGCTGAAAGACGGCGTCTTCTCGAAGGCGTGGTCACTCGACGTCTTCGAGCACCTTTCGCCGCAGGCGTTGCGCGAGGTGCTCGCCGAGGCTCATCGCGTCCTGGCCGACGACGGGCAGTTGTTCGTCTACACGCATGTGCGCAAGAACGGCTGGGTCGCCGGCGGCGTGCGGCTGGTCAACCGCTTCGCGCACTTCTGCGAGCGCGTCGGACTGATTGATCTGCGACAGGAGCGGCTGCGGAAGTCGGATCACCTCAATCCGCTTCGCGACTACGAGGACCTGCGGCGCCTCCTGGACGACTGTCACTTCGAGCTCGAGCGGATCACGTATTACACGCCGGTCGTCGGCGCCTTCGTCGAGAATGTCCTTGTCCGGATGGGCGAGCGCTTCATGACCCGGAAGCTGGCCGGGAACGGCAGCGCGAGCAACGGGACCGACCCGGCGCGCGTGGCGCGATCCACGGCCAAGGCGCGGATTCGTCAGCGTGGCGGCCTGTACGTCAGTCTGCGCGCGCTGACGGCAGTGATGAAGATCGATCTGCTGTTGTTCGGACGAATCCAGTCCGGGCCGTTTTTTGCGGTGCTGAGGAAGAAGGGCCCAGGGCCTCAGGCCGCAGGCCCCGGAAGAGCCTCCGAGGCCCTGGGCCCGAGGCCCGAGGCCCAGGGTCCGGCTTCCGAGGCCCGAGGCCCGAGGCCCCAGGCCTGAAGATGCGCATCCTTTACGTCGCGAGCGATCAGACCGTCCCGGGAACGCTCGGGGGATCGGTCCACGTGCAGGCGGTCGCCGAAGGGCTCGCGGCGGTCGGGCACGAGGTGCACGTCGCTGTCACGCCGGGCGGCCCGTGGCCCGAAGGCCCCGTGACGTGGCATGCGATGCCGCCGCCGTTCGGCATCCAGGCGTTGCGCTGGGCCCGCGCCGGCGCGATTGCGCGGCTGGCGAAGCAGATCGGCGCGTCGATCGTCATCGAGCGCTACTACAACTTCGCCGGCGAAGGCGTGCTGGCGGCGCACCGGCTGGGCCTGCCGTCGGTCCTCGAAGTCAACTCGCCCGTCATCGACTACAGCGGGTCGCTCAAGGCGCGGCTCGATCGCCTGCTGATCGTGGAGCCGATGCGGCAGTGGCGCGATCGACTCTGCCGGATGGTCGATCTGTTCGTGACGCCGGTCGCGGCGATTCTGCCTGCGTGGGTCGATCGGCGGCGGATCCTCGAGGTCGAATGGGGCGCCGATACGACGGCGTTCCGGCCGGCCGGCGGCGAGCCTCCGCCGTTTGCGCGCGATCCGTCACGGCTGCTGTGCGTGTTCGCCGGCGCATTTCGATCGTGGCATGGCGTCGCCAAGCTCACGTCGGCGCTCGCGAGGATGGCGGCGGCCGGCGAGCGCCGGTTCGGCGCGATTCTCATCGGCGACGGGCCCGAGCGGGCGAAGGTCGAGCGCCAGGTCCGCGATGTGCCGGGGGTTCGGTTCACCGGCGCCGTCCCGCACGCCGATCTCCCGCGATACCTGGCGGCCGCTGACATCGGCGTGGCGCCGTTCGATCCGCTGCGCCATCGCTCGCTCGAGCTCGGTTTCTACTGGTCGCCGCTCAAGATTTTCGAATACATGGCGAGCGGCCTGCCCGTCGTGGCGCCGCGACTGCCGCGCCTGACCCGGCTCGTCGAGGACGGCCGTGAGGGACTGCTCTACGATCCCGACGATCCCCGCGGGCTGGACCACGCGCTCATGTCGCTGGCCGATCCGGCCCTTCGCCAGCGTCTCGGCCACGCGGCGCGCGATCGGGCGGTCCGCGAGTTCAGCTGGAAAGCGCATTGCGCGCGGCTCGACGAGCGTTTGCGCGATCTCGTGCGATCCTCGCCCAGCTAGCCGCATGAGCGTCCCCCTCCAAGTGCTCATCGTCACCGACTCGTTTCCGCCGCTCTGCGGGGGCAGCGGCTGGAGCACGTGGGAGCTGGCGCGTGGTCTCATCGCGCGCGGCCATCACGTCGAGGTCGTGAAGATCGACGCGCGGTCACGGTCGGGGATCTTCGAGCGCCAGTACGAAGGGATCGCCGTCACGCAATTCTGCCGGCAGTCCACCAACATTCCCCTCGCCCGAAATTTCGTGAAGAACGAGCGGCTGTGGCGGGAGCTCGAGGCCTATCTGACGCGACGAATGACCGATCAGGCGGTTGACGTCGTTCATGCCCAGCACGTGATGTCCACCGTCCCGTCGATCCGCGCCGCTCATGCGAGCGGTGTCCCTGCCGTCGCCACGGTGCGCGACTACTGGCCGGTCTGCTACTGGTCCGATCTCATTTACGATCCGGCGTCGCCTCAGCTTTGTCCGGAATGCTCGGTGGCGATGATGACCCGGTGCGTTCGCCCGCGCGCCGGCGCGGCCTTTGTCGCGGCGTGGTCCGCGATTCCCTACATGCGCACGAACCTCGCGACCAAGCGTCGTGTGCTCGCAGGCGCAGGGGCGGTGATCGGCGTAAGCCGCGCCATCACCGACGACCTGAAACAGCGCGCGCCCGAGCTCGGAACGACGGCGATCTACACGATTCCGAATCCCGTGGACATGACCCGGATCGACGAAATCCACGGCGGGACCGACGCGCCGATCCCGGGTCCCTACGTCATCTACGCGGGCAAGCTCGCCGTCAACAAGGGCACGCAGTACCTGCTGCAGGCGTACGAGCAGGCGAAGATCGACTGGCCTCTCGTGATCGCGGGCGACGGCCCGCTCCGCGCCGTCCTCGAAGCCGACGCCCGCACCCGCCGCATCGACCTTCGCGTCCTCGGGTGGATCGGCCGCACCGAAACGCTCACCTGGATCCGGCATGCGGCGATGCTCGCGTTTCCGTCGTACGGACCGGAGTCGCTGAGCCGCGTGCTCATCGAGGCCGCGGCGCTCGGCGTGCCGATCGCGGCGATGGACACGGGCGGCACGCGCGACATCCTTCGCGGCGGCGAGACCGCGCTCCTCTCCACGGCGCCTGAGGCACTCGGGCGCGATCTGGCGCGGCTCGCGCACGACGAGTCACTCCGCTCGCGGCTGGGGCTCGCGGCACGAGAGGACGTGCGGAGCCGCTTCGCCGCCCCGACGATCGTCGAGCAGATCGAGCGGGTGTATCGCTCGCTCCTGCTGCCGCGGGCCGCCTGAACATGCGACGACCTCTGCGGGTCGCCGTGCTGGCCAGGGCCGTCACGCCGCTCCACGGCGTCGGTGGCCTCGAGCGATCGGTCAACGATCTCGTCCGTCACCTGGCCGCGCACGAGGTTGACGTCACGCTCGTCACGCCGCCTCCGGCGCCGATCCGCCGTCAAACGGACGTGGACCCGTTCGCCGTGCCGCACATCACGGTCCGGCACGTGAGCTACGTGACCTTTCCGCTCGCGAATCGCCGGGGCACGACCGTCCTCGACCGAAGCACGGCGTATCCGATCTTCGGGATGCGGACCGGGCGGCTCGTGCGGTCGCTCGTGCGCGACGGCCGGATCGACATCGTCCACGGCTTTGGCGCGAGCGTGCTCGGCTACGCGATCGCGAGATCGCGCGAGCGCGCGCCGCTCGTCTTCAACCCGCAGGGTCTCGAGGAGTTTGGCGCGACGGCGCCTCGACAACCGCTGGGCAAACGCGTCGGGTACTGGCCGCTCCAGCGCGCCGTCCGAATCTGCAGCCGCGCCGCCGACTGCGTCATCGCGACCGACGAGTCGCTCGAGTCCACGGTCGCCGGTCACCTGCACGTCCGTCCGGATCACATGCGGACGATCCCGAACGGCATCGATCTCGTCCACGTCGGCGGACTGGCGGGACCCGCAGAAGGACGGCTCATCCGAGAGCGATACGGGATCCCTGCCGGTGAAACGCTGCTCTTGAGCGTGGGCCGTCTCGAACACAACAAGGGCTTCGATCTGGCTGCCGCCGCGCTCGCGCGGACGGCACATGGCCAGAGCCATCTCGTCACACACGGCTGGCGGTGGGTCATCTGCGGCTCGGGGCCGCAGAAGCACGAGCTCGAGCACGCGGTCGCCGCTCACGGCCTCGACTCGCACGTGCTCTTCACGGGCCGCACGACCGACGCCGACCTGCACGCGTGGTACGAGGCCGCGACGCTCTTCGTCCACCCGACGCGCTACGAAGGCAGCTCGCTCGTCACGCTGGAGGCCATGTCACATCGAAAGCCAATCCTGGCGACGCGCGCCGGCGGCCTGCCGGACAAAGTACTTCCCGGCGAGAACGGCTGGCTGGTCGAGCCGGACGACGTTCCCGGGCTCGCGGCGGCGATCGAGGAGGCCGTCGCCGATCCCGTGCGGCTCATCGCCATGGGCACGAGGAGCCGTCAGATCGTCGAGCGCGAGTTCTCGTGGAGCGTGCTGATCCAGCGGTATCTCGATCTCTACGACGACCTGCTCTCACGGCAGCGCCCCTTGTAGAATCCTCCCGTGTCCATCGCGGTCTCCGCTTCGCCGCTGCGTCTGAAGCTGACGGTGCTCGGCATCGTGCTGCTCGGACTGGCGCTGCGTCTCTGGACAGTGAGCACCGGACTTCCGTTCACCCCGGCGATCGACGAGCCCGTCATCATGGAGAAAGCGCTGCACATGATGAAGTCGGGCGACTTCAATCCGCACTTCTTCGACTACGGCGGCCTGACGATCTACCTGCAGATGGCGGTCGCCAGCGTCAGATTTGCGGAGGGGGCGCTCTCCCGCGAGTGGTCGGGGCTCGATCGCGTCTGGGAAGGCGATTTCTATCTCTGGGCGAGGATGACGTCGGCGATCCTCGGCAGCATCACCGTCTATCTCGTCTACCGCGCGGGACGCCGGTGGAACGTCACGGTCGCGCTTATCGCGGCGTTCCTGGCCGCGATCCATCCGAACATGGTCCGGGAAGCGCACTTCGCGCTGACCGACACGCCGCTGACGCTGTTCTGCACGTTGACGCTGCTCCTGTCGCTCGTTGCCAGCGAAGACGGCCGGCTGCGATGGTTTGTGCTGGCGGGCCTCACGGCGGGATTGGCGACCGCGACGAAATACAACGGGGCGCTGGCGCTCCTGATGCCGATCTGCGCGGCCATCGCGAGTCCGGCCGTCCCTCGCCGTGCCGCAAGCGCGATCGTCGCCGTGCTCGGCCTCGCCGTGGGGTTTCTCGTCGCGGCGCCTTACTCGCTCCTGGACCTCCCGCATTTTCTGGACGGGTTCGCGTCGCTCGCTCAGCACTACAACAAGTCGCAATCGGGCATGGCCGGCGCGACGCTCTACTTCAAGTACCTCCTGCTCGGCTTCAGTTTCGGATCCGGATGGTCCGCGCCGTTTGGCTGGCCGGCGCTCGCGCTCTTTCTCACCGGCGTCGTCACCGCGATCAGGCAGCTCGGTCAACCGGATCGACGCGCGGCCAGCCTGATCCTGCTCGTGTTCCCGGCCGTGTATTTCTGGCTGATCTCGGCGCAGTCGCTGATCTTCGCGCGTTATGCGCTGCCCATCGTGCCGATGATCTGCCTCGCGATTGGCATCGGCATCGTCACCGCACACGACTTCCTGCGGGCGAACGTGGCCGCGCTCCGCACTCGTGAAGTCGCTGTCGCGCTCCTCGTCGTCGTCGCGATCCCGCCGGCCTTTCAGTCGATCCGGTTCGACTACACGCGGCTCAGGGCCGGCACAGACGACGCGGTCGCGCGATGGCTCCGCCGGAATGTCGGGCCCGAGGATCGGATCGTTGGCGAAGTGCAGGCGATTCGACTGCCGCCGGACTTTCACTATGAATATCAGCCGCGGCTGACGAGGGAATCGCTCGACGAGTACCGCGCGAGGGGCGTGACGTATCTCGTGTTCGATGCCGGCGTACTCGCCAACCCGACGAGCGAGGCCGCCGTCTACCGCGCGCTCATCGCCTCGACGGAGACCGCGAAGACCGTCGAGGCCGGAACGGCGTACACCGGACCGCCGCTCACGGTGCTCAGGATTCCGAAGCCGTAGATCATCGAATGCCTGCGCGCTGACGCAGCATCCCGACCCAGGCCGAAATCGCGGCGGGACGATTCGAGCTCGTGCCGAATCGCTCGTCGAGATAGACCTCCAGCCGCAGATCGTCGCGGAGCCAGCCGCGCAACCCCGCGTCGCTCATGCCGGCGCGCCGAAGCAGATCCTGAACGTTCGCGCCCGCTCCGAGTCGCGCGGTCCATTCCCGCTCTCTGGCATCGATCGCCTCGGTCGTCGGTTCTGCAGGTGGATTTCGTTTCAAATCGGCGAGCATCAGGCGGCGATCGATGAGGGCGTCGACATAGCCCTGATCGCTGTCCGCAGCCGGCACGAGGAGCTTGAGCAGCCGCGCCTGGCGTACATCCGACACCGTCACGATGTCGCCGCCGACCTTGGCCAGCACGCCGTCGATCGGCGTCTGGATCGAGGCGGCACGCCCAGCTTCTGCACCACTCAGCGCGACGAGCAACAGGCCGATTGCGACAGTCCGCCCTTTCACTGGCATCCCTTTCGTCCTTACTTTTGACCTTGCCCTCTGCCCTGTGCCTTTTAGAAGGCTTCTCCAATATTCACATGGAATTCCCACGCGTTCTCGAGCGTCCCGCCTACGATCTGGCGGCTCATCTTCCGGCCGAAGTCGAGGCGTATTGGCCCGAGCGGCGAGTTGAACCGGAACCCGAAACCGAAGGCTCCGCGAAACCTGGCGGGATCGATGTCGTGGGCTTTCGCGAACACGTTGCCGCCATCGACGAAACCCACGGTACCAAGCTGGTAGCCCTTGATCTTGGTCACGGCCACGCGCACTTCGGCGTTGAGCACGACGACGCCGTTGCCGCCGCGCGACAGGCCATCGGCGGTCAGGATCTCCGGCACGCCGAGCCGATCCAGCTGAAACCCGCGGACCGACGTGCTGCCGCCCGCAAAGAATCGCTGGCTCGCCGGAAGGTCGGCGACCGTCACCATCTCGACCTGGCCGTCCGGCCCGATAACGGGCTTCCCGTTGTCGTCGAGCAGGACCGTGGTGCGCTCGAAGCCGCGAGCGATGCCCACCGATGCGCGCCCGGCCAGCACGATGCGCCGCACCGTCGGCAGCGACCGGAACTCGGAGGCCTGTATGAAGAGCTTGATGTAGCCCACTTCGGATCCCAGAGAACGAGGCGCCAGATCCCACTGGCCGCTGACGAGCGAGCCGCTGGAGGGATCCACGGGGTCGTTTCGCTGGTCCGACGTGAACCCGCTCGAGATGATCGAGAGACGCACCTGCGGAAACAGGCGGTCGATCGTGATGGGGTTCGACGTGTTCGGGTTGAGCGCAAGGAGCTCCAGATTCACGTCGTAGAGGCGGGTGCTCTCGAGCGAGTACCGCTCCGAGACGCTCAGGTGCGGCGTCAAGTGACGCAGGAAATCGGCGGCGAGTGACTGGCGTGCGTAGTTGAAGCCGGTTCGAATCGCCTGTTCGGATGCCGCGGTGATCACGGCGTCGGTGTCGGAATTGAAGGCGTGCGGCTCCCGATAGCTCGCGCTCACCCGGTATTCGTTGAAGCCATGACCGGCGCTCACATCGGTGCTGTCAGGCGTGAGCGCGACGCGCGCGAAGAAATCCACCGATCGATTTTTCCCCCACAGATTGCGCCGGCCGATGCCGAAGAACCCGCGCGGCCGGAGATCGATGCGATCCGTCGTCGTACCGTCGGGGTTCGTCACCGGCGAGCGGCTGCCCTGCAGACCGCCGCCGCCGCTTATGGTCGTCGAGGGCGCCTCTTCGACCGTCACGACGAGGTGCGCCACTGTTTCGCCGCTGAACCGGGGCTCCTCGTCGATCGACACGCGTCTGAACACCCCCATCCGCAGAATCCGCTGCGTGCTCTCGAGCTTGTCGGCCGCGCCGTACGGCTGGCCTTCCCGGAGCTTCATCTGCTGCTTGATGGACTGTGCCGAGATGCGCTGATTGCCGACGATCCGGATCTCGCCGACGGTGATCTGCGGCCCCTCAGTGACGTTGACCTCGAGATTCATCCGGCCCTGATCGGCGACGAGCGACGTGACGACGTTGATCTGCACGTCCTCGAACCACTGGTTCCGGTAGAAGGTGTCCAGATCGAGCTCGTCACGAGAGAGATCGTCGGCGACGAACGGGGCGCCCGTCTTCGACCGCATCAGCCGCCGCAGCTCAGGCTCGAACTCCGCGCGGCTCCCGGTGAATTTCACGTCCCCCACGCGGACGACGGGACCTTCGGTGATGTCGATCCGCACGACCTTGCGGACTTCGGTCGCGGTGCGCGATCCGGGGACTTCTTCGGGATCGAGCTCCTGCACCTTCACCTGGTAGAAGCCTTCGCGCAAATACAGACCTCGGAGTTTGAGGAGGCCCGACGCGATCCGCCCTGGATCGTACGGCTCACCGCGGGTGATCCCGAACATCGTGCGAATCGTCGCCTCGGTGGGAGGCGAGTGCGTATTGCCCGTGATCTTGAGGGCCTCGATGCGATACTGCAGCCCGCGGTCGACGTGCATGGTGACGACGAGCACGTCGCCTTCACGTTCGGCCGTGTGCGTCACCTTGACGTCCCTGAAGCCTTCGCGCTGCCAGTACGCGATGACGCGTTGTTCCGAGTCTTCGAGCAGATCCTGATCCGCGGACCGAAGACGCCGCATCGGCACGAAGTCCTCTTCGTCGCCCGTCGGCTTCGGGCCGTCCCAGCGGAGCACGACACGTGGCCCGGCATCGACGCGCAGGGTCAGATTCACGCCGGATCCGTCCGGCGCCGGCTGCGCCTCGCCGACGGGCAGCGCAATCGCGCTGAAGTAGTCCTGCCGCCGAAGGTCGTCGGCGATGCTGGCGAGCGCCGCCTCGATCGCACGGCGGCGATACGGTTTGCCCGGGGCGGTCCCCGTGCGCTCGATGATGGTCTGTGGCGTCAGTGGCGACGTCCCGATCACCTCGGTGTGGGCGATCAGCGTTCGTTCGCCGGCGGCAACGCGAAGCACGAGCGTGGCGCGATCCGGGTTGTGCGTCTCCTCGATCGTCGGTGTGACCGTCGCCGACGTGTAGCCTTCGTCCCGGAGGAGACTCGCGAGCACCTGCGCGACGTCTTGCGGAAGCTGTCTCGTTGGTAATCCACCGTAGCGATCGCGCAGCAGGCGATCGAGCTCGCTCGCGGGGAGACCCGTGTCATCCGTGAAGCGCACGCTGTCGATCGGATGGCGCGGCGTCAGCCTGAAGAGCACGTTGACGCCGGTCGGCGTCGCCGTCGCGAACACCTGGATGTCGTCGTAGCGGCCGAGGCTCCAGAGGTGGCTCTCGCTCTCGCGCAGGTCTTCGTGACGAAGCTCGGTGCCGCTTCGGATCGTCACGACGTCGGCGAGCGCCGCCGGGCCGGGCTGTCCTTCAACCTCGAACTGAATCAGGCCGATGGTGCGCCCGAAGAGACGGTCGAGATCGTCCTGAGCGCGCAGGCGTGCTCCGGCCGTCAGCGCGATCACCAGCAACCCAATCGTCCAGCGCCGACGGGAGGTCATCAAAAGACGTGGCGAATCCGGTAATCGAGAGCGTAGGTACGATCTTCGTTCCGCGACAGGACCCAGGAGATGCGATCGCTCTGCTCGTATTCCAGCAGGATCAGCTCGTATTGCCCGACAACGTTGAGTTGGCGCGAGTACGTGAGAAAGACCCGGTCGGAGATCCGCTTGCCGATCGTCAGCCGCGCGGTCGCCGTGAGGTTCTGGAGCGACTGCTCCGCGCCGATGAGCGGGACGAGCGAGAAGGTGTCAACCGGGATCGTTCGCTGCACGACGTTGCCCACGCGGGACGAAATCGGCATCGTCAGGAACTGCGCCGCGGCCGTGCGCATGAGCTCCTGCTCGGCCAGTTGCGGCGACTGCGCCGCGCGCACTTCGCTCGTGCCGACGTCAACCGAGCGGCCGAGGAGCAGCCCGATCAGATCGGCGCTGGGCAGCGGCGGATCCGACTGGATGGACAGGTTCAGGCCGTTCGGCGTCGAGGGAGTGCCCGTGATGCGGATCGTGACGTCGTAGGCCTCCCCTGCCACATGGGGATGCGTCTCGAAGTCCACGTCGAAGAACGGCTCGAGCCGGGCCGGATTCGAAAACTCGATCGAGCTTGGCCCGAGAACGTAACGATTGCCGTAGAAAAAGATACTGCCCCGATCGAGTGTGATGCGGCCGGTGAGCGACGGGTTGTCGACCGTGCCGCGGAAGGACAGGTTCGCCGTCCCCGTGACCTGCGCCTCACGCGTCTCGATCTGCAGGGTGCCGGGCGCGTTGACGGTGACGTCGAGCTTGAGCGGAATTGCGCTCTCCGTCAGCGACGCCGCCCCTGACGCCGTCGAGCCCGGACTGCCGCCGAGCGCCGCCAGACCGAGCAGCGCCAGCTCGCTGTCGATCTCCCCCTGATACGCCGACCGCAGCACGGTCACGGTGCCCGCGAGCGTGGGACTGGCGATGGCGCCGCGCAACGTGAGATCGGCCTCGACCGTGGATCGGAAGCCGGTCGGGATCCGGAGCGTCATGTTGCTGCCCCTGGCCTGCAGATCGAACTGGTCGGGAACAAAGCCCTTGAACGTGATTTGGCCGCTGAACGCGACGTCGCCGTCGCCAAGCCGGCCCTTCAGCCCGTCCACATGGATGCCGTCCGCATCGAACCTGATCGGGCCGTTAATCTCGTCGAGGCTGTGGGGAAAGTTCCGATACCGCAGCCGTCCGTCCGAGATGAGCGCCTGTCCCGAGAACGTCGGCTCGGTGCCGCTGCCACCGATGGTCGCGTCGAGCTTCGCGGCGCCGGAGCTGATGAGGTTGGACGAGAAAAAGCCCTGCAGAATCGCCAGGTTCGCATCGCCTTTCGCGGCGATGTGCATCGGTTCTGCGGTCAGCGGAATGATGCCTTCCAGCTGGAGGCTCGTGCCCTCGCCCATCAACTGCACGCGCGTAAGCGTGACGGCGTTGTTGACGAACCTCATCTGGATGTCGCCGTTGTTCTGCAGGTCGTAGTTGAAGAGCGTCAGCCTCGCGTCGTTGATCGTCGCGTCCACGTTGAGCGCCGTCTGATCCCTCAGGGGCCCTCTGATCTGCAGCGACCCGCTGACGTTGGCACGCGTGTAGGGCGAAATCTGCGGCGCCAGCCTCGGCGCGAGAATCGGCAGGTACGGGTCGATTCGCGTGTCGGTAAAGCGAAGCGTCAGGTTCGAATCGTACCGATCGTTGAGGATGATGCTGCCGGATCCGGAGACCTGAAGCAGGCTCGACGACGCGTCGAGCTGGGGGATGACGAGCGTGTTGTTCCGCACCTGCAGGACACCCGAGACATCGCCGATGCCCTGGCTGCCCGCCGACAGGTCGGGAACGCGCCCGCGAAACTCGTATGACGGATGGTCGAACGACGCGGCGCCGAAGGCCGTGAACTGAAGGACGCCCGACAGCGGCGCCGTCGGCAGCGAGATGCTCGTCAACGACTCGACCGGAATCCGCGAGCCCTGCGCGTCGAACGCGTACGTGTTGTCCCACTTGATGAGCGCCGACCCGTTGACCTGGCCGGGCCCTTTGGTCATCGCGATCCGTGAGATTTGAAGACCCGTGCCGTTGAACGTGAGATCGCCGCTCGCGACGTCGAACGTCTCGCCCCAGGCCGATCCCCGATCAATCCGCAGCGTCCCCGATCCGAACGGACCCGTGTAGGCCCCCGTCAACCGCAGGTCGGCGGCGCCGACGACGCCATCGACCGGCCATGTCTCCATCCCG
>Ga0066903_100004450_pt1 | contig 11855 bp, 11 predicted proteins | sample PanSoiMetaGPlot1_FD_67491 | JGI IMG/M metagenome (GOLD analysis project Ga0066903, IMG submission 67491) | Tropical forest soil microbial communities from Panama analyzed to predict greenhouse gas emissions - Panama Soil - Plot 1 (version 2) | ecosystem: Environmental > Terrestrial > Soil >...
ATGCTTCATACGGCCTCCGCCTGCTGTGCGACGGCCGCGTGCTCCCAACGGCCGGTCTTCGCCGACTTCAGCACGGCGTCGGTGACATAATCGGTTGCCAGCGCGTCGCGGAACGTTGGCGCCAGCGCCCGGCCGTCGGCCGCGGCCTGCAGGAAGTCGGCGAATTGATGGATGAACGTGTGCTCGTAGCCGATCTGGAGGCCGGGCACCCACCAGTTCTTCATGTACGGATGGTCGCCGTCGCTGACGTGCACGCTGCGCCAGCCGCGCAGCCGCCCCTCGTCGCGGTGATCGAACCATTGCAGGCGGTGGAGATCGTGCAGGTCCCAACGCGCGGACGCGTGCTCGCCGTTGATCTCCAAGGTGTACAGCGCCTTGTGCCCGCGCGCGTAGCGCGTTGCCTCGAACAGCCCGAGTGACCCGTTTCGGAACCGCGCCAGAAACGCGCTCGCATCGTCGATGCCGACCGGTTCGACGCGCCCCGTGAGCGTGTGCGTACGCTCCTTGATGAACGTCTCGGTCACCGCCGTGACGTCGTTGATCGGCCCGTTCAGCCACAGTGCGGTGTCGATGCAGTGCGCGAGCAGATCGCCCGTGACGCCGCTGCCTGCGACCGAGATGTCCAGGCGCCACAGCCCTTCGCCGCCCTGCGGCAGATCCTTCGAGATCGTCCAGTCCTGCAGGAATTGCGCCCGGTAGTGGAAGACGCGGCCGAGCCGGCCTTCGTCGACGAACTGCTTGACCATCGTCACCGCCGGCACACGCCGGTAGTTGTACCAGACCGAGTTCGGCACGCGCGCAGATTCCACGGCCGCGACCATCTTCTCCGCCTCTGCCGCGCTCCGCCCGAGCGGCTTCTCGCACATCACCATTTTGCCCGCGCGCGCCGCAGCAATTGCGATCTCGACGTGCGTGTCGTTCGGGCTGGCGATGTCGACGAGATCGACGTCCTTGCGGTCGACGAGCGCCCGCCAGTCGGTCTCGACCGATTCGTAACCCCAGTTCGATGCGAACGCCTTCGCGCGATCGGCGTTGCGTGCGCACACCGCCTTCAACACCGGCTCGTAGGGGACGTCGAAGAAACGCGGCGTCTGGAGGAACGCGTTCGAGTGCGTGCGCCCCATGAACCCGTAACCGACCAGGCCGATGTTGAGCGTAGGCTTCTTGGTCATGGCGCGCCTGCTCACACTGCCGCCGGAACGCGCGCGTCCCAGCCGTGCGCGCTTCTCACGTCGATGAGCAGCCGAAGGACGTCGTGCCACGTCCCGGCCTGCATCATCGTCTCGTTCGGGAACATGCAGCCGTCCCAGCAGATATGGTCGAACGCCCTTGTCGGCTGCCCGCGCTCGTCGCGCATCCAGAAGCCGGCGTGCCGGACGACGTCGAGCCGGCCGTTCGGATCGGTCGGCAGGCAGTGGCGGCCGGTCTTGTCGTGGGTACCTGATCCGAATACCGTGCCATCGTTCTGCGCCACGTGAAAGTCGATCGTCCAGGGCCGGAGCGCCTTGGTCACAGTCCGCAGCGCTCGGTCGAGCGTTTCCCCGTCCTTCCAGTCGTAGCGTTCCGGCAGAATGCGATCCTCGGGCGCGTTGCAGCCCATCGTGAAGAGCAGGGTGTGTGCCATGTCGGCCTGAAATCCCAGCGTCTTCGGCCGGTTCACCATCTCGAGCAGCTGCACCATCCGCTTCCAGCTGTGCATCCCGCCCCAGCAGATCTCGCCTTCCGCTGCCAGCCGCTCGCCGTGCTCGTCCGCGATATCGCACGCCCGCCGGAACGTGTCGGCAATCCGTCTCGTATTTTCTTTCGGGTCCTTCGCCCACTCGCTTGGACTCGAGGCCGAGTCGATCCGGACCACGCCGTGCGTGCGGATGCCGAGATCGCGCAGCTTCCGCCCGATCGCGCACGCCTTGCGGACCTGCGTCAGGAAGTTCTTCCGGTCCTCTTCGCTACCCATCGCCGATCCGCCGCCGGTCGGCGGCCATACGGGTGCGACGAGCGACCCGACGTCGAATCCTCTCGATCGAATCTTGTCGGCGAGACGCTCCAGATCGGCGTCGGTCGCGTCGATGCTCACGTGCGGATCGAACAGGAACAGGTCCACGCCGTCGAATCTCGCGCCCCCGACCGACGCCTTCGCCGTCAGGTCGAGCATCGTGTCGAGATCGATCGGCGGCTCGGCACCCGGGGCGCCTTTCCCGACCAGGCCCGGCCACATCGCGTTGTGAAGCTTTGGGTAGTTCATACGTCCTTCCGGCGTTTGCGCAGCGCCTCAGCGTCTGGATTCCCGGGGCCGAAGTGTTTCAGGATGACGAGCGCATCGGAGTCGCTGTGGTTTTCGACGCGCACGCCTGCGCGCGCCGCATCTTCCGTCACGAACAGCTCGTCCTCCGTCATCTCACCGTAGCGGATCATCGTCGGCGCCGAGACGCCGAGTTTGCCGAGCGCGCCGTGCCCCTGGACGACGATGAGGCCGTAGGCGGCGCCATCTTTGATGAGGGCTGAGCGGTTCGGCAGAATGGTCAGTTCTTTGGCCGAGTAAAAGCCGGTGCCGTAGCACACCCACTGTTCGCGGTAGCCGTCGGGCTCGGTCTCGGCGAACGATCGGGCCGGGCACGGAAATGTGCGGTTCGCGTGCGCGAACTCCGGGTTCACGTTGGCGTCCCAGTCGAGCATCTCGACGAGGTAGTCGAGGTCTTGGTGATGCTCTTTCGACACGTCCTTCGTCAGCAGCTCCCACGGCACGATGCGGCCGTCGATTTCGGACTGGAACATCGCGAAGACGTCGCTCGCGACTTGCGGCTCGTAGGTGACGAGCGACCCGGGCGCGTGCAAAATGCGCGGGTTGATCTGCCAGCCAGTGCCGGGCTGGAGGCGGAACGCGCGCGAGAGATTGAGGATGCCGTTGTCACCGAGCCGCCACTGCTCCAGACAGCGGCGCACGTCGGTTTTCGTCGTGCCCGGCTCGAGGCCCATGAAGGTGTACGGAAAGTTGTTGAAGGTCTGGTTGTACTGCGGCGGAAAGTAATACGCCTCGGGTTTCCCGCGCCGCCCGAGGGGCCTGGCCTGGTCGTCGCTCTGGTGCATGTGATGAGGAATGGCCCCGAGGTTGTCGAAGAACTTGCACAGCAGATTCCATCCGCCTTCACGTGCCATGGTCGTCGTGCCGACGAGCAGATCGCCCGCGGCTTCGACGGCGTCCTTCAGCAGGAAACGACCGCCCGTCGCGCGGACGTAGCTCAACCCTTCGTCGTGAGGCGTGCCTGGACCGTTGTCGGCGTTTGTCGTCGACGAGAACCAGCGCTCGTTGATGCCGCCGCGGTCGCCGCCAAGCGCGTACAGGTCGTCAGGGTGCAGGCGGAGCCTGCGCCCGGGGATCATGAACGCGCGCGGCACCCACGCGGGCTCGAGGCGCAGCAGGCCGCCGCCGGCCTCGATCGCATCCTGAACGGCGCGCCGATTCAGCATCAATGCTCCATCGGGATGCCGAAGCAGTAGAGCGTGTCGTCGTACGTCGTGAAATAGATGCGGCCGTTTGCGATCGACAGGGCGGCGAAGTGCGTGAACGACGTCACCTGGTTGCCGCTCGACCAGAGCTCCTTGCCGGTTGCCGCGTCGAGCGCGTACAGAATCGCCGGCGCGGACTTCTGGGCGCGCACCTCGGCCTGATACAAGCCGCCTTCTTTCTCGTTGGCCTGTCGGACCCACTCGCCGGTGCTGAGCGCGAACACCACGCCCCCGGCGATCACCGGCGGCGCCGGCGTGATCATGTTGCGCGAGAGCCACATCGGTGTGAGCGCGGGTTTGCCGTTGCGATCTTCGACCTTGAACGCGGCAATGCTGCCCACGTTCGCCTCGCCGTTGGTGACGGGGAACTTGAACGTGGAATGCTTCGGCCCCCACACCGGTGCGAGCACCCACCGCGCGCCCTGCGCGTCCTCCCAGCTCGCGAGGCTGCCCCACGTGCCGGCGCCCGCGAAATCGATCCCCTCGTTCGAGACGAGCTCCGATCGAAACAGCGGCGAGCGGTGATCGGATCCGCCGAGCGCCTGCGAGTCGAGCATGAACAGGCGCCCCTCCTTGCCAGCGCCGACGACGAGCTCGCGCCCCTTATAGTTGAAGATAACCGGCGTCACGTTCATATCGAGGTCGCGCTTCCAGAGCCACTCGGCATTCGTCGGCGCATACCAGTCTCTGAGCTTGAGCTCCTTCGGCGTGAGCGCGACGAGCGAGTTCGCGTAGCGGTTGGTCGCGGGATCGTACTGACCGTCGCCCGTTTCCGCATACACGGTGCCGTCGGCGCCGATCGCCGGGCCCGCGATGCCCCAGAGGCCGCCGCTGCCCGATCGCCAGTAGCGAACCGTCTTCGCCGGGTCGGTCAGATCGATGGAGTACACGCTGTTCGGATTCCCGCCGCACCCTTGCCCGGTCATCGTGTAGATGACGTTGTCGCGATACGCGAGGCTGTACGGCTTGCCGTTCGGCGGCAGGAACCTGATGGCCGGGATCATCTCGTCGCCGGTGTTGGTGTTCACCTGGTGCAGGAACCCATCGCCCGACAGCACGAAGATCGGACGGACCGGGAACGGATTGTTGCCGCGCTGCGGCGCAGCAGGCGCGCCAGGAGCCGGGCTGGGCGCGCCAGCGGCCGTCGGCGCCGGCGTGACAACCGCAGCAGGCGCGCCAGGGGCCGCCGGCGTTGCAGGACCAACCGTACCGGCCGACGCGGCACCGCGAACACCACCCGGTGCTTGAGCCGCACGTCCGCGCGCGGGCGCCGGCGGGAGCACCGGCCAGGCGGTCAGGCCGCCCGGACACAGAAACGTCGCCTGCTCGGTTTCGGCGACGTTGGCAGCCCAGTCGAAGTGCTTCTTCCAAAAAATCGTCCCGAGGTCGGCATCAACCGCGAAGAGATCATTGTTCGTCGTCGCGACGAACGCGAGCTCCTTGAAGCCCCGGTCAGTAATCGCCCGCTCGACGATGAGCGGGCCAAAGAGTGAGTAAACGGACCGTGGCTTCGCCTCGAGCTTGATCGTCCAGAGCAGCTGAATGTTCTTGAGCGTGTCCTTGGAGATCTTCGTTTCATCGCGCTGCCACGCGTCGCGCTGGTTGTTGCCACTGTGCGTTACCCAGTCGGCGCCGGCCAGCGGCACGACGACGAGGCTCGCAATCAGTCCAATCCATGTCAGCAGTCTTGGCATAGAAATAGTCCGGAAGCTCGACGTCCCCGCATCGGCTTCTTCCGCGTGACGATACTGCGCGGATCGGAACGCGGCAAGCGTCAAACCGGCGCGAGCCGCGGATTTTGCAGCGGAAGACAACAGGCGAGACCGAAAACAGGGCGTAATTGCCTGACAACCAACGATTTTTGCCGTTTCGAACGTGAGTCATCGCCGGCCCGCCGAGGCTGATCAGCTGAAGGGCGGCGTTTCGAGATGCGAAACCCGGCGCCGCCACGCGCGCGGGCGCTCAGAAGACCAATCGATCCTTGCGCGCGTCGACCTTGGCGCGGTCGAGCCCCGGAACTTTCTTCAGGTCGTCGATGGTGACAAAGCGGCCGTGATCGTTGCGATAGCGGACGATCGCCTGGCCATCCCCATCGGCGACGTCCAGCGTCTTGGCGAGCTCGCTGGCGTCGGCCTTATTCACGAAGATCAGCGAGAAGTGCGTGGTGAGGTACTCGAGGATGGCGTTCCACTCCTCGTCGGTCCCCTGTGCCCCGTTCGCGGCCATTTCGTCGAGCGTCTTGCTCCACTCTTCGCGCGTCTTCAGCTGACCGACGGCCGCCTCCGGGCCGTGACAGTCGCTGCAGACTTTGAGCAGCGCGGACTTCCCCGGCCCATCGGGGAGAGGCGAATCGCTTGGCTGCGGCGCATGAGGTGACGCGATGCCGAACACGATGCTGATGACCAGAGCCGCGCCGCCCATCGCCATTGACTGCGCCAGCGCCCACATGCCGCCATCATAGCGCACGCGATCCATAATGGCGGCGAGTGCCCACGTATCGCAGCCGTCGCGCGGCGACCATCGAGAACGAGCGCGTGCGCGTCACAGTGCTCGCGGAGGGTGGGCACATTGCGGAGATCTTCGACAAGGACGCCGGCGTCAACCCGCTCTGGACGCCGCCGTGGCCGTCGATTGAGCCGTCACGCTACGAGCCGCTCGTGCACGACGATGTGTACGGCCGTGGCGCCGACGCGAGGCTGCTCGCAGGTATCATGGGGCACAACATCTGCCTCGATCTATTCGGCGGACCGTCAGCCGAGGAACGAGCGGCGGGGCTTCCCACGCATGGCGAGGCAGTCGTCGTGACCTACGACATTGCGACCTCGGCAAACGCGATCGCGATGTCGGCGCGCCTGCCGCTGTCTCAAATTCGGTTCACGCGCCGGCTCGAACTCGACGGGTCCGCTGTAGCGGTCTGCGAGCGCCTCGAGTCGCTCTGCGCGTTCGATCGGCCTATCGCGTGGACCCAGCACGTGACGCTCGGTCCGCCGTTTCTCGAGAAAGGGCGAACGGAATTTCGCGCATCAGCCACACGATCGATCGTGTTCGAGTCGCCGTTCGGTGCCGCCGATTATCTCGAGCCGGGCGGGTGTTTCGACTGGCCGCACGCGCCGCGCGTCGATGGGAGAGTCGCCGATCTGAGCGTCTTCACCTCTCAAGCGGCGTCGAGCGCGTATACGGCGCACCTGATGACGGCACAGCGTGACACGGCATGGTTCATCGCGTTCTCGCCCGCGCATCGTCTCGCCTTCGGCTACGTCTGGAGACCGTTGGATTTCCCCTGGATGGGCATCTGGGAAGAAAACCGCAGCCGCACGGGCGCGCCGTGGAACGCCTCGACGCTTGCGCGGGGAATGGAATTCGGCGTGTCTCCGTTTCCCGAGATGCGGCGGGCCATGGTCGACCGCGGCCGTCTCTTCGATACACCGACCTACCGCTGGCTTCCCGCGCGCGACGCGCTCGAGGCAGACTACTGGATCGTGCTGCAGCGCACCGACACGATCCCCGAATCTCTCGATCGGCCGGAGAAGACCAAAACAACGACGGGGGCGACGCTATGACCGTCTCGCAGGCCGAGCGCGTCGCGCGGGCGCTCAATTCGTTTCGGATCGAGCTGCCGTCGTGGGGCTTCTCGAATACCGGCACCCGCTTCGGCAAGTACCTCCAGCCGGCTGCCGCGTTGACGATCGACGAAAAATTCTCCGACGCCGCGGAGGTGCACCGGCTGACCGGCGTCTGTCCAACGCTCGCACTCCACGTGCTCTGGGATCTTCCGAACGGCGCCGCCGACGTCGAGCGGATCAGGTCGCTGGCCGCGCGTCACGGGATCGCGCCGGGCTCGATCAACCCGAACCTGTTCGAGGATCAGCAGTACAAGTTCGGGTCGTTTGGCAACCCGGACTCAAGCGTGCGCACCCGGGCGGTCGGGCACGCGCGCGACAGCGTGGCGATCGCGCGGCACCTGAGCAGCCGCGACATCGTGCTCTGGTTCGCCGACGGCTCGAACTACCCCGGCACGGCGAACATCCGGCAGCGCAAGCGGTGGTTCGAAGAGAACCTCCGGATCCTGCACGCCGACGTCAATGCCCATCAGCGACTGCTCGTCGAATACAAGCCGTTCGAGCCGGCCTTCTACCACACCGACATCGCCGACTGGGGAATGGCGTTGGCCTTCGCGCGCGCCGCTGGCCCCCGCGCGCGCGTGCTGGTCGACACCGGGCATCACTACCAGTCGCAGAACATCGAGCAGATCGTGGCCTGGCTGCTCGCCGAAGGGATGCTCGGTGGCTTTCACTTTAACGACCGGCGGTACGCGGACGACGATCTGACGCTCGGATCGATCGATCCGTATCAGGTGTTCCGAATTTTTCACGAGATTCTCTTTTTCGAGTCTGAGACGGGCACGCGCGCCGACGTCTCGTACATGATCGACCAGAGCCACAACCTGAAGGGAAAGATCGAAGCGATGATCCAGACTGTGGTCCACGCGCAGGAGCTGTACGCGAAGGCCGCGCTCGTCGACCACGACGCGCTCGCCGGCGCCCAGGCGCGGTGCGAGTTGGTGCGGGCCGAGTCGGTGCTTCGCGATGCGTTCTCGACCGACGTGCGCCCTGCGATCGAGGAGTGGCGGCGCGGTAAGGGGCTACCGCCCGATCCGCTCGAGACGTTTCGCCTTAGCGGCTATCTCGAGCGGATCACAGCCTTGCGCGGCGGAAGGACCTCAGCGACGTCGTCCTACGCGTAATCGCGGTCGTCAGCTTGACCAGCGCGATATCCGTCGGGCGCCATGGCAATCCGTCGGAGCTCACCAGGGTCGAGCCAGTTCACCTGGCAGCGTTCGCAAGTATCGATGACGACGTTGCCCGGGCCGTCGTAGCCGTGATCGATCATCGGCCGACCGCACATGGGGCAGGCTAGAGTCCGGTCGCCCGGCTCTCGGCGGCGGGGCAGCGCGGTTTGCAGAGCGCGCGCCTCGTGGAGGCGCACGGCGTCGATGATAGTCACGAAGCGGTTCATCTCGATCAGCATGCCGAAACATCGAGAGCAGCAGAGCAGGGGCTCCTCGTCAATCTTGCTGTTCGACAGCGGTGTCGAGCAGAGAGGGCACAGGGTCGGCGTCTCACTGAAGAGCGACAGACATTCCAGGGCGGCCGGCCCTTCGGGCAGCACCTGCTCAGTGCCGCAGTGGTCGCAAACAAGACGCCCATGGTCCACTCGGATGGGCGCACCGCAGTTCTCGCATTTCGTCACGATCGCCTTATCGGCCACCGCCGACCGCCCGGATACCCTGCGTCGCTGCCCCCACCGTTTTGAAGACGGAGTTCTGCGGACGCTACGGCAGCCAGGTGACCTGACGGTTAGCGGTCGTCACTCTCCTGATGCGGCGGCCAATGCTTCGGTCGTCCATTCTCGTCCACGACCAGCGCGCGCGTGCCCGGCGGCAACACCTGGAGCGTTTTCAGGAACTCGATGAGCGCGTCCTGTTCGAACGGGCTCAACGCCTCGAACGCAAGGCGCGTCGCCTTCGCCTCGCCGTCATGGGCTTTGACCGCCTGTCGGAGCGTCGTGAACTGTCCATGATGGAAGAACGGCGGCTCGTTGGCCGTTCCCCATAGCTTCCGCGTCAGGAATTTCCGGTTGCCTTTAAAGAACGCCTTCGAGCCCGCCGGCTCGTTCATGTCCAACGCCTCCATGTTCGGGTCACCGGGCACCCCCGTCGTGATGTCGTGCAGCTTCAGATCCGTATACGCCGGGACCATCACCACACCGTGCGACGGTTTGAGCCGCGGGCTCGGCAGCTCGTCGCTCGACAGATCCACCGTCAACGTCGGCGCCTGCCCGACCAGCAGGTTGGGCGGACTGGCGGGGTTGTAGGGATTGGGCTCGCTGAACATCCACCCCTGACGATCCAGCGGCAACGCCGGGATGTGGCAGCTCGTGCAGCCGATTGACCTGAACCGTTTCTCGCCAATCAGCACCGCTTCCTCGATTTCGGGATCGTTGGGAATCACACGCCCCGGCACCGCCATCGTCGCCTGGAACACAGACACCGCGGTGACATCCGCGCGCGTCATCTCGTTCGTCACGCCGTCGCCGTCCGGGTCCGTGTCCTTGCCGAAACGCTCGGTCGACTGAATCCCATGATGGTGGTTGAACGCATTGTTCGAGAACTGTCGAATCGACACGACGTTCCCGGCCTGATGAAACGGGCGGATGATCAGGCTGGGAGGGCTGGCGGGACCGCCCGTGATCAGACTCGGCGCCGCGATGCCCTGCACGCCGGCCGTGTTCCAGCTGCCGTCCGTCTCGCGCGCGATCGTGCCGAAGCTGATGCCCTTGGAGGTCAAGTGCCGCGCCGGGCCCCCTGGCAGCGTCGCATCCCGGATGGCTTGGAGATCCGCCGTGATCTGGCGCGAGAGCATTTCGATGTAGCCCGACCCGAACATGCCCAGCGTCGCACGCGAGTTGGCAATCGTCTGCAGCTGGGTCGGCATCGGCATTTCCGCGTCGTCCAACGTGCCGCGTGTCCGGACCAAATCGCTGCCGTCGAACGTCGCGAAGTCGAACCGTTGGCCGAGCACGAAGACATTGGCGACGATGTCGCCGCCGCCGCCCGCGATGCCGAACGGGAGGTTGTGACAGCCCGCGCACGAATTCGAGTCGGGGGCGGAGATCCGATTAAAATTGCGCGGAAACACCAGTGGGCTCATCGGGTCGCTGAGTGGATTTCCCGTCCCCTTCGTGTTCGGCCGGCCGCCTCCCTCCTCGATCGTCCACACCGCCGTGAACAGACGCTTGCCGAATGCCACGAGATCTCGCAGGGGCAGGGAATATTCCTCCCCATCCTGCAGGTGGCGCGGGATGGCCACCTCCCGCCCGATTGGCGATTGCGTCTGGACCGTGGAGAGCGCGCCGATGCAGAGCACGACGCCGACGGCGAGCCCGAGGGATAGCCGCATAGAACCTCCCGTGGATGAGCCCCGTGGTTGAGGCGTCTCGTGTGAATCGCAAAAAAGTTGAAAAAAAGTTGTTCGTTTTGTCTTGATCCCGTCGTTGTTGAGGTATAAGGTCCAGCTACTTTAGCCGAACCAGGAGGGGACATGCGAGGAATCTCTCGTCGTACATTGCTTCAGCGAACCATGGGCGCAAGCGCCGTCCTTGGCTCCGGGTTATGGGCACCAGGGGTGGCCGGCGCCGACGACGATCTCACCAAACGGTGCGGCGTCCCCCTTCCCCTCCCACACACCACGGCGGGGCCGTTTGGTCCCCTCCATTTCTACTTTCCGGGGCCGATCGACGGCTCGCTCGCGCCGACCGACGCAACGGGCGTTCACCCGGAAGGCCGCGATCCTTCGACGATTACGAACTTCGAGGGGCTCGTGGGCAATGTGGACCTGGAGTTCAGCGGAACTGCCCGCGACACCAAGACAGGCGCTAAGGCCCCGTACACCTTTCACACGGACTCGCGCTTCATGATCGGCGACTTTATCGCGTCCGATCAGAAACGCCACAAAGGCGCGTTCGCGTTTCTTTGAATCGACAGCATCACCGCGAGCCCGTTGGGCCCGCATTCGTACGATCCCGGAACGGCGCCAAGCCTCCTGCTGTGGACCATTGAGATCCCCGAGGGCAGCGTCCATGTCGACCTCCATGCCGGGGAAGCGACTCTCGATCTCCACAACGTGTGCAGCCTCTTCGACGCTTTCACGGTGCCGAACAGTCTAAATCCCCTTCACCCCCTGGGGCTCGTAAGCGGCTTCATGAAGTCGCTGCGCATTGAGTGGAGCGGCATCAAGAGCATGCTGTCGTTCAACAACCACTCGACGTTCAGAGGCGACTTCGTCGAGACGTCCGCGCGTATCGAGCTGTCCATCAACAGTCCCGCGAGCAAGCCGCCGTTCACGCCGGCACCGGAGGACGGCTTCGAGTTCGAGGCCGATCCAGCGACGACCATCACGAACTTCGCACAGATCGGGCACGAGAACAATGGCTCGTTGTTCTGATCTCTTTGGAACAGCGACTACGAGAGGCCGGCGGACAACCGCCGGTCTCTTGACACCGCCGCACTGCGGAGGCGCACAGTGAACCTATCCACGGAACCCACAGCGGAGCGGCGGGAAAACGAGGACAGCCTTCTCGTGTTCGGTCCCGTCGCATTGCTCGTCGTGCTGTGCGGTCTCTTCTATTACAAGTGGGGAAGCGCGGCCGCTGCTATCGCTGGCGTCCGAACCACGGGCGGTTGGTCGGGTACAGCCGCCGCGCTCACGACCGGCAATGCTCTGTGGGCCTCGATGTTCTACTTCCGTCGGATATGGATCGCCCTGGCGTTTGGCCTCGTGATCGCCGCGACG
>Ga0066903_100004451_pt1 | contig 11855 bp, 10 predicted proteins | sample PanSoiMetaGPlot1_FD_67491 | JGI IMG/M metagenome (GOLD analysis project Ga0066903, IMG submission 67491) | Tropical forest soil microbial communities from Panama analyzed to predict greenhouse gas emissions - Panama Soil - Plot 1 (version 2) | ecosystem: Environmental > Terrestrial > Soil >...
AAAGAGCTTGATCCTAATTTCACACCATCCGAATCGGAGCAGGAAGGCGGCGAGCCAGCTAAGAAAGACGTCAAAACACCGGCACTTCGCGCATTTGGCCGTGATCTGACCGAGTTGGCAAGGAAAGGTGAACTCGATCCAGTCATCGGCCGGCGCAATGAGATTGAGCGCGTAATTCAAGTGCTTTGCCGGCGGACAAAGAACAATCCAGTTCTGATCGGCGAAGCAGGCGTCGGCAAAACGGCCATCGCAGAAGGGTTGGCGCAGGAGATCGCAAACGGCAATGTCCCTGAATTGTTGCGCGACCGGCGGGTGATCACCTTGGATCTGGCGTTGATGGTAGCTGGAACAAAATATCGTGGTCAGTTCGAAGAGCGCATCAAAGCCGTCATGGACGAAATTCGCCGTTCCAAGAACGTCATTCTTTTCATCGACGAGCTGCACACCATCGTGGGGGCAGGCTCGGCAGAAGGCGCAATGGACGCTTCGAACATTATCAAGCCCGCGCTGAGTCGTGGTGAATTGCAATGTGTCGGCGCGACCACGATGAACGAATACCGCAAATACATCGAGAAAGACGCAGCGCTGGAACGTCGGTTCCAGACGATAAAGGTGGATGCGCCGACGGTTGATGAAGCCATTCAAATCCTGAGAGGGCTGCGACCCAAGTACGAGGCGCACCACAAGGCCAAGCTCACAGATGAGGCGCTGGAGACGGCAGTCAAATTTTCCGATCGCTATATCACGGGACGGTTTCTTCCCGATAAGGCCATCGATGTGATGGATGAGGCCGGCGCGCGCGCGCGCATCAACGCCATGACGCGGCCGCCCGACGTGAAAGATATCGAAAAGGAAATCGAAGAGATTCGATTGGAAAAGGAAGGCGCAATCAAGGCGCAGGATTTTGAAAAAGCCGCCGCGCTCCGCGACAAGGAGAAGCACGCAAAAGAAAAACTCGACTCTATTCTGAACAAATGGCGCGAGGAAAGAGAAGAAAGAGAAGTCGTGGTGACAGCTGACGACATGATGCACATCATCTCCAAGGTCACCGGCGTTCCGCTCCAGCGGATGGAGCAGGAGGAAACGCAAAAGCTCCTTATGATGGAGGCCGACATGAAGCAGCGCGTCATCGGCCAGGACGAAGCCGTTACTGCCATCAGCAAGGCGTTGCGCCGGTCACGAGCGGATTTGAAAGATCCCCGGCGGCCGATCGGTTCATTTGTGTTTCTCGGCCCGACCGGAGTCGGCAAAACCTTTCTGGCGCGCACCTTGGCAGAGTTCATGTTCGGTGACGCTGACGCGTTGATCCAGATCGACATGTCTGAGTACATGGAAAAATTCACCGCGTCGCGTCTGATCGGGTCGCCGCCGGGCTACGTCGGATACGAGGAGGGTGGTCAACTTTCCGAGGCTGTGCGGCGCCGGCCATACTCGGTTGTACTTTTTGACGAGATCGAAAAAGCGCATCCCGACGTGATGCATTTGCTTTTGCAAATTCTCGAGGACGGCAAGATCACCGACTCGTTAGGGCGCAAAATCGATTTCCGCAACACGATTATCATCATGACTTCCAACGTCGGCGCGGAGTTGCTTAAGAAACAAACCGTGATGGGCTTCGGTGCGCCGATCGAAGGGCACGACTACGAATCGATGCGCGACAAAATTCTCGATGAAACCAAGCGCGTGTTTAAACCCGAGTTCCTCAATCGGCTGGATGAGATCATCGTGTTTCATTCGCTCGCCAAAGCAGATTTACTGCGCATTGTCGATCTGGAAGCCGACAAAGTTCTCACCCGCATCAAAGCCAAAGACGTTCACATCGAGTTGCAGCAAAGCGCGAAGGAATTTCTGATCGAGAAAGGATATGATCCGCAGTATGGCGCGCGACCAATGCGTCGCGCGGTAGAACGTCTTCTCGAAGATCCGCTCGCGGAAGAGTTGCTCCGTGGCCACGTCAAACCCGGCGACAAAGTCGACGTTACGGTCGTCGATGGAAAGCTCTCGTTTCAGGTTCCTGCATCACAAACCCAGAGCAGCGCGCCTGCCCCAGCGAGTTAAGGCGCTTTATAAAATCACGCGCGCGGATGTGCGTCCGCGTAGGCTTTCTTCAGACGCTCGACTGTGACGTGCGTGTAAATTTGTGTCGTCGAAAGGCTGGCATGGCCGAGTAATGCCTGGACACTGCGTAGATCAGCGCCACGATCGAGCATGTGCGTGGCAAAACTATGCCGCAACTTGTGTGGACTAATTGAGATGGGAATTGATGTGTGGCGCACATAACGTTTTAACACGAGCCAGATCGAGCGCACCGACATTCGCCTGCGTGTCTTGTTTATGAAGAGGGGACCTGCATGCACGTTGGCTGCGGCGCGATACCGCTGGATCGCTTCCAGCGCCGGGAAGCCCACCGGGCAAACGCGCTCTTTGCGGCCTTTGCCGAAGACGCGTGCGGACTCTGTGTAAGGATCGAGATGGGCCACATCGAGCGCTGCCAGTTCGCTCAATCGCAAACCGCTGCTGTAGAACAATTCCATGATTGCGACGTCGCGCAGCGGCATCCAACCCGGCGCTGCGCGGTTCTTGTCGATCTTGAGCGGCGCTGCGATGAGCTCTTCGATTTGATGACGCGTCAGCACTAGCGGCAGTTTTTTTTCGAGTTTTGGCAATTGCACTTCGCGCACCGGATTGCGTCGCAGTTTTTTTCGAGCTGCGAGAAACTGATAAAAAGTGCGGAACGCGGAGAATTGGAGTCGCACATACGAACGGGCTTGCTTGCGCTTCATAAGTGCAAACAGATAATCGCGAAAATCGTCGGCTGTGAATTTTTTCCACGGCGTTTTGTTCTCAGCGCGGAAACCGGTCAGCGCCTGTCGATAAGCCTTGAGCGTACGCGCGGAAGCGTTTCGCTCGTCCGCGAGGTAACGCAGGAATTGCTCGACAAGAGGATCTCGATCGACCGGCACGGGGGTAGTCCGCGTCATCGGGAATGACGAACGACGAACGCCGAATGACGAACGAAGCCCGAAGTCCGAATGACGAAATAATCCTGCAAAAGTGAACACGTGCGGAGGATTCGCGCTTCATGCTTCGTCATTAATTCGTCATTCGTCATTTGAAATTCGTCATTCTTACTCGGGTTTTTCTACTGTATAGCGCAGTTCCGTGGGGCTCGGTCCCCCTCGAATCTGACTTTTAAAAATCGGCGGCGGATTGCTCGAAATTAATTCGTATCTCTTCAACACGAACTCGGGATAAAACCCATTGCTTGCTGGTTCGTAAACGGTCTGGCCGCTGAAGGAGCCGTAGAGTTTGTACTCGTAATTGTTGTCGCTGCCGAATTCGAGGCGTTCGCGATCGGGCGCAAGTTTATCTTTTTCATTTAACATCGCTAACTGCGCCGTGCTCCACGGTTGGCCCGGGCGACGGATGTAGCCCCAAAATTTGAAGTCGGGTTTATAGTAACGCCGGCCGATAAAATAATCTCCCGCCGGTTCGGCGGCGATATGCTGCGCCATCTCGATCCTTGCCTGATGGATTCCTTGGGGCGTGGTTTCGCAACCGCCGAAGAATAATGCCGCCAGCAACAGATTCCCTGCCAGCGACAACGGAGTGGCGCGTCTCATTCCTTAGCGAAATCTTTTATCGCAGCTTTACACCATGCGCAATCGCAAGCTCTGGCAGAAGAATTGGAGATCCGAATTCCCGCCTTCGCTGCGCGTAGGGGAGCAGGCAAAATCCGAAACAACCCTTGCGCTCTGTCGTTCGCTGGTCACTAGTCACTAATCACTTCCTGATAATGGTTCGATTCTTCAACGCTCTCGGCACGCCGCTGCTCTCGTTTTTTCAATACCTGGGCGAACTCGTGCTGCTTGCGGGGGACACTTTTCGTTCCATTTTCACACACAGACTCCGCTGGAAATTATTCCTCAATCAAGTCGTCGAGATCGGGTTGCTTTCCCAGGTACTGGTGATTATTACCGGTGGTTTTACTGGCGCCGTTTTTTCAGCGCAGGCTTTTTTTCAATTTAACAAACTCGGAATGGGATCTGCCGTGGGTGCGGTGGTTTCGGTATCGCTGTGTCGTGAGCTGGCTCCGGTCCTGACGGCGCTAATGGTGGCTGGACGCGTGGGAGCGGCAATGTCAGCAGAGATCGGCACGATGAAAGTGACTGAGCAGATCGATGCGCTTCGCGCGCTGGCGGTTTATCCGATCGATTATCTGGTAGTGCCGCGAACGTTGGCGATGATCCTGTCGATGCCTTTATTGGTCGCGGAATGTATCGCATTCGGCATCGTCGCTGGATACTTCGTCGCGGTCTATCTGCTCGGTGTCAACGGCCCGTACTACGTCGAGAACATGGTGCGCTGGACTCGGCGCAAGGACATCATTATGGCTATGACCAAAGCATTTGTGTTCGCGCTGCTGATTGTGTTTATCAGTTGCCATAAAGGTCTCACCGCACGGGAAGGCGCGGTGGGCGTAGGCCGCGCGACGACTGAAGCGGTAGTGAATGCGTCGCTTGCGGTTTTGATTGTAAATTTCTTCCTAACGATGGGGTTGAACATTATTTTTCCCGCTGGCCATCAATGATGCGCTGCTGGTTGACGCTGGAGTCAGTTCGGGGTTGAGAGTTGTAAATTGACGGTTGAGAGTTTGAGCTTCGCAATGATTGAAGCGCCGCCTCTTTCAACTGTGACAACCGAACCTCGCGTGAGTGCGAGCGACGGGTCGCCGATGATCAGGGTGTGCTCGTTGAAAAAAAAGATCGGGCAACAGGAGATTTTGCGCGGTGTCGATCTTGAGGTCCGCACCGGTGAGACTCTCGTGCTGATAGGTCGCAGCGGCGGCGGGAAAAGCGTTTTGCTAAAGCACATCATCGGTTTAATGGAGCCCGACTCCGGCGAAATCTGGATCCGCGGCCAGAACATTATCGGCATGAACGAGCGGCAACTAGGAGCCATACGTGAAAAGGTGGGAATTCTGTTTCAAGGCGCAGCGCTTTTTGATTCGATGACAGTAGAAGAAAACATCCTTTTCCCGTTGCGAGAAACAGGCGAACGTGATCCAAAGGTATTGCGCTCCAAAATCGCTGAAATGCTCGAGGTGACTGAAATGGAAGGGCAAGAGCAAAAGATGCCTGAGAGCCTAAGCGGCGGGATGAAAAAGCGGGTTGGCCTCGCACGCGCCATCATTCGCCGCCCCTCGTGCGTGTTGTACGACGAGCCGACGGCTGGCCTTGATCCTGTCGTTGCTGATAGCATCAATAAATTAATTCGCTGCCTGCAAGGCCGTTTTGGAATCACCAGCATTGTCGTTACTCACGATATGAAGAGCGCATTCGACGTGGCTGATCAGATCGCCTATTTGCATCAAGGCCGCGTTTACTTTCATGGAACGCCAAGTGAGCTTCAGCAATCAAGCGATCCACTCATTCAAGATTTCCTGCTCGGTCGCTCTGAAACTTGGCGCGATTAGTTCCGAAACGGTTCGCGCGTTCAGCGGGCGCTTTCTTGCGAAATTAGACGCAACATCGACATTATTGCCTCAATGAATCGGCACGAAAGAGGTCTGGAATTCAAGGTCGGCATCTTCGTCTTTATCGGATGCGCGGCTTTGGCGGGGTTGGTAGTGAAGTTCGGCCGTATTGGAGAAGGCGTTAAAACTTATTACCAGCTTACTGTTCGTTTCGCGGACGCGAGCGGGCTGCTCACGAACTCGGACGTTTTGCTCGGCGGCGCCAAGATCGGTCGCGTCGCGGGGGGCCCGCGTCTGGTTCGAGACGGACCGGGTGTGTACGTACCGTTGCGAATCTTCGACTACGTGAAAATTCCTCTCGGCAGCAAATTCACAGTTGGCAGTTCCGGATTGCTGGGCGACCGCTTTGTCAGCGTGACGCCGCCGACCGGCGCGCCAAGTGCATACATCTCGAAGGACTCATTTGTCGATGGTACGCGAGAGACTGGTTTCGATGATCTCACCCGGCAGGGCAGCGAGCTCGTAGGCGACGTGCGCACAACAGTGCAAAAGCTGAATCAGGAGACGCTGTCAGCGCAGAACATGGAAAATTTGAAGGCGAGCTTGCAACATTTGAGTCAGGCTACCAATGCACTCGCAGAATCTTCGAAGAAATTGGATGGCGTGGTCGACCACGCCGACTCAGCCATGGTTTCAGCAAAGCAAGCAGTTGACAGCCTTCAGAACGCCATCGCCGACACACGCAAGCTGGTGCGAAGTGCCACGCAGGGAAAGGGTCTCGTGGCCGCGCTGTTAAACGATCAAGGGTTGGCGAACGACCTGCACGCCTTGATCACGAATCTGCGCGAACACGGGGTCTTGTTCTATCGGGACACGACTGTAACCACTCAAACCAAGCCGCCGGAACGAACAAAACCGGCTCGTCAAGCGCAAAGCCGGTGAATCCTTCATGTCTGTGGAGCCTGCGTCTGATCCGAAATTTGAAATCGGTCATGTGCTATTCATTGATATCGTCGGGTACTCGAAACTGCTGATCAACGAGCAGAGCGAGCGGATTCGCCAGTTAAAAGAGATCGTTCGTGGGGCGGCGCAGGTTCTTTCCGCAGAGGCCGAACGAAAACTAGTGCGACTGCCGACGGGCGATGGTGTCGCGTTAGTTTTTCGCAACAGTCTGGAAGCGCCTGTGCAGTGCGCTTTGGAAATTGGTGAGGCGCTAAAAACCCATCCTGAGCTTCGCGTACGGATGGGCATACATAGCGGGCCTGTCAGCGAAGTCGCTGACATGAACGAGCGTGCGAATATCGCAGGGGCCGGAATCAACATCGCACAACGGGTGATGGACTGCGCAGATGCAGGACATATCTTGTTATCGAAGCATGTGGCAGAAGATCTCGTGCATTATGCGCGTTGGCGACCGCTGTTGCATGACTTGGGTGAATGCAGGGTTAAACACGGCGATATTGTCTCGGTCTGCAATCTTTACACAGATGAGCTGGGGAACCCGGCGCTGCCGCGAAGGTTCGCAAAACGAACACTGAAACGATCCGACGCAGGATCAGTCGTCCAAGCTCCGCGCAAACGGGAGATACCAACGAAATCAATTGCTGTCCTTCCGTTTGAAAATCTGAGCGACGAGCAAGCGAACGCTTACTTCGCGGAAGGCATCCAGGGGGAAATTCTCACGCGGCTGTCAAAGATCGCGGATTTGAAGGTGATCTCGCGCACGTCGACGCAACGTTTCAAAAGTTCACCTGGTAACCTGCCGCAGATCGCAAAACAGCTTGGTGTCTCTCATATTCTCGAGGGCAGTGTTCAAAAAGCCTCCGAGCAGGTTCGCGTCAATGTTCAGCTGATCAATGCGGCGACAGATACGCATTTGTGGGCGGAAAGCTTTGATCGACGGCTTACTGATATCCTCGAGGTTGAGAGTGATATTGCCCGAAATATCGCGGAGGCCTTACAGGCGAGACTGAGCAGTTCGGAAAGGCATGCGATCGCGAAACGGCCGACGAACAATCCGGAAGCGTACGAGTTATATCTAAAAGGCAGGTTCTTTTGGAATAAACGCACGCCTGCGGACCTGCGAACGGCCATCGAGTATTTCAATCAGGCAATTGGGAAAGACTCAAAATACGCATTGGCGTATGCCGGATTGGCAGACTGCTACTGTTCACTTGGCTTCAGCTTTGATGCAGGCTCGCTATCTCCGAATGAGGCGATACCCGAGGCAAAAGCGGCTGCGCTAAACGCATTGACGATAGATGAGCGTCTGGCTCAAGCGCACACCTCCTTGGCTTTCATAAAACTGAATTACGAGTGGGATTGGCCCGGTGCGGAAAACGGATTCAAGCGGGCAATCGCGTTAGACCCAAACTATGGCAACGCTCACCATTGGTACTCACACTATTTCACAGCAATGGGCCAGACCCGGGAATCCTTGGCCGAAAGCAGGCTAGCTCTCGAGCTCGATCGGCTTGGTCTGATAATGAATGTGCACATGGGCTGGCATTATTTCTACGCAGGCGACTACGACCGAGCTGTAGAGCAATTTCGCAAGACACTCGAACTAGAGCCTAATTATGGTTTGACACATTGGTATCTTGGGATGGCGTACGTGCAAAAAGCAAATTACGAGGAAGCCTTGCTAGAGTTACAAAAAAGCAAGGATCTCCTCAGGGAAAACGTAGGAGTCGAAGCCGACATCGGATACTGCTACGCAGTCCTGGGAAGCGGACGCAAGGCAAAGACAGTCATCGATGATTTAGCGGAGCTCTCAAGGCGAAGATATGTCTCATCGTATCTCACAGCGTTAATCTACGCCGGTCTTGGGGAGAAAGATTTGGCGTTCGAATGGCTCGAAAAAGCCTACGAGGAACGCTCCGACTTACTTGTCTATCTGAAAGTGGAACCACGGCTGGATAGTCTTCGCTCTGATCCACATTTCAGCGACCTGCTTCACCGAATGGGTCTGTGAGGCGGCATGCCAGGAGTCGTTTCCGGCAGGCGCGACGCGTTCCCGCTTCGCGCTCAAAGGTGCGATCCGCGCGCGTAGCTATTTGAACTGCTTCTCAACTTCTCGCACGTAGCCGCCTGCGTACCTCTTCCTCAGTCAAGCCCTCAATGCGAATCACTTTGTCGCGCGATCGTTGACCGCGTTCCAGGATGATTGCGCTCTTCGGGATGTTCAATTCTTCAGCCAAAAAACAACGCAAAGCGGCATTCGCTCTTCCATCTACAGCAGACGCGCGCAGTTTGACCTTAATTGCATCACCGTGCTCGCCAACGACTTCATCACTCTTCGCATTTGGAACTACATGAAATCGTAAAGTAGCCATAGAGCTGAGAGCAAACAGATCGCGGTACGTAATGCCGACGATTTACCGAACTCTGGCCATTAACGCAGGCCGACAGCCTTGCGCACGCGCTGCATAACTTGATCGGCGACTTCGTTGGCACGCTTGGCGCCACGGATTAGCACGTCGTCGATATATCCTTTGTCGCGCAAAATCTCTTCGCGACGTTTGCGCATCGGCGCGAAATATTCCCACAGTTTCTCGAACAGCTCTTTTTTGAAATCGCCGTAGCCGATCCCGCCTTTCTTGAACCGCTCTTTCATATTCGCGAGTTCGTCTTTCGAAGCGAAGAGGGAGTAGAGCTGAACGATTGTCGATCTTTGCGGATCTTTCGGCGCTTCGACGGGGGTCGAGTCTGTCACCATGCTCATCACGCGTTTCCGCGTCTCTTTTTCGTCGCCGAAAATGTCGATGTTGTTGCCGTAGCTTTTGCTCATTTTCTGGCCATCGATGCCCGGAACGGTTTCTGTCGCGGCTTGGATACGTGCTTCCGGCAACTTAAAAACTTGGCCGAATGCCTCGTTCATTTTCACGGCGAGATCGCGCGTCATTTCGATGTGCTGTTTTTGGTCCTTGCCGACTGGCACGACGTCGCTGTCATAAATCAAAATGTCCGCCGCCATAAGCACCGGATAATTGAACAACCCAACGGTGGCAGCCATGCCGCGGGCGAGTTTGTCTTTGTACGAATGCGCGCGCTCGAGCAAACCCATTGGCGCGACTGTCGATAAAATCCACGCCAACTCCGTGACCTGCGGCACGTCTGAATGCCGAAAGAGCGTTGCGCGGTCCGGATCGAGCCCGCACGCCAAAAAATCGAGCGCGACGCGTCGGCTGTTCGCGCGCAGAACTTCCGGATCGCGCACAGTAGTTAGCGCATGATAATCGGCGATGAAATAAAGCGCTTCGCCCTCGGCTTGGAGCGCGATGGCAGGCCGCATCATGCCGAAGTAATTGCCGATGTGCAAAGCCCCGCTGGGCTGGATGCCGGATAGGATGCGCATTGCGGCTTAATAAAAATCACGAATGTCGAATGTCGAATGTCGAATGACGAAAGAATGATGAAGCACGAATGCCGTAGGGTGCGCTGTCCTCAGCGCACTCGTCGGGGCGTCCGTAATCCGCTGAGGACAGCGGACGCTACAGCGCGATTTGCGATTCCTTTGGAAAATCGGCTTTCGTCATTTGCCATTAGTTCCTGCTGGTAAACTTAGGCGCTACCGATTAGAACAAATCCGCGATGGCTAAAAGTTCCCAGCCCGTTTCCGTCGTGACCGGCGGTGCGGGTTTTCTCGGTTCGCATTTGGTGGATCGCCTTTTGACGGAAGGGCATCGCGTCATTGCGATCGATAATTTGATCACTGGCAATACGGCGAATATTGGTCATCTCACCGGAAACCAGAATTTCCGGTTCATCAAGCATAACGTTTCCAATTTCATTTTTCTGCCTGAAGAAAAGATCGACTACGTTTTTCACTTCGCATCACCCGCGAGTCCGATTGATTATCTGGAGCTCCCGATCCCCACGCTCAAAGTGGGCGCGCTCGGCACGCACAACACGCTGGGTTTAGCCAAGGACAAAAAGGCCTCGTTCATTCTTGCATCGACTTCTGAGGTGTACGGCGATCCGCTTGAGCATCCGCAAAAGGAAGATTACTGGGGCAACGTGAACCCGATTGGACCACGCGGCGTTTACGACGAAGCCAAGCGGTTCGCCGAAGCGATCGCGATGGCATATCACCGTTATCACCGAGTGGACACAAAAATCGTCCGCATCTTCAATACATATGGACCGCGAATGCGATTGCGCGATGGCCGGGTGGTCCCGGCGTTTATCGGGCAAGCGCTGAGTGGTCAGCCGCTAACCGTTTTTGGCGATGGCTCGCAGACGCGTTCGTTTTGTTACGTCTCCGATTTGATCGACGGAATTTTCAAACTGGCCATGAGCAATTTCCACGAGCCGGTCAACCTGGGCAATCCACGCGAGATGACCATCAAACAGTTCGCTGATGAAATTATTCGTATTACCGGAGCAAAGTCGGCGATCGAATACAAACCGCTGCCGGTGGACGACCCGAAGGTCCGCCAACCGGATATCGCTCGTGCGAAAGAGGTTCTTGGCTGGGAGCCGCGCGTGGGATTCGAGGAGGGAATCAAAAAGACAGTCGAGTATTTTCGAGAATCGTTAAAACGTTAAAGTGTTGAATCGTTACATCGTTAAGAGTTATGAATAAAGCGCCGATGTAACGGTGTAATGTGCGGCTTCCGTAAATTTTTACTGGCGCTTGCAGCGATTTGGTTGTGAATTGTCGCATGATCGGGCGCGTGCTTGCCGTCGCCGCGGGTTTACTAGGTGTTTGCTTTGCTCTGGCAGCGCAAGAAACGAATTGGCGTGGATCAATACAAAATGAGCGCGCTTCTGCGCTGAGTCTTTATCAGCCTAAAATTTTCAGTGCGAAGGATAGTTCTCTTTTGTTTCATAAGGGTCCAGTTTACGCTTGGTCCGACGGGGGCAAGCTGGCGAGCCAGAACGCACTGGCTGAGATCGGCATGGCGTCGCTCGATCTCTTTCCGGTTGCGTATTTGCCACCGAATGCTTCCGGTGCCGCGACGGCGAGGAGAGGGAGCCCTACTGCTGATTCTCTGCCCGGGAATTTCGGAACGGACGGCAAGGATTTACCCGGCATGATGATGCCTCCTGATGAGGTTTATTATGGTGGCGAAGTGGGCGTTATGTACGGTCGATGGACCGGCAAAGGCGGCGGCGATCTCATGCAGAGCTATATTCTGGGCACGGTCGGGAATGACAAATTTCAGATCTCGGTTGGTGCTGAATATGAGGAGTCGAGTGGACGCTCAGCGCGATATCACTCATACTTTTTTCCAAGATGAGGTCTGCACTTCGGCGCTGACCTGAGCCTTATCGTAACGTGAAGTGCCCTCCAAAGCGGCACCACACTGTTGCACTCTCTCCGCAGCCGCGGGATGCCGTCGTTGCCAGCGTTATTACGGCAGGCGAAAAACCG
>Ga0066903_100004452_pt1 | contig 11854 bp, 12 predicted proteins | sample PanSoiMetaGPlot1_FD_67491 | JGI IMG/M metagenome (GOLD analysis project Ga0066903, IMG submission 67491) | Tropical forest soil microbial communities from Panama analyzed to predict greenhouse gas emissions - Panama Soil - Plot 1 (version 2) | ecosystem: Environmental > Terrestrial > Soil >...
CTACATCGCGCTGGCGGTCAGCGCGGAGCACTAGCGAGAGTGAATTTTGGTCGCCGTCCCGGTGGGAGCGGAGGGGATAAGAGGAGAGGAAGGGGCAGGAGGCGGCCTGGAAGGGAAGCTTCATGAGGCGCATCGGAGCATGGGTCTGGGCAGCGCTCGTGGCTGTCCTGGTGGCGAACCCGGCGCTTGCCGAGACGGCGGAGGCGGGCGGCGGGGCATGGTCCAGGGGTCTGATCGCGCTGGCCGCTGGACTCGGGCTCGGCCTCGCGGCATTCGGCGCCGCGCTCGGGCAGGGCCGGGCGACGGCGGCGGCCATGGAATCGATCGGCCGGAACCCGAATTCGGCAGACCGGGTCTTCACACCGCTGATCGTAGGTCTGGCGCTGATGGAAGCGCTGGCGCTGTATGCGTTGGTGATCGCGTTCTTCCTGCAAGGCAAGGTTTGAGCGGAAGAGAGCACGGGCGGGACCGACCCCGCCCGTGCTCCGTGGGCCAGGCGAAACGGGGGACGGAGGTGGTGGATGTGGTGGAGCAAGCCTGAGGCAGGAGCCGAGGCCGCGACGGGAACGGAGGCGGATCCCGCGAACGGTCCGGCGGTCCGCACGCTGGCCGTGGCGGGCCACATGCGGCGCCGGCAGTCGACGGTGCTTACCCTGGTACCCGTGGGTGAGGTACGTCCCAACCCGGATCAGCCGCGGCACTTCTTCGACGAGGAGAAGCTGGCGGAGCTGGCGGCTTCGATCAAGGCGCACGGCCTCCTGCAGCCCATCGTCGTGCGGCCGGGCCGCAGCGGCTTCGAGCTGATTGCCGGCGAGCGTCGGTTCCGGGCGGCGCAGCTTGCCGGGCTCGACCGGCTCCCGGCCCTGGTCCGGGAGGTCGATGATCCGCTCGAGACCGCACTGATCGAGAATCTCCAGCGCGAGGATCTCTCACCGCTCGAGGAGGCCGAGGCACTCGCGACGCTGATCGAACGGCACGGCTACAGCCACCAGGCGCTGGCCGAGCTGTTGGGGAAGAGCCGTCCCTACGTTTCCAACACGCTCGCCCTGACCCGTCTGCCCGAACCCGTGAAGGCCGACCTCCAGCGGGAGGGACGGGGCGTGTCTCGCGAGCTTCTTCTCGGGGTCGCCCGGCAGGAGGATCCGGAGGCGGCCCTCACGCTCTGGCGACGTCTCCAGCTCGACCTGCTGTCGGTGCGCCAGTTCCGGGCCGAGAAGAGCGGCACGACGTCGGAGCGGACGGCAGTGATGGAGGTGCTGGCCGCCACCCGCCGCCTCAATCGAGCGCTCAGCCGGCTCGCTGGCGAGGAGCCTTCTCCCGAGGAGGCTCCCCGTCTCGCGCGGGCGCTCCGGCGCACCGCTCGCCTGGTGCAGCGACAGCTCGCATCGTCCGAGACCAGAGCGTCGAGCTGAGCCGTCCTCGTCCAACGGACCAGCAACGTCCGTGGCGGGCGGAGTGACTCGCTTTACACCGATGCTCGTCACGTTTCGTTACATCCGTAGCATTCTGCCTGAGGCATCTCACCCATCGAGTGAGTATCGGCGCAGCTAGCGGCTCCGCCGAGACTTGGCACGCTCCCTGCTCTTCGTCGGCCACGAAAGGGGGGCAACGATGGACGCTCAGGCGGCACTGCGGATTGAGGAGAGAACTGCGGTCGGTGTCGAACCCGAGACGGTCCTGCCGGCGCAGTTCTTTGCAGGCACCCCACTCGACGCATCACTGCAGCCGGAGAAGCGCCTCATGCTCGCGGTGCTGGAGGAGGCGGTCGGGACCTTCCAGAAAAATGCGCTCTCCCCGAATCGACGGGCACGCCGGCTCTTCACGGACGTCGAGGAATGGCTCGGATCCGAGGATAGGGAGTGGCCCTACAGCTTCGTCAACATCTGCCAGGCGCTGGGCCTCGAACCCCACTACATCCGCACCGGGCTGCGTCGCTGGCGCGAGCGTGAGCAGGCGCTTGGTCTCTCGGCGACCAATGTCGTTCGGTTCCCGTTCCGGCGGGTGAACGGGCGTCGCCATTCGATCACCGGTCGGCCGGTCGGGCTCCGTCGTTCGGCGTAGGCGAGAACGGCCGACCTGGCATCGACGGGGCTGAAGCCCGGGCTGGTGCCTTTACGGTCCCCGATCCGCCTGCGATACTTGCGGCGCTCGCCAGCCTCGATGCGTCGCCATCCTCTCACCCGAGCTCTGTCTCAGGCTGACCGAAGGCTCGATGGCCGGCCTGACTGAGCGCACCTCTGGTGTGACGTCGCCGGCTCCTGGCCTCGGAGCACTGCTCCACTGGATCCGTCCGACGTTCGACTTCGCCGGCTCGTACCGACCGGTGCTCGACATCGGCTACTTCGCCAACGTCGTCACAGTCGCCCCGAATCTCGGCATCGCGATCTCGACCGACGGGGTGGGGACCAAGCTCCTCGTCGCGCAGGCGGTGGGCCGGCTGGAGACGGTGGGGATCGACTGTGTCGCCATGAACGTGAACGACGTGCTCTGCGTGGGTGCCCGCCCCGTCGCGCTCGTGGACTACATTGCCGTGGAGGAAGCGTCCCCCGGGCGGCTCGAGGCTCTCGGTCAGGGCCTCGCCCGCGGCTGCGAGCTCGCCGGGGTCTCGTGCCCCGGGGGTGAGCTGGCCCAGGTGCGAGAGATGCTGCGGGGAGCACGGCCCGGGAGCGCCGTCGACCTGGTCGGAACCGCCATCGGCACGGTCGCGCTGGACCGGGTCATCGACGGGGCCGCGGTCACGGCGGGCGACGTGCTCGTCGGCCTCGAGAGCTCCGGGCTCCACTCGAACGGCTACACCCTCGCCCGGCGGGTGCTCCTCAACCGCGGCGGCCTGGCGCTCGACGCCCACGTCGGCGATCTCGGGTGCACCCTGGCGGAGGAGCTCCTGCGGCCAACGCGCATCTACGTGAAGCCGGTGCTCGAGCTTCTCGACCAGGGATTGCCGGTGCGAGCCCTGGCGCACATCACGGGGGACGGCCTCTTCAACCTCGTTCGGACACGGAAGCCCGTGGGATTCGACATCGACTACTGGCCAGAGCCGCCACCGATCTTTCAGCTCATACAGCGGATCGGGTCGGTTCCGGACGAGGAGATGTTCCGGGCGTTCAACATGGGGATCGGCTTCGCGCTCGTCGTCGCGGGGAAGGCAGTGGATCGCGTGCGTACGAGCCTCGAGCGTGCAGGTCTCAAGAGTCACGTCCTGGGACGGACGACCGATGATCCGGCGCGTACTGTCCGGTTCACCCCGCGTTCACTCGTCGGCCGGGAAGGCGCCTTCGAGCGAGCCTAGCCTCGGGCACCCTCGAGCGTCGCAGCTAGAGCGGCTCGATCAGGACGTCGATGACGCCGAGTCGGAGCATTCCGAGAAGGCGTGCCGCGCTGTAGGAGAGGTCGATCTCCCGCCGGGAACGGAAGGGTCCGCGATCGGTGATCGTGACCAGAACCGATCGCCCGTTCCGCAGGTTCGTGACCCGAACCTTCGATCCGAGGGGAAGGGTCCGGTGAGCTCCGGTCAGCTTCTGGGGATCGAAACGTTCGCCGCTTGCCGTGAGCCGGCTGGCGAACTCCTCCCCGTACCAGGAGGCGTGACCGACCTGGGCCGGAATGGTGGAATCCGCCGCGACGAGCGTGGCCCGGACGAGGAGGGCAAGCGCCAATGCTGCAGCCACAAGGTACACCCTCGTCCTCGGAACGGCGTCTTGGGCAGGCGGACTTGAAGATCTTCTTGCCCTGAAGGGGGCAGTTGGCATCCCGCGCTCCTGGAACGCCGGCGAAGTTAGCTGACGGGTTCGGGCCCAAAGAGCGTCTAGCCCGTCCGGGAGCCCTCAAGGCACCCGGATTAACCCCAGGACTTCGGTTCCTCCGCTCCCCTCTCGGGGATTAGGCGTATGTCGGTCAGTGCGTAAAAGTCCCAGCGCGTATGCCCAATAACCCATTAGTCTGTCAAGCGGGGCGTGCAGTTTGTAAAGCCGGGAGAATGCCGACAGCCCGACCGCGGGACGGGCGCGGGAGCTACTCCTCGCCGGTGTCCCAGTTGCCCTTGACCGGGGGAAGGAGGGGCGACTTGTGGTGCGCCACGTTGCTCGGACCGGGCTTGCGGTAGACGAAGAGCGTCTCACACCCGGGACACGCGGCACTCATGCCATCCTTCCCGCGCTTGAGTCGCACGGTGACGATGTCTCCGTTGTCGTGGCGATGCTGAATCGCCGGATATTCGGAAACGTAGACCGTCCGCATCTTTGCGCTAGGTAGGCTGCCCTCGTCCGGTTGTCAACGTCGTGCGCCGTATGCCTGCGGGCCATTGCGCCGCTGGAACCAGGCTGCCACCATGCCCGAGTGCCGGCCGGAAATCGCCTGATTCACGAGACCAGCCCCTATCTTCTCCAGCACGCGCACAACCCGGTCGACTGGTACCCCTGGAGCGAGGAAGCCTTCTCCCGCGCCCGGGCCGAGAACAAACCCGTCCTGCTCTCGGTCGGCTACTCTGCCTGCCACTGGTGCCACGTCATGGAACGCGAATCGTTCGAGGACCCGGGGATCGCACGTCTCATGAACGAGAGCTTCGTTAGCATAAAGGTCGATCGCGAGGAGCGACCGGACGTCGACGACGTCTACATGAAGGCAGTCCAGATGCTCACGGGGCGGGGGGGATGGCCAATGACGGTCTTCCTCACGCCCGATGGGAAGCCGTTCTACGGCGGTACCTACTTTCCGCCCGTCGACCGGCATGGAATGCCAGGCTTTCCCCGTGTCCTGGAAGCGGTCGCGCGGGCATGGCGCGAGCGTCCGGAGGACGTCGTCCGCTCCGTGGATCAGCTACTCGCGGGGCTCGCCCGCATGGAGGAGAGCCGTCCCACTGACAGGGCGCTGGATCCAAGCTTGCCGCGCCAGGCCGCCGAAGCCCTCCTGCGACACGTCGATCCCAGCCAGGGGGGACTCGGGGGAGCGCCCAAGTTCCCCCACACGTCCGCCTTCCAGCTCTTCCTTCGTCAGCACCGGGCAACTGGGAACCCGGCGTTGCTGCGTGCCGTGCTTCTCACCTGCGAGAAGATGGCGAAGGGGGGGGTCTACGACCAAGTCGGGGGTGGGTTTCACCGCTACGCGGTCGATGCCCAGTGGCTCGTCCCACACTTCGAGAAGATGCTCTACGACAACGCGCAGCTTCCTCGCCTCTACCTCGAGGCCTTTCAGGTGACTGGTGACCCATGGCTGCGGGCGATCGCCGAGGAGACCCTGGATTATGTGCTGCGCGACCTGCGCCACCCCGAAGGGGGCTTCTACTCCGCCACTGACGCCGATAGCGAAGGTGAGGAGGGGAGGTACTTTCTCTGGACCCGTGCGGAGGTGGCCCGGCTCGTCGAGCCGCGTGACCTCGAACTCCTCTGCCGGTTCTGGGACATCTCGGAGGGTGGCAACTTCGAGGGGAGGAACATCCCGCACGTCACCCTCTCGTCGGACGAGGTGGCGAAGCTCTTCGGCCGCGGTACCGAGGAGGTCACCCGGGCGGTCGCCGAGGCCAAGCGCCGGCTGCTCGCGGCCCGTGCGCAGCGGGTGCCGCCGCTCCGCGACGAGAAGATCCTCGCGAGCTGGAACGGCCTGATGATCGGGACGCTCGCCGAGGCGGGTCGAGTCCTCGGAGCACGTCGCTTCGTCGACGCCGCGGTCGCGGGAGCAGCATTCGTCTGGGAACACATGATCTCCGGGGGCCGGCTGCTGCACGGATGGGCGGGGGGAAAGGCCAAGGGGGACGCCTATCTGGACGATCATGCATTCATTGCGAGTGCTCTCGTCGATCTCTACGAGGCGACCGGGGAGCGGACGTATCTCGAGCGCGCCCGCGACCTGGTCGCGGCGCTCGAGGCGCGCTTCCACGACGACGCCGGAGCCTACTTCTTCACCGCTCACGATGGCGAGCAGCTCATCGCCCGGAGCAAGTCGGGGGCGGACGGGTCGCTGCCAGCGGGCAACGCGGTCGCGGCACAGGTGCTCCTCCGGCTGCATCATGTCACCGGGGAGCCCTCGTACCGGACGCGGGCGGAGGAGATCCTCCGCCTCTACCACGACGAGGCGGGTTCCAATCCCTTCGGCTATGCCGCGTACCTCCAGGCACTCGAGCTGTATACCGAAGGCCCCACCGAAGTCGTGGTGGTCGGCGCGCGCGAGGCGCCCGACACGGGAGCGCTGTGGGCCGCCGTCGCGTCGGCCTATCTCCCCCATCGGGTGCTGGTGAGGACCGAGGTCGGTGACGAGGACGTCCTGGCCCCGGCGCGCGAGCGGCCGGCAGTCGGTGGGCGAGCGACCGCCTACGTGTGCCGTCACTTCACGTGCTCGTCCCCGATCACGGACGCGGTCGAGCTGGAGCGCCTGCTCCGCTCCGCCAGCTAGGAGCGCACATGGCCGAGACCTCGCCCCCAGCACTCGATCCAGCGACCTTCCTGCAGGAGCATGTCGCTCCCCGGTCGGCACGTCGCATCGCCCAGCTGAAGGGGGAGATCGCCCGCCTGCAGCGGGAGCTCGACGATCGCCTGGCGGCCGTGGCCACCGTCCAGCTCGTCCTCGAAGGGTCCGGTACCTGGTATCTGAACCTTCGCGACGGCGAGACCCGGGTCGCGGGCGTCCCCGACTCCCCGCCGATCGTCCGGCTCTACCAGGACCGCAAGGATTGGGAGCTGCTCCTCAGGGCGCAGCTGGCCGGAGGCGCCGGGCTGCCGACGCTGGCCCCGGAGCTGACCCGCAGCAGGATCGAGCGCCTGCGCACGCTGGACGGGTCGATCGCCTTCCGTCTGGGAAGTGACGACGGCGACCGTGTGGTCGTCGTCCAGTTCGGTAGCGGCGAACGCACCGAGCCCCGCTGCACCGTCAGTGTGCGTGCCGAGGACGCCCTCCGCCTGCAGGCCCGCGAGCTGACGCCGCAGGCCGCCTTCATGCAAGGGCTCGTCAGGCTCGAAGGCGATCTCGCCTTCGCGATGCAGGTGGGGACCGCGCTTTTCCTCTAGGCGCCCCGGAAGACGGGCCGCCGCCGTTCCCGCTGGGCCGCGAGACCCTCCCGCGCGTCCGCGCTCTCACGCACCTGCCGGAAGAGCGCCTCGAGGTCGTCCCGTCGCAGCAGTCGGCGTTCCTCACCCAGCCGCTGCACGAAGGCCTTCATGGCCCGCACCGACAAGGGCGCGTTCCCGCCGACGGTGCGCGCGAGGTCGGAGACCACCCGCTGCAGGTCGGCCGTGGCGACGAGCCGGTTCAGGAGGCCGAGCGTGAGGGCCGCTTCGGCGCCGACCGCTTCCCCGGTGAAGAGCAGCTCCTTGGTGGGCGCGGCGCCGATCGTGTCGACGAGCTTCCATGTGAGCGCGATCGGGACGGCGATCCCCAGCCGCGCGAGTGGCATCGCGAAGCGGGCGGTGTCGGAGCCAACCCGCAGGTCGCAGTGCAGCGCCAGTTCGCAGCCGCCGGCAATGGCGTCGCCCTGGACGGCGGCTATGGTGGGATGGGGACAGGCCTCGAGCGTCGCGAGGGCCTCCTCGAGGCCGTGCGTTTCCACCGCACCTGCTTCCCGCTGCGTGGCCAGCTCGCGGAGGTCGAGTCCCGCGCAGAACGTGGTACCCGCTCCCTGCACGACGACAACCCGGATCTCCTCCTGCCGTGCCGCCCAGGTGAAGGTCGCGTGCAGGAACTCCACCATTGCGGAGTTGAGAGCGTTCCGCTTCTCGGGGCGATTGAGAGTGACGGTGCAGATCCCGTCCTCGACGGTGCGGAGGATCTCCTCGGGCATATGAGGCTCTAGAAGCTGTCCTTCAGCGCGCGGACGGCGGCGAAGAGCGCGACGGGGTCCTCCGCCCGGACCCCTGGAACCCGTTCGCGCACCGAGGCCGCGAGCTCCGGGCTGCTGGTCCGCAGGAAGGGGTTGGTCGCCTTCTCCTCCCCGATCGTGCTGGGCACGGTTGGCCTCCCCGCCCGGCGCAGCGCCTCGACGGCCGCGCGCTTTTCGCCCAGCCGTCGGTTTCCGGGCTCGAGCATGGCGGCGAAGCGGAGGTTTTTTTCCGTGTACTCGTGGCCGCAGTACACCCCGGTCTCGTCCGGGAGGGCAGTGAGTCTCCCCAGCGAACTCATCATCTGCGCAGCGTCACCCTCGAAGAGGCGGCCGCATCCGCCGGCGAACAAGGTGTCCCCGGTGAATACCGCGCGCTCGGTGGGGAAGTGGTAGGCGATGTGGCCGCTGGTGTGAGCGGGGATCAGGATGACCCGCCCGCGGAGCTCGCCGATGGCCACCGGGTCACCGTCACGGACGGGATGCGTGATGGCGGGAATGCGGGATGCTTCGGCGGCCGAGCCGTAGACCTGCAGTCCCGGCAGGGCAGCGGCGAGGTCTTGGTTGCCACCCACGTGATCGAAGTGATGGTGCGTCGCGAGGACTGCTACGAGACGGATTCCTCGCCGGTGGACCTCGGCGAGGACGGGCCCGGCTTCCGCGCAATCGACGACCCCGGCCACGCCGGTCGCCGGATCGACGAGCAGGTAGGCGTAGTTGTCGGCGAGCTGCGGGATCGGGACGACATCCACGCGGGGGCTAGTCCTCCACCGGTAGGCTCATGCGGTTGGTCTCCTCGAAGTGGCTGGTACTCTCCCCTCCCGCCCCGGTGCGCTGCTCGAGCCGGAAGAGTCGCTCGCGGAGTCCCGCGCTCTCCACCGCGCGCGCGAGCTGTTCCTTCGAGAGGTCGCCCAGACGTGCCTCGAGGCGCCCGAGACGGTCCCGCAACCCGGCGGCCTCGCCGGCGCGCGCGATCTGGTCCTTGCTGTACTCCACGACGCGTCCCTCGATGCGCGTCAGCCGCTCGCGGAGCGCTCCGAGCTCACCCAGCTTCGTCCCGACCTCGCGGCCGAGGTCCGTCAGGCGCTGGTCGATGCGCTCGAGCCGCTGGCGGATCTCATCGGCGTCGATCGTGTCCTTCGCGGTCTCACGCGTGAGCTCGGCGATCCGCCGTTCGACGTGCTGGAAGCGTGCGGCGAGCTCCTCGGCCCGCGCCAGGGCCCCCGACGCTCGCTCCCCGGCACCCGTGGCGACCGCCTGGATCGGGGCGACGAGCTCCCGCACGCCATCCTTCGGAACGTCCGCGAGCCGGTTCTCGAGGGTGCGCACGCGCTCGCGTAGTCGATCGACGTCCTTGCGAAGGCTCACAGAGAGCCGGCTCAGCAAGGCATCGAGGCGCTCGGTCAGTCGCTCTTCAGCGGCGCCGACGAGCGAAACGACCTGACCCTCCACCCCCCGGCCGACTTCCACGAGGCGGCGCTCGATGCCCACGCGCAGGCCCTGTGCCTGATCCACCAATCGTTTTCCGCCGTCCGCGAGGATATCCTGCAGCGTAGCCAGCCGTCCTCGCGGCTCTTCCTTCGCACGTCCCATCACGTCCTCCTTTGCGACCGATGCGCGCGCGCACGGCAAGAGCAGCCGTGCGTCCTGTTCCTACCTCACGTCCGGGGCCCGAGCATGGCGAGAACCCCCGTGTATTGATGTACGACTGACACGCCGACGCCCGGCGCGATCTCCGCTCCGCTGAAGAACCCCGCGACCGGCAGGTCGCCGAGGTATTGCCTGATGTAGGCGGTGTCCAGACCGGAGACGCCGTAGAAGCCGCGCCCACGTCCCACGCAGTTGACGTAGAGGGCGGCTGCCGGTGACGCGGTCTCCCAGGCGGCAGCCTGAGCGGTCAGCACCCGCTGCAGATCGTCGCGAGCTCCTTGCGGGTCGCGCACCCCGAAGAACAGCTCCTGACCCTCGGCAACGGGCGCAGCGAGCGCGACCGCGCCCTGCCGGGGATCAAGCCCGCGCAGGTGGCGCACCACGAACTCACCCTCTCCCACCGACAGTCCAGCGAGGACGACGGCGGCCGCTCGGCGTGGATCCTCGAGCAGCGAGGCCGGCACGACGGCCGCGAATGCCTCGTAGGCGGGAAGTCCATCGAGCGTCATGACGACGTTGCCGTGGCAGCTGGTCACGCGGTGCAGGCCCCCCACGCGCCGTACGGCGTGCGTCACGCCCACGGTCGCCCGGAGATCGCCGGCCAGCAGAACGCCCGCGACCGCATTCGACGACGACGCGTTTCCCGAGAAGACCGAGACCTCCCCGACGCTGCCGTTCTCGGAGGCGCCACCGCCGACCACGCGCACGCCGGGCAGACGGCCGGCGAGCTCACGGAGGAGGGGCTCCCCTTCGACGTTGTAGGAATCCGCGAAGAGGAGCAGGACGGCGCCCGGCTTGGCCTGGTCGCCGACCGCGTCGGCGATAGAGTCGGCAACGCGTTCCGGCCGTCCTCTTTCAAGGGGCACGAAGAACCGGCGGGAAGCGAGATCCCCCTGGAGGACGAGAGCAGCGACTGCGGGTCCACCCTCCACCTCGAGATCGCCGGCGAGCACCCCCGCGGCGCTGCAGCCAACGACTTGCTCGGTCCCCGCAACCTTGCCTCCCGTGCGCGTGGCCCGCGTGAAGCCCGGACCGTGAGGCGTGGTGGCGAACATCAACAAGACGTCCGCTCTCTCCAGTCCCGCTGACTCGAGCGCCGCGGCCGTCGCGTCCGCCGCCGCGCGTGCCGAATCACGTTCCGTCGACAGTCCAGCTCCAGCCCGGAGCACCTGGGCCTCTCCGGAGGGACGAACTCCTCCACTTTCTGGGGAACGACGCCCTTAGAGCAAGGGTCCGAGGGAATTGCAACTCGTTGAGACGAAAGAACTCACTTCGGTGCCGCGGGTGGGACCGTGCGTAGGAGGGTGACGAGCCGCCGGACGCCGTTCTCCAGGTTCTGGATCGAGACCCGCTCGTTGCTCCCGTGGACCGTCTTCTCGTCCTCCTCCGTGAGGATGAACGGAATGAAGCCGTAGCTGGCGACACCCTGCTCGCGGAAGTAGTGGCTGTCGGTGAAACCAGGGATGACGCTCGGGATGACCGGCGCCCCGCCCAGATCCGTAGCTGACAGGTGCCGGATGGCGGTGAGGAGTGGCGCGCTCGGGTCGGAGGACGACGAGGGGAAGGAGAGGAGGGTTTCGATGCTGACGGAGTCGTCGCCGATCACGCTGCGCAGCTGGGCGATGAAGGCGGACGGACTCTCGCCGGGAAGGAGCCGGCAGTCGAGCTGAGCGCTCGCTTCGGCCGGGATGACGTTCGTTTTCAGGCTGCCCTGCAGGACGGTGGGGGTGATGGTGTCGCGGATGAGCGCGTTCTGCCGTGGATTTCGCGTGAAATCCGCCAAGAACTGCGGTTCCTCGAGTGCGTCGCGCATGTGGGTCAGCTCGCCGCGGAGCGGTTCCTTCTCGAGTGGTGCGAGTGCGGCGAAGTAGCTCTCCACGGCGGGAACGAGGCTGATGGGGGGCTCGTAGCGCCGGATCTTGTTGAGCGCCCGGACCAGACGGGTCACGGCGGTGAAGCGGGGCGGTGTCGATCCGTGCCCGGACTCTCCATGTGCCACGACCTTGAGCCAGCACGGCGTCTTCTCCGCCACCGACACCTGTACGATCTTCTGCCCGCCGCGCAGGTGGATGTGGTCCCCCTCCGTGAGCAGGTACTCCGCGTCGCCGAGCAGGTCCCGACGGTGGTGCACGAGCCATCCCGCCCCCGCGCTACCCCCGGTCTCCTCGTCGGCCGTCGCAAGGACGATGACGTCCCGCGGCAGTATCCCATGACTCCGCTTGACGGCGATCACGGCCATCGCCTGGATGGCCGCGAGGCCCTTGGCGTCGAGGGCACCACGCCCGTAGACGTGGCCCCGTTCCCGGATGCCGGCGAAGGGGGGGATCCGCCAATCGCGGGGGTCGGCGGGCACCACGTCCAGATGCGAGAGCAGGATGAGGGGCCGTGCGCCTCCGGCTCCGG
>Ga0066903_100004453_pt1 | contig 11852 bp, 9 predicted proteins | sample PanSoiMetaGPlot1_FD_67491 | JGI IMG/M metagenome (GOLD analysis project Ga0066903, IMG submission 67491) | Tropical forest soil microbial communities from Panama analyzed to predict greenhouse gas emissions - Panama Soil - Plot 1 (version 2) | ecosystem: Environmental > Terrestrial > Soil >...
GGCGCGCTGGACGACGTCTCCTTCCACGACTTCGGCGAGCACCGCCTCCCCGAGATCGCTCAGCCACAGCACATATATCAGGTGATCGCCCCGGGGCTCGAGGAGCACCTCGCGCCGCCCCGGACCCAGGACGTGGCCCGCGTGATGTCCATCGCCGGGCGCGAAGAGGAGCTCGCCGCTGCAGCTCAGGCAGCGATCGGGGCGGAGTCCAGGCGTGTGAGCGTCTTCCGGCGATCGCGCGTCGTGGCGGCCGTCGGTGCGCTCGTGCTCGCGGGCGCCGCCGCTGGCCTCGTGGTCGCTGTGACCGGGGGCTCGGCAGCCGTGCAGGTCACACCGAACTCGGTCGCCCTGCTCGACCCGGCCGGGCACAAGCTGGAAGCAGTCGTGCCGGTCGGCAAGCGCCCGGTCGCAATGGCTGCGGGCGAGGGCGGTATCTGGGTGGCGAATGCCGATGACCAGACGGTCTCCCGAATCGACCCGAAGACGAAGAAGGTCGTCAGCATCATCGGGATCGGGGCCGACGTCAGCGACATCGCGGTCGGATTCGGCTCGGTCTGGGTTGCAAACGGGAACGACGGCACCGTCACCCAGATCGACCCCCGCTCGAATCTGGTGACCGGCACGACTACGTTCGGTGCGCAGGACGAGTTGGCTCCGAACCCGGTCTTCTCGGTGGCCGTCGGGGCGGGCGCCGTATGGGTCACCCGCGGCAACCGACTCGTCCGGCTCGATCCCGAGACCGGCGAGCCGAAGGCCCAGTTTCCGATCCCCGCTCCGACCGCCCTCGCTGCCGGCAAGGACGCCGTCTGGGTGACCACTGTCAACGAGCACCTGCTGCGGATCGACCCGAGAAGCGGCGAGCCGACGGCCCATCCGTCCCTTCCGACGCTCGGCTTCGTGCAAGCCGTCGCAGCAGGCTCGGTCTGGCTGACGATGTGGCTGGACCGAGGACAGGTCTGGCGTGTCGACCCGGACTCGGCCACGGCGACGGACACGAGCCCGAGCCGCTTCCCTTCCGACCTCGCCGTCGGGGACGGCGCCGCGTGGGTCGCCGAGAATGCCGGGACGGTGCGGCGGATCGACCTGAAGAGCGGCGCGGGGACGACGATCAGGCTCGGCCTCGAGCCGCAGGCGATCGCAGTCGACGCGCACGGCGTCTGGGTCGCGCTCCAGCGGCCTAGCTGATCCGCGACGGGACGTGGATGCGGCCCGCGACGATGCCGGCGCGGATCCGCTTGATCTCGCTCACGAACGTGCGTGGTGCCTTCGGGCTGATCCTCCCCAGACCGACGCCCATCTGCTTCAAACCGAGAGAGGTCGTCCCGCCGGTCCTGAACCTCCCCTCCTTCAACGCCCGCAGTTCCGCGTATATGGCCACGTCGTACCGCTTCACGACGCTCGTGAGGATGTGCGAACCGAGAAACGACTGGTCGGTGTCGACACCGATGCCCCACACGTGTCTGGAGCGCGCAGCGTCGAGGGCTCCCAGGCCGCAGGCGCCTGCGACGTTGAAGATCACGCCTGCGCCGCGGCTGATCTGGGCGAGCGCCACGGCGCGGCACTTGGCAGGCGCGGTGAAGTCGTGCGAGTAGGCGTTCAGTGTGGTGATCCCGTGGACCGCGGCTCTGGCGCCGGCCCGGAAGCCGGCGACGAAGGCATCGACCCCCGAGTACGGCTCCCCGCCGACCGAGCCGACGACGTCCTTCCCCGGTCGAGCCTTCTCCATCAGCGCAGCGAGGTGGCCGGCCAGGTACGCCGCCTCCTCGACCCGCATGACGTAGGTCTGCACGTTCGTTGGCATGAACGGTGGCCGGTCGCCGTCAACCAGGAACTTTGCTTTCGGATAGGCGCGGGCAGCCTGCACCAGCGGTCCGGGATCGGTCGGCGCCGCGTCCACGATGAGGTCGTATCGCTGTCGCGCGAGCGCCATCAGCGTTTCCGTCGGATAACGGAACGGGCGTACTTCGACTACACGGCCGCTCAGGCCGAGTCGCCGGACGGCACGGACAAAGCCTTCGTACGCCGCCTGCCCGACGGACCGGTCCTGCCGCGAGCCCTGGTAGGTGACGAAGGCGACCCTGAGTTGCCGCTTGCCGTGCGCGTCCGAGCCGGCGCGAGCGCCCGCGGCGGCGAGCAAGAGGACCGTCGCCAACGCGAGTACGTTTCTCACGAGACCAGCCTGGAAGGAACCTGAATGGTGCCCGCGGCGATCCGCGCGCGCACGAGGTCGATTCGCCGGACGACCGACTTGGGCACCTCCGGGCTGACTTTCCCGAGCCCGACGGCCCCGTTCCGGAGGTCCCAGACGGCGTTGCCACCGGTTCGCAGCCTGCCTTGCACGAGTGCCTGCACGGTGTCGTAGACCTGCACGTCGAACCGCTTCAGCACGCTGGTGAGGACGTACGGCCCCAGGAAGGACTGGTCGACGTCCACGCCGATCCCCCAGACGCCCTTCGTCTTTGCGGCCGCAAGCGTTCCCAGCCCGCACAGGCCCGCGACGTTCAGCAGGGCTCCGGCACCGCGGGCGATCTCGTTGAGTGCGACGGACTTGCACTTGTCGGCGTTGAGGAAGTCCTGCGCGTACGCCCGCAGCGTGGCGATCTTCGGGTCAGCGCTCTTCGCACCGGCGTCGAAGCCCGCGATGAAGGAGTTGACGCTGACGATCGGGAAGCCGCCGACGGAGCCGACGGCCTTGCGCCCACCACGCCTCACCATGAGCGCCGAGAGGTACCCGGCCAGGTAAGCGGGTTGCTCGACATGCCAGATCGACCCCTGGACGTTTTTCGGCCACCTCTCCAGAAGCGGCGGGTCTGCGAGCACGAACTTCGTGTGCGGGAATCGTCTCGCGACGGCCAGGACGCGTTCCAGGTCGAATCCCGATCGGACCTCTCCGATCATGATCAGGTCGTAGCGCTGCCCCGCGAGCTGCTCGAGCGTCGGGCCCGCATCCTGCGCGGGCGGGAACTCCGCCACCCGGGCCTGGACGCGGAATCGACCGACCGCACGCCGGAAGCCGAGGAGCGCTGCGCCGCGCAAATCGTGCGGGCTCGGCCTGGCGCCGAAGTCGGTCACGTAGGCGACTTTGAGCCTCGCCGCTCCATGCGAGGTCCCGGCTCCGGCGGCGATCGACGCGACCAGGGCGAGGACGAGCGCCGCCGGCAGAACTGCTCGTCGGCTCACACAGGGAATAGTGGCAGTACGCTCGAGAGCATGACGGCTGCGATCGCAGCGGGTCACCCGGCCACCGCGGAGGCCGGGATCGAGATCCTCGCCGACGGCGGGACCGCGGCCGACGCGGCAGTGGCGGCTGCGCTCGCGTCCTGCGTCGCGGAGACGGTGATGACCGGCCTGCTCGGAGGCGGGCACGCGATCGTGTGGGACGGCCGTTGTGCGCGGAATCTCGATTGCTTCGTCGCCGTGCCGAGCGGTGCGGGCGCGCCCATGGTGGACCTCCCGGTGCCATTCGGCGAGGAGACCGTGCACTATGCCGTCGGGCCGGCCTCATGCGCCGTGCCGGGGCTGGCGGCCGGGCTGGACGCGCTCTGGCGCGAGTACGGGCGGCTTCCGTGGCAGCGACTTGTCGAACCGGCGCTGCGACTGGCCCGGTCGGGGACCGAGCTGCCGGCGCGGCACGCAGCGTGCCTGGCCATGCTGGAGCCGGTCATGACGCTGAACCGGGGCGCTGCTTTGTACGCGCCTGCGGGACGGCTGCTGGAAGCGGGCGAGACGCTGCGCCAGCCGGGGCTCGTCGAGGTGCTGGAGATCGTCGCCCGCGAGGGTGCCGTGTCGGTGTATCGGGGCACGATCGCCGAGGCGTTGCTCGCCGGGCCCGGGGTCGTCGTCACGCGCGACGATCTGGCCGCTTACGAGGCGCGTTGGGCGGAGCCGGCCGAGGTCGCGTACGCGGGCACGGGCGTCCTCACACGCGGCGGGCTCTCGGGCGTGCCGGAGCTGCTCGGTCGTCTCCCCCGTCTCGCGGTGCTGTCGGAGACGGAGCGCGTGCTGGCGCTCGTGGACGTGCTCGACGACCGCGGGAGCGAGGGCCACACGACGAACCTGTGCGTCGTCGACGGCGAGGGCCGCGCCGTCGTGCTCACGTCCAGCCTCGGCCTCGGCTCGGGGGACTTCCTCCCGGGCCTCGACCTGCACCTGAACAGCATGCTCGGGGAGAAGGACCTGCTCGTCGGTCCGCTCGAGCCCGGCGCGCGCATGGAGAGCATGATGGCGCCCTCCGTCGTGGTCGACGCGGAGGGGCTCGCGCTCGCGATCGGCTCCGCCGGAGGCACGCGCCTCCGGACGGCCTTCTGTACGGTCGCAGCGGGTGTCCTCGACGAGGGCCTGTCGCCGCAGGACGCCGTCGACCGCCCACGCTTCCATCCAGCCGGCGGCACGATCAACGCCGAGCCCGGCGTCGACGAGGACGCTCTCCGGGCGCTCGAAGCCGCGGGCCGGACGGTCCGACGCTGGCCCGACCTCCACCATTACTTCGGCGGCACGAGCCTCGTCTCCCGTCGCGGCGCCGCAGCCGACCCCCGCCGGGACGGCCTCGCACTCGAGCTCTGAGCCAGTCCAGACGTGTCTGTGGAGCCGGTTCGGCCGTGTCCTTTCCGGCTGTTGTCCTCCGGCAATTGCGGATCAGCCCTGGCCTCGAGCTGTGGACAACGCGTTACAGGGACTGTCCCCCGGACACGGCCAGGCGGGACGTGTCAGCTCGGGCGAACCGCGCCCCGGGTGGCTTCGACGTCGCGGGCGATCTGGTCGATCAGCGCCTGCTCGCTGTCGAACGCCCGCTCCTCGCGGAGGTACTGCCACAGCTCGACGACGAGTCGCTGCCCGTAGAGATCGCCCTCGAAGTCGAGCAGGAAGGCCTCGATCTTTCGCTCGAGGCCCCCGTAGTGCGGGTTGGTGCCGATCGAGACCGCCGCGGGGCGGTCCAGGGCAGACCCGGCGTAGATGCCGTAGGTCGGCACGAGCAGCTGCGCCTCGACCGCGAGGTTGGCGGTCGGGAAACCGAGCGTACCTCCGCGCTCGTCTCCGATCACAACTGTGCCCTCGAGCTCGGGCGGGCGCCCGAGCAGCGCCGCCGCCGAGACGACGTCGCCCTCGTGCAAGAGGTGACGGATCTCCGTCGAGGACACGCCCTCCAAAAACGGCACGGCACGGGCGTCGAAGCCGAGTTCCCGGAGCAGCGCCAGGTCGCCGCGCCGTCGGTGCCCGAAGCGGAACGTCTCCCCCGCAACGACGACCTGGGTTCCGATCGCCCCGAGGACGTCGCCGGCGAAGTCCTCCGGCTCGCGCTGCTGCAGCTCGTGGTCGAACGTGACGACGAGCGTCTCCCGGACGCCGTGCTCCGCGAACAGCTCCAGGCGCCGTTCGAGCGTCGTGAGGAGCTCGACGCCGTAGCCGAGGGCGATCCGCGGGTGTGGATGGAAGGTAACGACCGTCGGCACGAGCCCGGTCTCCACCGCGGTCGCAATCACCCGCTGGTGGCCGCGGTGCACTCCGTCGAAGGTGCCGATGGCGACCGCGCGTTCGCGCGCGCCGCCGCCCAGCTCCCCCGGCGAGGTCGCGACCTTCACGGCAGGACGGTCCCGTTGACTGCCACGAGCTCCCCGCTGCAGATGATCCGCACGCGCTCGTCCACTCGCTGTCGGCCCTGGCGAATCGCCCTCGCGCCTTCCTCGTCGATCTCGCGCGCGGGCAGGAACGCAAGCGCCTCGGCCGGAGGCACGACCCGAGATTCGTCGGCGTCGGCAACCGAGAACGGCCCCACCTGGGTGCGGCGCAGCGACAGGCAGTGCCCGCGGAGCGCTTCCGCGATCGCCCGCACGTAGGTGCCCGAGGAGACTCGCAGTTCGAGCGCTGCCACGCCGTCGTCGTACGCGAGGAGCGCAAGCTCGTGCACGGTCGACCGGCGCAGCGGCATCTCCACTGCGACGCCGCGGCGCGCCAGCCGGTACGCGCGCTCACCGTCGATCTTCACGGCCGACGCGGCCGGGACGGGGAGCTCGATGTCGCCGCGCAGCGCGTCGAGTCGAGCGTCGAGATCGTTCCGGACAGGCGGCTCGTGTCGTTCGACCACGTCGCCCTCGACGTCTCCGGTCGCCGTCCGCGCGCGCAGGTCGATCTCCGTCACGTAGCGCTTGTCGAGCCCGACGAGGTACTGGGCGAGGCGGGTCGCCGCGCCGAGCAGCACGAGCAGTAGCCCCGTCGCGAAGGGGTCGAGTGTCCCTGCGTGCCCGGCCCGGGCGCCCGTGCGGTCGCGCAGCCGTTTGACGACCGCGAACGACGACGGCCCCGCCGGTTTGTCGACGAGCACGAGGCCCGAGGGCTTAAGGGCTCGCGGGGGCATGGGAGGCGGCGAACGCCGAGCGGATGAACTCGACGATCTCCTCGATCGACTCCGGGCTCGAGAAGCCCGCGGCCTGACGGTGCCCGCCGCCGCCGCGCTGCCGCGCGATCGCGGAGACATCGATCTCGTCGCTGGAGGCCCGAAGGCTCACGCGCCGCTGCGCCTCTGGCGGCTCCGGCGGCTCGCGGATGGTCGCCGCGAGGTCTGCACCCTCGACGGCGCGGAGGTAGTCGATGATTCCTTCGGCGTACTCCTCCCCCACACCGAGCTCGTGGAAGTCGCTGCGCAGGAGGTAGGAGATGACGAGCCGCCCTCCGTCGTACACCTGCGCCCGCTCGAGCGCGCGGGCCACGAGCTTCAGCTTCGCGAACTCGACGGACTCGTAGATCCCGCGGAAGACACGCTGGACGTCGACGCCCGCTTCGACGAGTTCCGCGGCCAGGCGCAGCGCCTTGGGCGTCGTGTTCGTGTACTGGAAGCGACCGGTGTCCGTGACCAGCGCGACATACAGCGCCTCGGCGATCTCGGCGTCGAGCGGCACGTCCAGCTCGCGGAGGAGGTCGCGGACGATCTCACCGGTCGAGGAGGCGTCCGCGACGACGTAGTTGACGTTCGCGAAGCGCGTGTTGTCGTGGTGGTGGTCGACGTCGATCGACAGCGGCACCCGGTCGAGCAGCCCCGCCGCCGCACCCATCCGCTGCGCGTTCGCGCAGTCGAGCGCGAGGAGGACGCGCTCGGTCGCGTCCGGGGGCAGGTCGCGTCGCAGCTCGTCGAGCGCGAGGAACCCGTATTCGGCGGGCGGATCGGTGTCGCCGCCGAGGTACATGACGCTGTTCTTGCCCAGCCGGTCGAGTCCGAGCCTGGTGCCGAGGATCGAGCCCAGCGCATCGCCGTCCGGGTTCTCGTGCGTGACGAGGAGGAAGCGGTCGTGCGCGCGGATCGCGTCGGCGACCTGGGCGAGATCAGTCGTCGGTGTGCTCATCGTCTTGCTCGACCGGTTCGTCGGGGGCGAGGTCGTCGATCAGCTTCGTCATGCGGACCCCACGCTCGACCGATGGATCGTATTCGAAGGCGAGCTGCGGGGTCCGTTTGAGCTTGAGCTCGTGCGCGATCGTCGACTGGAGGACGCCGTGGGCCGCCGTGAGGCCTCGCAGGGTCGCGTCGCGCTTCTTCTCCCCGCCGAGGACGCTGACGTAGACAGTGGCGTGACGGAGGTCGACGGACGTGGCGACTCCCGTGACCGTGACGAACCCGATTCGGGGGTCCTTGAGCTCCGGCACGGCTTCGGACAGCACCTGCCGGATCGACTCGTTGACGCGGCGCATGCGTTCAGTCATCGGGATCCACGACCTGCCTCTCCGAGCTGACGACCTCCCACTCCTGCCCGTTCAGGTAGCGCTCGGCACCGTCGAGCAGCTGCTGGAGCTCGGTGTGGCCGCGCGCGACGCAGGCGACAGTGAGGCGGGAGCGCTGCCAGAGGTCGTGGTGATCCACCTCGGCCACGGACGCACCGAAACGCTGCTGGAGCTGCGCCTTGGCCGACTTCACGTACCTGCGCTTGCCCTTCAGCGAGCCTGCCGCGGGAAAGTGCAGCTCGACCGCGAGGATGCCGACGTAGCCCGAGCTCACGTGGCTATTCAACCGAACGGGCAGATCCGCCATCGAGGCCTTCGCGAAGGTGCGCGGAAAGTCACGCCATTGCGCGTGAAAGTCACAGTCGCGTGCGCCGGCGGCTGGTAGCGTCGACCACGAGGGTGGCGGGTTGTATCCCCACCCTTGATCGGGTGGGGGTGCGAGAGGCCGGCGAACCTACGACGCGGCCGGGGTGGCCGACTCGTCCAGGGCGGTGCGCTCGACCTGGCGGACCTCGTAGGCCTCGATCAGGTCGCCTTCCTTCACGTCGTCGTATCCCTCGAGGTGGATACCGCACTCGAAACCTTCGGTGACCTCGCGCACGTCCTCCTTGAACCGCTTCAGCGAATCGATCGTCGTCTCGTAGATGACGGCGCCGTCGCGGACGATGCGGGCTCGCGCGCCGCGGCGGATCGTTCCGCGCGTGACGTAGGAACCGGCGATCGTGCCGAAGCGCGAGATTCTGATCAGCGCCCGGACCTCCGCCTCGCCGAGCGCGACCTCCTCGCTGACCGGCCGCAGCATGCCGACGAGGGCCTGCTCGATATCCTCGGTGAGCTGGTAGATGACCCGGTAGGTGCGGATCTCGACGCCCTCTCGTTCCGCCAGAGCACGTGCCTCCGGGCTCGGGCGGACGTTGAAACCGACGATCAGAGCACCGGATGCGGCCGCGAGGTTGACGTCGCTCTCGGTGATCCCGCCCACGCCGGAGTGGATGACGCGCACGCGCACCTCGGCGTGCTGGATCTTCTCGACCTCGCCGACCGCCGCCTCGACCGAGCCCTGGACGTCGGCCTTGACAACGAGCCTGAGCTCCTGGACCTGGCCCTCCTCCATCTGCTCGAACAGGCTCTCGAGCGTGATCCCACCCGGGCGCGACGCGAGCTGCTCGCGACGGAGCCGCTCGCCGCGGCGCTGGGCGACGTGGCGCGCCTCGCGCTCGTTTTCGACCACGCGCGCGTGCTCCCCGGCGAGCGGCGGCGTGTCGAAGCCGATGATCTCGACCGGTTCGCCGGGCCGCGCCTCCTTGACCTTCTCGCCGCGGTAGTTGAAGAGACCGCGGACGCGGCCGAACGCGTTCCCGGCCACGATCGCGTCGCCCACGCGGAGCGTGCCGCGCTGGACGAGCATGGTCGCGACCGAGCCGCGACCCACGTCGAGGCGCGACTCGATGATCGGCCCGGAGGCCTCGGCGGTCGGATTCGCGCGCAGGTCGAGCTCGGCGTCGGCGACGAGCAGCACCTTCTCGAGCAGGTCGTCGAGGCCCTGCTTCTGCTTGGCCGAGACCTCGGAGAACTGCGTCGCTCCACCCCAGTCCTCGGGCTGGAGCCCCTCGGTCGCAAGCTCGCTCTTCACCCGGTCGGGGTTCGCGTCCGGGAGGTCGATCTTGTTGATCGCGACGATGATCGGCACCTCCGCGTCGCGCGCGTGCGAGATGGACTCCTTGGTCTGTGGCATGACACCGTCGTCGGCGGCCACGACCAGCACCGCCAGGTCGGTCACGTTCGCGCCGCGGGCGCGCATGGCCGTGAACGCTTCGTGGCCCGGGGTGTCGAGGAAGGTGATCTTCCGCCCGTCGTGGTCGACCTGGTAGGCGCCGATGTGCTGCGTGATGCCGCCAGCCTCGGTCGAGACGACTGACGTCTCACGGATCGCGTCCAGCAGCGTCGTCTTGCCGTGGTCGACGTGGCCCATGATCGTGACCACCGGCGAGCGAGCCTTGAGCGACTCCTCGGCATCCTCGAAGACCTCGGGTTCCTCGTCCTCCTCGCCGACGTGCTTGATCGTCACCTCGCGCTTGAGCTCGGCGGCGATCAGTTCGACCTCGTCGTCCGTGAGCGACTGCGTGGCCGTCCGCATCTGGCCCAGGCCCATGAGGATCTTGATCAGCTCACCCATCGGGACGCCGAGCGCCTGCGAGAAGTTCTGGACGGTGACGCCGGACTCGACGACGGCGGGGCCGGTCGGCGCGGCAGGCTGCTGGTCCGTTTTCTGCTCGCGTGGCGCGCGGTCTCGCGCCTGGCGCGCGTCAGGGCGCGGGCGGCCGGCGCCCGTGTCGATGACGACGCGTCGCTTGCGCCCGCCGGCGCCGTGGCCGCGGGGACGAATGGGTCTGTTCGGGCGTTCGGCCATCAGGTCAATTGTAAAGGCGTTTCAACGCCGGATCGACGTGGACAGAGGCTTTGAGCGTCCGCGCGAAGGCCCTGCGCGCCGCCGCTCGTTCGAAGCAGCTGAGCCGCCGGCACGTATACACCCCGCGTCCCGGCGCTCCTCGTGCCGCTTCGACGAGGACTCCGTCGCTGGCCACGAGCCGAATGAGCTCCTCCTTCGGAGCTCGTCGACCGCAGCCAGCGCACGTCCGGATCGGAACGTGCCGCTCCGTCGCGGTGTCGCCTACGCCGCCGAAGAGGACTCCTCCTCGGTCGCCTCGGCCGCGAGCGGCTGCGGGTTGGCGCTCGCGTCGAGCGCGACCGCCGCCGGCTCCTCGAGCGTTTCCCCGGCGCCGTCCTCGACCTCGGCTGCGCTCTCGGGCGGTTCGTCGCCCTCGACCTCGTCGGGGCTGCCGATCTGGACGACGCTGCCGGTCATGTCCTCGCCGGCTGCCTCGCGGGCGGCCAGCTCCTGGTGGGCCGTCACGCCGCAGAAGCGCGATCCGGGCAGCGCGGCGTTCGGGCAGCGCTTGCCGTTCGAGAGGATCGCCGCGCAGCGACCGGTGAACTCCTCCGTGTCCTCGCCGCCGAAGGCCGCCTCGGCCTCCTCCTGCGCGAACTCGGTGTCCGACTTGATGTCGATCTTCCAGCCGGTCAGGCGGGCGGCGAGACGGGCGTTCAGGCCCTCCTTGCCGATCGCGAGCGCGAGCTGATCGTCGGGGACGATCACCGTCGCGTCGCGCGAGTCGTCGTCGATGTAGACCTCCCGCACGCGCGCGGGCGACAGCGCCTTGGCCACGAACCGTGCCGGCTCCGTGTTCCAGGGGATGATGTCGATCTTCTCGCCGCGCAGCTCGGAGACGACCATACGGACACGAGAGCCGCGAGGCCCGACGCAGGCGCCCACCGGGTCGACGCCCTGGGCGTGCGACTCGACCGCGATCTTGGCGCGGTAGCCCGGCTCGCGGGCGACGGCCTTGATCTCGACGAGCCCGTCGGCGATCTCCGGCACCTCGAGCTCGAACAGCGTCCGGATCAGCTCGGGGTCGCGTCGGGAGAGGATGACCTGAGGCCCCTTCGTCCCGGACCGGACCTCGGTGATCACGGCCTTGATGCGGCTGCCCTGCTCGTAGCGCTCGCCGTCGACCTGCTCGGAGCGCGGCAGCAAGGCCTCGACCTTGCCCAGGTCGATGAGCACGTTGTTGCGGTCGCCGGCCTGCTGGACGATGCCGGTCACGACCTCGCTCTGGCGGTCCTTGTACTCCTCGTACATCATCTCGCGCTCGGCCTCGCGGATGCGCTGCAGGATGACCTGCTTGGCCGTCTGCGCGGCGATGCGGCCGAAGTTCTCCGGCGTCACGTCCTCGCGCTTGATCTGCTCGTCGGGCACCTCCGACCAGTCCAGGTCGAGGTCGTCGTCGGAGACCAGGACGTGCGACTTCTCGCCCGTCTCGGCCTCCAGCGCCTCGAGCTCCTCGTAGGCGCGCTCGCGCGCCTCGTCCAGGAGCCGCTCCTCGAGGTCGGCGGGCAGCTCGATCGAGAAGACACGGAAGTCCCCCGTGTCCTCGTCGAGCTCGACGGTGGCGTGCCGGGAAGCGCCCGGCGTCTTCTTGTAGGCGGCGAGGAGCGCGTCCTCGAGCGCCTGGATCAGCGTGTCCTCTTCGATGCCCTTCTCGCGCTCGATCGTGCGGACGGCTTCGATGATCTCTCGGCTCATC
>Ga0066903_100004454_pt1 | contig 11851 bp, 8 predicted proteins | sample PanSoiMetaGPlot1_FD_67491 | JGI IMG/M metagenome (GOLD analysis project Ga0066903, IMG submission 67491) | Tropical forest soil microbial communities from Panama analyzed to predict greenhouse gas emissions - Panama Soil - Plot 1 (version 2) | ecosystem: Environmental > Terrestrial > Soil >...
GAGATCACCGAGGCGATCCAGGCCATGTTCAAGGAGGTCGGGGTCGAGGCGAAGGTGCAGGTGCTCGAATGGGCCGCCGTGTTCCAGCAGGTGCGCGGCAATCCGCTGAATCACCACATGTTCACGCTCGGCTGGGTCACGTCGAACGCCGACGCGGACTACTCGCTCTACGCGCTCTTTCACAGCAAGCAGGTGCCGCCCGACGGCTGGAACACCTCGCGCTACGCCAATCCGCGTGTGGACACCCTCGTCGAGCAGGCGCGGCGCAGCCTGAACCAGACCGAACGCGAAAAGCTCTACGGCGAAGTGCAGGACATCCTCGCCAAGGAGCCGGTGTGGATCCCGGTTTACACGACCAAGGAGATCATCGTCTCTCGCGCCAACGTGAAGGGTTTCCACATCCATCCGGTCGAGTACAATCTGGCGCTCTGGAAGACCTGGATCGACAAGTAGCGTTGACTAGCCGAGGCGGCGGATGCTGACGTTCGTCCTCCGCCGCCTCCTGCTCGCCGTCCCCGTCCTGCTCGGCGTGGTCTTCGTGGTGATGCTCACGGTGGATCTCCTGCCGGGCGACGCGGTCACCCTGATGCTCGGCGAGCACGCGACGAAAGACGCCGTCGCCAAGCTCCGCGACCATCTCGGCCTCGATAAGCCGTTCGTCGTCCGCTACCTTGAATACGTCGGCCGGGTTGTTCGCGGCGATCTCGGGCGCTCCATCCAGCAGAACCGGCCAGTCTCCGACGAGCTGGCCGACGCGTGGCCGGCGACACTCGAGCTGACCGTCGCCGCCCTCGTGCTGGCGGCGGTGGCCGGCATCGTGGCCGGCGTCGCCTCGGCGGTGTGGCCGAACTCCATCTTCGACGCGCTCGCGCGACTCGGCTCGCTGTTCGGGCTCTCGATGCCGATCTTCTGGACCGGTCTCGTGCTGATCGTCATCTTCTCGCTCTGGCTCAACTGGCTTCCGGTCGGCGGGGCGGGCTCGCTGAATCACCTGGTCCTGCCCGCGGTGACCCTGGCGCTGCCGTCGGTGGCGATGATCGCGCGCATGACGCGCGCCGCCGTCCTGGACGTCCTCCGCGAGGACTACGTCCGGACCGCGCGAGCCAAGGGCGTCGGCGAGTTCTGGGTGCTCGCGCGGCACGCGCTGCGCAACGCGTTCATCCCGATCCTGACCCTGCTGGGTCTGCAGTCGGGCCAGCTCATGGGCGGCGCTGTCCTCACCGAGACCGTGTTCGCGTGGCCGGGCCTCGGCCGCCTCATGGTGAAGGCCATCTTCGCGCGCGACTACATCTTGCTGCAGGGCGCCGTCCTCGTGTTCGCGCTCGCCTTCGTCGTGATCAATCTCCTGGTCGATCTCTCCTACGGCTGGCTGGACCCACGCATCGGACGGCAGGGATGACTACCGCCTGGAGACGGTTCTGCCGCAACCGCCTGGCCTTGGTGGGCCTCGCGCTGGTCGTGGTGCTCGCCGTGAGCGCGGCGCTGGCGCCCTGGCTGGCGCCCTATGATCCGGCGCGGCAGAGCCTGATCGAGAAGCGCGCGAAGCCCGGCGCGAAGTACTGGCTCGGCGCCGACGAGTTCGGGCGCGACATCTTCTCGCGGGTGATCTACGGCTCACGTATCGCGTTACTGGTCGGGGTGCTGTCGGTCCTGATCGCGTTGACCGGCGGGCTCCTCCTCGGCACGATCGCCGGCTTCGCCGGCGGCTGGCTCGACGCGGTGATGATGCGCGGGATCGAGATCTTGCTGGCCTTCCCGTATCTCCTGCTCGCGCTCGCCATCGTCGCCGCAATGGGCACCGGCGCCCTGAACACCACCATCGCGGTCGGCGTGTGGGGCATCCCGACGGTGACGCGGATGGTGCGCGGCTCCGTGCTGGCGCTGCGCGAGACCGAGTACGTGGGCGCCGCGCGTGCCCTCGGCGCGGCGACGCCCGCGCTGCTCCGGCGCCACATCCTGCCGAACGTCGTGCCTGGGCTCGTCGTCTACGCGACGCTCTTCATGGCGAACGCGATCTTGCTGGAGGCGGCGCTGTCCTTTCTCGGTCTCGGCGTGCAGCCCCCGACCGCCTCGTGGGGGCTGATGGTCTCGACCGGCCGCGACGTCTTGCTGGTGGCTCCGCACGTGGCGACCGTGCCGGGGGTCGCCATCATGATCGCCGTGCTGGCGTTCAACCTCGTGGGTGACGGCCTGCGCGACGCGCTCGATCCACGGATGCGCGGGAGCGCCTGAAGAGCGGCCGCGGCCTCGGTGTATCATCCCTGCCAGGAGGTATCTGGTGCCGGCCCGAGGGGAACGTCCTTCTCTCCGTGACCTGATCCAGCGCCCAACGCCCGTCACCGCGCCGCTGGTGCTCAATCCTTTGATGGCCCGCATGGCCGAGGCGGCCGGCTTTCCGGCGGGCTACCTGGGCGGCGGGTCGACCGGGTACCAGAAGGTCGCGCTCGAGGCGAATCTGAACGTGACCGAGATGTGCCAGACGGCCGTCGATATCGGCGCCGTCTGCTCGCTGCCGCTCATCCTCGACGGCGCGTGTGGGTATGGCGACCCGATGCACATGCATCGGACGATCGGCATGAGCGAGGCCGCCGGCTTTCAGGCGATCGAGATCGAGGACCAGCTCGTCCCCAAGCGCGCCCATCACCACGCCGGCATCGAGCACATGATTCCGATGGAGCTCATGGCCGCCAAGGTGAAGGAAGCCGTCGCGGCACGCCGCAATCCCGACTTCCTGATCGTCGCGCGCACGAACGCGATCCGGGCCAGCACCCTGGACGACGCGCTTCGGCGCGGCGAGGCGTACCGGCGCGCGGGCGCCGATCTGCTCCTGCTCTCGATGGCGCACAAGCCCGAGCAGCTCCGCACGATCTCCGAGCGCCTGGGTGGGCCGCTGATGTACCTCGCGGGCCGCGGCGGTCTGGCCGGTCTCGGGCTGAGCCTGGCCGACCTCGGCGGCCTGGGCTACAAGATCGTCGCCGATCCCTCGACGCCGCTGCTCGCGGCGTACGCCGCCTGGAAGAAGGTCTACGAGGAGCTGGCCGACGGCTTCGGCGCCAACGCGAAGACGAAGCCCGACTGGAGCCCGGTCGAGACCGACATGCTGAAGGTCATCGACCTCGAGAAGCTCTTAGCCATCGAGCGCGCGACGGTCGAGAACGGGAAGTCTCACTGAAGTGCGCGCTGCAAGCCGTCGCGGGGCTGGGGCCCCGCCGGCCGAGGCGCGCCTATAAATGGTCGTGCGCGCTGCAAGCCGTCGCGGGGCTGGGGCCCCGCCGGCCGAGGCGCGCCTACGAAAAGGGAATAGGCGATGCTCTCGAGAGAAGACAACGAGCTGATGTGCCGGGTCGGACGCGGGACCCCGATGGGCGACCTGCTTCGCCAGTACTGGATGCCGTTTCTGCCTTCGACCGAGCTGCCCGAGCGCGACGGCGCGCCGAAAAAAGTGCGCCTGCTCGGCGAGGACCTCGTCGCCTTCCGCGATACGCAGGGTCAGATCGGGCTGATGGCCGCCAATTGCCCGCATCGCGGCGCGTCGCTCTTCTTCGGCCGCAACGAGGAGTGCGGAATCCGCTGCGTCTATCACGGGTGGAAGTTCGACGTGTCCGGCCGGTGTGTCGACATGCCGAACGAGCCGGCCGAGAGCACGTTCAGGGACAAGGTTCGCGCCCGCGCCTATCCCTGCCGTGAGGTCAACGGCGTGCTCTGGGCGTACATGGGGCCGCGTGCCGACGCGCCGGCGTTCCCGGCGTTCGAGATCAACACGCTGCCGGCCGATCACGTGTACCCGCCGCTCCTGATGCTGGAGGAGTGCAGCTGGGTCCAGGCGCTCGAGGGCGACATCGACTCCTCGCACATCGATTACGTTCACGCCAGGATTCGTCCAGACAGCAAGCAGCGGGGCACGTTCCATCAGGACAAGCGGCCGCGTCTCGAGGTGCTGCCGACCGACTACGGCGCGTGCTACTCGGCGCGGCGGCGCTGGGACGTCGACGGCCTCTACTGGCATCGCATCACCCAGTTCATCCTGCCGTTCTACTCGATGATCGCCGCGAGCGATCCCAACACGGTCTCGGCCCGGGCGTGGGTGCCGCTCGACGACAGCTACAATCTCCAGATCATGATGCGCGGGCGGCTGGATCGGCCGGTGACCGATCAGGAGCGCGCCCAGACGCGCGATCCCTTTACCGCGTGGGGCGGCTACCTCGAGGCGACGAGCGATCCGTACTCCCGCTACTACACGAAGGCGAACATCCACAACGACTACCTCGTCGACCGGCGGCTCGCCAAGGACGAGCTGATGATCGGCATCCCGTTCCTCGTCAATCTTCAAGATCGGGCGATGACCGAGACGATGGGCCCGATCTACGACCGCACGCAGGAACATCTCGGCACGACCGACGCGATGGTCATTTACGTCCGGCGGCGGCTGATCGAGGCCGCGCGGGCGCTCCGCGAGCAGGGCGTAGTCCCGGCCAACGTCGACGACGCGAGCATGTACCGCCTGCGCCCGGCGTCCGTGCTGCTACCGGAGGGTGACAGCTGGATCTCCGCAACCGAGAAGGCGCGCCAGTCGGACGCGGGCGTGCCGATCGCGTGGGTCCCCTTCGCCCAGTGACCGACACGGAGCCCGTCGACGAGTCCGCGCGCGACCTCGCCTACTATGAGGCGGTGCCGTACCTGCTCGTCGTCGAATCGGTCGAGCGCGGCGGCCGGTGGCTTCGCCGCGCGGAGCATCCGGAACTTCCCGGATGCTTCGTTGAGTGCGAATCGGCGGTCGAGGCCCTGGAGAAGCTCGACCGCGAGCGGCTGCGGCTCCTCCGCCGGCTCTGGGACCAGGGCGCGCCGATTCCCGCTCCTCGCGCTCCGCTCCGCGTCGGCTGACCGGAGCCTCTGTTGATCGCCTGACACGCGTGTAACTGTTACTTCCTCCGGCGGCTCCACCTCACAACCGCTGACGCGGCCCGCCCAGCAGAAATCGCTCGTTTGGCGGCAGAACCCGGACTGGCACACGAGTTGCCACGTGGGATGGCGGTGCTGTACGTGACCGGATCGAAACCTCGAGCCATCGAACCCCGCACGGACGATGTGACGCGGCTCGCCCGGCGCATGCTTCCTTATGTCCGCGCCCACTGGCCGCGGCTCCTGTGGCCGCTGCTCCTGGCGATGCTGATCAGCGCTTGCGAGCTGCTGAAGCCGTGGCCGCTGAAGATCGTCATCGACTCGGTGCTCGGCGGCCAGCCGCTGTCCGGGGAATGGGCGCGCGGGCTGTCGAGCTCGGCCGTGCTTCTGATCTCGTGCGTGGCGCTCGTGGGAATTTACGGTGTGCTCGGCGCGCTCCACATGCTCAACAACTACACGACGGTCGATGTCGGGCAGCGGCTCGTGACCGATCTCAGGAGCGCCGTGTACGCGCACCTGCACCAGCTGTCACTCGACTTTTACGGGCACGCGCGCGTCGGTGACCTGCTCTACCGGGTGACCGCCGATACGCTCGCGCTGCAATCGCTGACCGTGAACTGTCTGTTCCCGACCGCGACCGCGGCGATCCTGCTGGTCGGGATGATCTCGGTCATGCTGCGGCTCGATCCGATGCTGACGCTCCTGGCGCTCGCGGTCTGCCCCGCCCTCTTCGTCGTCATCGCGCGGCTGGACGGTCGAATCACCCGCGCCGCGGGCAAGTTCCGCGAGAGCGAGAGCGAGGTCTACACGGTCGTCCAGCGCGCGATGTCCGCGATGCGTCTGATCCAGGCCTTCGCGCGGGAGGACGAGGAGCACCGCCGCTTCATGACCGCGAACCGGCAGAGCCTCGCCGCGGGCTTGAGGCTCCACACGCTGCAGACGTTCTACGGCTTCGTGATCAGCATGGTCATCGCGGTCGGCACGGCTGCCGTCGTGTGGGTCGGGGCCCGGCACGTCCTCGACGGGACGCTGAGCGTCGGCTCGCTGGTGATCTTCGTCGCGTATCTCGCCGCGCTCTACACGCCGATCAACAACATGTTCCAGACCTGGGGCATCGCCCACACCTCGACGGTCGGCGTCCAGCGCGTCTTCGATTTGCTCGACGTGGACCGCAAGATCGCCGACGGGAGCCGGGAGTTCCCCGCCGGGGGCGCGCGCGGCCAGGTGATCTTCGACGGCGTCACGTTCGAATACCCGGGCGGTCACCGGGTGCTTCAGGACATCGATCTGCGCGTCCAGCCCGGGCAGACCGTCGCGATCGTCGGGGCCACCGGCGCCGGCAAGTCGACCCTGCTGAGCCTCCTGCCGCGCTTCTATGACACGACCGGTGGCCGCATCCTCGTCGATGGCTTCGACGTGCGCGAGTATCGCGTCGCATCGCTGCGCCGGCAGATCGCGATGGTACTCCAGCCCCCGCTGCTCTTGCCGACCAGCGTGCGCGACAACATCGCGCTGGGACGGCCGGAGGCGTCGCCCGACGAGATCGTCGCGGTGGCGCGCCTGGCGCGCATCCACGACGCCGTCCTGGAGCTGCCCAACGGGTACGACACGGTGGTGGGCGAGCAAGGCGTGACGCTATCGGAGGGCGAGAAGCAGCGGATCACCATCGCGCGCGCTCTCCTGCGTGACGCGCCGATTCTGATCCTGGACGAACCCACCTCGGCCATGGACGCCGAGACCGAAGCGCTGTTCCTGCAGGGTCTCGAGCGCTCCGGGACCGGCCGGACGACCTTCGTCATCGCCCATCGTCTCTCGACCGTCCGCAACGCGGACCTCATCGTCGTCCTTCGGGATGGACGCATCGTGGAGCAAGGCACCTTCGATTCGCTGCTGGAGCGGCCCGGCGTCTTCGCGTCGCTGTGGAGGATGGCCGAGGGCATCACCGCGGAGCCGGCCGGCGCGATGCCCTGAGGGGCGCCTAGTACCCTTCCGCGCGGTCGACCAGGTTCAAGAGCGGTACGCCGTCGAGATAGCGCCGCAGGTTCTCCGCGAACAGCGTGCAACAGTCGTCGTCGTAGCTCGCGACGAACCCGGAGACGTGCGGCGACAAGATCGCGTTCGGCGCCGCGTAGAGCGGATGGCCGGCCGGCGGCGGCTCCTGCGCGAAGACGTCGACGGCGCCGCCGGCGATGCGGCCGTCGGCAAGGGCCCGCGCGAGCGCGGCTTCATCGACGCTCGCGCCGCGCCCCACGTTGATGAAGTAGGCCGTCGGCTTCATCGCCGTCAGCTCGGGCGCGCCGATCATGTGCCGCGTCTCGTGGGTAAGCGGCGCACACATCACGACGACGTCCGATGCTGCGAGCAGCTCGGGAAGCTCTCCCGGCGAGAACCACGCGTCCGGCAGACGGCCCTCGGGATCTCCGGTCCCCGCCGGGCAATAGCCGTGATCGGCGTGCCGCGTCGGATCGCGCTTGCAGGCCAGCACGCGCATGGCGAACGCGGTCTTCGCGATCCGGGCGAGCTCGCGACCAATGCTGCCGTAGCCGATCACGCCCAGCGTGGAGCCGCGGATCGCCGTGGGCACGAACAGCGGCCACCGCTGCTCGTCGGGCGGCCAGACGCCCCGTCCCTGCCACTCGACCATGCGCGGTACGCGATGGGCCAGCGCCAGGAGCGCGGTCATCGCGTACTCGGCGACCGTGGCCGCGTGCACGCCGCTGGCCGTGGTCAGCGCGAGCCCGGCGTCGGCGTAGAGCGGATGCTCGTGGAGGTCATTGACGCCGGCCATGTGGACCTGGACCCACTTGAGGTTCGGGGCGCGCGAGCGATCGCGCGGCAGCGCGGTGGCGTAGAGGATCTCGGCGCGCGAGTAGTCCGCGGTGTCGGGGTCGGTCCGCGCCACGGTCAGGCGCGGCGAGATACGCCGCAAACGTTCGAGGTGGCCCTCGCCGAAGGCCGCCGTCACGAGCACGTTCGGCACGGCTACCGGGTCTGGCTCAGCGCGCGCAAGGTCTCTTCCAGCCGCTTCTGCTCGGCACCGTACGTCGCCCAGTCGCCGCGGCGGAGCGCGTCCTGGGCCCGGGTCCAGATCTCCCAGGCGCGCTGGCCGAGCTGTCGGGCGTCGGCGGCGATCTCGGCCGCCGCCTCGGCGGTTGGAGAACGCCCGCCGGCAGTCGTGGGCGACGAGCGTCCGCCGAAGATCCGTCCCAGCGATTGATCGAGCGTCGGCTCCATCGCGATCTGATTGCCGTAGGCCACGATCACGCGGCGCAGCTCGGGCAAGGCCCCTTGCTCGGATGCCGCGAGGTAGAGTGGCTGGACGTAGACCAGCGACTGGTCGATCGGGATCGCCAGCAGCGAGCCGCGGATCACGGTCGAGCCGCGCTGGTTCCAGAGGGCGAGCTGTTGCGAGATGACGGGATCCTGGTCGATCCGCGCGTCGATCTGCCGCGGCCCGTACACGAGCTTCTGCTTGGGGAAGTTGAAGACGATCAGCCGTCCGTAGTTGGGCGGGTCCGAGCGGGCGGCCATCCACGCGATCATGTTGTCGCGGCGCGCCGGATTGAAGAGCGTGAGCAGGATGAATTCCTCTCGCTGCTCGCCCGGCAGCCGCATGATCGTGTAGTAGGGCTCCATGTCGCGGTCGCGCCCCTCGATCGTCCGCCGCGGCACGGCCCACTGGTCTTCCTTGTTGTAGAACACCTGCGGATCGAGCATGTGGTACGTCGCGTACTTCCGGGCCTGGATCGCGAAGAAGTCCTCGGGATAGCGGATGTGGCGGCGCAGCGTCTCCGGCATCCGATCGATCGGCTTGAGCAGTCCCGGGAAGGCGCCGCCGTACGCGCGGACGATCGGGTCGGTGTCGTCGGCCCGGTAGAAGGTCACGGTGCCGTCGTAGGCATCGACCGTCACCTTGACCGAGTTGCGGATGTAGTTCCCCACCCCCGGCACTGGCTCGGAGTACGGGTACCGATCGGTCGTCGTGTAGCCGTCGAGCATCCAGATCATGCGCCCGTCGTCATCGATGACCATGTACGGATCGCGATCGAAATTGAAGAACGGCGCGATCTGGCGCACGCGCTGGCCGACCGTCCGGTACATCATGATCCGGCTCTGCTCGGTGAGATCGTTGGACAAGAGAATCTTGATCTCACCGAACCGCAGGGCGAACACGACCTTGCGGAAGAACGACGACAGCTGGATGCCGCCGAGCCCACCGTAGCTCGTGTAGATGTTCTGGTCGCCCGAGGGATAGTCGAGTTCCTGGGACTTGGTCTTGACCAGGACGTACTCGTTCGAGGCCTCCCCGTAGTAGATCTGCGGCTGCGTGACCTTGGGGAAACCGTTTGTCGACTGGGGCGGGATGTCCTTGACCAGGAACTCCGGCAGCCCCTCGGCGGTGACCCGGTTCACGGGACCGACGACGACGCCGTAACCGTGCGTATACGTCAGGTGCTCGTTGATCCAGATGCGCGATTGCAGGTGCTGGTACGAGAGCTCGCGCGGCGAGAGCATGAGCTGCCGGTACTCGCCGTTCACGTTGTAGCGATCGTTGTCGACGTCGACGAACTTGTAGTAGGTCCTGATCTCCTGGAGCTGGGCGAACGTGCGCAGGAGCGGGCGGTAGTCCCAGAGGCGGATGTTCCGGATCGTCGCGCTGTTGCGCTCGAGGGCGCGCGCGTCGAGCGCCTCGTCGGCCGGGAACTCGCGCTCGACGATCCGGTCGAGCCCATAGGCCTGACGCGTCATGCGGATGTTGTGGCCGATGAAGGGCCGCTCGGCCGCCAGCTCGTTGGGCGTGACGCGGAAGCGCTGGAGCAGCGCCGGATAGACGCCCAGGCCCACCACCCAGACCAGGGCCAGCGCGATCAGCCCGCCGGCGACCAGCCGCAACCCCGATCGCGCGATCTGAGCCAGGCACGCGACGGCGCATAGCGCGGCGAACACTGCGAGCGCGCCGAGGACCGGTAGCGAGGCGTAGATGTCGGTGTAGGCCGCGCCGAACACGATGCCGCGGGGCGAGAAGACCAGCTCGAACCGGTCGAGCCAGAAGCCGATCGCCTTGAGGGCGAGCGCCGCGGCGCCCAGGACGAGCAGGTGCGACCGAGCGCCGGCGGCCAGCCGCGGACCGCGGCTCGTCAGCACGAGGCTCCGCTGGAGCACGTAGATGACCAGGGTCAGGACGATCGTCGCGGTGACGAGCGTGAGCAGCCAACCGTGCACGAGCCGCCACATCGGCAGGACGAAGACGAAGAAGCTCAGGTCGTAGCCGAACAGCGGGTCGACCGTCCCGAACGGCGTGGCGTTCAGGTAGCCGAGCACGGTTTCCCAGTGCACGGTCGCTCGCACGCCGGCCGCCAGTGCGATCACCAGCAGGACGATCGGCAGGAATCGCCGGATCAGCGGCTCGATGATGACGCGGCTGGGCAGGCCGAGCTGGTCCTCGAGCTCCCAGATGACGTCCGGCGCCGCCGTGCGCGCGGCGAACATCAGGTTGGCGTACAGGAAGACGAGCACGCCGATCGACAGCGCCATGAAGAGCGAGCTGCGCAAGGACAGCGTCTTGACGAAGACTTCCGAGTAGCCGACCTCGTTGAACCAGAGCCAGTCGGTATAGAGCGGAATGAGCTGGGCCACAACACCCAGGCCCAGGAACAGCAGGAGGACCAGCAGGATGGGCTGCGGCCGGTTCATAGACCTCCGCGGGCCGCGATCAGGTGCCGTGCGTCCAGGAGGCCAGGTACTCCCGCTGGGCCTTCGTGAGCTCGTCGATCGCTACGCCCATCGAGCCGAGCTTGAGCCGCGCGATCTCCAGGTCGATCTCGCGCGGCACGACGAAGACTTTCTTGGCCAGGATGCGACCGTGCTTGACCATGTACTCGGCCGAGAGCGCCTGGTTGGCGAAGCTCATGTCCATGACCGACGCGGGGTGGCCTTCGGCCGCGGCCAGGTTGATCAATCGGCCCTCGCCCAAAACGTAGACGCGTTGACCGCGATCGAGCACGAACTCCTCGACGAACGGCCGCACCGTGCGGCGCGCGCGCGCCATCGCTCCGAGCGTCGCCAGGTCGATCTCGACGTTGAAGTGTCCGGAGTTGCACAGGATGGCGCCGTCCTTGAGCTGTCCGAAGTGGTCGCTCGAGAGGACCGAGGTGTTGCCGGTCACCGTCACGAACACGTCGCCCAGCGGGGCGGCCTTGGCCATCGGCATCACCTGGAAACCGTCCATCACGGCCTCGAGGGCGCGCATCGGCTCGATCTCGGTCACGATGACGTGGGCGCCCAGGCCCTTGGCGCGGGCGGCGACGCCACGGCCGCACATTCCGTACCCGGCGACCACGATGGTGCGTCCGGCCAGCAGGATGTTGGTCGCGCGGAGGATTCCGTCGATCGTGGACTGGCCCGTCCCGTAGCGGTTGTCGAACAGGTGCTTGGTGTCCGCGTCGTTGACGGCGATCACCGGAAACGCGAGCACGCCCTCGCGCTCCATCGCCCGGAGGCGAATCACGCCGGTGGTCGTCTCCTCCGTGCCGCCGATGACGTCCCCGATCAGGTCCTTGCGCGCGCCGTGGATCTGCGAGATCAGATCGGCGCCGTCGTCCATCGTCACCTGGGGCCGTGCGCCCAGCACCGACGTGATATGGCGATAGTAACGGTCGTTGTCCTCACCCTTGTGGGCGAACACGGCGATCTCGTACTCGCGGACCAGCGCCGCTGCGGTATCGTCCTGGGTCGACAGCGGATTGGAAGCGCAGAGCGCCAGCTGCGCGCCGCCGGCCTTGAGCGTCAGCATGAGGACGGCGGTCTCGGTGGTTACGTGCAGGCATGCGCCGATCCGGATGCCCTTGAGGGGCTGCTCGTGGGTGAAGCGCTCGCGCACCTGCCGCAGAACCGGCATCGACTGCTCCGCCCATTCGATCTTGAGCCGCCCCTCGGCGGCGAGCGAGAGATT
>Ga0066903_100004455_pt1 | contig 11851 bp, 7 predicted proteins | sample PanSoiMetaGPlot1_FD_67491 | JGI IMG/M metagenome (GOLD analysis project Ga0066903, IMG submission 67491) | Tropical forest soil microbial communities from Panama analyzed to predict greenhouse gas emissions - Panama Soil - Plot 1 (version 2) | ecosystem: Environmental > Terrestrial > Soil >...
GGAGTTCGGGCAACCGCTCGTGCTGCAGGAGGTCGAACTGGAGGAGCCGCGCTCTGGCGAGGTGCTGGTCAGGCTGACTGCCTGTGGCGTCTGCCACACCGATCTCTACACGGCTTCGGGTGCTGATCCGTCCGGGTATGCGCCGACCGTGCTCGGGCACGAGGGCGCCGGAGTGGTCGAACGCGTCGGGCCGGAGGTCGGCTCGGTCGTGCCCGGCGACCACGTCGTCACGCTCTTCTCGCCGCAGTGCCGCGAGTGCGTCCACTGCCGGAGCGAGCGCACGAATCTCTGCCTGGCGATCCGCGAGCAGCAGAACAAGGGGTATCTCCCGGACGGGACGACGCGTCTCGCCCGGGGCGGCGAGCCGATGAGGCACTTCATGGGCACGTCGACGTTCGCGGAGTACACCGTGATGCCGGAGATCGCGCTCGCCAAGGTGAACCCGGAGGCGCCGCCCGAGCACGCGTGCCTCTTCGCCTGCGGCCTCTCGACGGGCCTCGGCGCGGCCATGAACACCGCCAAGGTGGAAGCGGGCTCGACGTGCGTCGTGTTCGGCGCGGGGATGGTCGGTCTCGGCGCCGTGGCGGGCTGTCGGCTGCAGGGTGCCGAGCGCATCCTCTGCGTCGACCTCTCGCCCGGACGGCTCGAGCTGGCGAAGGCGCAGGGCGCAACGGACACGCTCGTCGGCGGCCCGGAGATCGTGGAGCAGATCGTCGAGCTGACAGGCGGCTTCGGCGCCGACTACACCTTCGAGGCGACCGGGAACGTCGGCGTCATGCGCCAGGCCGTGGAGTCGGCGCGCATGGGGTGGGGGCTGTGCACGATCGCCGGCGTTGCGGGAAGGGGCGAGGTGCTCGAGATCGTGCCGCGCTACCTGATCACCGGGCGGCGCGTCGTCGGTTCCTCGTTCGGCGGCGTGAAGGGTCGCGACCAGGTACCCCAGCTCGTCGAGCGCGCTCTTGCGGGCGAGATCGACGTCGCTGCGTTCGTGTCTCACCGGATCCTCCTGGACGACGTCAACCGCGCCTTCGAGCTGATGGAGGCACAGGACGGCATCCGCAGCGTGATCGAGTTCGCCTGAGGAGCTGTCGCGACCTAGGGTCGACGCGCCGTGCTATCCCTCAAAGGTGGACGGCGGCACCGCGAATACCGAGCCCACGCTCTACGAGTGGCTGGGTGGCATCGAGCGGCTGGAGCGCATGACGCGGCTCTTCTACGGCATGTACGTCCCTCACGATCCCGTGCTCTCGCCTGTGTTCGCCGGTATCGGGCCCGATCACCCGGAGCGGGTCGCTGCCTGGCTCGGTGAGGTGTTCGGCGGGCCGAAGGCGTACACGGAGCAGTACGGCGGCTACGACTGGATGGTCTCGCAGCATCTGGGCCGGGCTCTGACCGAGGAGCAGCGAGCCCGCTGGGTGGCGCTGATGTGCCGCTGCGCGGACGAGGCCGGTCTCCCGACAGACCCGGAGTTCCGCGCCGCGTTCGTCGCCTACCTCGAGTGGGGCTCGAGGATCGCAGTCGAGAACTCGACGCCGGGCGCGACGCCTCCGCAGCACCTTCCGGTTCCGCGCTGGTGGTGGGTCTGCGACGCAACGCCCGATGCTCGCGTCTCGGCTCTGGCGCCAACCGTGCTGGAGGAGCGGCCTGCAGGCGTTCCTGTGACGGACGGCCCGCCGCGGTTTCAGGAGCACATCCTGCCGCTCTTCCGCGAGCGCGACCGCGCGTCGATGAGGTTCGCATTCGATCTCTGGTCGTACGAGGACGTGAGCACGCACGCAGACGCGATCCTCGCCAGGCTCAGGGACGGCAGCATGCCGTGCGACGGCGCGTGGTCGGCGGAGCAGATCGCCGCGTTCGAGCGCTGGATCGAGGCCGGCAAGCTCGCGTAGTGCCGAGGACGGGCTACGGCGCCGTCGCGCTCTCTGCGGTCGGCGGGGTCACCCCACCGGTCTCGACCTGGATCTTCGGCAGCCATTCGAGCCAGCGCGGCAGGTACCAGTTCCAGCGTCCCAGGAGTCGCATCGCCGCAGGAAGCAGCACCGAGCGGATGATCGTCGCGTCGATCAGCAGCGCGACGGCGACGCCGAACCCCATCTGCTGGAACATGACCAGGTCGCCCATCGCGAAACCGAGGAAGACGGCGACGATGATCAGGGCCGCGCCTGTGATCAGCCTTGCCGTCGACGAGACGCCGTGGACGACGGCGTCGGTAGTCGAGCCCGTTTCCTCGTAGCGCTCTTGGATCCGGCTGAGCAGGAACACCTGGTAGTCCATCGAGAGCCCGAAGAGGACGGAAAACAGGAAGAGCGGCACCCACGCCTCGATCGCGTCCACGCGCTGGAAGCCGAGCAGCCCGCTCCCGATCCCATGGCGGAAGACGAGGATCACGAGCCCGTACGCCGCGCCGACGGAGAGCAGGTTGAGCCCGATCGACGTCGCAGACACCACGATCGACCGGAACACGACCGTCAGGAGCAGGAAGCTCAGTCCGAGGACGAAGAAGAAGACCACCGGAAGCCAGTTGTTCATCGCGTCGATGAAGTCGACGTTGTCGGCGGTGTCGCCGCCGACAAGGACCCGCGCGCCGGTCCCGTCGAACGCGGTGGGGATTGCGGTCGAGCGCAGGTGCCGTATCGCCTCCAGTGCCCGGGGCCCGGTCTTGTCGCCACCCACCTCGACCCCGATCGCAGCAGCCTCGCCGTCTGCGGTCACCCGCAGGTCGCTGCGACCGAACACGGGGTTCGCGGCGAGCTCTCTCCGCAATCGAGCTATCGCAGCTCGCACATCGGGCGCGCGGACATCGCCGACGACTGCCACCAGCGCCGGGCTGGAGCTCGCCTGCGGGAAGTCGCGCGCGAGCGCCTCGAAGCCGCGCTTTGATTCGAGCCGGTCCGGGAGCGTGCTGACGCCGCTCGCCCCGAGCGTCAGGCCCAGCGCGGGCACGGCCAAGGCGATCAGGAGCGCACCGAACGTGACGAGGTACACCGCGGGCCGGCGGATGACGGCCCGGACGATTGCACCCCAGAAACGTCCTTCCTGCGCCGATGCTTGCCCGATGTTCCGGCCGAGCCACGGCACGCGCAGCCTGTTCACGCTGTCGCCGACTCGTCCGAGCACCGCCGGCAGAAGTGTGAGCGCGGCAAACACGGAGACGATGCCGACGCTGATCGCCCCCACGGCGAGGCTCCTCATCACGTTCGACGGCACGAGCAGCATCCCGGTCAGCGCGATGACGAACATCGAGCCGCTGAACATGACGGCTCGACTCGCCGTCGCGCCTGCCACCGCGATCGCGTCCAGCTCGACTCGCCCGCGCCCTCGCTCTTCGCGGTAGCGCGAGACGACGAACAGCGAGTAGTCGATTCCCAGCGCGAGCCCCATCCCCGTCAGCATGTTCACGACGAAGACCGAGAGGCTGAACGCATCGGCGACGAGTGCGCACAGACCGAGCGCGACGACGATCGAGACGAACGCCATCAAGAGCGGGACGAGCCCGGCGACGACGGCACCGAAGACGAGGATCAACACGACGAGTGCGGCCGGCAATCCGACCTGGAGCTCGCCTGACTTGAGGTCGTGCTGCGAGAGGTCGTTGAAATCATGGTCGAGCGTGCCCTCGCCCGTCATCGCGACGGCGAAGCCGCCGCGACCGTCGGCACGTTCGACGACGCCCAGCAGCTGATCGACGTCCCGCTGACGCTGGACCGCGATCAGCGTCGCGTGCCGGTTACGCGAGACCAGCGTCGGATCGCGAGTGTCGTAGTAGGTCGACGCGTGGTAGATCACTCCGGTCGCGTCGCCCTGGCGCACGACGTCCTCGACGAACGCCCTGAAGGAAGGATCGTCCACCGTTCGACTCGGCGAGCGGACGACGATCAGTTCGCTGACGACGTTCTGGTCCGGGGGAAAGCGCTGGTTGAACACGTCTTCGGCCTGCTTCGACTCCGGGTTCCCCGTGACGTGCCCGTTCGTCGTCAGATTGCCCGGGAGGAAGGCGACCGACGCCGCGAGCGCCGCGACGATCAGACCGATCCAGGCGGCAAAGGTGCGCCATGGATGGCGGCTCGAGGAACGGGCAAGTCGTTCCGTAACGCCCATCTCAGTCATCAGTCTGCGCCGGTCCTGCGCGTCGCCGCAAATCGGTGTGGCGGAAGTCAAGAAGAGCCGTCTGCGGCCCGGCGTGCTCCGCTCTACACGAGCGTCTACGCGGCGCGCGGCGCCGGAGCGCCGAGACTCGCACCTGAGCCGTTCGGGACGATGACGCCGCTGAGATCGCTCTTCTCGGCCGACGCGTGGAGCGCGTCGTTGATCTCGTCCAGGGCGTAACGGCGCGTGATGATTGGCTCGGGCGTGACCAGGCCGTCCTCCATCATGCGGATGAAGCGCGGCAGGTCGTGTCGCATGCGGACGTTTCCGTTCTGCGCACTCAGGATCGCGCGGCTTTGTACCGCGATGGCCACCTGGGGGATCGTGACCGTCGCGTTCAGGCTCTCGACGCTCGTCAGTACGACCGTTCCCGCGCGGCGCGACATCAGGATCGCCTGTGTCTGCGCCGAGGCGAGAGTCGCCGCCTCGAGGACGTAGTCTGCGCCTCGACCCTCCGTGAGGGCTTGCACTTGTGCCACGGGATCATCGGCGTCGGGATCGACGAGGTCGGTCGCGCCCAGCTCCCCGGCGAGCTCGCGTCGCCAGGCGATCGGGTCGACAGCGATGATCCTCCGCGCGGCAGCGAGCCTGGCTGCCTGCACCATCCACTGTCCAAGGTGGCCGAGCCCGACGATCGCGACGCTCGCGCCCGCCTGCACCTTCGCGACGTTGAAGACCGAGCCCAGCCCGGTCGTGATGCCGCAGCCGAGCAGGCTCAGCCACTCGTCAGGCGCGTCGCTCTCCACCGGGAAGACCTGGTTCGCGCTGACGTTCATCACCTCTGCGTAGCCGCCCACGTTGCCCGCGGCGCTGACGGGTGTCCCATCTTTGCGGTTGGCGACGTGCGGCCAGATCCCCGCGCGGTCGAACGTCTCGGAGCACTGGTCTGGACGTCCGATCGAGCAGTAGAAGCAGAGACCGCACTCGGACGTGCCGGGCACGATTGCGCGGTCGCCCACCTTGATGTGCGTGACATCGGGTCCGACCTCGACCACTTCGCCCATCGAGGCGTGCCCGAGGATCGTCGGGGGGATCTTCCCCAGCTCGCCGCGCCAGTTGACGCAGTCGGTCGAGCAGAACGGCGATGCGCCGGTGCGGAGGAGGACACGGCCCGGCTCAGGGTCGAGGTACTCGATGTCCTCGACCTCGAACGGCTCCTTGAAGGCGGTCAGCAGGGCTGCTCGCACAGCCGTTCCCTTCGATCGCCAGTCGCCTCTCTCACGCAGCGATCGTAGATCGCCCGCTACGTCGCCGCCCGACGGTCCGCTTACCGCTGTCTGTGGTGGTGTGGTCGGGGCCGGGTGGAACCCGGCCCCGACATGGCGATGTGACGCCCGGCGTTACGCCGCGAGGGCGAGGTCGTCGCCCTCCGCGGCGAGATCGGCCAGCTCGGTCTGCAGGCGGTTCAGCGCCTTGACCTCCAGCTGCCGGATGCGCTCCCGGCTGATGTGAAGCTCCCTGCCGATCGCCTCGAGCGAGTGCTCCTGGTTGCCGAAGCCGTACCGGAGCTCGAGGATGCGACGCTCCGTCTCGTCGAGACGTGCGAGCGCCTCCTGCACGCGCCGCTCTCGCATGGCCGCCGCGCCGGCCTCCGCGGGATCGAGCGCCTCCGGATCGGCGAAGAGGTCGCCGAGCTCGAAGCCGCCGTCGCCCACCTGCCGGTTGAGCGACGTGTTGGCATCGACGGTGCTGAGCGCCTCGTCGACGTGCTCGAGCTTGTAGCCGGTGTCCACGGCGAGCTCTTCGAGCGTGGGCTCACGACCGAGCTCACGCTCGAGCCTCGTGCGGGACCTGCCCAGCTTCTGCTGGCGCTCCTGCACGTGCGTCGGGATGCGGATCGTGTGCGCCTGGTTCGAGATCGCGCGCTGGCAGGCCTGGCGGATCCACCAGGTCGCGTAGGTGGAGAACTTGAAGCCCTTCCGCCAGTCGAACTTCTCGACGGCACGATTCAGCCCGATCGTCCCCTCCTGGATGAGGTCGCCGAAGGGGACGCCGTGCCCCCGGTAGCGCTTCGCGTTGGCGACCACGAGCCGGAGGTTGGCGGTGATCATCTGCTCCTTCGCCGCCTGATCGCCGCGCTCGACCCGCTTCGCGAGCCGCACCTCGTCCGCGGCGGTCAACAGCGGATGGCGACCGATATCGCGCAGGAAGAGGCTGAGCGAGTCGCCCAGCGCGAGCTCGTCCGGGTCCAGGGCCAGGTCGCTGTCCGAGAAGTCTTCGGAGTCGGCGTCGTCGAAACCAAGCGGGTCGCGCGAGCGATCAGTGCTGGCGTCGTCGAGGTCGGACAGGTCGAAATCGGCTGTGGTCAGGTCACGTTCCGCGCCGACCGGGTCGGCCGGGTTCAGATCGTCCAAGAATGCTGTGGTGCTCATCGTTCCTTTCTTCTCGTATTTCGTGTTCGTTCTTCGGTAGACGCCGGTTTCCCGCACGCGTTAGCCGCACGTCTCGTTGCGGTTTGGTTGCGAGACTTTGCGCCCGAGACATACAGCACGTCCCGGCGCGTGCGATTCGTGTGCGGACGGCAAGCTGGAACCGGAAGCCGCTCTGCCCCGCCGTCTTGGAGGAAAACGCATCGTCCTACGCTGAAATTCCCGGCTTGCTGATTGCCTAGAGCCGGAACGCCTCCCGCAGCGAACCTGGTGTTGCCCTAGCCGCGTCCGGCTGCTGTCCGGACTGTCGCGATCAGGCCAACCGAGCCACTCGTAGCCGGCAGCGTGATCGTGCCCGTGCGCCTGTCGACCCGAGCCCGGCGGCCGTCGACGCGCACCGCGGCGATGCTCTCGTTCGCGGGAAGGCGCAGCCGGAGTCTCACCGTGTGGAGCCGCGGGCTGCTCGGGAGGTCGATCGAGCCGGTGATCAAGTCGGCCGAGGCCGCGAGGCTGTACGAGAGATGGCCGAAGCTGGTCGGCGCGTCGTCGACAGAGATCCGGTGCCCCGGCGCGAGCCAGCCGCGCGGGGTTGCGTACGCGAGTTCGAGCCCGTCAGGGACGCCGCGAGTTCCGGTCTCGTGGACGAGGGTGAGGCGGAGCGTTTCGAGGACGTTGGCGTTTCCGGCGGTGTTCGGCGGCAGGTACATGGAGCGGTAGTACTCGTGGTGGAGCGGCGCAACCGACGCCGCCTCCCCGGAGACGAAGGTGTTCGGAGTCATTGCCGCCGCTAGGCTGCCGTAGAGGCTGAGCACGAGTTGTCCCGGCTCGTCGTTGTCGGCGAGGAAGCGGGCGACGTTCGTGCCGTAGGACTCGTCCGTTCCGGAGATCGGGTACACGGGATGCCTGTAGAGCGAGTAACCGCCGGCGCGCACGAGTCCGAGCAGGCGTGAGCCGTGACGCAGCATGAACTCGAGGACGCCCTGCGCCTCGCGGCTGTGCGGTGGGAAGAGGCCCGATGCAAGTGCGTAAGGCAGGACGAGATTCCAGTAGCTGCCGGTGCGGGAGGCGGTCACGCGGTCGAACGGCATTCGCTTCGCGAGCAGCGCTGCGGGGATGAACAGCGAGCCGTCGTCGAGCCGTCGCTCGGAGCGCCGTACCGCGCGGTGGAGAGCCGAGCCAAGCCGGGCGGCGAACGCGCGTGCAGTCGCAGCGAGCTGCGGCTGGCCGGTCTGGGCCCACACGCCGGCGATCGTTCGCAGTCCTTGCCAGGCGACCGCTTGCGAGTGCAGCCCGTATACGGTCGCGGCGACGTCCGAGGAGTAGCGCTCGCGGTCGAGCAGACCGTGGTTTCGGTGGCGGGCGAGTTGTCTTCCCAGGTCGGCGACGAGTCGTGCGAGTAGCGGCGTCGTCGCGCGAACGAGCTTGCGGTCGCCGCTGAGCCGGTAGTACTCGGCGGTCGCGAGAAGCAGCTCACCCGCCTTCCAGTTCGAAGGCCCGTCCGCTAGCCGGGCGGCCGAGGTGGCGAGCATCGCACGCATGACGTCGAGTTGGCCGTAGGACCCGAGAATCCGAGCGACGTCGATCGCCTCCGGGAACGACAGCTCCTGGTACGTGTTTCCGACGCTGTAGCGCCAGGTCAGCGTCAGCTGCTGGATCAGGAGGCTGCGCTCAGCGTCCATCACGTGCGGGTCGGGGACGTTGAAGGTTGCGCCGGTGCTCAGCCGGTCTTCCCAGAAGCGGGTCAGCTGGTCTCGTGCGGCGATGTAGCTCTGCTCGTCGAGGTGGAGCCGCGGGGAGACGGCGCCAGGGTGAAGCAGCCATCCGGCGTACAGCGTCGCCTGCTCGCCCGGCGCGACCCGATACTCCGCGGCGGATCCGCTCCCCTCTCCACCCGGGCTGAAGAGGAGGTCGGTTTCGTCGTCGCTTACGAGTCGTTCGTCGGAGGTGCTGACACCCCGGTCCGAGAGCGCGAACCGAACGTCCGCTCCTGCTCGCGCTCGCCTCGCGTCCACCTGCAGGCGCACGAAGCTGATCGGCGAGGCAGCGCCGTCGATGCGAGCGGCGAACGACTCCTGCCTGTACCGCACACCGTCTGCGTCCACATAGGCCGTGTCCAGAATCGGCAGCCAGCCTTGCGCCAGTCGCGCCGGGGTGAGTCGTGCCAGGCAGGCGCCGTAGCGCTCTCGCCCGTGATCGCCGACGAGCACGGTCAAGCGTCGCGGACCGCTGCTCGCGAGGATCTCGCTTCCGTCGGCGACGTGCAACGCGGTTCCGAACGCTCCGCGCGTGCCGAGCGGCTCACCGAATGGGATGTAGTAGACACCGGACGTCGTCGCGGGACCTCGACGCGAACGGGCGAACAGGAGCGGGTGCAGGAACCGCGACGCCCCCGCGAGGGTCGGCCCGTTTCGTCTCGAAAGCAAAGCTTCGCCCCAGCGGTCGCGACCGGACAGCAGCGCCCGCCGCACATGCGCCGCGTAGGCGTCGGTAACTCGCGCTTGCGGGCATGGCGTTGAGCTCGCTCTGCCGCTCGCCGCCGCCGTGGCAGACACGGCGACAGCAGCGCTGAGCGCGAGACAGCCGAACAGTCTCAGCGGGAGCGGCACGGGTGCCTACTCTAAGCCGCCGACGGCTCTGCGCCGTCGAGGGCCGCTTCCGCGAGGCCGTCTCGCGCTCCATCACAGGCGAATTCGATACGCGCGGCGTACCTCTCGGTGTGAGCCGAATGAGATCTGCGCCCGGACAGTCACCCATCCTCGGATCGGCCCGCGATAGGGCAGCTGGACGATGCCGCTGGTCCGCGGTCGTAGCTCGCGAGCCTCGGGCCGCAGCCTCACGATTCTTCCGCCGTACCCAAACGAAACCACGAGCTGCCCCCGATCGAGAGCTTCCGTGACATTGCCGCGATTCACGACCATGAGCTCGAGCACTCGCATCCTCTTCGTCGTTCGTCGGACGCGCAGCCCTCGCAACTGAAGCCTGCGCACGATCCTGCCAGGAGCTCGCACGACGACGACGACGCCCATGCGCATGCGCACGGCGAGCCCTCCCGTGCGCCGCGGACGGGTGGTCATGAGGACAAGCGCGTCGTGATCCCCAGGTTCAGCTCGTGGCGGCACCCTCGCCGACACCGTGAGCAATCCACTGCCGCCGGGGTGGAGTGCGAGGCTGCGTGGTCGGAGTGTCAGCCACGAGACTGCGGCTCGGGCATCACCCCGCGCTACGACTCTCGGACGCCCGCGCAGGTCGATCGAGAAGCCAGCGCGGGTCAGGTCGAGCACGACCGCACGAGCGCCGAAGTTGGTCACCCGAATCGTCGTCCGGCCGGTTCCCACGAGCGTGAGGTGCGACGGGGATGCCGTCAGCGCGATCGGAGGGTGGTGTGCGACGCTCGTGCCCGCAGCTGCGGGCACGAGCGTCAAGCACACGAGGGCGGCGATGGCAGCGACCCGCGTCACCGGCCGATGACCGTGAACGTGACGGTCGCCGTGTAGTGGCCCGGCGCGACCACGGGAAGCGGCGAGACGAAGCCGAGGCTCGTCGCCCACACGTCGCCGCTGCCGGAGCTTCGCGCAGAAGTGCTACCCACGAGCAGATCCGTCGCAGGCGCGATCGGAATCGGCGCCATCACACCGCCGGTGAGCGCGGGGCCGATGGCTCCGCCGCTCGGAGCTGTCCCTTCGATGCCGAGCGGCAGGTCAGCCGGGACGAAGGCCGACCGGTGGGCGGTCAGCGAGTACCCGGCTGCATCGTTGCTGACGACGGTCACGTGCTCGGACACTGCGGTGGGCGTGTCACCGGAGACGGCATTGCCGAAGCTGACGTTCGACCGCTCGAGCGCGATCGACAACACCGGCTGGATGTCGACGTCGACCGCCGCGTCCTGCGAGAGGTCCGAGGAGGGCGGGGGAGGCTGGGATCCGCAGCTTGCGGCGGCGGTGGTCGAGTTTCGCGGGGCCGGGGTCGCCGTCGAGAAGTCGGCGGTGTTGCTGTCGGTATCCGTGCATCCGTTCCCGGCCCGTATATTCGCCGTCGTGTTGCTGAGGGTCGGCGCCGGAGCGCTGCCTTCGTAATCGCCAGCTGAGCCGTAGCCGACCAGGTCGACGACCTGCGTGCTGGCCGAGCAGCTTCCTGCCGAGGCACCGCACGTGAGCGGCGTCGTGGTCCGAACGAGCGCCACCTTGCCGCCGGAGTTGGCGAGGTTCGTCGTTCCGGTCGCGTCCGGCGTGGGTAGCGGCGAGCCGACGGCTGCCGACGACGCGAGCTGGACGAGGTAGTACTTGCCGGCGGCGATCGACCCGGAGAGCGCGGTCGGCGACCAGTTGGTGCCGCTCGCCGATGCGTACTGGATCGTCCAGCCGCTGACGTCCACTGCGGTTCCGCCGCGGTTGAAGAGCTCCACGAAGTCGTTGGTGAAGCTTGCTCCGCTGTTGCCGCCACCCGTGTAGAGCTGACTGACGACGATGTCGGCGGATGCGCTCTGCGCTGTCGGCGCGATCAGCAAGGCGCTCGCCAGCGCGATCGCGACGACGGCGAAGAAGGAGGTGATGACTCGAGGCATGGGCGGCTCCAATCGAGTGAGGAGGATTTCGTCCGCTCTCTCCTATCCCTCGTCACCCGCGGGCGTAAGTGTCCCGCGGAGAGTTGGCACACACTCGGAACACCCTCGTCGGAGCGCGCGTCGGCCGGGGACGCCCTCGACGGCCGCTCGCCGGCCGAGCGAGAAGTCAGCTGGGCGGGCCGTCAGCAGCGTCGCCTGGCATGACGGCCCGCGTACTGGAGTCGAGGCGCGCCTAGCTCGTCTCGTACTCGTCGTGGCGCCGCACCCACAACGGCTCGGTGGCGCTCTCGTCGCGACCCTTCGGCGTCCGGTCGAGGAGGGCGTAGTACGCCATGCCGGGCGCCTCGAGGCCGCGCGACGTGGACACGTAGGTCCGGTAGACGGTCCCGTCGGAGAGTGCGTACGCGCTCAGGCCGGGCCCCTCCGTGACATACCCCTCGGCGTCGGTGCCGCACATCTCCGCGTTCTGCACCACAGTCGGCGGGATCTCGCCCTCCAGGAACGGCTTGAGCTCTGCCGGTGTGTGCAGGAAGCCGACGTCGCGATTGAAGTCGCTGCCCACCGTCGAGACCCAGTCGATCTGCCAGCCCATCCGGTTGCGGTAGGCGAGCAGCTTCTCGAGCGGAGCGCGGGAGGCGAGCAGAAGTGTGGTGTCGCGGGCCCGTAGGTGCGGCACCTGCGGAGCGAGCGTGTCCGCGATCGAGGAGCAGACCGGACAGCCTGCCTCGTACGGCGGGCCGAACATGAAGTGGTAGACGAGCAGCTGCGAGCGGCC
>Ga0066903_100004457_pt1 | contig 11848 bp, 8 predicted proteins | sample PanSoiMetaGPlot1_FD_67491 | JGI IMG/M metagenome (GOLD analysis project Ga0066903, IMG submission 67491) | Tropical forest soil microbial communities from Panama analyzed to predict greenhouse gas emissions - Panama Soil - Plot 1 (version 2) | ecosystem: Environmental > Terrestrial > Soil >...
CGATCACCTGAAGGGAAGGCAGAACCGCGAGAAGCTGCTATGGACGCTGCTGAATCTCGAAATCTGGCATCGACTGTATGCGCGGGGCTGACGGAGAAGCTGCGCTGGCGAATCAATCGCCTGCGCTGCATGACGCCCGCGGAGGTCGGCCACCGCGCTGTGCGGGCGCTATGCCTGCATGCGGAACGTGCCGGCCTGCTGGTCGGCTCCGGAACCGTTCCGACGCCGGATCTCGCACCGATACCTCGTCGGTGGGTAAAGGCGACCCTGCGAGTGGATGTTGCGCGATACCTTGCCGCGGCCGACCGCATCGCGGACGGCAGGGTCGACGTCTTTGCCCTCCCGGACGTCGACCTCGGCTCGCCGCCGCGCTGGAACCGCGACCCCAAGAGCGGGGTGGAGGCGCCACTCGGCTTCGGCCTGCTGCTCGACTACCGGGATCCGCGGCTGGTCGGCGACATCAAGTATCTCTGGGAACCAAATCGTCATCTGCATCTGGCGACGCTTGCGCAGGCCTATGCCCTAAGCGGCGACGCGCGCTACTTCGGCGTCATCAGGGAGCACCTCGAAAGTTGGTTCGCGTCCTGCCCGTGCGGCTTTGGCCCTAACTGGGCGAGCGCGCTCGAGCCCGCGATCAGGCTGATCAACTGGTCGGTCGCGTGGCAACTTCTGGGCGGGGTGCGCGCCCCGCTGTTCGACGATTCAACCGGAGCGCGGCTGCGCGCGCGCTGGCTGCGGTCGATCTACCAGCATGCCGAGTTCGTGCGCCGTCACTTCTCACTGTACTCGTCAGCGAACAACCACCTCATCGGCGAAGCGGCGGGCCTGTTCATCGCGGCGCTCACGTGGCCGCACTGGCCGCGCACGCGCCGCTGGCTCCGGACGGCGAAGGCGATCCTCGAGCGCGAGGTGCTGCTCCAGAACGCCGCGGACGGGGTCAATCGTGAACAGGCGGTGTCGTACCAGCAGTTCGAGCTCGACCTGCTGCTCATCTGCCTGCTCGCCGGCAAGGCGAGCCGCGAGTGGTTTTCCGCGACCTGCGAGTCGCGCGTCGAGGCGATGCTCGACTTTCTCGCCTCAGTGATGGACGCGGGCGGTAACGTGCCGATGTTCGGCGACTCCGACGATGGCTTCGTGGTTCGGCTCGCCCAGGAAGACGCCTTCTGCCGGTTCCGGTCGGTGCTCGCCATGGGCGCGATCCTGTTCCACCGCGCCGATCTCAAGTTCAAGGCGGGGCGGCTCGACGACAAGACGCGCTGGCTACTCGGTGAGGGGGCCGACGCGGCGTTTGACGAGCTCGACCCCGGGAACGCGCGGTTGCCGCCGCGTCAAGCGTTCCCCTGCGGGGGTTACTACGTGCTCGGCTGCGAATTCGAGACCCCGCGCGAGATCCGCCTTGTCGCCGACGCCGGCCCGATTGGCTACGCTTCGATCGCGGCGCACGGGCACGGCGACGCGCTGTCGTTCACATTGTCGGTGGGGGGCTGCGAGTTCCTCGTCGATCCGGGGACTTACGCGTACCACACCCATCCTGCCTGGCGGCAGTACTTTCGCGGGACGGCGGCACACAACACGGTGCGCGTGGATGGCCGGGATCAGTCGCGATCCGGCGGCAACTTCATGTGGCTCGATAAGGCGCGCGCCGGCTGCAGCCGCTGGTCGTGCGGCCCGACCGAGGACCTGTTCGAGGGCTGGCACGATGGCTACACGCGGCTCCCGGACCCGGTGCAGCACCGGCGCTGGATCATGCTCGACAAGGCAGCGAGGCGAGTCTTGATCGAGGATCTCTTGCAGATGGCGGGGGAGCACGAGATCGAGCTGTTCTTCCACTGCAGCGAGCAGTGCCGTGTGCGCGCGATCCCCGGGGGGTACGAGCTCGACGCGCAAGGGGGAACGGTCGCGCTCAGGCTGCCGCAGGTGAGCGGCGCCGCCTCGCGCGTCTACTCCGGCAGCACGTCGCCGATAGCGGGTTGGAGGTCCAGGCGGTTCGATCACAAGCAGCCAGCCCCAACCATCGCATGGCAGGCTCGGCTCAAGGGCGACGTCCTCCTGAGCAGCGAAATCCTCTGCTGATCCGATCGGACTACGCGCCGTTCGCGGGGCAAGGCGCGACGATGAATGTACTTGATCGATGATCGCGTGACCCTCGGCGCCGCGACGAAACCGGACCCGGCCCGAGGCGAAAGCCGTGATACCGACGCCGGAATGGCGGGTTTCGCCCCGCAAGGTCCTGATCCTCGTCGAGAACCTGCCGAGCCCCTTCGACCGGCGGGTGTGGCAGGAAGCGACCGCGCTTCGCGACGCTGGGCACATCGTCTCGATCATCTGCCCGACCGGACGCGGCTGCGAGCGGAAGTTCGAGGCGATCGACCGGATCCACATCTACCGTTACAACCTTCCGGTCGAAGCATCGGGCGCAGCGGGCTACGCAGTGGAGTACGGCGTCGCGCTCGTCTGGACTTTCGTGCTCGCCTGGCGCGTGCTCCTCACGCGCGGCTTCGACGTCATTCACGCCTGCAATCCGCCCGACCTGTTCTTCCTGATCGGGGGCTTTTTCAAGTTGCTCGGAAAGAAGTTCCTATTCGATCACCACGATCTCAATCCGGAGCTGTACGAGGCGAAGTTCGGCCGGCGCGATTTCTTCCACCGCCTGATGCTCAGGCTCGAGTCCTGGACCTTCGGCATCGCCGATGTGTCGATCGCCACCAACGAGTCGTACCGGCGGGTCGCGATCGAGCGCGGCCGGATGTCCCCCGAGCGGGTGTTCGTCGTGCGCAGCGGGCCAAGCCTCGAGCGGATGAGGGTCCTGCCCTGCGACGAGCAACTCAAGCGCGGCCGTCGCTACCTCGTCGGCTACGTCGGAGTGATGGGAAAGCAGGAGGGCATCGAGTATTTGTTGCGGGCTGTGCGCCATATCGTGCTCGACTTCAAACGGGTCGACGTGCACTTCGGCCTGGTCGGCGGCGGCACTTCGCTCGAAGAGTTGAAGGCGTACGCCGTGGCGCTCGGCGTCGCCGACTTCGTGACCTTCACCGGCCGCGTACCGGACGACGAGATGCTGGCGATGCTCAGCACCGCGGATGTCTGCGTCAACCCGGACGTCGCCAACGAGCTGAACGACAGGTCCACCATGAACAAGATCATGGAGTACATGGCGCTCGGCAAGCCGATCGTGCAGTTCGATCTCACGGAGGGGCGCTACTCGGCCCAGCGCGCCTCTCTTTACGCGAAAAGAAACGACGCTTTCGATCTTGCGGCGAAGATCGTCGAGCTGCTGGACAACCCGGCGCGGCGCGCAGAGATGGGCGAGTTCGGGCGCAGGCGCGTGGAGAGCGAGCTCGAATGGCGTCATGAAGTACCAAAGCTGCTCGCCGCCTACGAAGCACTCTGGCACGCCGGCGCAGCGTCGCCTGTTGGACGCGGCGTGGAGATCCGGTGAGCGCATCGCAGGTCGCGCATGCTCGCACGCGCGACTTCGCGCGATGGCTGATAGGCGCATCGATGCTCGCCTACGGCATCGTTACGTTCGACCGCGACACGCCCACGTGGGCGATCGCATCGGTGGTGCTCTTCGCCGTGGCGCTGGCGCTGCAATGGACGCGTTGGGCGACGCTGCGCGGCTTCGCCCTGTGGCTAGCAGCGTTCCTGGTTCTTCAGGCTCTCCTCACCCCGTTGCTGCGCGGCCGTTTCGTCACACTGCCGCCGGAGATGCACAGCACGGTCGACGTGCGAAGCGGCGACCTGCCGGGCATGCGGCCGGGCCTTCGCCACATCACTACCGATGAACACGGTTTCCGGGTCAGTCCGCGGGTCGACTACCGGGCGAAGCGTGGTTTGCGCATCTTTGCGATCGGGGGCTCGACGACGGAGGACATCCTTCTCGACGATGAGTCGACCTGGACCCATCTCCTGCAGGAGGGAATCGCCAACCAAGGCACAACAGCCGAGGTCATCAATACCGGCGTGTCGGGGCTGCGCGCTGCAAATCATCTCGCCACGCTCAAGATCGTTGCCAAGTTCCAAGCCGACCTGGTCATTTTCCTTCTCGGTGCAAACGACTGGAACAGGCAGATCAAGAAGCGATTCGAGCGCGACCCCGATTCTTGGCGACCGGTATCGCTGCGCTATAGCGCATTGGGCAGTGTACTGGACGGCACGGTGATCTCGCCGGCACGGCGAAGCATCACCGGTAGAAACTGGTCGGATCGCGCCGTCGTCGTCGATAGCCTTAAGGGGCTGACGCGGAGCGAGCAGCTGTCTCTCTACCGGCCGACCACTTACACGTTTCGTCCGACAGAGGTGGCAGCCGGCTATGCGGAGACGTTGCGCGAGATTTCGAGCCTGTGCAAGGCGCGCCGCCTGACTTGTCTCTTCGTGACTCAGCCCCACGCGTACAGCGAGGCGACCCCCGCCGACCTGCAGTCACGCTTCTGGATGACGCCGCCGGAGGCGACGTACACCCTGGATTTGAAGTCCATGGCGCATATCGCCGCGCTCTACAACGAGTTCCTGAAGTCTTTCGCCGTGCAGGAAGGACACCCGCTATGCAACCTGGCAGCAGGAATGGAGCCCTCACCCAGGTTCTTCTATGACGACATGCACTTCACGGATGAGGGGGCGCGCCGCGTTGCAGACCTGGTGCTGCCGTGCGCGCTCAAGGCTCTGGAAGTCGTCAAGGGGCCTGCCGCGGCAGGATAACCTTGCGCAGCTCCCGAACTGACCGGACGGGGAGCCCCGGGCGAAGGGACGCTCGCCAAGCCTCGCGCAGGGGAAGATAGATCGAGCCTCGGAGGGTCACCGGCGCGGTGCACTCGTACGTTTGTATGGGCCGCCCGCCGAAGTCCCTCTTGAAGTTGTTGATTCCGGCATGTTCAGGTGCGGACTCGTCCTCGAAGAGGCCTCCCCAGTCGTAACGTGTTATTCCCATCTCCTTGAACCGAAGCATGCTTCGCCAGTGGAGCCAACGATTGGCTCGCCCGACCAGGGCGCGATACTCGCTTTCCCTATTTCTGAACCACGAGCCCGTGTACTGGAGCCCTGCGGCTTTTCCGGACATGACATAGGCATGCCAGACCAATGCCTCGCCATTCTGCGAGGCCGACGCGAGTGCGAGCTGACGAGCCTTGCATGCGGCATCGAGCCATTGACGATCGGCAGGCTGATACGACTTTTGCCTCGCGAATGCGTCGAAGAATGCGCAGAATTCATCCAATCTGTTTTCTGCGTCGAGGACGAACTCCAGGTGGAGGCCATCCTTCGTTTCCGCGCGTCTAATCTTGTAGCGGCAGTCCTTGCCGAATTGGTCGCGGATCTCGTCTGCCTCTAGAGAGAGATCGGTTACCGATGAGAGGAACGGGGCACATCGGGCGCCTGCGATCGGCGCAGCTCTCTGGCGGTACATGACGATATCCACTCCGGAATCGCAAGGCAGTTCCTCGTCGTACCAAGCTTCCCCGTAGAGGGCACCCTTCCCCTTGATGCGGATCACTCGGGCGCTCCCGACTGACTATGTATTTCCATCGCTAGGGTTTCCGGCCAGGATTGGCAGGCCCGGTCAGGACGCCCATCGCCAGGACCGCTCGCTGCTGCCGCCGACCTCTCGAACCGGGTGCGGAAATCCTTCAGGGTCACGCCGCAGCACCAAGTGGAAAGCTCCTCGAACAGGATCTCCAGGTGCTCGTACAAGCGGTCGATATCCGACGCGTTCCGGAAACTCGGGCTGCCCCCCGGCATGAGCTCCGAGGAATGCAACATGAACTCCATGTGAACCGCACGGTCGGAGCGCGCCTTGCGTGCCACGTCTAGCATCGCTGCGAGATTGCGCTCCAACGGCGCGCGGAGCGCGGGCTGAACCGGGTATAACCACGCGAGTCCCGGCGATACCCTGTTGACCGCGCGGCGCAGCAATGGGACGCGGAACGCCCAGGGCGCCGCTCGGTAGAGGCCGCTCGGGCGGACAGTCATCGGTACCTCGAGCAACTCGCCGTCCGCTGGTACCGAGATGTCAGCGGGGTTGAGGAAGTAGGGTCGATCGGGAAAGCCCGTGTAATCCGAGCCGCCGTTCCCGCCGGGAGCGCCCGGAGTCTTGCGCCAATCGACGCCCGGGGTCACGGAGCAGTCCACGCGATATCCCTCGTCGAGCAGCATGGCGGCATACCGACCGTCAAGAGCCCAACGCCCGGCACGATGACTGATCATCGGTTGATCAAGCCGATCTTCGAGGAGGCGGGTGAGAGTCTTGATCTTCTCCCTCATTGCTCCGTCGGGGAATTCCATCAGATAGGGGTGATAGCGGAAGTCGTCGCTGGTCAGAGGATCAAGCGGTGGCGAGCTCCATGCGTGCAAGTGCATCCCAATCTCGCCGGCGTCGCGCGCAATCACATCGCGCGCGAACTCGACAAAAACGCCGGACATTGCCATCTCGTAGTTCGCGAGATAGACCGGCTTGAAGCAGAACCGTTCGCAGAGTGCTTGGAAGCGAGGTAAGTACGCCGCGTTGCGGGTGGTGAGCTCCCTCGGCCTCGCCCAGAGGTCATCCCCCTCGGTGTCGATCGTGATGATGAAAGCCGTTTCAGGCATGGCGCGCCTCCCTTGCCCCTATCACTCTCGCGTTGGTGACGTCGCGGCGCATGACGTCCTCGAACGTCTCGAGGTAGGGACCCAGGACGCGGTCTTCGCCGCGTTCCCGGGCCATGAACGCGCAGCAACGATCGCTTGCCGCTTTCCAGGCCGCCAGGTCACCGAGCAGGCGGCGGATCGCATCGCACATCTGGGCCGGAGAGCTTACGGCAACACCGAGCCCCTCTCGCTGGATCAGACCGTCCGGATCGATCAGGGTCACGACGGGCACACCCCTGATCCAGGCTTGCAGGTAGGTGTTCGGAAATCCCTCGAACTCGGAGGTGTTCACGAACACCCTGGCCCGTCCGTAGAGGGCGTTCGCGTCGTGGTACGAAAGGGCGCCGTGAAAACGGACGTTTGTCCTGCCCGCTGCCGCCCGGCTCACTTCGTGGAACAGGGCTTCCTCGTCGGGCATGGGGCCGCCCGCGATGTGAATCTGCGCTTCAGGCAGGCTGCTGGCGAGCTCGAGAACTCGGTCCGGCCTTTTCAGGCGGCGGATGTTGGCGACCCATAGCACGTCGATATCGCGGGCGGCGACCGGCGGCGACTGCTCCACGAACGATCCCGCGACGCGACTCGCCAGCCCATAGCTCCTCGCCAGAGTTTCTGCCTGCGAAGCACTCTGCACCAGGATGGCATTGGCCCGCCGCAGGCCGTAGGCATAAAGCCAACGATCGCGCGCAAATCGTATCAGCACGCGAACGCGGGACCGATCACAGTCCGGATCACTCGCGGCGCGGAAGACGAATCGCTTCCGGAAGCGCCGGCAGAACAACGCCATCAGTCCGACCTGCATGCCTGCGCAATTGGTGTAGTAGATGTCGGCATCGGCCCGTGCTAGCGCCGACCACATCCCGGTCCACCGGGGATGAACGAAGCGGAGCACCGGCAGTCCCGCGTCAGGACGATAGGCCTTGAAAACCCGTATCGAGTCCCATTGCGCGCCATCCGCCTGGCCGTAGTCCCCGACGACCATGCTTACCTCATGGCCGCGACGCGCTAGCGCCCGAGCAAGCAGGGTCTGCTGAACCGATGCACCGCCTATGGGATGCCTGTATTCAGGCGCGAGGACCGGCAGATTACCGAGTCCGACGAGACAGATTTTCATGCCTGTTAGGCTTGTCTTATCTTCTTGCGAGGCTAGCGGCGTTGCATTAAGCGATGCAGGAGGCCGTCTATCCGTCGCTAGTTCCTTTGGCCCATTCCGCCGGCCCGCGATCCAAACGATCCGGCGCATTCGGCCAGTTCCCGGGAATCATGCGGAGCGGGTCGCTCAGCAAGCGCTGCGGAGCAACAGGCGTGCGCTGATGTCTGCGATTCGAGCCACGCCTCGAACATCAGAATGTTCCACAGGTGGTCCTGCCAGTTGCCCAATCCCGAGATGTGCTGCCGCCATTTCTCTCGCACAAGTGCGGGCTCGAAGAAGCCCTCTTCCTTCAAGCGGCGCTCGTCGAGCAGGCCTTCGGCCCAGTCGCGAAGTTTCCCCCGCAGCCAAGAATCCAACGGGACTCCAAACCCCTTCTTGGGGCGCTCGAGGAGGCGCTGTGGCACGTGGCGATAGAGCAATTGGCGCAGAATCCATTTTCCCTGGCGCCCCCGGACCTTCATGTGCAGCGGCAAACGCCAGGCGAACTCCACGACGTGGTGGTCGAGGAATGGCAGGCGGGTCTCCAAGCTGACGCCCATCCCCGCGCGATCGACTTTCACCAGGATGTCGTCCGGGAGATACGTCATGGAATCCAGGTACATCATTCGCTGCAGGAAGTCGGGAAGATCCGCCCATTGCGAGGGCGCGGTGAGAGGCGTGCTGGGCTCTGCGGCGCCTAGGACCAGCTCCTCGGGGCGGTCCCAATGGCTGACCAGACCGAGATACACGTCCTCGGGATTACGGACGACGAGCCGATTGGCCAGCTTGTGAAGCTTGTCTCCTGGCCGCTGTCGCAACTTTGGCGGGAGGATCGGCGAAAGATGCGCGAGGATCCGATCCCAGTGATGCGGCGGCAAGGTGCTTATCCCGTTGGCGAGCGTGACGCGCAGCGGGCCCGGTAGCCGTCGCAGGTTGCGCCAAATTCGGGAAGCCGAGAAATACCGGTCGTAGCCGCCGAACAATTCATCGCCCCCGTCGCCGGTTAGGCTTACCGTCACGTGCTCCCGGGCAAGCTTGGCAACGAGAAAGGTCGGAATCTCGGACTGATCGGAGAACGGCTCGTCGTACAGCGTCGGCAATCGCGGAATGACCGCCAATGCGTCATCCGCGCTGACATAGAGCTCGGTGTGTGCCGTTCCCAGGTGGTCGGCCACCGCCCTGGCGTAATTCGCTTCGTTGTATTCGCCCTGGCTGAACCCGATTGTAAAAGTCCTGATCGGCCGCCTGCTCTGGACCTGCATGAGCGCGACCACGGTCGACGAGTCGATACCCCCCGAGAGGAACGCCCCTAGCGGGACATCCGCGACCATCTGCCGTGCAATCGATGCCTGCAACAACTTCGCGAGCGCCTCGATGGCCTCGGCGTCGGAAAGATCAATCGAGTCCCGCCCGCGTGACTCCGCCACTTCCCGCATGCACCAGTAGCGAGTCGGCGCGATATCTTGTCGCGCATGCCGATCCCCCGCGGGCACAGTGACGAACGTGGCAGGAGGAAGCTTGTGAATGCCGCGGAAAATCGAGAACGGCGCCGGAACGTAACCGTGGCGGACATACAGCGCGAGAGCACTCCGGTCGATCACGCCGCGCCATTCCGGATGCGCGCGCAACGCCTTCAGTTCTGAGCCAAAGAGGAATGTCTCGCCGACCCAGCCGTAGTACAGGGGCTTCTCGCCGATGCGGTCGCGCGCGAGATACAGGGTTCGTGCGTCTCGGTCCCAGAGCGCGATGGCGAACATCCCGGTCAGCTTGGCGAGGCTATTCGCGAAGCCCCAATGACTGACCGCTGCTAAAAGCACCTCCGTGTCGGAATGGCCGCGCCACGCCGGCGCGGCGCCGAGGCGCTCCAGGTCCTTTCGGATTTCCGGAAAGTTGTAAATCTCGCCGTTGAAGGCGATCACATACCTGCCGCACGCCGAGCGCATCGGCTGGTGTCCCGCTGGGGAGAGATCGAGAATCGAAAGCCGGCGGTGACCGAGGCCGACACCGGAGTCGGCGTCGATCCAGACGCCAAGATCGTCTGGGCCGCGGTGCCGCAGCGCTGCGGTCATCGAGCGCAGCGCCTGTTCCTGCATCCGATCTGGCTGGTTAGAGCCTAGGTAGCCCGTTATGCCGCACATCGCCGATTGGGACGTGGAAAGCGCGTGCGCTCACCGCGCTTCAATAGCTCGCCGCGAAATGCAGAGAGGATCAGCAGCATCTTGGAGCCTAACGGCGCTGCCGCGTCAAACGAAGCGGGAGGCGGCTTGCTTGCCTCTAGTCCGTTTGGGCTACGCGGCCCTGGATGACAGCGCCGAGCTCGACGTCAACCGAGGGACGCGCGGGTCTCCCGGTCGAGCGACGTGCGTCCAGAGGCAATGGCGAGGCTGATGAAAACCCTGGTCCGTTCGGCTCATGGGGCCGATCTACGGGCGGAGCCAGTGCACTTGTAAGCTGGCTGCGGCCGACAGAGGAGACCGATCGAGCCCAGAAGTCGTGCGGGTTACGGCGACCGGATCGGCCCTATGGGACACCCAACGCTACGTGCCTGGCCGTGCTTGCGAAGGACCCGAATGGCGTGAGGCGCCGCGTGCAGTCGCGACTCGCGTCGAATGCCTGCCTGGAGCGCGCCCGGACCTCGACTCCCGCCAGCGCGACTGCGTCTTTCGCGGTCGAGGTCGTGGTGACCCGACTGGACGTGGGCCCCGAGGCGGTCTGCGCATCGGCAGCGCTCCTCTCGGACGCTGAACGACAAAGAGCGGGCCGCTTCGCCTTCGATCGCGACCGCTGCCGGTTTGTCGTCGCGCGTGCACGCTTGCGCCAGTTGCTCGGGGCGCGGCTGAATGTGCGGCCGGACTCGGTCGAGCTGATGTACGGCGCGCACGGCAAACCCGCGCTCGGGCGTTTCACGGACTCGGACCTGCGATTCAACCTGTCGCACTCCGCCGAAACCGCCGTGTACGTCTTTGCGCTCGGGCGCGAGGTCGGAATCGACGTCGAGGCGATTCGCGCGATCCCCGATGCCGATGAGATCGCGGCACGCCTTTTTTCCCGCCGCGAGCACAAGGCCTATCTGGCGCTCGACCCGCGCGACAAGCCGTTGGGATTCTTCAATTGCTGGACGCGCAAGGAAGCCTTCATTAAGGCACTCGGCGACGGCCTTCGCCATCCGCTCGATCGCTTCGACGTTTCGCTCGCGCCGACCGAACCGGCCAAGATCCTGCGGGTCGGGAGCGCGCGCGGGGACCGCTGTGGCTGGAGCATGGAGAGCTTTTCGCCGGCTCCCGGCCTGGTCGCGGCGGTCGTTGTCGAGAGCGGGCGACGTCGGACCGGTGCCGCCGACCTCGCGCCGCGCTCGGCCCAACCGGCGAAGGCGGCATGACTGCGGTAACGGATACCTACGAACTGTCGCCGACCCAGGCGGGAATGCTCTTCCACGCCGTGAGCGGAGGAGATTCCGGCGTCGACATCGAGCAAGTGGTCGCGACGCTGCACGAGCAGCTGGACGAAGAGGCGTTCCTCCGCGCCTGGCAGCGGGTGGCCGAGCGGCATCCGATTCTGCGCAGCCGCTTTCGCTGGGAAGGCGTCGCGCAGCCTTTCCAGGAGGTGCTCAATCGAGTCGAGATTCCCGTCGAGCGGCTCGACTGGCGCGCGCTCGCGGAAGGGGAGCGCCGCCGGAAGCTTCGGGCGCTTCTGGACGATGACCGTCGCCGTGGCTTCGATGTCAGTCAAACCCCTCTCATGCGCCTTGCGCTCGTGCGCGCCGCCGAGGGCGAGGACCGGGTGCTTTGGACGTTTCATCACGCTCTTCTCGATGGACGGTCCTTCCCTCTGGTGCTGCGGGAAGTCTTTGCCTTCCACGAGGCTTTTTCCCGCGGCGGGGATGCCGACCTCCCGCTTCCTCGTCCGTATCGCGACCACATCGAGTGGCTTCGCAAGCTCGATCACGACTCCGTCAAGCCCTATTGGGAGAGCGCTCTTGCGGGTTTTCGGGCACCCACTCCATTGGTGGTGGCACGCGATCGTGAAGCCGAGCACGTCACGGGACCCGATCTCGGGGCTCACGAAGTCTGTATATCGCAAGCGTTCACGACCACCCTGAGA
>Ga0066903_100004458_pt1 | contig 11848 bp, 11 predicted proteins | sample PanSoiMetaGPlot1_FD_67491 | JGI IMG/M metagenome (GOLD analysis project Ga0066903, IMG submission 67491) | Tropical forest soil microbial communities from Panama analyzed to predict greenhouse gas emissions - Panama Soil - Plot 1 (version 2) | ecosystem: Environmental > Terrestrial > Soil >...
TCGCCCGCGCCCTCGCGCGGATCCATGTCGAGGAACAGGCCCGCGCTGACCTCGGATCCCGAGCAGGTGAGGCTCGCGAGCGTCACCGAGCGATGGCGGTTCTCGAGCGCCAGCTCGATCGCCACGCGGAACGGATAGCCGTATTGCGAGCGATGACAGTCGCGGCTCAGCCAGCGCGCGCCCGCCTTGTCGAAGGCCTCGCGAAACTCGAGCGAGGAAAAGCTGTAGGAGCGCTCGCCCGTCTCGTCGTCCATCATCCGCCGCGGCAGCACCTTGGGATTGACCTGATCATCGTTGGAGGCAAGGCCGTAGGCGGGCGCGGGAGCGCGGCCGTCCCCACCCTCGCCCGGCGTCAACGAGGCGCGCAGGATGGCGGGGTCGTAGACCATCTCGCGGTAGGGACTGAACTGCACCGGCCGGTCCGGATTGCTTTCGCCTGACGCAAAGGAATCGCCGAGCGCCACGATGAACAGGTCCTCGACCACGACCTCCGGGTCGGCGAGCTCGCGCCCATCGGGCAGCTTGACCTTGACCGCGACGCCGGAATGGGCGCGGTCGAGCGCATAGGGCACGCGCGCGATGGTGAGCTTGTCCTTGCAGGCGAGCTTCTTGCTTTCAGGCTTGCCGCCGGCCTTGCGCGGCTGCCAGCTCCAGATGCAATCGCCGGTCACGCTGGCGAGCTGCTCGGGCGCGATCTGGATCGCGACCGTATGGGCCTCCGGCAGGACGTAATCTTCCCTCGCCGTGCCCCAGGAATATTTGCGCTCGCACACGGTCGCGTAGCGGCGCGGCTTGCCGTTGCTCTCGTAGCAGGTCTCGCCCACGGTCTGCGCCGCCCAGCCGAGCCGACTCTGCTGGTAGTGCTTGCCGGCAGTCGCCGCGCAACGATCGGGGTTCGCGGAATCCTTGCAGTCGGGATCGTTGAGCTTGCGCTCGGTGCGCCAGATAATGTCCGCCGGCAATGGGCCTGAGGGATCGCCGCGTGCCGCGTTGAACGCGGCTTCGTGCAATGCGAACGACTTGGTCGGCTTGAAGAACCGGAACGGGCTCTCGACCTCCCAGATCAGATCGGCGGCAAAGCTTGAGCTGCCAAGAAAACTTTGACTGGTGGCAAGGCTGGTGAACAGAGTCACGGCCCAAGCGGCCGCGCGTGCGTGGCGACGCATACGTCCCTCCCCGACCCCATCCGCAGGTATAATAGCGATGAGTTTCCGCGCCGGGGCGAGGAAAGTTCAGCGACCGTTAACCGCTTCGGGTGCCCCTCATGATGCTGCTGTACCTAATTGAAATATCAACGGAAAATGCGCCAGCCCGCGCAAAGCGCGGGCTGGCACATGGCTACCGGCGCGTGCGGGTCTAGGGCGGATTTATGTCTTCGCGCAGCCCCTCCGGAACTCCCGATCTGGCAAATCTGGCGCGCGGCGTGCGCGCCGGCGAGCGCAGCGTGATCGCCCGCGCCATCACGCTGATCGAGAGCCGGCGCGCCGATCACCAAAAGGCCGCACGCCGCCTGGTGCAGGAGCTGCTGCCGGACAGTGGCAAAGCTGTTCGTGTTGGCATCACCGGCGCGCCCGGTGTCGGCAAGTCGACCACGATCGACGCGCTCGGCACGTTCCTCACGGGCGAGGGCCACAAGGTCGCGGTGCTGGCGGTCGATCCCTCCTCGGCGCGCAGCGGCGGCTCGATCCTGGCCGACAAGACGCGCATGGCGCGGCTCGGCAGCGATCCCAATGCCTTCGTGCGACCCTCGCCATCCTCCGGCACGCTCGGCGGCGTCGCCGCCAAGACGCGGGAGTCGATGCTGATCTGCGAGGCCGCGGGCTATGACGTGGTGCTGGTCGAGACCGTCGGCACCGGCCAATCCGAGACGATCGTGGCCGACATGACCGATTTCTTTCTGGTCCTGATGCTGCCCGGCGCCGGCGACGAGCTGCAGGGCCTCAAGAAGGGCGTGATCGAGATCGCCGACATGATCGCGATCAACAAGGCCGACGGCGACAACCTCAAGCGCGCCAAGGCCGCCGCCGCCGAGTACCGCGCTGCCCTGCATATCCTGACCCCGCGCTCGCCGAGCTGGTCGCCGCCGGTGGTGACCTATTCCGCACTGAGCGGCAACGGCATCGCCGCGCTGTGGTCGAGCGTGCTCGATCATCGCGAGCGCATGACGGCTGCGGGCGAGCTTGCCGGGCGCCGCCGCGAGCAGCAGGTCAAATGGATGTGGGCGATGCTCGAGGATCGCATGTTCGCGCGCCTCAAGTCGGACCCGGCGCTCAAAGCCAAGCTGCCGCGCATCGAGGCCGCCGTCGCCCAAGGCCGCATGACGCCTGCGGTCGCGGTCGACGAGATCGCGACAGCGCTGGGGGTGTGATCGACGCAATCACGCCCCCGGCACCGTGCGCGGGTCGACCTTCGACATCGGGATGGCGGCCTCCATGATGATCTTGGCCGAAAGCGGCAGCGCGAGACGGTCGCGGCTGGTGAGCATCTGCCATTGCGCCGCGGCGGCGAGGTCGTAGGGCCAATCGGCGGGAGCGCGTCCGGCGGCCGCGAGCTCCCGCTGCACCAGCGACCAGTGCTCCGTGAGCGCGACGCGCGGCAGCTTGTGCGGCATGTGCTCGCCAGGCAGCCGGGGCACGCCGAAGCGGGCGGTACCGATGCTGCGCGCAGCGTGGCTGACGATGTCGGAAATGTCGGGCAAGAGCGCGTGGCCGGTCTGCGGCACTACGCCCCGCACATAGGCCCAGATGCTGTAGGGCGGCTGCGCCAGGTTTTCGAACAGGATCCAGTTCAGGGAGTCGCTGAAGTAGTACTTCTCGCCATTGCGGGTGACGACCTCGGCCAGAATCTCGTTGGCATCGAGCTGCTGCGGCTCGATGATCGACTTGCGGATCGACATCTGCGCGGAGAATCCGGCGAGCGCACCGACCTCCGTGAGCACGGTCTCCACGTGGATGCGTCCGCCACGCTTGATCTCCCGTGCCATCAGCATGGCCGCAATCGTCCGGCCGACCACCTCGCGTTCCGGATCGATTGGCAGCATCGGAGGGCCATCCGCGCGAGGCGAGAAAATCAGACTACGGAGACTTGTCGTCTGACGGGGCGCCCGGGTTCATGCGCACGGGACGGTGCAGCCCGGCGCGTCGAGCACCCCCGATCGGCAATAGTTTACAAATGCCGGCGGCGGTATATCCGTCGGAGTGTTGCGGGTTCCTTGCGGACAGGGCGCCGAGAATCTTTCCCGGCCTTTACGATAGGATTCTATGAGCATCCTCCTCACCGGCTTCGGCCCATTTCCCGGTGCGCCATTCAACCCGACCGAGCCATTGGTGATAGAGCTCGCGCGGCGACGATATCCCCCCAATGTGCGGCGGATCGGGCACGTATTCCGCGTAACCTACGAGACAGTCGACCGGGAGCTGCCGGAATTGCTCGCCCAGGTACGTCCCGACGCATTGCTCATGTTCGGGCTCGCCGGCCGTACCAGGCACGTGCGGATCGAGACGCGTGCGCAGAACGCGATCATGCACATAGTGCCCGATGCCGGCGGGAGGCTTCCGGTTACCGCCACGATCGTCCAGGAGGGACCAGACGCGCTGGCTTTGCGCGCACCGACGCAGAAGCTGGTGATGGCGGCGCGCGCAACCGGCGTGCCCGCCGCGGCGTCACGCGACGCCGGCCGCTATCTCTGCAACTATCTGTGCTGGCGGGCGGCCGAAGCCGCCGACGCCCCGCGCCTCACCGCCTTCATCCACGTGCCGCGAGTGTTCCCGCCGACCATGCGCCGGGCGAATGACCCTCTGAAGGCCAAAAGCGGCCATCAGCCGCTCCTCACGCTCGACGATCTCATCGAGGCTGGCGAGGCGATCGTGCGGGCAGCGATCGCGGCGCTCCGATCCCCGAGCTGGTGACGGACCGTTAACGCTAAAGGCATTTGTCCCGCATTCCCGGTTCGGCACAGAGCGCCTGGCCCTGGTTTTGTAATGAAAACCGGGCATTGGAGCCCGTGCCATGGACCTCGATCGCCGTCACCTCTTTGCGCTCACCGCCGCGACCGCCGGTTTCGGCGCCGCCGCTTCATCCGCCTGGGCGGCCCCCGGGCCCGCCGCGCCGACGATCTCCGCGCTCGGGGTCGACGCCGGCCAATTCGGCGTGCGCCCTGGCAGCGCAGACGACCAGAGCCGCGCGCTGCAGCGCGCCCTCGACGAGACCGCGCGCACGCGCAGGCCGCTCGCTCTCCCACCCGGCGTCTATCGCGCCGGCAACCTGCAGCTTCCCGCCGGCGCGCAGCTGATCGGCGTGCGCGGCGCTACCAGGATCGTGCTCACCGACGGCCCCGCGCTCATCGCCGCGACGGGCGCGGACCACATCACGTTGTCCGGGCTGCTGCTCGACGGCGGCAAGCGGCCGCTGCCGGAGCGGCGCGGCCTGGTGCAGCTCGAAAGCTGCCGCAGCATCAAGATCGCCGACTGTGAGATCAGGGGCGCGGGGCGTAACGGCATCGTCGGCATTGGGATCGATGGCGAGATCATCGACACGGAGATCATCGAGACCGCCGACGTGGCCATCCACATGCTCGATGCACGCGGGCTGGTGATCGCACGCAATCGCATCGACGGCGCCGGCAACAACGGCATCCAGGTCTGGCGCTCGATCGCCGGCGATGACGGCACGATCGTCGTCGACAACCGCATCGAGAGCATCGACAACCGCTCCGGCGGCTCCGGTCAGTACGGCAATGCCGTCAACGTCTTTCGCGCGGCGAACGTGATCGTGGGCGGCAATCGCATCAGGAGCTGCGCGTTCTCGGCTGTGCGCGGCAACGCCGCCTCCAACATCCACATCGAGGGCAACAGCGTGAGCGACACCCGCGAGGTCGCGCTCTATGCCGAGTTCGGGTTCGAAGGCGCGCTGATCGCCAACAACACCATCGATGGTGCGGCGATCGGGGTCTCAGTGACCAATTTCAACGAGGGCGGCCGCCTCGCTGTCGTCCAGGGCAACATCATCCGCAATCTGCTCGCGCGCCGGCCGGCGGGCACCGATGCCGGCGACGGCGCGGGCATCGGCATCTCGGTCGAGGCCGACAGCACCGTCGTCGGAAACGTCGTCGAGAATGCCCCGACCGCCGGCATCATGCTCGGCTTCGGGCACTATCTGCGCGACGTCGCCGTCACTGGCAACGTGGTGCGCAAGGCCGATATCGGCATCGCGGTGTCGGTGGTGCCCGGCGCCGGCAGCGCGCTGATCGCCAACAACGTCATCGCCGAGACGCGGCGCGGCGCCATCGTCGGCATGGCGCGCTCCAACCCGGTCACCGGCGACCTCGCCAAGGGCGGCGCCGAGCAATATGCCAATCTGGCACTCAGCGGAAACCGCGTGCGGTGAGCATACCTGCCCGCATCTAATGCGGTGGGATGACGCACCGTCACTATGCGCGGCGGGCGATCCACGCCATATTTCCGTCCGGAACCCGCGTCTCACTTGACCTCTATGCGCCGCCCCGTCCGAACAGTGCTCACCGGAATCCTCGCCCTCTTTCTCTTTCCCCTGGCGGTCCACGCGGCGCTCTATGCCAGCAAGGATCGTCCCGGAAGCTATCGCGACGCCGACTGGTCGAGCGTCGGCATGCTGCCGACGGCGAGCGCCGATCGCGAGGCGCGGCTGCTGATCTTCACCGGCCGCACCGGCCGCTGGAAGGGCATCTTTGCCGTCCACAGCTGGGTCGTGTTCAAGCCCGAGAGCGCCACGACCTGGAGCCGCTACGACGTGGTGGGCTGGGGTCAGCCGGTGCGCAACAACGGCTGGGCACCGGATAGCCGCTGGTTCGGCGACACCCCGCGCGTGCTGGTCGATGTGAGCGGGGCGCAGGCCGCCGCCCTCATTCCGAAGGTCAAGGCCGCAATCGCGGAGTACAGCTACGGCCATTACGGCGACTATCGGATGTGGCCGGGCCCGAACAGCAACACCTTCACTGCGACAGTGCTGCGTGCGATCCCGGAGCTCGAGACCACGCTGCCCCCCAACGCCATCGGCAAGGATTTCCGCGCCTATCCCTATGCCGGCCTCACCGACAGCCGAACCGGCGTCGAAGCCTCGCTGTGGGGCTTGCTGGGCGTGAAGGCCGCCTGGGTCGAGGGCATCGAGCTCAACTTCCTCGGGCTGGTCGCAGGCCTTGATCTGCGCCATCCCGCAGTGAAGCTGCCGGGCTTCGGCCGCATCGGTCTGCCTGACGGAACCGCGATTGCCGCGCCGGCTGCTGCAAAGTAGCAACCACCGCGCTCGTCACGCGCTTTTGTCCGCTCCGCCCGTCGCGCGAGGTGACGGGCGCAGCGCCTTGTGCGAATTTGGGCGCTCCATGGTAGGGGCAAATCCATGCGCGATACCTGGCCGCTGCTGGACAAGATTGCGTTTCCGCCGATCCGGCGCGGGCGGCTCGATACGCTGCAGGTCAATGTCGGCTATCGCTGCAATCAGTCATGCGTGCATTGCCACGTCAATGCCGGGCCGAGCCGCACCGAGGAGATGACGGCTGATGTCGTCGACGTGGTGCTCGCGTTCCTGGCACGCAAACGCGTCACGACCCTCGACATCACGGGTGGCGCGCCCGAGCTCAATCCGCATTTCCGGACGCTGGTGCACGCGGCCCGCGACATGGGCGTGCGGGTGATGGACCGCTGCAATCTCACCATCCTCGAGGTACCGGGCCAGGAGGACCTCGCCGACTTCCTCGCCCGCGAGCAGGTCGAGATCGTCGCCTCCATGCCCTGCTATCTCGAGGACAATGTCGATCGCCAGCGCGGCAAGGGCGTGTTCGACGGCTCGATCCGCGGCCTGCAGAAGCTCAATGCGCTGGGTTACGGGAAGGAGGAGAGCGGGCTCGTGCTCAATCTCGTCTACAACCCGCAGGGTGCCTCGCTGCCGCCGCCGCAGAGCGCGCTCGAGGCCGACTACAAGCGCGTGCTGGGGGAGCGTCATGGCGTCCTGTTCAACCGGCTCTATACCCTCGCCAACATGCCGATCCAGCGCTTCGGCGCGATCCTGATCGCCAAGGGCGAGCTCGGCCGCTACCTCGACCTGCTGCAGCACGCGCATCTCGACGCCAATCTCGCGCACGTGATGTGCCGCAATCTCGTCTCGGTCGATTGGCAGGGCTACGTCTACGACTGCGACTTCAACCAGATGCTCGACCTGCCGCTCAAACATGGCGCTCAGGAGCGAGTGCATCTGTCGGACCTGCTCGATGCCGACATCGAAGGCCAGGCGATCCGTGTTGCCGGTCATTGCTATGGCTGCACCGCCGGCCAGGGATCGAGCTGCGGCGGCGCGTTGAAGGAAGCGGCGGAGTGACCGCGACCTGCGTCGACCGCGAGAGCGATCCTCTTCCACAACACCAGGGCGAGCAGGCGGAGACCGCCGGTCGCCTCTGCCCCGCCGACTATCGCTATCCGCCATCGGTCTTCGATCGTCCCGTGGAGCTGGCCGCGGACGTGCTCTACGTGGTCGGTGGCCTCTACGGCAATCTCGCGGCGCTCGATGTCGTGGAGCGGCTCGCTGAGCAGGAGCAGGCCACAGTCGTGTTCAACGGCGATTTCCACTGGTTCGACGCCGAGCCCGCGTGGTTTGCCGAGACCGAACAGCGTGTCGGCCGTCATCGGGCAACGCGCGGCAACGTCGAGACCGAGGTCGCCCGCGTGGGCGACATCGGCGCGGGCTGCGGCTGCGCCTATCCCGCCTCGATCGCCGAGAACGTGGTGCGCCGCTCGAACGAGATCCTGGCCGAGTTGCGCGCGACCGCGCAGGCGCTGCCCGGTGTGGGACCGCGATTGGCGGCGCTGCCGATGCATCTCGTCGCCGATGTCGGTGGATTGCGCATCGGCATCGTGCATGGCGATGCAAATGCGCTGGCGGGCTGGTCGTTCGCGCACGACGCCCTGGACGCGCCGGCCGGGTTGGCGACGCTCGATGCCGTGCGTCGAGCCTCCCGCATCGACGTGTTCGCCTCGACCCACACCTGTCTTGCAGTCCTGCGCGATGTCTGCCTTCCGGCAGGCCGCCTGACGATTGTCAATAATGGCGCGGCCGGCATGCCCAATTTCTCCGCCTCTCGCTTCGGCCTGATATCGCGGATCGCGACCACGCCCTGCCCGCACCGGCCGCTCTATGGACTGGTGCGCGATGGGGTGCATATCGACGCCATCCCGCTCCACTACGACAGCGAAGTCTTTCTCAGGCGTTTCCTTGCGCGCTGGCCCGGAGGATCGTCGGCGCATGCCTCCTATTTTCAGCGGATCACTGCGGGGCCGGATTATGCGGTGGCGCAAGCCAGGCCGCAGCGCGCTACCACAGAGGCTTGATGACCTGCGCCGGGCTTGACACCGCGGGGCGGCTGAACCGAGATCATTGCCGCCAGGATATTCCGCGTCATGTCGAAGCTTTCCATCATCATCCCGGTGCTCAACGAAGGCGAGCGCATCGCGGCATTGCTCGATGGGCTCGCCGGCATGCGGGCGCTCGGGACCGAGGTGATCGTGGTCGACGGCGGCAGCCGCGACGCCACCATCCAGCGCGCGCGGCTGCGCGCCGATCGCGTCATCTCGGCGCCGCGCGGGCGCGCGATACAGATGAATGCCGGCGCCGGCACGGCCAGCGGGGACGTCCTCCTGTTCCTGCATGCCGACACCCAGATTCCCCGGCATACCGATCACATCGTGCTCAGCGGCCTCGAGCGGTCGGGTCGCGCCTGGGGCCGCTTCGACGTCAAGATCGAGGGCCGGCATCCCCTCCTGCGCGTCGTCGGATTTCTCATGAATCTCCGCTCGCGGCTGACCGGCATCGCGACCGGCGACCAGGCGATCTTCGCCCGGCGCGATGCGTTCCAGGCCGCCGGCGGCTTTCCCGAGATTCCGCTGATGGAGGACATTGCGCTCTGCAAGCGGCTCAAGCGCGTGAGCCGGCCACTGTGCATCTCCGAACACGCCATCACCTCCGGGCGACGCTGGGAGGAAAACGGTGTATGGGCCACCGTGGTGCTGATGTGGCGGCTGCGCCTTGCCTACTTCCTCGGCGCAGATCCCAAAGAGCTCGCGCGGCAATACGGCTATGAGTGAGCGCGTCGCCGTGGCGGTGCTTGCCAAGGCGCCGGTCGCGGGCTTCGCCAAGACGCGGCTTATCCCGCTGCTCGGCGGCGAGCGCGCTGCCGTGCTGCAGGCGCGATTGACCGCGCGCGCAGTCGCCACGGCCTGTGCCGCCGCCGTCGGTCCGGTCACGCTGTGGGCGGCCCCGGACGAATCCCACCCGGCCTTCCAAGCGCTCGGCGCACAGCACGGCATTGCGCTGGCGTGCCAGGTCGACGGCGATCTCGGCGCGCGCATGCTGGCGGCGATGGCGGCGGCCGGCCCGTGCCTCGTCATCGGCACCGATTGCCCGTCGCTGACGACAGAACATGTGCGCAATGCAGCTGACATTCTACGCAGCGGCAGCGATGTCGTGATCATTCCGGCCGACGACGGCGGCTATGTGCTGATCGGCATGCGCAAGGCACAGCCTGCCCTGTTCTCCGACATGCCCTGGAGCACGCCCGGCGTAATGGACGAGACCCGGCGCAGGCTGCGGCAGCTCGGTCTCGCCTGGCAGGAGCCGGCCACGCTGTGGGATGTCGATGTCCCCGAGGATCTCGCGCGGCTGCGCGAGGTCGGACTGCAGGACCTGATCCCAACCGGTGAGCAACAGCCTCAATAAAGGCGGATCAGCGCGAGCCCCCCGACGATCATCAGCGCGGCGACCACGCGGCTCGCCCGCAACGGCTCCCCGAGAACGACCACGGCAATGGCGGCGCCGAACAGCACGCTGGTCTCGCGCAGCGCCGCAATGATGGCGATCGGCGCGAGCGTCATCGCCCAGATTGCGATGCCGTAGGAGCCGACCTGCAACACGCCGCCGACAAGGCCGATGCGCCAGTTGCGCCCGGCCGTAAGGATCACCTCCTGCCCGCGTCGCGCCAGCGCGTACATCGCCATGACCGGACCGATGCCGACGAACAGCGCAGCCGTGTAGGCATTGGCGCTGCCGGCGAGCCTTGCGCCAACACCGTCGACAACCGAGTAGGCGCAGACGGTGACCGCGGTGAGCAGGGCGAAGCCCACGGCCCTGCGATCGAGCCGCGCCAGATCGCGCCCGCCGCGCAGCGACAGCAGCATGACGCCCGCGACCAGCAGGCTGATGCCGCACCAGCCCGCGAGCCCAAGCCGCTCGCCGATGAATGCGGTGGTCGCGGTTGCCGTCATCAAGGGGGCCGACCCGCGGGCGATCGGATAGACCTGCCCCATGTCGCCGGCTCGGTAGCTTTCGATCAGCGCGGCGAAGTAGAACAAATGGATCAGCACCGAGGCCGCGCACCACGGCCATGCCGCCATTGCCGGCGAGCCGACGAAAGGCAGCGCCAAGCCTGCAACGATCGCCGCACCGATCGAGATCAGCACGGTGGTCGCCAGCGGATCGAGCCCGCCCTTGATCGTCGCGTTCCAGCCGGCGTGACAGGCCGCCGCAAACAAGACGGCCGCGAAAACGAAGGGGTCCATGTGTCAGGTATCAGGTATCAGTGATCAGGCATCAGAAGAAGCAGGCGCCGCCGCTTCGAACGCCTGATCCCTGATGCCTGATTACTGATCACTGGTCCCGGTAGCTCGCGCCCGGCCACATCTTCGGTGCGGCGCGCAGATACTGTTTCGGGCGCACGACCTCGGCACCGAGCACGTTGGCAGCGTGCCAGCCCCAGTGCGGATCGTCGAGGAAAGCGCGGGCCATTGCCACCATGTCGGCCTTGCCGTCGGCCACGATCGCCTCGGCCTGCTTGGGCGTGGCGATCAGCCCGACCGCGCGGGTCGCGATGCCGGCTTCCCGCCTGACCTTTTCGGCAAACCCGACATTGAGATTGGCGACCGAGGTCGGCCGCGTCTCCGCGCTGATGCCGCCCGAGGAGATGCACACGAAGTCGAGCCCGGCAGCTTTCAACGCGCTGGCGAAAGCCACCGCATCGTCGGGCGTGAGGCCGCCCTCGAGCCAATCGCTGCCGGTGATGCGGGCGCCGAGCGGCATGCCCTTGGGCACCACGGTGCGTACGGCCCGCGCGATCTCGAGTGGATAGCGCATCCGTGCGGCGAGCGAGCCGCCGTAGCCGTCGGTACGTTTGTTCGAGATCGGCGAGACGAAGCTGTGCAGGAGGTAGCCGTGCGCGCCATGCAGCTCGATGACGTCGATGCCGGCGCGGATCGCGCGCTTGGCGGCATCCACAAAGGCGTTGCGCACGCGCTCCAGGTCGGCGGCGTTCATCTCGCGCGGCACCGGCCAATTCGGGCCGAACGCGATGGCCGACGGTGCAATGGTCTCCCAGGGATCGGCGCCCGTGCCCAGCGCATGACCGCCCTCCCATGGCGCGGCCGCGGATGCCTTGCGGCCGGCATGGGCGAGCTGGATGCCGAGCTTGGCGTGCGCGTAGCGCCGGCAGTGGGCGACGACGCGCGCCAGTGCCGCCTCGCAGTCGTCCGAGTAAAGGCCAAGGCAGCCGTGACTGATGCGGCCACGGCGCTCGATGCCGGTCGCCTCGGCGACGACCAGCGCAGCTCCTGAATTGGCCAGCATGCCGAGGTGATTGAGGTGCCAGTTGGAGGCGACACCGTCATCGGCACTGTATTGGCACATCGGCGACACGACCACCCGGTTCGCCAGCTCGAGCTCGGCGAGCCGGATCGGGGAGAACAATGCACTTGCCATCAAGTCACACGCGATGTTGGGGAGAAGGCGTAGGTTGGATCGACCCCCGACTTGATCGGGAGGAGACCCAACACTTCGG
>Ga0066903_100004459_pt1 | contig 11847 bp, 11 predicted proteins | sample PanSoiMetaGPlot1_FD_67491 | JGI IMG/M metagenome (GOLD analysis project Ga0066903, IMG submission 67491) | Tropical forest soil microbial communities from Panama analyzed to predict greenhouse gas emissions - Panama Soil - Plot 1 (version 2) | ecosystem: Environmental > Terrestrial > Soil >...
AATCTAAACGATGCCAAGCCGGCGCAAACAAAGCTGAATGTAGTAGCGGGCCAAACATACTCCTACACCGCAGGCTGGTCGGGACAGGATATGGCTTTGACAAAAAATTAGTAACAAACAGGTACGGTAAACGCGAATTATGGCGTCGCGTGACCGGCTGTAATGCTATGCGTATCCGATTGCATTGCTGATTGCGTGCGGCTGGCCAGACAAAAGGCGACCGAAGGCAGCACATCGGAAATGAGGGCGGGCGGCCGAGCACCCGGACGTGGAGCAGGGGCATGCTCTTGGGCGACAGCCACTACTGCGGTGAGAACAGTGGCAACTAGCATGAAAATCGCCTTTGTTTCGCCTCTCCCCTTGGCCGAGGGGAGAGGATTAAGGTGAGGGTTTCGATCGCTTCGAGCGCACGACACGTTGTGAGTAACCCTCACCCTCCCCCTCTCCCTCGCCCACTCCTTTGCCCTCACTGGCGCTGGCGCGTCCGTCTCTCCCAGAACAGGAGAGAAAAGGGAGAGGCGATCCTTATAAGTGCCTGAGCAGTGCTAAGGACATTCAGATGCGTGGCAGCATGAGCAATTGCCAAAGCGGCAGGCAGAGTAATAGCCAGGCTAGAATCATGAAAACAACGCGAACGGCCTTGAAACGGAAGCGTTGTCCGATCGCGGTGATCAAGAGCACAGTCGCGAGGAGAACCGTGATGCGTACATACTGATCTCCAGTCTCTCCCGACTTTGTACCTTGATCAGCCATCTGGGCAGCTTCTTTCGTCAAACTAAGAAACTGCTCGTGCTTGGCGTTGTGATACTCGGGCATGAAGATCGGGCCAGCAGGCGCTTGCGCATTGTTGAATGGATCGGTCTTCACCCAGGCTGCGAATGCCGTTCGATATTCGTCGCGGAAGCGCCGCTCGAAGAACTCTGCCCCTTCGGCTTTGCCATCGAGCTTAGCCGAAAGCCAGCTATCAAAGGTCTCGTTGTCGTAGATTCGTTCCTGGCCTGCCAGCGTGGCAAGCCCTTCAGCAGTGACTCGAAGGCTGTTCGCCTTGGCGTATTCTTGCGCACGCTTTCCGGCCCATGCTGCCGCCTGGTATCCGCTCCATGCCGTGGCCACGGCAACCAGAGCGAGGATGAGTGCCTCGATAATTTCAATTACTTCCCATCGGGACTGAGATTTATCGCTTTCGAACACTTGGTTTAGTTTTCTAATTACATAGCCTACAGGCCCGACCGACTCGAGCATAACCAAACTACTTGCGGTGTTGGCGCCGCGCTTGTCGACCGATTTTACTCGTTAGACTCAAGCAAATTCCCCGCGATTTATTGAGCGTCGCCTTCCAGCAGATGCTCGGTGATGCGTTTCGTGTTCTCGGGAATTACGCGACCGTTTTCGTCAAAGCTAACCATGATGACCCAATCATAGACATCTCTCGGCCACTTACCATTTGGCAGAAGCGTTTCCGGCGCCGCTCCCAGTGCGCGAAGCAGAGCCGGAATCTGTCCGTGATGCCAGCAGACGAGAATGACCTTGCCCTGGTAATTCGCACGCAACTCAGCCGCCAAATCAGCGGGTTGCTTGTTAGCAAAGCGGTTGTCGATTGGCAAATTTGCCGCCTTTGCAAACGGTTGCACCGTTAAACGCGGTCGATGACTGTGCTTTGAATCTGCGGCGACAATAATAGCGTTGGGTTTCAGCTGCTTGGAATCGACAGTGAAGTTTTGGAAATAATTTGCATATGCTTTCGCTCTCTCCTCGCCGCGGGGCGACAGGCCATGACCGTTCGCCGGGTTTTCCGCATGGCGAATAATCAATACTACGGAATTTTTGGGTCCTTCTTGAGCATCCGCTGTGACTAGCGACGCGGAACCACAGATGACCGCAATGAAAAAACATCTGCGCATCGCGGTGACGTTCAGGTGCACGGCTCGCAAATGGATGAAGCGCTTAGACCAAATCAATTGTAATCTTGGAAACGCTGTTCTTACGTAGCTTGGATCTCACTTCATGCTCCAAACGCGTCGGGTCCACCCCATATGGAAGGTACAGCAGAAACACCATGCGCCCCTTGTCCTCGTAAAGTGATGAGCTTTGCAGCCTGCACTTGTGTGAAAGAAGCAGGGACTGTACAGCATCGAAGACGGGCTTCGGATCTTCGGTTTCATCGAGTCGAATTCTTACCTCGCAGCTCGAGTGCGAATCCAGCCAGAACATCAGTAACCAGCTAAAGGCCGTGACGAACACTGCCATGGCCCATGATCCCATGCCGCACGCGAGCCCGACGACCACGATCATGATCGCTTTTCCAGTGAGTTTGGGGTTGTCGAGCAGGGTCCTGAATCGCAACAGCGCGCCTATACCGAAGATCACAAAGGCGAGCGTTTGGCTGCTTCCGCTCAGTTCAGCGACGACAGCCCCAACCACGCCCATGAATATGAGTGCTTTGCGTTCTTCGAAGTCCCTCAGTGGGTCCCGGAGTGACGCGCGACGCGGATGCCATGCGATTGCGAAGGCACAGCCGAGCGCCAGCGTAAGACTAAGGAAGAGTCGGAGTATGAATGAAGGATGCGCAAATTGTTCGACACTTTTCTGAATCGACACCCAGGAATTCCCCTTTGGATCGATCCCACCCCCAGCTCCCGCCTTGGCCATCTCTTCGGCGGGATTAGCGCCGAATGCTGCCGAAGACACCAAGGCCACTAAAGCGAGCACGATTACGATGCTCGCGATGCGCAGCGCTCGCCGAAAATGGAGATTAGAGTACCAACGATATGCTAGCTCCACGCAAGCAGGCGTTTTCTGCTGTCGCGCTAGTGGTTCGCGGAGAATTACGTTCGACATCTTCATTTTCGCTTTGTCACCTTTCTCGTTAACCGAAAGCTAGCGGCAAATTCGCCGCCAACCCCTCCGGCTATCTCCAGGATGCTACGGGGAGATTCACTGCCCCGACAAGATAAACTTTTCCAGTTACGGGTTCCGTACCAGCTTCAGATTCCCTCCCGACCAGGCTGCAGTATAGGAATAGGTCTGTCCAGATCGCACCATGAGGTTGCTTCGTCCAGAACGGGCGCCGGTGCGATTTGGATCGACTCGGACCGTAATATGATGCGTGCCTGCCGGTAAAAAGCCACTGTAATTATTGCCCTCGGTAAAGCTTCCGACGTCCCTGCCATCAACGGACACGACCATACTCAGATCGGTCCCGAAGTTGGCTACACGATAAACAAGCACACGACCGGAATTAGGCGGCGGCGCGCTCGCAGCACCAGGGCCAGTTGTTTCGCAGGCACTCATAATCAGTCCAGCACAAGCCAGACTGAGGATGTAAACGATTGGATTAGATGTTTTCATGGGTTGGATGGGTTTACTCGCTATCTAACAAATCTTGCTAGTTTGAGGCAAGCACTTCTATAAGACTTTGGGCTGAGATGCTGTCATTTCGCGAACTGGCTCAAAGCTTTGACCATCGGCTCGCTGGAAATCCGGATGATGCCGCCGAATGGCTGGTCGAGCTCAAGAATCAAAAGAATAGCTCCCGAAACGGCGATCGCTGAAACTACCAATGCAAGGATAGTAGTAACGTTAGGTGGCGCGAGCGTACTGAACCCGAGAAAGATGATCGCGAGCCATAACACAAGGATGATAAGCATCGGCGTCGAAATTGAGGGAACCGATTGTGCCACCAGCAGCGAGCGAAGCTGGCCGATATCTATGCCAACGCTGATTGCCTGCTCTTTTAGTTTGCGTTGCGCATCGTCATGTGGCGAGAGAGATTGAAGGACTCCATAGAGGGCGTTCCCCATTTGCGCGTTCGGAGCGAGCTGCGCCGGCCGACGCGCTTCTTCGGGCCACATTTGCTGCACAGCCTCCTTAACGGCATCGTGAAAACGGTCGCGCGCCTCAGCCGCTTCTGGTCCATAAACGGCTAATGCACGGTCGAGAAACGCAACCTTCGCAGCCATCTGGATCACTTCGCTTCGTTCGGTGTCGTAGGAGCCCTTTGCGGAGCTTACGAGCAATCCCAAGACCAGGGCGGACATCGTCGCAACTAAACCAATCGCTAACTTAATAACGTCCCTGGAGTCGGCGCTAAGGTGCTCTTGTGGAAGCATTCGACGCAGACCCCTCCCTAGCAACACGGCTGCGATGAGACAACCGAACACAATCAAGGCCGTAAGAGTAGTGTTCATCGCCGCACTTTAGCCTGTTTCATCACTCGACAGCGAGACCAATTTCGTTGTTTTCACCGGACGAAAAACGGCCCGACCTCAGTCTCAGGATCGTAGGTTCTATGTGTTACTGGGGCATTGCTTCGGAAGAGCCTTGGGCCTTTATGATCGGCGGCGGATTCCACTTTCCCGTCAACGCGTCAGACTTCGGAGCATACAGTCGCATGCAGAGGTTGAACACTCCCTTGGGAGCGGGCAACCAGTTCGCCTCCTTGTTCGCGCCAGGGCTTTCGTTTTGGAAGTAAAGATCGAGCGAGCCGTCCGGATTGTACTTGAACGGCATCCAACTGCTCACGGCGAACCGGTTCAAGGCGTTTGCAACTTGAAAGCCTTCGCCATCGTACAAAGTGATCGACCAAAAGGCTTCGGCTGGCGGCAACGTCGGTTTGTCGAAATGGATCGTATATTTGTTCGCGCCATGCAATGGCTTGCCGGATTCATCCCCCAGGTTCATTGGGTAAATGGCATCCTCTGGCAGGTTGGCGCCGAGTCCAAGCTGTGCAACCATGGCGCGCTTCAGGTAGTAGTTCCCATACACACCCATCGTATCGGTGTTCATCGACCAATAGTTCGCGACCCGGGCGAGAGTCGGCACTTTCCATTTCAACAATGCTTGTGCATCTGCCGGAGCAGCGGCGAGCGCCGTTTGCACTGCGGGATCGAGCTTCGCGAAATCGAAGCTCTTTCCGGGTTCGATACCGATGCGTTTCATTTGAGCGATGATTGGCTCGTCGGTACTGTGTGGCGGATGCAGCTTCAGTAACTCGGCCGCATAGGTGAAGTATTTGTCGGCCGGCATTGTGTCCACCTGAACTTTCGGAGGCGTCTTCATGTCCACAGTCGAATCAACTTTCCCTGACACCGCCTCAGAGGTTTTGCCCCACTGCGAGAGCGGCGCGACTTTGTAGCCCGCTTGGATCTTATGCACCGCTTCATAGTCCGGCGGCCCATCGGTCTTGGTGCGGCCAATGATCCATACATAGGGCGTGGGCGCCTTTATTTGATGCATGCCGTTGGGAACCGTTCCCGTCCATCCCGGAGGCGTAACCAGAAAACTTGCGGCCTGAGTTCCCGTTGTGCGCCAGCCCGGCGACGCGAACACATCCGTCCACATGTCTAGCATCGGGAACAAATAATAGCGGCCACCTGTATCTGGCACGGAGACAACCACAGGTTCCTTCGTGAGATCAAGCCAGCCACTCGAATATAATGTATCGAAGTTAGGACGGACGACTGCTTTCATGTCCGCCGTCGGATACGCCGGAATGTTCGCGAACGAATTCATCGGCGCATTGATCCCCTCGGCGTGGTCGACATTCGTAAGCTGCTTGCGCGTGATGTCCATCGTTACGAGTGGATAAAAGTAAAGGTAAGCATCCACGCCGATAGCGTGCGCCTCATCGGAAGTGATCGGGGCCGCCGTGATCGGAAGGCTCGTTATGAGTAAAGCCATGGCGGCAACGCCAAAGCTGATGACATGGTTGTGGAATGGTTGTTTTGTCAATATCATAGGATCTGCTTCGTTAGTTGGTTTTGTTTTTCGCGACGATTCGAGGGGAGCTACAAACGTGCACGTTTGGATACTAGGAGAACGAATCTAACCGTTTTTACGGACTTCGACCTGCCTCGTTGTTGCTCATCAAAGCGCGCAATTTGCCGTGCGTCCGATGATTTGCAAATAGGACTTTAGGGCCGTAGGGCAGAGCAGTCCGGAAGCCAAACACGGGTGCCTCTACCAGTCTCGCGTATTTACGACATGGATTTCAGGTTGGGTTGATCAATTCGTTAAGTTGACCTCGAATGCCTGCGCTCCGAGCGAGGAGGCCAAACCTTCGGTTTGGCCGGCGAGATACATCACCACACCGTTCCCGTTCGTCAGTTTGGCATGCATCTTCCCTTCGATGAGGGTCAGTCCGCTGCTGATGCCATGGTATGTTCCCGAGAACCGAGACAGGTTATTCAGGTTATAGACCTTGCCAGTGGCAGAGATTTTCTGGCCACCCATGCCGCCAAGACCGGCCCCGGAAATGGTAAAATGGTGCCGTCCGCCGTTGTAATACAGCGTGCCTTTGCCGCTTGCAGCCGAACCGTAATAGGCAGCTGACCACTCGTGAATGCTGACAGTCGCCGAAGGTTGCGTACTCGGGGCTTTGGTCATTGAGGAGCACCCGGCTAGGAGGAGGATTGTGATACCGATGAAGCTTGAATTGATAATGTTGGTTTTCATAGTTGTTGAAGTTTTTGGGTTGGTTCCTTGATTGGGGTGCAATTTTGCTGTCACTACGGTGCTATCGCTATGGGACTTTAGGGCCATACCACGCTGCGGAATTACACCGACAATGAAGTCGCTTGCGTTTCACAATTGAAATGATTCTACCGGTCGTCTCGACTAGTGAGGCCCGCCTTGCAGGTGATGAATGGGCTGTCCGTCAACCGCCGTAGCTTCTGCATTCTCGAGTTTTTTGATGTCGTCCTCTGAAAGCTGCGGCCGGTCTACTTTGATTGTTAGTTTGCTGAGCTTCGCTGTGAGCGGGAACGGAGGCTGGTAGTCTTCGTCATTTACGCCAGTAAGAGTGTCGGAGCCGATGTCAAAGCTTTCGTCCCATTGCAGAATCATAGGCAACGTGTGTTCCATCTTCTGCGTTGAAACCTCTTTGCCGTCTACTTTGAGAGTGCCAGTACCGCTTCGCCCAAGGCCGCTCATGTTATTAAACGCGAGCGTACCGACTCCGAGGCCGTCATACTTGAAGTCGAACTCGACAATGTGCTTGCCGGGCGTGAGCGCGTCGGGACCGTCCCACCTGATTCGTTTCAGGTCAACCAGGTTCCAGAGGAACACGGGTTTGCCTTTGAGGAGATACAAGCCATAACCGGCAAACCGGCCACCAGAAGTGAGGATCATGCCTTCAGCGCCGCCCTGCGGAACCTCGATATCCGCAGTAATCGTGTAGGAGCTGTTAAGGATCGATGGAGAATCGCCTTGCGGCAGGCCGGTCATCGGTTGCGTGTACACAAATTCAGTGCGACCAGCTGTGATGTTGGGCCGTGGTGCCACGATGCGTGCCGCCACCGAGGCGTCCAAGGGGAAAACCTGATACTTCTTCGCTTCATCGATAAACATCTGCTTCATCTGCTTCACCTTGTCCTGATGTTGCGCAGCAATGTCCTGGGATTGGCTGAAATCCTTTGTCAGGTCGTAAAGTTGAAGTACCTGGTTGTTGAGGGGATCAGGATTGGCGGGGCCGAATGCCTCCCATGGAGCGCGGTTCACCTGAGTGCTCAAGAGCCAACCATCGTTGTACAACGCCCACTGGCCCATCATCTCGAAGTATTGTTTCTTGTGTCGTGTTGGTTGTTTAGCGTTCTTTACGTCGAAAGTGTAGGCGAAGCTCGTCCCTTCGATGGGTGCCTGCTTGATTCCATCCACGGTGTCGGGAGCTGAAATGCCCGTCACTTCGAGTAGGGTAGGTACAACATCGATAACATGCATGAACTGCTCGCGAAGACCGCCTTTGTCCGTGATGCGTGCCGGCCACGACACCGCCATGTTCTGACCGATACCGCCGAGCCTGGATGCGTTTTGTTTAAACCAGTCGAATGGAGTATCGAACGCCCACGACCACCCCGCCGACATGTGGTTGTAGGTCTGCTCGGTGCCCCAGACGTCGTACCATTTCAACTGAACGGCAGCTGGCATCATGTTGATTCCGTTGAAGAATGCAACTTCGTTCGGCGTGCCGAGCGGACCGCCTTCCGCGCTGGTGCCATTATCGCCGTTAATGTAGATGATGAGCGTGTTATCAAGCTTGCCCATGTCTTCTATAGCTTGAATAACGCGGCCAATCTCGTAGTCGTCATACGCAGCATAGGCGGCGAAGACTTCCACCTGGCGGATAAAAAGCTTCTTTTCATCAGGCGTAAGCTGATCCCACGGCTTTAGGTGCTCCTTCGGCCAGGGTGCGAGCTGGGTGTTAGAAGGGATTACACCAAGGCGCTTCTGGTTTTCGAAGATGCGTTCACGCACTTTTTCGTATCCGTCGTCGAACAGGTGCACGTTGTGGATTTTGTCCACCCATTCCTTTGTCGGATGATGCGGTGCATGCGTCGCGCCGGGAACGTAGTAGCAGAAGAATCGCTTGTTCGGATCGATCTGATTGACACTGGTCAGCCAATCAATCGCGTCATCTGCCATGCCGGTAACAAGATTCCATCCGGGGTGACCTTGGAACGGGTAGATTTGCGTAGTGTTACGGAACAGGTTTGGCTGCCACTGATTAGCGTCGCCGCCGACAAAGCCATAGAAATATTCGAAACCCATCCCGATTGGCCATTGATCGAATGGTCCGATCCGACTAGCCGTGAATGCCGGCACGTTGTGATCTTTTCCAAACCACGATGTGGAATAGCCGTTGTCTCGAAGAATGCGACCGATCGTCGCCTTATCCTTAGTGATGATGCTGTTGTATCCTGGGAAACCTGTAGACTGCTCCGAAATCACACCGAAGCCGGATGAGTGATGATTACGTCCCGTAATCAAAGCTGCCCGCGTCGGCGAACAAAGCGCGGTAGAGTGAATGTTGTTGTAACGCAAACCATTTTGCGCGACGCGATCCATCGTTGGCATCGGTATGACTCCACCAAACGTGCTGGGGACGCCGAAACCAGCGTCGTCAGTCATGATGAGCAGGATGTTGGGCGCTTGCTTGGGCGGTACGATTCGCGGCGCCCACCAAATTTTTGATTGCAGGGCGTCGTTCTTGATCACACCGCCCCACTTCAGGTCCGGCGCCGGAAGTTGTTTACCGCTAATTGTTGTCGTGGCGCTCGGCGAACCCGGTGTACCGGTTGTTTGGATTTGCTCGGCGGGAGTGAAGACGGGTAACGCAATAACCGCGTAAATGTAGATGCTGAGGTTGAGTTTTTTCATATAGGGAAACACGCCACTCTTTCGTACGGGGCCTGATTTGCCTATAGGACTTTAGGCTGAGGCCACCGTTGATAATGAGAAGGATCGAGTCGGGAAGTGTTTTGACTGGCGGTTGAACATGCCAGCCAGGCGCCGATTTCATCCGGCCCTAAAGTCCCATAGACGCCCAGGCTCTGAAGCATCAGGATTCCGTCATGATTAAGAGAATTGCATTTGCAGCATTAGTCACATCAGCGATCGCTTTGATGTGCGCAGCCGTGAACGGTCAAGATTACCCCATTCTCGACAAGGTTGCTGAGAAGGTCATCCAGAAATATCAGCAGTCTACCTGCGAGCAGTTGTGGCAACAAAAGGCGCAGAAAGGAAAGACGCCGGAATCGCCGATGGAACAGAAAGCGCTTGAGGTGTTGAAAGCCGATCCACAGATGCGCCAGACATTCATCAACAAAATCGCCGCGCCCATCGCCAACAAGATGTTTGAGTGTGGGATGATTCCATAATCGGCTCATTAAAGGCACGAGCTATGATGGTCCGAACTAAATCAGTTTGGTGGGGGCTGGTGGTGGCAGCCAGCATGTTTGTGGTGATCCCAAATGCGCACAGCAATCCAAAGGTAGCGAAGAAGAAGGCAAAGACCGCCGCGGCCGAAACGAGCCCGGCGCCTGCAGCTACGCCTTCGCTTGAGCCAAAAGCCCTTAAGATTCTCAAAGCGGCCAGCAGCAAGCTCGCCGCCGCGCAGACACTGAAGTTCAATGCAGTGCATTTTTACGAGAGCGCGAGTCGGCAGGGCCACCCTCTCGCGTTCACCACAAAATCTGAGGTTACTCTTCAGCGACCGGACAAGCTGCGCGTAATCATGCCCGGCGATGGTCCTGCCTCCGAATTCTATTACGATGGAAAAAGGATAATGGCCTATGCGCCGGCTGAAAATCTCGTTGCTGTAGCAGACGCTCCGTCAACGCTCGATGCAGCACTAGAGCAGGCCTATAACAAGGCGGCTATCTACTTCCCGTTTGCCGACTGGATCGTTGCCGATCCTTACAAGGAAATGTCGGAAGGCATGGATCTCGCCTATTACATCGGCCAATCAAAAGTGGTGGGAGGAACGACCACTGATATGGTGGCGTACACCGATCACGGCGTTTTCATAGAGGCGTGGATCGGCGCCGAAGACAAGCTGCCGCGATTGCTGCATGCGACCTACCTGGAAGATCCCGAGCGATTGCGCCATACGTTGGTGCTCTCCGATTGGCAACTTGATGCGGCTGTTCCACCCGAGACATTCACATCGGCGAAGGCTGCCAGCGCGAACCCGATGCCGTTCGCTCATCCACATCCGGAATCATCGCCGAATACAAATCCTCCCGGAAAAAAGACCGCTTCCAAAAATCACTGATTCGAATCCACGAGCACATTATGAAAAAAAATACATTCAGCTTTGCAGGCGTCATGACAATCTTGCTCTCTTGTCACTTGGCCTTCGGTTTCGGCCGCGGCGGTAGCTTCAGCGGCAGTCGAGGCAATTTTTCCAGCAGCAATCGTTATGGTGGCAGCACCCAGCACAGCTACGGATCGACCAGCCACGAAAATCGCTATGGCGGCAGCACATCACACACGGCTGGCGAAGGCACGAGCCACACCAACACATACGGCGGCAGTACGTCCCACAATTACGACGGCGGTACCACCCACACAAACATGTACGGTGGTAAGACTTCCGGCGAAGCTGGGTATGGCGCCACACATACCAACGTTTACGGCGGTACCACTTCCGGCGCGTACGGCGAAGGCGCATACCACACCGGGGCTTATGGCTACGGCACCGCGTATCATCCGCCCACTGCGTACTACGGCTATCATCCGCCGACGGCCGTGAACTATTACGGAAGCGGATGCTACAATTGCGCAGGATGGGCAGCCGGCGCCGCTACTGCTGCGGCTGTCACAACTGCCGCGGTCGCAACTGCCGCGGCAGCGAATACGGCAGCTAACACCTCAAATGCTTATAACGCCGGTTATAGTGCAGGCGCGACCAATACCGCGACAACAACCTCGGCTAATACTGGCGCCGCGACTTCAAACGCTTACAACGCCGGATACAACGCCGGCTCTGCTAACACCGCGGCAGCTGCAGCTACGTACAACGTGGGTCAGATCGTTGCGGTTCTGCCTTCAGGCTGCATCACTCCGAACGTCCAAGGCGTCACCTACTACCTGTGTGGGAACACCTGGTTCAGCGCGGCGTATGGCGCAAACGGCGTTTATTACAAGGTGGTGCCAGGCCCCAACGGATAGCCAGGTGTTATGGCACGTGTAGCGGCACGCTGACGACAGAACCAGTCGCTCCGCTAGGCAGGACTAGGGTTGCGTGTCTTCAAGAACAATCGCGCCAGCAGCACAGTTAGAATTGCGTGCAATACAACTGCCGGCCAAAGCAGAATGCCGGTAAAGCCGCCAGCAAAGCCGAGGTAGCAGAGATATAGGGTGACGAGTGCGCTGTAGGTCATTAAGCCAGAGACTGCACGCCATGTCCCAGCAGGAGGCCAGCAGGCAACGCCTAGCCCAATCAACGCGATCCCAGTGATGCGGGCCAACAACATGCCCACGCCAATAAGCTCTGCGCCGAACAACAACTTGATCGCGATCGGCGGATATATGACCAGTACCACGCCCGTAGCCGCTTCGCCTAAAGCG